>Ga0136655_1000474_pt1 | contig 18221 bp, 16 predicted proteins | sample CPBDNA_2_FD_94863 | JGI IMG/M metagenome (GOLD analysis project Ga0136655, IMG submission 94863) | Freshwater to marine salinity gradient microbial communities from Chesapeake Bay, USA - CPBay_Spr_15_0.8_DNA (version 2) | ecosystem: Environmental > Aquatic > Marine > Coastal | place: USA... | reverse complement strand
GCGCGAATTCATGCGCGGGATTTACTGGAGTGAAATGCCTGGCTACCAAATAAAAAACGCTTTAGAAAATAAAAATAAACTACCTGAATTTTATTGGACTGGTGATACCAAGATGAATTGCCTCAAACATGCTATTAACAACTCGCTAGACAATGCTTATGCCCACCACATACAGCGATTGATGATCACGGGGAACTACGCATTACTCAACATGACCGACCCAAGTTATGTGGACGAGTGGTATTTAGGAATTTACATCGATGCCATAGAATGGGTAGAAATCACCAATACCAGAGGCATGTCTCAATGGGCAGATGGAGGGATTGTCGCTACCAAACCTTATGTATCCAGCGGTAGTTATATCAACAAGATGAGTAACTACTGTAAAGGTTGTGCTTATCAAGTAGCTAAGAAGAAAGCAGAAGAAGACGCTTGCCCCTTCAACTCTTTGTATTGGAATTTTCTGGCAGAAAAAGAAGCGCATTTAAAGAACAACCAGCGTATGAACATGATGATGGCATTGCTGCGCAAGATGGATCCAGAATTATTGAAGAAACACCGTCAACGTGCCCAAAAGGTGATCGATTTTCCAGGAGACTTTTAATTTATTTTATCCAATCAGCAAAGTTATGGATTGATAAATTTGGGTGATGTACTAGCAACAAAAAATTGGACTATTGTAGTAAAATGGTTAAGTAATTTTAAGGCGTCATTTTATTCTTGTATTTAATAAGAACAATAAAGCCCATTAAAGTAATTATTGCTTTAATGGGCTTTAGGTATTAGGTAATCCAAACTTATTTACTCCACTTCAAAAGTAAAAGTCACTTCTGCATCGGTTTCACCACCGGCACCACTTAGAGTGTTGTCGTTAGGTTTTGTAGGCTCGTGACGCAATACTACTGTTAGTGTTCCTGTTCCTACGGCACCAGTTTGGAAGCTGGTGACTACCCCTAGCGGATTTCCATTATTATCCACATCTGTTTTTGTTATCGTAAGCTCGTTAACGCTAGTGATATAAAATACTTCGTGTTCATTGGACTCTTCAATTACTTCTTCCGTAATGTCTTCAGATGGCGCAATGGATTCATTTAGGAAACGCACTTCTCCCAGATATGCACTGTTGGTATTTACAGTTCCTGTAATAGTGATTACTGGGTCGTCCGGACCTTCACCATCTATATCGACCGATTTAAATAGCACCACATTAGTGGCGTCAGTGGAGTTGGTGAGTTCTAATTCTACTGTAGTAATCAGTTCTTCTTCATTGATGATAGTAACTGGGTCATCATCAGTACAGGAAGTCATAAAGAATACAGCGACTAAGGGTAAAGCTAGGATTGATTTTTTCATTGTTTTCATTTTTATTGTTTTTAAAAGTTATAGATAATTTGTAGTTGTATGTCCCGACCTACTTCGTTTGCATAGAAACGTTGTCGGTTGAGGTAATTGCGGTACTGGGTATTAAATAAGTTGTTGGTGCTAAGGTTGATTTTGGTATTCGCTTTCGCGAAAGCGTAACTCACACCTACATTCCATAGACTATAAGCGGCTGGAGTGCTGGAAATATCTACCGTAGAGGTGATGAGTTGTCCTTGATCATCAGGAATACTCACATCATAGTTGTTATTTGGAAATCGATTTTGTTGCAGTACAGTTTGATTTGCCAGTCTAAAATCCAAACGCTTTACAAAAGCATTGTACCAGATAAGCTGTGTCTCCATCTGGAATGGAGGCATATCTATAAGCGGTATACCATTGCTCGAATCGGTTCCATGGATATAAGAAATATTACTTTCTAGGCTCACTAATTTTGTCAATTCATCAACGATTTCATCAGGATTTGTTTTCATTTCCTTTGCTGGTCTTTTGGTCCAGAAATCATAACTAGCGTGCACATCTACTCCATATAGTCGTGCATTAATTTGCTCGTATTGAAATACAGGGAAAGCACCTCGTATAGTCGTTTCAATTCCTGTAGGGATCAATTGCATAAAATCAGTTACAAAGTTGATATACGGATTGATTTCAAAATCTAGATCACCTTCATTTCCATGAAAAGTAGCATTTACTTTATAAGACTGCTCTTTTTTCAGGTCCAGTCTTCCCAACTCAATAGTTGCTAAGGCATGGTGCAACCCATCGCTGAACAGCTCACTAGGATTAGGAGCTCGGTTAGCACTACTCAAATTGAGAGCTAGATCGTAGTGCCGATCCCATAAGTATTTTGCGCCAGCGGTAAAAGCAAATAAATCGTATTGGAATGCTGGATTGGTCAGAATTTGATTTCCTTGTTCGCCTATTTCAAATGCAGCAAATTGCACCTCATAACCCAAATCTTCCCAGCGGCTTTGCAAGTAGAATTTGGTCGCGTTGATATCATAACGATCGTATCTCATGCCTGCGTCCAGCACCCATTTTTCAGATGGTTCGTGAGTCAGACTGGCAAAGGCACCTATTTTATTGGCATCATAATCTGGAATCAATCTTCTTACACCAGTCGCAGCATTGGGTCTGTTCAATTGGTTCATATAATCTATTCCGGCTTCATAGGTGGTGTTTTCAAAAGCATCTGCTATACCATATAGACTTATGTTTTGAGTTTGTAAGTCGATGTCTAGAGAAGCGAGACCCACATTTGCACCACGCCTAATGTCAAATTCCTTGCGGTTATTGAACTGAAAGGAATAGTCCATACTCAATTTACCTAATCCAGCAAATCGTTTAAACACGTTGAATTGCAGCCCGTGATGGGCCACTTGTTGTTTTGGCGCGTCTATATCATATGTAAACTCATTGATAATAAGTGGCTGCCTAGAGTTGATGCTGCGTACTAAATCGCCGGCGTTTCCTATATGGGAGGCTCTTAAAATTCCTATATCACTGTTGTAGAAGGAATATTTAGCACTTGCTCCATACTCAAAGGTTTTGAAACCTACTCCTAGATTTACAGCAGCTGTTTCACTTCCTGTATTGCTTAATACATAGTCTGGTGCTTCAAAATCACCTAGCTTTTTATAGGTTAGTGTCGCTTGCTGGTACCATCCAGAGGCGCGATACTTATTAATAGTAGTTGTTGCGCTACCGCCACGGCCATTGGTCTGTCCTTGTAGGATCGCATGTCCTCTTAAGGTATCTTTTGAAATGACACGAGCAGGCTCTATAAGAATAGTACCTCCTATAGCATCTCCTCCGTACCTCAACGCACTGGCTCCTTTGATGATCTGTATATTGCTAGCGGTATTGAGATCTATATTAGGAGCATGTTCAATTCCCCATTCTTGATCTTGTTGTCGCAACCCATCATTGACGATCGCTACGCGACTTCCATAAAGGCCATGTACCACAGGCTTTACAACACTATTCCCTGTTTTTAAGGAGCTCACCCCAGGGACTGTTGCCAGAGCGTCACCTAAAGAGCCACCGCTGTATTCCTGAATTTTTTCGGCATTAATTCTAGTGCTTGATTGTGTACTGGCATGGTTGTCATGAACGTCTGCAAGTACGTTTACGGTTTCTAATTCGCTGATATGATGCTCTAAAGAAATATTCAGGGTCCTGTTTTGACCTATTTCAAAGGTTATTTTCTTGGTCTCACAATCGTAATGCGATACGTTGATGTCATAAGTTCCCGGGCAGAGACCACTTATTTTATAAGAGCCATCTGCATTTGAGATATACGTCTTTTGTAATTGGACCACATAAATTTGGGCCAATTCCAAAGGTTTGGAATCGTGGAAATCTATTACTTTTCCTTGGAGCACAAGCGTGCATTCTTGGGCATTGCTGAAGCAAAAGCTGAGAAATACAGCTATAGCTACGAGTTGTTTCGTAAACATGTTTAAAATTTAAATGACTGCCAGGTGTTGGGTCGAGAAGCCCACTTTAATTCAAGCAATAACTAAGTAAGTGAAAAGGAAGGTAAAATAATTGGAGTTAATTTTCTATCCAAAAACTGATCAACTTAAAGTGGAGCTTTAGCTGTGCTTTAGTTTTCAGGATATAAGAATAAAAAAGAAACAAATTATAGAAGACCTTTCATCTAGATAGCGTCCATTGAAAATGGCGGTGGTCGTGTGGTGTGGATAATGGATTGGGACTCCGCTTTCGCGAAAGCGAGATCAACGTCAATCTTTTCCTTGATACGAACAAATGCAATAGGATCAAATTCTACCGCAGCAGCTACGTCAAAAGATTGGGTCTGAAAATCCTGAGCAACTATACAAATCGCGCATTCTGTGCTGTCTTCCTCATGAGAGAATTCATGGACCACAGAGAGTTGTGCTGCTATAAACAACAACAACAAAAAAGAAGCGATAATGGATTTACGTATAGCCACAGTCAAATATAGGCAGATGTCGTCTTAAAAAAATCTAAAATTTTATAAAAAGAAATTCCATACCAACCCAAAACGAATACTAAAGTCTCGATAGGGATTGCGGGGTGCACTAAAATAATTGGTATTTCCGGCAAAAAGCTGGTTGGCATGTTCCAGTTTAAAGAAGATTCTGGTCTGTCTTATTTTTGCATTTACAAATAGATCTATCATCGGGAAACCGCCTAGTTCCTCGGTATTTTGACTGTAAAACTCTCCTAAAACTGGATCGTATCCATCCATGTGATATTCCGTAAAATACTTTGCTGTGACTCCTGTCTGCAGCAACAAGGCGTTTTTAAAGAACCTGTTTTTGTAGTAGAAGGTACTGCGGGCAGTGAGGTCGGGAACGTTGATGATGTCATCAGTTTGTGTAACTTGTTGATACATCAGCGTGTTGTCAAGTCCAAAGTGCCTCAAAAAACTGATGTCTTTATTGAGTTTAATTTTGAGATAGGTAATATCTCCACTGGCCTGAAGTGGTAAAGCGTTATAGCCAGTTACTTCATTGTTGGTATTGGTAACCAGACTTTGCGCAAAATACACATGGTCTTGTAGGGTGGTAAAAGTCACTTGAGCGTTGACATATTTCTCAGAATCGATAAGGAAGCTCAGTTCTTGTTTTTCGATATTGTTAAAGCTGTTTTGCCAGTTGTAGTTGAGGTAATCGCTTTGATGAAGCGTAAATATAAAATCTGGTGCGCGAGAACTGATCGCTAGACCTGCTGTTACAGCAACATCCTTAAATGAATAGGAAGCCTGCCCGTTGATAAACTGACCGTCGAGGTCTCCTGCGATATTCACACCACCAGTTGCGGTAACATCAAATTTACCGATGCGCTTTTCAAAGGCTGCTTTGAACTGATAGAGTTCTCCTATCAGTCGGTTGTTGATGACCCCGCTATTTTGATTGATCAATCTATCGTAGCCGTAGTTGTATTTATGTCTAGCAATTCCAGCTTTATAAAAGCCTAACAAATGATGATCATAAGTAGCGCCAGCTTCTATCATTCCCTCCTCTAGATTTGTTTGGTCTTGTAGGTTAGAAGAAATATATGCTTCACCTAGAAAGCCTTCATCAGCACTGTTTTGAGAAAATCGGTAATATTTATCTTCGTAATAAGCTTTGTTATATATGCGACCACTATAATATGAGGTGCTGTCTTTTTTTCCTATTATTTCATAATCTTGATCTATATAAAATCGTTTTCCGTCCAGAAGGCTTTCGGCATCGGTGAGGTTGGGTTCTAACCTTCCTCTGTTTTGAAAATTGGCTTCATCATCTCTAAAGCCCTGTAAAGAAGCCGCTTCTAGACCTCCATTTTCTTCATTTAAATGGTCTTGAAAAACGGTGTGTACTCTGAGTCGGTAGGCCTTATTTTTTGAGGTGTAGCTAGAAGTGAATTTGAAATTGCCAGAACTGCTCAAGGTGTTGACATAGTTACCTGCGCTGCGCACTCCTTTATAGCTGATAGAGAAATTGAATTGGGGAGATAAGTTAGAAGTAAATAATGCTTCTAATTGCTGCCCTTGATTCACCGCGGTTTTAAAATATAAATCAGTTAAAGGAGTAGGGACGTAGTAGTCAAAAACATCGTCAATCTCATAATAATTTTGGTGTCTTGCTCGAGATCCTAATCGAGGAGATAGAAGTTCTAGGTCAAAGCTTTTACCCAACTCGTTATAAGGCTGTCCTACATTATGAAAGGGCATGAGCTCAAAATCGTCTTGACGCAGGTAGTTGAATTTAAAATCCTTTGCCATGGTAAGGGTGGTGTCCAAATAAGTGGTATCTCGTTTTTGAGAGATGATCAGGTAGTCGGTGATAGGTGGTTTTTCTCCCTCAACAGTTACTTCTTTGTTACTTATAGGTCTGTTTTGATCGTTGATAGTACCTTTTTGCAAAGGCGGTTTTTCCCTTTGAGCCAAAAGGGCCAACGGCATCAAAAAAAATAAAAAGAAAAGTCGTTTCATAAACATCACGGCAAACAGAGTTCAAAAGTAATACCTATTTTAATCATAAAAGGACGAATAAGAAGCGAAGTTGGTTTTTTGATGCCCGTATCGGTGAATACTTTTCATAGAGACCGCTTGGGAAAGCGCCATTAGCAACTGCCAAGAAAAAAAAAGATACCAGTGAAGGTGCCTCAAGTGATGTTAATTAATGGTATCTTGATAGAACCGATTTTAAATTGTTGCTATGATGTATTTTTGAAAATGCTTTTAAATCAAATACATCACGGAATAATAGAATGCGGTACAGATGAGGCGGGACGAGGCTGTCTTTGTGGGCCAGTAACTGCTGCTGCGGTCATTTTACCGCTGGATTTTAAATCAGCTTTATTAAACGATAGTAAAAAGCTTTCGCGAAAGCGCAGGTACGAGCTTAGGACCTTGATCGAAGAGCAAGCACTGGATTACCATGTGTCGCATGTGATGATGGAAAAGATAGATGAGATCAATATTTTACAAGCCAGTATTCTTGCCATGCATCAGGCTATAGACGGATTAACCATACGTCCAGAGCATATTGCTGTTGATGGTAATAAGTTCCATCCTTATGGAGAAATACCTGCAACTACAGTGATAAAAGGAGATGGAATGTATTTACACATCGCAGCGGCTTCAGTTCTTGCAAAAACCTATAGAGATGATTTTATGGCGCGTATTGCACAGGAACATCCAGAGTACAGCTGGGAAAAAAATCAAGGTTACCCTACTAAGAAACACCGAGATGCGATAAGAAAACACGGTACAACTCCTTATCATCGCATGACTTTTAAATTACTCTCAGATTAGTTGATATTAGCTTTATAAGTTGTTCGCATTTCTAACGTTTTGAAGGATCATCCTATTTACTTTTGTATTAATTAAATTGACTTCCATGCGCAATAGTATTGCTCTTATTATCATAGTACTTACCTGTATATCTTGTCAGGAAAATAATCAAATCAACAAAGATTTGATCAACCGCATTCCTACCGATGCTAAGATTATTGTTCATACAGATAATTTAGAAGATCTGAATCAGTTTTTTAGCGGTAATGAATTGTTGAATAAATTATCAGCGCTTTCGCGCATTAAAGAAATAAAGGAAGCCAGTTCTTTTCTTAAAAATTACGATACAAAAGAGGAGTCTTTGCTTGCATTGAGTATAGAAGGTAAAAATGAAGTGGTCATTACACTCATTACTTCTCCCTTAAAAAAGACTATAGATACTACTTCAACTACTTCTGAAATTATATATAACGACGCAAAAATCATTAAAAAGGAAATTGATAAGCGCAGTTATTATTCAGTAAATCACAAAGGAGTGCACCTAGCGAGTTCTTCCTTGTTGGTATTAGAAAGCATTGTAAGAAGGGATATCTCTGATTATGTTTTTGACGATGGGTTTCAAAATATCTATAACCGAACTAAAAGTGGCAGCTCTTTTTACGTTAAAGCAACAGAAAAGAAGTGGTTGGAGCAATTCCTTTTAGGTAAAAACATCAGTGACAATGGAAACCATGCCGAGTGGTATCAACTAGAGGCTCGTAGTGGAGGTCCTTATTTTCAATTGGATGGCATTATCACGTATCAGGACAGTCTAAAAATGGATCACGACTTGTACAACAACCTAGATGCAGCTGAAAATCATATTCAAGACATTGTGCCTTTAAGTTTTAGAAGTTTAAAATCGGTTACTTACCAAAACCCTTCCCAACTTATTGACAACTTGAAAAGATACCACAGTAATGAGGTAAAAGTGGGGAGCCAGTTGATGGCAATTTTAGAGAATACCCAAGAAATGAGTGAGGTAAAACTGGAGAAAACAAATGCATTGGTATTTACGCTAAAACCATACGAAGCCATTTTCATGAATCTAGACAGTCTTTCTGTCGCTATGTCGACGTACCGGGATCACCTGATTTATGAATTGACAAATCCTATAAAGACTCATGCGATACGACCTTTAGTGCAAGCCAAGGAGTACCAATTTGTCACCGTTCTTGATCAATACTTTATTTGTTCCCCTACAGTTAGTGCAGCAGAAGAGTTGATCTCAAATTACCAAAACAAAACGTTTTTATCAGAGCAACCTTGGTGGGAGGATGTGAGACAAACCTTGAGCAATAGCAGCAGCCTTCTTAAAATCACCAGTACCAAAGAGTTTAAAGAGGTGGCAAAAGACAGTGATCAAGATGATCTAAAGTTGATTCAACAACTCGATGAAAATGACTTCCCTGTAATGATTAGTCAGTATGTTCATGAAAAGGAATACGCGCATTACCACTTAATGGTTCCTTATGCAGTGGGTAAAAGTAATCAAATGAAAATCAGTCAAATAGCCTCGTATAATTCACCTAAAAAGATCATTTCAGGGCCATTTTTATTTCCCAATCATTTGAGTAAAAGACATGATGTAGCTTTTCAAGACGAAGACTTCACCCTACATTTACTTTCTGAAGTTGGAAAAAAATGGTGGAGTAAAAAATTAGATGGGCCTATTCTTGGAGAAATAGAAGTGACAGACGCCTATAAAAATGGTCGCAAACAAATGGCTTTTACTACTGACAAGTCCGTATATTTTCTAGATAGAAATGGTAAAGATGTGAACGCCTATCCGCAACAGTTTAAAGATGCGATTACACAACCTTTAAGCGTCTTTGATTATGATGGCCGCCGTGAATACCGTTTTTTAGTCACTCAAGGCGATGCGTTGATCATGCTGGACATAGAAGGGAAAAAAGTGAGTGGGTTCTCTTACAAAAAATCAAATAAGATCACCAGCCAGCCGCAACACTTTAGGGTAGGAATAAAGGATTATATCGCTTTCGCGAAAGCGGACAATTCTATAGCATTATTGAGTAGAACGGGTTCTACACGCACCACTGTTAAAGAAAAGCCAACGCTTAAAACATCCTTATTTTTAAATAAAAACAGAGTCTTAGCCTTAACTGAAGACGGTAAATTGATGCAGTTGGATCCCGTATTGGGAATCTTGACTTATAACGATGCGTACCAAAGTGTTGATGCCTTAGTGGCTAATTCAAGAATGCTATTGATTCAAAATAACAACGAGCTAAGTATCAATGGGTATGATGTAACATTACCTTATGGGACTTACTTGCCTGCTCAAGTTACTCGTCTTTCCAGCGGTGATTTTATTCATCTTATTGAAACAGGAGAAAACAAGGTGTATATCATGGATAGGAAAGGTGATATCCTTTCTTCCTTACCAGTTTATGGAACAACTAAAAGTGCTATTGCCCAATCTAAGAATCGATACCTGGCTACTTTAGATGGTGATGAGGTGATTGTATATAAATGGTAAGTGTACTTCAATTGTTTTGAATAAGAGGGGCCTCAAGAAGCTGTAATACACTATAGCATCCAAAACGTGCTATTCAGGTCACAGGTCTCTTATTAAACAAGGAATTTCATACAGTCTAGGATAAAATTTTAAATATTTGCTCGTCATCGGCTTGAATATCTTTAGGATTGACTCATTGAATGCCCACTCTAAGGTGCTTCACTGATCTTTTTTTAAGAGTTCATTTACGGTATCAATTTTTGTAATCCTTTAATTCTTTCTTAACTGAAGCAATGTTAATTCACTGGCCAGGTAGAGGTCTTATTGCAGTTAGGGGTCAGCTCGAGAGATAGTTGAGAACGTTTACAAATAATGGATTCAACTACTTTTTGTGAGATATTATTAAAATGCAGCTGCTTTAATTGTAGTCTTATTCTTATGATTATAATTGTATCACTAGTTGCTTAAGCCTCATCAAAAATCATTAAAAAAATAGTTATTTCGCTTGAAGTTAGTTATTTAAGACACATAATATCGATGATACTCCCTTTATGCAAAGTTAAGAAAGCTGGTTATTTCTGCGAGAAACAATTGATAACTAATTAAGAATCATAAAAAATCCAACACAAGAATTAAATAGGTATCTTTGCATGCAATAAAATTTTATTGCATGATCTCTCACGAATCCAAGTTTTTAGGCGAAGGGTTAACCTACGACGATGTACTTCTAGTACCTGCTTACAGCGAGGTACTTCCTAGAGAAGTAAGTATCAAATCTAAATTTACCAGAAATATAACACTCAATGCTCCCGTAATTTCGGCAGCAATGGATACCGTTACTGAAAGTCGTATGGCAATTGCTATGGCGCAAGAAGGGGGTATAGGTATTCTTCATAAAAACATGACCATTGAGGCTCAAGCTCAAAAAGTACGTCGTGTAAAACGTGCAGAAAGTGGTATGATTATCGATCCAGTAACCTTGACAGAAAAGGCTACCATAGGAGATGCTAAGGCCAGTATGAGAGAGCACAGTATAGGTGGTATTCCTATTATTGATGCTGAGGGGTACATCAAAGGCATCATTACCAATCGCGATTTGCGTTTTGAAAAAGACGATTCAAGATCAGTAACGGAGGTAATGACTTCAAAAGATTTGGTAACAGCAAAAACAGGAACCTCCTTGCAACAGGCTGAGATTATTCTCCAACAACACAAGATTGAAAAACTGCTCGTTGTCGACGAAGAGGGCAAACTGGAAGGATTAATTACCTTTAGAGATATTACAAAGTTAACCCTGCAGCCTAACGCAAACAAAGATCAATACGGTCGCCTGCGTGTAGCGGCCGCTATAGGGGTTACTGGTGATGCGGTAGAAAGAGCTCGTGCGCTAGTTGCTGCAGGAGTAGATGCGGTAGTTATAGATACTGCTCATGGTCATACCAAAGGCGTGGTAGATGTGTTAAAACTAGTAAAAGCAAGTTTTCCTGATCTAGAAGTAGTGGTAGGAAATGTTGCTACTGCTGAGGCTGCAAAATACCTAGCTGACGCTGGAGCAGATGCTGTAAAAGTGGGAATAGGTCCAGGATCTATTTGTACGACTCGTATAGTTGCTGGAGTAGGCTTTCCACAATTAAGTGCTATTATGGAAGCGGCTCATGCTTTAAAAGGAACTGGAGTTCCCGTAATTGCAGACGGCGGAATACGTTATACGGGAGATATACCTAAAGCTATTGCCGCTGGAGCAGATTGTGTTATGCTAGGTTCTATGCTAGCAGGTACAACAGAATCTCCAGGAGAAACCATTATATATGACGGTCGTAAATTTAAATCGTATAGAGGAATGGGTTCTGTGGAAGCCATGCAACACGGTTCTAAAGACCGTTATTTCCAAGATGTAGAAGACGATATTAAAAAATTAGTTCCAGAAGGAATCGTAGGTCGCGTACCTTACAAAGGGGATTTGGTAGAAAGCATGACGCAGTTCTTAGGTGGGTTGCGGGCAGGAATGGGCTATTGTGGTGCAAAGGATATTGAAACCTTAAAAGCAACAGGTCGTTTTATAAAAATTACTGCTGCTGGAATGATGGAAAGTCATCCGCATGACGTGACCATCACTAAAGAAGCTCCTAATTACAGTAGATAGACTATGAAAATTATTTGCATAGGCAGGAATTATACCGATCATATAAAGGAGCTAGCAAACCAGCGACCTGAAGAGCCTGTAGTTTTTCTAAAGCCAGATACAGCCCTAGTTTTGCACCAACAGCCTTTTTTTATTCCGCCATGGACTAACGAGGTGCACCATGAAGTGGAAGTAGTCGTAAAGATCAACCGCATCGGTAAACACATCGATGAGAAGTTTGCCCATAAATATTACGAAGAGATAGGTCTTGGTATCGATTTTACAGCTAGAGATGTTCAACAACAACTCAAACAAAAAGGATTGCCTTGGGAAAAGGCCAAAGCCTTTGATGGGGCCGCAGTGATTTCCCGAGACTTTATTAATAAAAGTGAGCTCCCAGAATTGGATAATCTTGAATTTCAGTTGTTTAAAAATGGCGTCTTACAACAAGACGGGAACACCTCATGTATGTTGTGGAAGATAGATGAGATCATCGCTTATGTTTCCCAATACTTCACCCTTAAAATAGGAGACTTGATTTACACAGGAACACCTGCTGGAGTTTCTAAAGTATCAGAAAATGATGTTCTAAAAGGCGTGCTTCATGGCAAAGAGCTCTTTGAAATAAGAGTTAAATGAAAAAAGTAACTTACGATTTATCGCAGATCATCGAACTATCTGATAATGACCCCGATTTCATAAAATTAATGGTAGGCATTTTTATTCAAGAAATGACTGTTGATCTGGATCGTTTAGAATTAGCGGTAACAGAAAAAGATCGAGAAAATGTGCAGCGCTATGCTCATAAGATAAGACCGTCTCTAGAAATGTTTGGGTTAAGCGGGTACCATAATGCATTAGTGCTGGAGAAATGGGCAAAAAGTGCTGCAATGAAAGATATAAGTGCAGATTTTAAGCACTTATCTCAAGAACTACAAGAAACGTTGATTCAGCTTAAAAGAGATTTTTAAATGAAAGCGACCATAATTACGATAGGGGATGAAATACTTATAGGTCAGATTGTGGATACCAATTCTGCTTGGATGGCACAAGAGCTCAATAAAATAGGTGTCCATGTGCACGAGATCATCTCTATAAGCGACAATAGGGATCATATATTATCCGCTTTCGCGAAAGCGGAATCACAATCAGATTTCGTGCTGATCACAGGTGGATTAGGGCCTACAAAAGACGACATTACTAAATCTGCTATTTGTGACTATTTAAATGATGAATTGGTACTTGATGAAGAAGTATTGGATCATGTGACTCAATTATTTGCCAAGTACATTAAAGACCCTATGGTGTCTATGAATACAGCTCAAGCTATGGTGCCATCCAAAGCAGTGATCCTTAAAAATAATTTTGGAACAGCTCCAGGAATGTGGTTGGAGCGCAGTGCTGTAGTTTTTGTTTCCATGCCAGGCGTTCCTTTTGAAATGAAAGAAATCATGAAGAGTGAGGTGTTGCCTAGAATTCAAAAACTTCCTGGATTACCTCATATACATCATCGGACAATTTTAACCGCTGGTCAAGGAGAAAGTACCATCGCCACCCGAATTGCGCAGTGGGAAGAGGCACTTCCAGCGCATATTAAACTGGCTTATTTGCCAAGTTTAGGAACGGTCAGGCTGCGTTTGTCAACTGTTGGAGTAAATAAATTGCTTCTTGAAAAAGAAGTAGCTGAACAAATCAAAACACTTTACCTGATTATAGAAGATATTATTGTCGGAGAAAGCAATGAAGAGCACTTGGTAGACCAAGTGAGTCGTTTATTTACACAGCAACATAAAACGCTAGCCACCGCAGAAAGTTGTACGGGAGGAAAAATAGCCAACTTAATTACAGAAATTCCAGGAGCCTCAAAGTTCTTTAAAGGAAGTACGATCACTTATGCAACAGCATCAAAAGTGGCCGTTTTGGGTATTGATCCTTTGCTCATTGAGCAACATTCTGTAGTAAGCGCTGAAGTGGCTGAGGCGATGGCTTTAGCCGTAAAAAAACTATTTAATTCAGATTATGCAGTTGCTACTACAGGGAATGCAGGTCCGTCAACAGGAGATAGCGATGCCGACGTAGGAACGGTTTTTATTGGTATAGCCTCGGAAAAAGAGAGTTTTGCGTTGAAATTTATGATGGGGAATCATCGAGAACGAGTGATTCAAAAGACCGTAAATAAGTCATTTGAATTGCTTCAAAAAGAATTATTAAAAAAGCAGCTAATTTAGACTTGTGAGATCGAATTAAATATCGTTATTTTGCATTCCGATTTTAAACAACAATAATCATGTCTCGAGTTTGTGAACTTACTGGAAAATCAGCGATGACTGGAAATAATGTTTCCTTCGCTATGAATAAGACTAAACGTAGATTTAACGTAAATCTTTTCAAGAAGAAATTCTATCTACCGGAAGAAGATAAGTGGGTTACCCTTAAAGTATCTGCTAGAGCAATAAAAAACATCAATAAGAAAGGAATTACTCAAGTAATTAAAGAGGCTCGTACTAAGGGTTTTCTTACTAAGTAATTTTTAAAAAGTACATAAGATGGCAAAAAGTAAAGGAAATAGAATACAAGTGATTCTTCAGTGTACAGAACACAAGGAGTCTGGTATGGCTGGGATGTCTCGTTACATCACTACAAAGAATAAGAAAAACACGCCAGATCGTCTTGAGCTCAAGAAGTTCAATCCGGTTTTGAAGCGTATGACGGTTCATAAAGAAATTAAATAAGTAAGACATGGCAAAGAAATCAATCGCATCCCTACAAACGGGAAATGTAAGATTAACGAAAGCAATCAAAATGGTAAAGTCTCCTAAAACAGGCGCTTATACATTTGTAAGTGCTATTATGGCGCCAGATTTAGTAAACGATTTCTTGAATAAGAAATAAGTTGGTTAATTAAATGTTCCAAACCGTCCTATGAAAATAGGACGGTTTTTTGTTTTGGAACTATCTCAGGATTCCACTTTTTAGAAGGGCGGTATCACAAGAACCACAGCCTTATAAACTTATATAGGGGGACCTTCCGAATCACTTTTGCTCTCCCATTCTCCTAATCACGAAGGAATATTTTTCAATGCGGCTAGGCTGTTTGATGCATAAGTACAATATACCGTGCAGCATGTGTGCTTTCGTCAGTAGGTAAACATTGTGGCCAAACTATCTCAGAGAACCGCCATGTAGGACCTCTATGTCTTCTTTTCTGGAAACCGTCCTGATGTTCTTTCATCACAACTATAGTCATTATTGGCCTTAACTTTCTTATTTTTGTACTCATTCTAAATAAGCCATGAGTTTTTTCAAAAACATATTTTCTAAAGAGAAAAAAGAAACACTAGACAAAGGACTGGAGCACACTAAATCCAGCTTTTTTGACAAACTGGGAAAAGCTGTAGCAGGTAAATCTACTGTAGATGCTGAGCTACTCGACGATCTAGAAGATGTATTGATCTCTAGCGATGTAGGGGTTGCAACAACGGTAAAGATCATTGATCGCATAGAAGCTCGTGTAGCAAAAGACAAATACCTAGGTACTTCCGAATTGAACCAAATCTTACGCGAAGAAATTGCGGGATTGATGAGTAAGGTGAATCAAGGTGATGCTACAGAATTTACCATTCCAGAAACCGATGGTCCTTATGTCATCATGATTGTAGGAGTTAATGGAGTAGGAAAGACCACTACCATTGGTAAATTAGCATACCAACTTAAAAAAGCGGGTAAGAAAGTTGTTTTAGGAGCAGGGGATACTTTTAGAGCCGCTGCAGTAGAACAATTGGATATTTGGGCACAACGAGTAGGTGTAGAGATTGTAAAGCAAGCTATGGGAAGTGATCCTGCAAGTGTCGCTTACGACACCTTACAAAGTGCTGTCGCACAAAATGCAGATGTCGTTCTTATCGATACCGCCGGACGTTTACACAATAAAGTCAACTTGATGAACGAGCTTTCTAAAGTAAAGCGCGTGATGCAAAAAATCATTCCTAACGCTCCCCACGATGTGATGTTGGTACTCGATGGTTCTACAGGTCAAAATGCCTTTGAACAAGCAAAGCAATTTACCGCAACTACCGAAGTAACAAGTCTTGCCGTTACCAAGTTAGACGGCACTGCAAAAGGTGGTGTGGTGATTGGTATTTCTGACCAGTTCCAAATTCCAGTGCGTTATATAGGGGTAGGAGAAGGCTTGGAAGATCTTCAAGTATTTAATAAAGTAGAGTTTGTGGACAGCTTTTTTAATTAGGACTAGGAAGGTCTCCAAAACAGAAGCTGTTTCAGTTGCTGTATAGAAAAGAAGCCCTTACTGGAGTTTATTTTGTTTTTCTAGCTTTAAGAAATGATTTGGAGTCTTTATTCCAGCAGTGCAAGGGTCTTTTGTATTTTTCTTTCTGCAGTATATAAAATGCTTTTAAATAGTTTATTTTAAGCCTAAGAGTTTTATTTTTAGACAAACTTATTTCATGAAAAAATTGCTACTTTTCTTGCCGTTGCTATTTTTAGCTTGCAAGTCTTCAGATACGTCAGTACAACTTGCAACTACTGATTTTAGAGAATTCAAAGTATTGGATTCTAACTATTTAGATAAGGATCAGATTTTTGGCGATTTGTTAGATGAAGTGGTAAGCTTTCGCGAAAGCGATAACCTCAAAGGCCTTATTCTTGAAAAGAGTATTCCAGAAATTAAAGAAGCCATTGCTAGTGGGCAATTTTCCTACCGAGACCTGACTCTTTTCTATCTGAAAAGAATTTATACCTACGACAGAGAGAATCCCAAATCTTTGAACGCTGTGATTGCGATCAATCCCAATGCCCTAAAACAAGCTGATGCTGCCGATCAAGATTTGGCCTATGCCAAGAAAAATGGGGAGGAACTCGCTTATTATTCTATCAAAGGAATGCCTATTTTATTAAAAGATAATATAAATACTAAAGACATGCCTACCACTGCTGGTGCGGCCGTATTGATCAACAACACCACTGCTCAAAATGCTCAAATCGTCAATAAACTAAGACAAGAAGGAGCGGTTATTTTAGGAAAAACCAACTTAAGTGAATGGGCTTATTTCTTTTGTGGCGATTGTCCGAGTGGTTACAGCGCAGTAGGTGGACAGACCTTAAATCCTTATGGAAGAAGAACTATAGATACCGGCGGTTCCAGCAGTGGAAGTGGTGTTAGTGTCGCAGCAAATTTTGCTGTAGCTGCTATTGGATCAGAGACTTCTGGTTCTATTCTATCTCCGTCTTCTCAAAATAGTGTGGTAGGTTATAAACCTACTACTGGAACTTTTAGCGGTGTTGGAATTGTGCCTATTTCCAGTTATTTAGATACCGCTGGACCCATGACCAAAAACGTGATGGACAATGCCATTCTAGCACAAGCATTAGGTGCGCCTTATGAAGTGATCGACGAATATGGTTCTAATAATTTTGAAACCGCTAGTTTAAAAGGAGTTCGCTTTGCCGTATGGACTTCTTTTAAAGAAAATCCATTATATGCAAAAGCCTTACTGGATTTAGAAGAATCTGGAGCCGTACTTATTGAAATAGACAATACCAGACCACAATTAAACGGATTCTTAAAACTGCTCAATGCAGATATGAAAAAGGACTTGCCTGCTTATTTTGTAAATCAGGCAAATAGCAGGTACCGTGGGTGGGACATTGCTAAAGTCATGGAATGGAATAGAAAGGATTCTTTAAAAGCCATGCCTTACGGGCAAAGTCTTTTCCAAGGAATTATGGACGAGCCTGCTATTTCTGATGCTGATTTTTGGAAATTTAAAGAGGCGATGACGGCAACTGCTCAAGAGTACTTTTATAATTTGATAAAGGAGCATGATCTCCATGGTTTTGTTTCTATCAATAACTATACAGCAGGAGCTGCTGCAGCTGCTTTCTTTCCAGCGATGACCGTTCCTATGGGTTATGACGACAAAGGGCAGCCTTATGGTCTAACGTTTATCGCACCTAATGAAGAAGACCACTTGCTTTTTAATTGGGCTGCTGCTTATGAAAAGATGACCAAACACAGAGTACTGCCACAGAATTACAAAAATTAATCAGGCTTTTTAAAGCGGCTATTTTTCAGATGGAGAAAGAGGTATACATCTCTTTAGGGTTTTTGGAAAGTATCAGGTGGTAATGCGACTGAGTTAAAAATACTTAAGAAAAAAGAATTGGAACAAGAACGACCACCATTATTCAACGATCGAAGCCTTCAAATAACCACTAAGATCGTGGTCATTTATACTGCTTTTTACATGTGTACCGTAGTTTTTCAGTTGCTCACCAACCCATTAGCAGATAATCCGATGGCACCTAAAAATGCCTATGACCCGTTGTATGTTATGGCCGTGGTACACTTGCTAGTATTTGTAGTTACAGGTGCTAGTGTGCTGTATAAAAAATACATTTGGCCACTTACG
>Ga0136655_1000472_pt1 | contig 18223 bp, 22 predicted proteins | sample CPBDNA_2_FD_94863 | JGI IMG/M metagenome (GOLD analysis project Ga0136655, IMG submission 94863) | Freshwater to marine salinity gradient microbial communities from Chesapeake Bay, USA - CPBay_Spr_15_0.8_DNA (version 2) | ecosystem: Environmental > Aquatic > Marine > Coastal | place: USA... | reverse complement strand
TCATACTGCTTGAGTTCATCTCGGGAGAAAATCACAACGCGAGCAGGGTCATGCTCCGCGAGAACCGTTGCGAGGAATTCCTTGCCAAATGAACCGGTGCCACCCGTGATCAGAATCGAGGCATCCTTCAAGGGTGATTGCGCCGACATGTGACTCCTTGGTTCAGGTAATAACGAGGCCTAAAGTACTAGGTTCGCGCTCCCTCTAGCTCGCGCTCACCTGCGGGCAGCCTATCGGTTGCGTCCGCATTCACGGGAACCTGCGCGCTCACGGGCTCCTGCGTGCTCACAGGTGTCGCACTCGCAGGTCGAGGTTCGCGAGGCTTGCGCGCCGCAGGTGGAACAAATGCTCGGGCCAGCAACATGAAGACAATCACGGCACTGCCCGCAATAAGTGCAGCAATGGACCACTGAGACATTGCATCAGTGCCTGCCAAGACGTAATGGGCTGTGGCGAAGGGCCACGCGAAGTAGGCCATCAAGTGGGAACGCTTAAAGAACACATTCCCTTTCTTGCCCAGCTTGGTGCGAATCCGACCAATGAGGGAGACGGGGATCATCAGCCACAGGGAAATAGTTCCCAGCGCGACAGCAAAGGGTTGCCACGGTGCCGTAAAAGGAATCAAGATCTGGGTCACTGAGAAATGAACAACCGGATCAATGAGAAGTGTCACGAGGTGAATTGCAAGTGCGCCTAGTGCGAGTGCACCCAACCAACGGTGCATGTGCAAAAGTGCAACGGGAGTTGCCTTTGATCCTAGGAGCTTGGTGCGCAGCAACAGTCCCCAAACAATGACCGCGGTAAGTAGACCCCAAGCGGTGACTCCACTGGCACGGATCAGTAACCAACTCCATGCGATGTCGTTCATGCTGCACTCCCTACTAGTTGATTCGAAACAAGTACGTGCTCAATGTTCATGTCATTGAGAAACTTCTCGCCATCTTGATACCCGAGAACCATTGCTGCGGTGGCAAGCGCTTCGGCTTTCCAGCCCGAATCCGCAACAACAGTTGCTTGCACTAAGTCGGTTTCTGAGACCGTTCCGGTGCGCGGGTCGATCACGTGATGCACTCCTGCCCAGCGCTTACGCATAACTGAACTTGTTGCCACGGCAAAGGATCCAGATTCATTGCAAACCGTCGCCAGACACGATTGGGGTGAGGATTCGTCCACAACTGCAATGCGCCAGCTGTCATCTCCAGGAGTACCGAAAACAACAACATCACCACCGATATCCGCTACGACACCGACTGCACCAGCCGCCATGAACTCCCGGCACACGATGTCACCGGCTAGGCCCTTGCCAATGGCACCGGGGTCGAGGGCAACGCCAGGGGAGAGCATCAACTGGTTGCCGTTCAGGGTGATCCCATTAACAGTCGGTACTGAGGGCAATGAATCAATCGAACTGGCCGCAACCTGAGGGAAGTCAACGTTGTAACCGAGTGATTCCATGATTCGAGCCATGGTCGGGTTGAACAAACCGTGGGTGAGTTCTGCTGAATCCAGCATGCGTTGCACCAACTCTGCGAGGTCACGGGAAACCTCAAATGCACCGAATCCTGCGCGCGCATTGGCCCGACTCAACTCACTATCGGGGCGAAAGCGTGACCACGCTTGCTCAAGAATCTCGAGCCGGGCAGCAGCGAGAGCTACCATCTCTTGGTACCCCGTACCCCACACGGTGATCGAAATATCGCTGCCCATGGCGCGAAATCTTGATGTCGAAGAATCTCGATTCGCCGTGATCATCCTGATCCCTTTGATTGGGCCTGTGGTTTGGCCTGTTGCTGGATCTGAGGTGCCGGCTTAGCAATTGTGATCTTGGGTGCGGGAGCCGCCGTGACTTTGGGCACGGAATTTGCGTTGGATTGCGGCTTCGAGATATTTTTTTGCTTGGCAGGTTGCTGAATTTTTGCAGCGCCTGTTTTTTGACTTTGCTGCAAAGAAATTTCATTAACCAGAGCCGCCAGCTGATCACGATAGTGATTCAGGCGATCGGCTTCCTGTGCCAATGCTTGGGCGTACGCGTCCAATTGCGCCTGCGTGTATCCACCTGAACTCAAAGCTTCTTGGGGCACCGCAGTGTCAGATTGCGAGTTGTCAGATTGTTGCGCCTGTGCATCTTGTGCTGCTCGAACACCAATTAACCCGACAACTCCCACGCCAGTGGCAACTGCTAGTCCGGTGGAAATTAACTTTGAGTTCCGGGAAGCACCGGGTTTTTTCGTAGCCATTGCTTTCTCCAAATCCTTTGTGCTTATTGCTTGGGGTTGACAAAATGTGAATTAGTCGTCGTCGCCATCGTGGTCATCACCGTGATCGTCATCATCACCGTGATCGTCATCATCACCGTGGTCATCACCGTGATCGTCATCATCACCGTGGTCATCGTTGTATGAGTTGTTCGTTGGATCGCTCGTTGGCGCGGCGGCTTGTTTGTTAATGGCCCATTCGAAAACAGTTCCAGTAGATGCATCAACGTAGCCGGTAACCACAGAGCCATCAGGTCGCGTTACCTGCACTGCGAAGGCAGAGATTCCGTTCACGGTGACTTGTTTGGTGCTGATAATTTTTCCCTGTGTTTGGGCAAGCACTGCTTGCTCAGCGTCAGCAACTGTTAATTGACTGGCTGACTCCACTGGCCGCGATTCGGATTTCTTGTCAACCTTGATCTTTTTAGGCTTCTTGGACTCTTGAGGCTGTGCGGAGGCCGGCTGATCCTGCCCGCCAATGGTGGGCAATTCAGGGAGCGCATTTGCGGTGTAGGAAAGGTCCGGATTGGGGGAGGCGGACAGGGCAACCGTGGTGATTGATGCCTGTGAATTTTGGTCTGCAGTTGCCTGGACCATGGCGACGGCAGCGATCGTGCCGGCGATCACAATGCCGCTACTGACGGCAACGGTCGTAATTGCTTGGCTTCTTTTCATGTATTGAGTGTGACAAAGTAAGTGTTAAGCCAGGGTTCATGAAAGTAAAGTCCAGGTAAGGAAATCATTTTCCGCCTGAGCGCATGGCACCATGGGCACATGCATGTCTTAGTCGTCGAAGACGATCCCGCCATTTCAGGCCCTCTTGTGACAGGCCTAGAACGCAATGGAATTGAGGCCACATGCGTTCAATTTGGTTCGATGGTTATCGATTCTTTGCCGGGCAAGGACCTAGTGATCCTTGATCTGGGTTTGCCCGATGAGGACGGACTTGATGTTTTGAGGGCAATTCGAAAGATTTCCGATGTCCCCGTGATTGTTGCCACCGCTCGAGGCGATGAAATGGACCGAATCATCGGACTGGAAATTGGTGCTGATGATTACGTGGTCAAGCCATTTTCGGTGCGTGAGCTTTCAGCGCGCGTTCGAGCAATTAGCCGCAGGAGAGTGGTTGAAGCACCCATAAGTATTGGCTCTATTGTTTTCGATCGCAATCGACGGAGCGTTGAAGTTTCCGGTAAAAGTATTGACTTAACTGCCAAGGAATTCGACCTGCTGGGAGTCTTGTTGGAAGAGCCTGGCCGGGTTGTTCCTCGTCAGGAGCTCTATGCGCGCGTGTGGGATCCTGTTTGGGTCGGGACAGGTAAAACACTCGATGTGCATGTTGCGAGTGTGCGCAAAAAACTGGGAGATGCCAATCTGATTGAAACTGTGCGTGGAGTGGGCTACCGAATAGTGCAGGCAACATGACCAAACGACTTGTCATTGCAATGTCTGTTTTGGGTGCTGTTATTTCACTTGCACTTGCAATCCCGTTGGGAGTGGTGATTAGCAATGACCGTATAGCGAGCTTTGTTGATGGTTTAGAAATTGAGACTCTTGGTACAGCGTCCCTGATGTCGTCCGAACCCTATATTGATTGGCAGGCTACGGCGGATGCTGCCGCAGATCGCACGGGCGCACGGGTAGTTGTTGTTGATTCCGAACTTAACTTGGTTGCTGATTCGGATGACTCAGGTCTTGATCGTTCATTTAATCGACCCGAAGTGGCTGCAGCACTTTCAGGTGATCTGACTTCTGATGTACGGTTTTCAGAGACCCTGAATACTGATTTGCGTTATGTCGCTGCGCCGATTGTCCAAAATTTTCAGGTTGTGGCAGCCGTCCGACTCTCTCTAAGCGAGTCTGATGCTTATGCCGATGTCAGAACTGCGGTCATGTGGCTCATCGTCTTTGTTGCCAGTGTGGTTATCGGTGCCGCTTTCCTTGCCGTGTTACTCGCTCAAACTCTGGCAGCACCCGTTCTAGCTCTCACCGAAGTTGTCAAAAAACTTCCTACTGATCTAACAGTGCGGGCAAACGAGAAAGCGGGACCGAAAGAAATTCGTAATGCGGCCACAGCTCTGAACCAGACCGCAGCTCGTTTGGATGGAATAGTGGAGCGAACCCAGAGAGTGGCAGCAGATGCCTCGCATCATCTGCGCACACCACTCACGGGAGTCCGTTTGCGACTCGAAGCAATATCTGATCTGTCCCAAGACGAAGCCGTGCATGACGATGCAGAGGCTGCAATCGCGGAAGTGGACCGATTGGCGCACCGAATCGACCAAATCTTGACTCTCACCAGGGCCGACTCCGGCACGACCACGCTGCAGGTCGAGAACCTAGGGGCGATTGTGACCGAGCGGTGCTTGGCCGCAGGTGTTATCGCCGAGGAAAAAAATGTTGAGATCGTGACAACGGTTCAGGATTGCTCAGTCCAAGTCCCAGCTGGTACGTGTGGCCGGATTATCGATGAACTCCTGGGCAATGCCATGGCTTATGCGCAGCATGAGATCCGAGTGTCAGTTGTCACTGACGGCACATGGGCAGTCATGAGTGTGTCCGACGATGGCCCAGGCTTGTCAAACCCTGCTGACGTTGACAAATTATTTGGCAGGTTCTATCGAAGCAAGAACGCTATTACAGGTGGTAGCGGCCTCGGTTTGGCTTTGGTGCGCGAGAGTGCCCGACTCGCTGGTGGCGATGCGAAGGCACAGGTGTTGGCGCAAGGCGGGCTCAGTATCTCTGTGAACCTACCTTTGGAACAAGACTGATTTATTCTTGAGCCATGGGACTTGACTCACGAAAAATAGACTCTCGAATTACCGCATGTCCCTCTTGTGGGACCAAGAACAGAGTGCCCGCCGCGAGCAAGGGCACGCCAACATGCGCATCATGTAAAAAAAATTTGCCGTGGGTCGCTGATGCCACCGACGCAAGTCTTGCCGCCGCCCTCAACACCAAAAAGTTAGTCCTCATTGATCTCTGGGCTCCTTGGTGTGGACCGTGCCGCATGGTGGCGCCGATTCTTGAGAAACTCGCTGAACGTTATGCAGGCTCACTCAAAGTGGTGAAAATCAATGTTGATGACAATCCGCAGTCGGCACGTGGCTACGACGCGAGTTCTATTCCAACTTTGGTCATGGTTCGTGACGGAAAAGTGGTGGACCGCGTGATTGGCGCTCAGCCAGAACCGGCGCTGGCGGCAAAGATTGATCAACATTTGGCTGTCTAAAGGGCGATATTGCACACGTGCAATGTTCTTGTATTGCACACGTGCAATGCCCCCGTATTGCACACGTGCAATATCCTCGGATGGTGCCCGGTACCGCAGATGTCGTTGTCATCGGAGCAGGAGTAGTTGGACTGGCACTCGCGGACACGTGGCTCTCTAGAAACCCCAATGACACAGTGGTGGTGATTGATAAGGAATCAGAACTCGCGCAGCATGCATCTGGTCGCAATAGCGGGGTACTGCACGCAGGGTTCTATTACGCACCAGACTCATTGAAAGCGAAGTTGACGCGAGATGGCAACCGAATGCTCAAGGAGTTCTGTGCCGAGCGCGGCGTGGACGTTCGGGAAACGGGCAAAGTCGTTGTCACAACGAATGAGTCGCAGTGGCGGTCCCTTGATCAGCTCTTTGAACGTGGTCAAGCAAATGGCGTGACCCTTGAGCGCATTGATGAGCAGCAACTGAAAGAGCTTGAACCACTCGCTCGCACTTGTGGCAAGGCCCTGTGGTCACCCACCACAGCAGTTGCTGATCCAGTCGCTGTTGTCACAGCGATGGCGGCTCGGTTTGGGCAACGCGGTGGGGTGCTGGAAATGGGCCAAGAAGTCGTTACCGCTCAACCCGGGAGTGTCACCCTGAAAAACGGCAGAACCATCAAGTGCGGCCATTTGATTAATGCGGCTGGCCTCTACTCGGACACAGTGGCCCACTGGTTCGGGGTGGGAATGGATTATGCGATGTTGCCCTTTAAAGGTCTCTATTGGTACGGGAATTGGGCGCCAGGAACCCTCAAGCGCCACGTTTATCCGGTGCCTGACCCCCGAAACCCATTCCTCGGTACCCATGTGACGGTCACGGTTGATGGTCGAGCCAAAGTCGGTCCCACCGCAATTCCATCGATGTGGCGGCAAGATTACGGAGGCATTGGCAATTTCTCTTCGGGTGAGTTAGCGCGCATTGCACGTCTTTACCCTCGATTCTTTCGTAGCAAACATCACAATGTGTGGGGCTTAATGCGCACGGAGTTGCCCAAGTACTCCCGCAAGAAACTGGTTTCTGAGGCTCAGCAGCTCGTTCCAGCTCTGAATCCTGCGGATTTTGCACAGCGAGGCAGGCCGGGAGTGCGCGCGCAACTCCTGCACGTGCCCTCGGGCAGGTTAGAAATGGATTTTGTGGTCGAGCCGGGTGATCGATCAACGCACGTTATTAATGCTGTGTCACCGGCGTGGACCAGTTCACTTGCAGTTGCTGATCATGTGATCTCTGGAATCCATCGCGATTGAACAAATTTCTCAAACGTGTCGCAGACACGTTGTGATTGCGATGTGGGGCACAGTAGGCTTGTGTCATTAGAGCTCCAAAGTGAAGATCTCCCCAGCGCAGTCGAGTCGGAACGGTTGTATAGAGACATGATTCGTACGGTCATGGTTGTCGAAGACGATGATGCAATCCGCATGGTTCTGCGGACCAATCTGGAAGACGAGGGCTATCGAGTCCTTGAAGCCGTCACCGCTGAACAAGGTTTGGTCATTGTTCAGGATGAGCAACCCGACGTGGTCCTCGTTGACCTGAGGCTTCCTGGAATCCATGGCTTGGACCTTGTTCGCTCCCTGAGAGCAACCAGTTCGGTCCCGATCATCATCGTTACCGCTCAAACCGATAGCCATGACGTTGTCGCGGGCCTTGAAGCAGGCGCTGATGATTATGTGACCAAGCCATTTGTGGCCAAGGAGCTCATGGCGCGCATTCGCACTCAGTTGCGTCGCACTAATCATGAAGATGAAGTGGAAGAGGGCTTGGTTTGCGGTCCCATTGAGCTGCGCATGGACACCGCTGAAGTGGTGCGCAATGGCGAAGTTATTCCAGTCTCGCGCATTGAGTTTTATGTTCTCGCTGAACTTATTGGCGCGCAAGGGCGCGTATTGAGTCGCGATCACCTGCTGCGCAAGGTGTGGGGTTATGGCAACGCGGGCGATGGCCGTGTTGTTGACAACTTGATTTATCGGTTGCGCAATAAAATCGAAGAGGATCCCGCCAACCCGGAACTCCTCCTGACCGTTCGGGGCTTTGGTTACCGAATGAAGGCCTAAATGCGCTTCGGACTCAGAGCCCGAGTCGCGTTGGCATTTGGATTGCTGTCGCTGGTCATTGCGGGCGCTGTTTCGGGCGCAACCTACTCAGCGGCCCGCTGGTATTTGCTCAATCAACGCGAGGATTCCGCGATCACGCGTGCAGTTCTTGACTCACGCGCGACTTCGGCTGCATTGGCCTCGGGACTGGACCCCGTTGAAGCACTGGACCAGATTCCGTCAGTGGGAACATCGCAGCCGATGCTGCAGGTAAAAGGGGTTTGGTACACCTCTGGCGTCACGGTCCCACCGGATGCACTCCCGCAGTCACTTCTTGCAGTAGCCGCGCGAGATGGTGGTGCGCAGCAAAGAACGGCTATCGGTGACGAGGAATATTTGCTCGTAGCACTTCAACTCCCTACGGGAATCTATGTCGAAGTCTTTCTCTTGCGGGACTTGGATTTGATTTTGACAATCGGTGGCTGGCTCCTTGTTATTCAAACCATGATCGCGGGCCTCTTGGGCGTTCTAATCGGCAGGTACGCTTTTGGTCGGATCATTCGTCCGCTGTTTCGACTGGGTGCAGGTGCCCGAAGGATTGCCTCAGGTGAATTCTCCACCCGTATTCCGTTGACCAAAGATCCTGACCTCGATCCGATTGCAGCTTCCTTCAACGGTATGGCGCAGTCGGTGCAGTCAAGAATCCAACGGGAGCAACGTTTCAGCGCGAACGTTTCGCATGAATTGCGTTCACCATTAACCGCCGTTGTTGGGACTGTTGACCTGCTGGAAAAGAACGTTGAGCAACTGCCCGAGCGCGAGCAAAGACTCATTGGCACACTGCAAACCCAAACAGCGCGTATGCATCAAATGCTCATTGATCTGTTGGAAATAAGTCGGATCGGAAACGATGATCCACCACTCTTAGAGTCGGTTGATGTCGAGACACTGTGTCTGGATGCAGTGCACGTGCGCAATCTGCCTGAGGATCTGGTCTCAGGTTCTGCACCTGTCATTCGGACAGATACCCGCCGATTCGAACGTATCGTGGGCAACTTGATTGATAACGCCAATCGCCATGGGGGTGGCGTCACGGCCATTCGCATTGAACACAATGCCACTGTGATCCCCGAAGTTGTGCGCGTCTGTGTTGAAGACGATGGCCCGGGTATCCCTCCCAGTGAGGTGGAGAAACTCTTTGAACCATTCACTCGAGGTGTGGCTGCCAAGGAAACTTCTGGTGCAGGACTGGGATTAGCCATTGCGATTGAGCAATCGCACCTTTTGGGGATCACGTTGCGCGTGGAATCTGCGGACTCTGGTGGCGCGCGGTTTGTCATCGAGATCCCGTTGATCGAGTCAGACATAATCGATGAATTGGGAGGCTCAGATGAATAGCTGCTGGGCCTCGCGTGTTCGGGCGGCGCGATGCGTGGCCATGTGGTCTGGAACAGCTGCCGTGTGCTTGGCGCTCGTATCGTGTGGAGTTCCCACCCAGGATGTTGCTCAACCACTTGCCAGCGGTGTCATTGCCCCTCCAGCTCTGCCAGTCACGCCAAGTTCCACCCCAAGTCCTAGCCCGAGTGAATCTGAGTCCAATGCGGAGCCAGTGGAAACAGTCATCATTGAAAAAGTGAACCTGTGGTTTGCCGGCGACAATGGACTCATCCCTGTCACCACTGACGTTTTGGCTCCCGTTACTCCGGAGGCAATTGTTGGCGGGCTAGTTGCAGGACCACCTGAGAATGAACAACTTCGAACAGTGGTTGTGGATCCACTGACGGGGCAGCCCCTTATTTCAGTGTTCACAGGTGACGTTGTTTCGGTTGTGCCGGACGCCTCCGTCTACATCTCAGTAACGCCCGAATTTGCCGCACTGCCTCCTAATGAGCAAGTGCTCGTTCTGGGACAGGTGGTCGTTAGTATTTCAGGTGCGGGAATGGGCGCGGTTGCATTTGTTGATCAATCAGGCTCACCAGTTGCAGTTCCGCTGCCTGATGGGCGACTACTCGATGGCTCCGCAACAACGAGTGACTACATCTCACTCTCCGCCTGAATTAATCAAGCAGGCAGTAAACGGCCGATGCCGGTGTATGAACGGCCCCACCAAGATCCGCTAATTGGACTCACGCGAACTTTTTTGCCAGCGCTCGGAGCATCGATCATTTTTCCGTTTCCAATGTAAATTCCCACATGGTGAGCACCGTTGCGGAAAAAGAACACGAGGTCGCCGCGCTGGGCATTTTTCTTGCTGACCTTGCGCACCTGCTTGTACTGGGCTCTGGAGTAATGAGGCAGGTTTCGACCCGTCGCTTTCTTAAACACGTATCGCACGAGACCTGAGCAGTCGAACGCATTGGGACCCGAGTGGCCGGCGCGGTAGGAATCACCGATTTGAGCACGGGCGATTTTGATCACTTTATTGCGCACCTGTCGGACTTCATGCTTCTTCTTGGCAACTTTGTTGGTGCGCAATTGGCGCGTGGCTTCATTGCCCGTTGAGTCGATTGCAGCCACCAGTCGTTCCTGAGGCGCAGATAATCGGTCTGCTAGAACGATTGATTGCACTGTCTCCATGGACTCGGTGGATCCGCTGGAACTCGTGTGAGCGGAAGCTGCGGTATTTGTGAATGCAACAAGTCCAAGTGCAGTCATGACCATAGCCATGGTTAGCGAGAGCAGGGGGTGCTTGTTGTGGGACTCCGAACCCAGGGAAGCAGGCTCGGTGGTGCCTTGGTGTGAATTGCCATTCGTGCGGTGCATCTGATCTCCTCGTCCCCCGACTCGGTGTGCGAATCAGACCCCGGGTGGGGGCTGACCGTGCGCATCAGAATGGAGACGCTAAACGGGTTTAAAAGATAACGGAATAGTAACGACCGTTATTCGGACATGTTTGCGACAAGTCTGTGACACAAGTCACGAGTGGTCCCTCATAGATGCAAAACGCGGAAAAACAGTGCAATCACTCAATTGTGGCGCGTGATCTGTGGTTCATTCGTGGGCGCAGATAGAGTGCACTCTCGTGAACGACTCCGTGTCCAGAGAGCCTGGCTCGAACCCTGGCTCGAACCCTGGCTCGAGGTCCGTGATGGCCAAGGGATTAATTTTCGTGGGAGCCGCCACCCTCATCGGCAACGGAACCGCCTACCTGCTGAGCATGGTTTCGGCCAGAATCCTTGATCAAGCCGACTTTGGAGCCTTGGGCGCACTCCTGGGCCTGTTGGTGATTATCGCGACTCTTGGTATTTCAACCCAAGCGCTGACGGCTCGAAGGGTCTCGACGGCGATGCTCACCAACAGGGCAGAAGTTGAGGGCCAGGCAATTCGTCTCTCGGCATTCGTTGGGCTGGGAATTGTCGTCGTGGCACTCATCGCCGCGTGGCCCGTCAGCACGATATTCGCCATTCCCGTGGTCGCTGTGGTTACCGGCATTGCCTCGTTGGCATTCGTGGTCGTGGGTTCCGCGGCCATGGGTATTGCCCAAGGCCGTGAGGAGCACATCAAGCTGTCCATTGCCTTCATCGCAAACGGCATGGGGCGGGCATTTGGCGGCATCGTGGGCGTTGTCGTCCTGCAAAGCGTGACAGGCGTCGGCATTGGAATTCTGGTCGGCTGCGCGGTCGGTGCCGCAATTAGTTACCAACTTATTTGCCCACGGACTTTCAGCACAAAACTTACCGATGGAATTGGTGTGGAATTCGGCCACGTTGCCCACGCGCTCATCGTGCTTTTCACCTTGACAAATATCGATGTTCTTCTGGCCCGGATTTTTCTCACCGAGGATCTTTCTGGCGAATACTCGGTGGGAGTTTTGCTTGCAAAGATTGCGTTTTTCCTGCCCAATGCCATCATCATTGTTCTATTCCCCAAGATGAGTGCAGGGGATTCAACGCGGGCCGTCTACCTAGCAACAGGAATGACAGCGGTGCTCGGCCTAATAATTACGTCCGTCAGTCTGTTTGCAGGCGAACTCGTTATCGGGATTCTTGGCGGATCTCAGTATGAGGAGTTGGGTTCAGAGGCGTGGCTCTTTGCGCTCGAGGGTTCAGCCTTTGCCTTGGTACAGGTCCTGCTTTACGCACGACTTGCCGCACAAGACAGGCGTGCCGTCTTGGCAGTTTGGGGCGCACTGGTGGTTCTCGTCGTCATCGTTGCCGGGTGGCGCCATAACAGCGTGGCAGAGATCGTGACAAGTGTTCTATTTGTCTCGCTCGTTCTCACGGTGGTGGGGCTCTTCCTCGACCGACGTCAGGCGGGCAAAGCAGATATGCCTATTGAGGCCGCCGAGTAAATCTAAATTTCGAGCTTGCCACGCAGAACACTGTCGGCGCTATGGCTTGCGTCCCCATCAAAATGCTCCAAGGAAATATCCACGACGGGGTACTGGTTGAGATCCATGCCTGGTGGCAACGGGAATGAACCACTGTCGTTGGTGTCGAGCATTCCTACCGACACCATGGACTCCGCATCAGGTGCGAGCAGCCAGACTTCATAGAAACCATCTGTCGCGGGCAGGCCGCTGGTTTGGACAACGAGAACGTCGTTGCCATCGACCTGTTGCACCATTGCTTGGGCCGGTTGCTCACCGTCGCGTAATGGTTCAAGACTGGCTTGTGCGATCACTGCGGGTGCCGTGTTGGATGCTGAAAGTTCCATGGCGGCGAATGTGCCGAGTCCACCGATCACAACACCGACGCTTGCAGCCAGGGCGAACCAACCAGCCCTGCGCTGAGGAGCGCGGCTAGGGGTACCCACCTCTGAAGCGCCTGACTCAGGTGATTCCGACGAAGTAGGTGCGTCAACAGCCTGAGCAATCCCATCCCATACTGATTCGGGTGGTGAGACAAGGCGATCTGAATCGGTGATCGAGCGAGCAGTAGCCACTACCGCGCGCAATTCATCGAGTGCAGTTTGGCATTTGGCGCACTTGGACAAGTGGGTGGTGTCCTGTGTATCAACCTGTTCGCCCAGTGCGATCAGAGCGATTGTGTCTGAATCAAGATGTGACACTTGCGGCCTCCAATCGGTTCTTAAGACGATCAAGTGATCGACGTATATGGCTTTTTATGGTTCCAAGGGGCAGATTGAGAAGACTAGCGATTTGTGCGTGGGTGAGGTCGTTAAAAAAGGCGAGTTCCATAATTTTTTGTTGCGGATCACCCAGGCGGGCCAATTCGCTTGCCAGGACAACGCGATCGATCGTTGCATCAACCGAGTTGCTGGCTGACCCGAGCGCAAAATGAAACGGGTCGGCTTGCAGGGCATCATGCTCGGTGGGTATTTCCTTGCGCGCTTTGTTGCCAAAGTGGTCAGCAATTTTCCGCCGGCATATTCCGAGCAACCAACCGGGAAGTGTTCCGGCGTTCATGTCAAAACCCTCTCTGCCCTTCCATGCGGAAATGAAAACTAGTTGGGTGATATCTGCCGCATCCTCTTTGTTACCCGTGGATCGCAGTGCGATGGTGAAAATTAATGATGACCAGCGTTCATACACATCCCTGAGCACGGACTCATCGCCCATTGTGAAACGCGATGCGAGTGCCTCGTCTGCGACTTCTCTCATGATCAGACCGATGGACCGTTCTGAGTCATGCTCCTGCTGATGCGCCGCGATTTGGCTGACCTGGCGTTGATTGGTTTCATTGCCCCTAGTGTCCATCATGCCTCCGAATTTGGCACGGCGGTCACGATCACATTCTGGTCATACCCAACCCCAGGTACGTAGTTGCCCGAACATGAGATCAGGGTGAGTACTTCTTGGCCACTCTCGCGAAAGAGTTCCCTAACCGGTAGTTCCTTTTTGACAATAGATTCGCGCCCGGTGACGCGGTAATTTAGCTCTTCGCCTGACTCGGTGGTGATTGCTATTGAGTCTCCAGGCTTGAGGGTGCCAAGGTTGTAAAAGGCGCCCTTGCCATAGTTGCGGCCATCTCGGTGCCCCACGATCACGCTGGACCCGATACCGGATCCAGGCTTCGCACCAAATTTGTACCAGCCAACACGGTCAATGTTTTGAGGAATCTTGACTTGGCCATCGTCGTCAACACCGACGGGAATCACGGCCGTTTCGACCGATAGCCCGGGAATGCTGATTGCTACGGGAATTGGTGCAACGGGTGTCGGTTCATTTGTTACCGCCGTACCTATCCGAGCAGGAGGTGTTGGGACAACTGCTGGGGAACCAGAATTACTTCGACTTTGGCCAATAGTTGTGATGTCTTGGGTTGATGCAGTGTCTGAACCACTAAGTGGACCAGACCCCGCCATGACAAACCACACCGAAGAGACAGCCAGGAGGAGGAAGCTGAATCCCAGGACGAGGATTGCGGGACGGGGTCTGGTCATTTACTTACTAGTTCGGTTATGCCCGGCTGCGGTTGAGTCGCACTGCAGCTCCTGCGACACCAACTGCTGCAACGGTCATCAGGCCTGCAGCGATCAGCGCCGCGTTATCGCCACCAGCGGTAGCACCGCCACCGGCTGGGACACCATCGGGCATGCCATCAAGGCCACCGATGATTTGAGTTGCGAGTGCCAAGTTGCCAGCTTCCGCTGAACCCCATGCATAAACAATCGTGTTGGCACCTTCAGCGAGATCGAGATCTGCTGGTCCAAGTGCGATCGTGTCAGTTCCAGCAAGTGCGACCTCGGCCGTGTACATGCCAGCGGGGACATCAGCAATTCCCTCTTCTGGGTTAACAACGTTTGCAAAGAGCACATTGCCGTCAGCGAGAATGTCAACTGCTGGGGCTGCTGCGATATGACGCACGGTCAAGCGTGCATCGCCTGCGGCAACTTCAGAGATGTCGTTAACAAACACATTGAGGGCGGGTGCGCCATCAGCGTCAAGGTTTGCGGTGACAGTGGCATTTGCACCTGCAGGTACTTCGACGCCCATTGCTTCGAGAACGGCGTCGCTGTCTGCTGGTGTCGAACCATCGGCATAGACGCCGAGATCATAGGAACCTGCAGGAACCATCAAGGTCTCGAGGGATCCGGGTGTGAAGTTGTCGATCAAGAGTGCATCGCCGGCGTACACGTCAACGATGTCCGCTCCAGAACCTGCGGGGATTGCATGCAGGACGGAGACTGTTGCTTCATCCGCTGCCATTGCAGGAGCGGCGAAAAGCCCAGCTGGGACGAGGATTGCGCCAGCCAGGATGGCTGAACGCTGTCCAAGGGTTCGAGCAGATTTCATGATGTTCTCCTTGAAATTATTGTTTAGGTGTCGTGCTGTTACCCCTATTACTGGCGAAAGCACCCATTTGGATGCAGTAGATGCAAATTTTTTTTGATGGTCAGATACGGTTAGCCGCGGATATTGCGAATTCACGCGATCTTTTTAGATTCTTGAGTGAAAAAGTGGTGTCCATGGCGAGGTGGCAGAGCGGCCGATTGCAGGCGCCTTGAAAGCGCCCGAGGGGAAACTCTCCGGGGGTTCAAATCCCTCCCTCGCCGCAGACGGCCTGGGCGAAAGCCCAGGCCGATTCTTTTAGCCATCCCTAGGATTGCCACATGACTTTTGACATTGAAAAATCTGGTGAACGCGAAATGCTTGAGGCGCATCTCGAGGACACCAGGGAAACTGTGGTGGCCAAGTGCGCGGGGATCAGCGAGAGCGATGCCAGGCGCAAACTTGGGCCGTCAAACACAAGCGTCGCGGGAATTCTCAAACATCTGACTAACGTTGAGCGCTGGTGGTTCAGGCGCCAGCTTGCTGGCGAAGACGAGGTCCCCATGGACTGGAATGACACGGAGCCTGACCTCGAGTTCATTATTTCTGATGATGAAACCATGGAGTCGTTACTTGCCGGTTACGCAAAAGAGTGCGACCGAAGCAGACAGATCGCCGCTGGCTTGCAACTGGATGATCTCGCGGTTCGTGCCAACCCACATGGCAAGCGCCCCTCATTGCGCTGGGTCTACCTGCACATGATTGATGAGAACGCCCGCCACAATGGTCATCTCGACATTTATCGGGAATTGCTGGATGGTTATGGGGAGTGGGACACGCGCGCGTGATGACTCCTGATTCGGTCACGGCCTGGCTGATACTCATTGGCATCGACATTGTCATCGTTGCTGGTATTTCCATCGGGATGGGTGCCATTGCGCCGCGGTTGCCAGCGAGGACATTGGGACGCGACCGATTTCCTCTCACCCTGATGCCGTGGGGAAAGCCACGGTTCTTTCGGTTTTTTCGCACGAGCAAACTCGCACGCAGCTTGCCGGAATTGGGTGAGACCTTTGGTGGGGAAAGCAAAAGCCGCATTCCCGGGCGTGAAGTCACGCAGATTGATTGCTATTTAATCGAATTACGCAGAGCCGAGTGGGTTCACTGGGTTTCCATCGTGAGCTGGGTTCCCCTGGTGTTCTTTAACCCGTGGCCGGTAACACTTGTTTTTGCGGTCATCGTGATCACGGGGAACACCCTGTTCCTACTGATCCTGCGTGGAAATAGGCAGCGTTTTACATCGATGCGGTATCGATTACAAAGCGATACTTAACATCACTATTGATCACACGCTCCCAAGCCGTGTTGATGTCCTTTGCATCGATAGTTTCAATATCGGCACCAAAACCATGCTCAGCGCAGAAGTCCAGCATCTCCTGGGTCTCTGCGATGCCACCGATATTCGATGCGGCAACCCTGCGACGTGCCATGGCCATGGAGAAAGTGCGAATGGAGAGTGGTTCGGTTGGGATTCCCACCATGACGAGGGTGCCATCGAGTTTGAGAAGGGAGAGGTATTGATCAACATTAATGTTGACCGCGACAGTGTTGATAATCAGATCGAATGTGTAGCGAGCCGCTTTCATTTGCCCTTTGTCGCTGGATAGAAGGAAATTGGTGGCACCCAGGGCACGTGCATCAGCTTCTTTATGTGCGGAGTGGCTAATGAGAGTGACATCAGCACCCATTGCGTGAGCAATTTTGACTCCCATGTGCCCGAGGCCACCAAGCCCAACAATGCCCACCTTCATTCCAGGGCCCGCACCCCATTGGCGCAGCGGCGAGTAGAGAGTGATGCCCGCGCAAAGAAGTGGTGCGGCAATATCGAGTGCGAGGTTTCCGGGAATGTGAAGTGCATAGTTTTCATCGACAACAATTGCCTGTGAGTAGCCGCCGTACGTCGGTGTTTCCTTGTCGGCCTCACGGCCGTTATATGTCACCGAAAGGTGACCTGTGCAGTATTGCTCAAGCCCCTGCTCGCAGTTCTCGCATTCGCGACATGAATCAACAAAGCACCCAACACCAGCATGATCGCCCACTGCGAATTTTTTAACTTCGGAACCAACCGCAGAGACAACACCTGCAATTTCATGGCCGGGGACCATGGGAAAAATCGCTTGGCCCCATTCCTCGCGCGCCTGATGGATATCCGAATGGCAGATGCCGGCAAATTTGGTGTCAATCAGAATGTCGTGTGGGCCTAAATCACGCCGCTCGATCGTGGTCGCTTCGAGTGGTGCTCCGGGTGTTGCTGCCGCATATGCCTTGGTTTCCATGGCCGAAGCCTAGGCGTGCGGAAGTTGCCAGACGCGTGCCCCGCCCACCAGCGCTGCCGAGTTAGGAACGATCACGACATCGTCGCCCAACTTCTTGACAGCTGACGGGGTCAAAGCACGGGCATTTCCCCCGCCGAGGTAGAGGCGATCCCAAATGAAAACAGGGCGCAGGACATCGATTGCGCGAGCAACTCTGCGCGACCACATGGCATCGCCTAATCTTCGACGCTCATGTTCACCTATATATGTGTCATAGGAAAGTCCCCAACGAACTGGGGCCTGGGACAGTTCCAAATGCGGCGCTAAAACGCCACCATCAAAAATTGCGCTCCCCAGTCCGGTACCGAGAGTGAGAACCAATTCCAGTCCTTGTCCGGCGATAACTCCCGCTCCATGAATCTCTGCATCATTGAGCACAATGGTGGGCATGTCCCACGCCGAGATCATGGCGGTTCGAACATCGAAATTTTCCCATTGCTCAACAAGCTCAGGCAAGATGCGAGATCGTGGTCCAGATCGAGTGATGTAATGCGGGGTAGTGATGACAACACCGTGACGAATCATGCCGGGGAGCCCCACCGTTGCTCGTTGCGCTTTGGGCAATTGTGCAGCCAGATCTAACAGTGTTTTGATAAAAAGATCCGTGCTCAGAGGGTAGGGAGTGGGCACTCGAATCGGGTGGGAGCGCATGGTTCCGGACTCATCAAGCACGGTGCCTTTAATGCCGCCTCCGCCGCAATCAATGGCCAAAGTGTTCTGTTCGGGGTTCGTCACGGTCCACAAGTCTGCACTAAATGGCTAGGCGTTAGGCTAAGCGGGCTGCATTCGGGCCATTTGGCTAGAAAGTAGTGTGGAGGCGTCGCCTAGTCCGGTCTATGGCGCCGCACTGCTAATGCGGTTTGGGTTCATCCCCATCGCGAGTTCAAATCTCGCCGCCTCCGCTGTGTGTCGCCCACGGGCGCTCAATTGCGCTGTTCGTTGACAATCTCCATAATCTGCGGCTATAACGTGCGAGTACAGACCCATCCGCCGACACCGCCATTAACCCGCATTGCGTAGCTCGGGGACCAACCTTCGTTTCGTTGACCCCAGTCTTTGCCTAAATCGGTTGCGTTTGGTGCCCCGGTCTTGCAATACTCGATTCGAGCCGAAGTAGG
>Ga0136655_1000471_pt1 | contig 18248 bp, 13 predicted proteins | sample CPBDNA_2_FD_94863 | JGI IMG/M metagenome (GOLD analysis project Ga0136655, IMG submission 94863) | Freshwater to marine salinity gradient microbial communities from Chesapeake Bay, USA - CPBay_Spr_15_0.8_DNA (version 2) | ecosystem: Environmental > Aquatic > Marine > Coastal | place: USA... | reverse complement strand
CCAACTCGCAAAGAAAAGAGCCCGTGGTTACCGAAATATCAACAACTTTATCAATATGATTTACTTCATCGCGGGTAAACTCAAATTCGACTACCCACTATATTCCACCTAGAGCCAAGAAAATTAATAGTCTATTTTAGTTTGGATTCAATTTTTTTTAAATTTTAAACACTGTGATTTAATACAATTTGCTCTAAATTAAATGAGCGGAAATCGTATCTCCGCTCATTTAAGAAAGTTAGATGTAGATATTTTTTTTAGGACATACCTATTAATTCTTCATATATCAGCTTCCATGTATCTGAGTCTTTTCTGTAAATTTTTAAATTTGTAAATCCATCAAATTCAAAAACTTCACTTTTAATTACTATTCCATAAAGATGATCATTTAAACCTTTTGATATTATTGGATAAGAAATTGTATATAGTTTCTTTTTTAGAACATAATCTTTTTTACCATTTTGAGGAAAGAGGACGTTCTTTCTTGAAAGATACTTTTTTTCTATTTCTGAGGATTTCTTTGAACTCAATGTCACTTCAATTTGCTCACGTTGAAGTTCATTGAAAATACTATCCAAATCAAAGTTTACTTTTTTAAATGCTGAAATTCTGTTTTTTGGATTTAGGCTTTTATATGAATTATACTTATATAATTCCAACCCCATGAATTCTCTTCGGAGAGAATTTTCATCTAAACTGCAGACAATATGATTTATTAAATCATACTCGGGTGAATTTTTCCCCTTTAGTTGAAATCCGCAGACAATTAATCCTATAAAAAGAAAATTAACAAGGAGTTCCTTTTGCTTGGTCATTGTCATCATTTTCATTTGTTATATTTTGGTGGACTCGGAGTCGTTCGCTTTCAACTTCAATTAATGCTTTGAATGAATCATACCATACATATTGACCATTTTGAATATCTTTAGCCGAAAGCCCTCCCCAAGAAATTTCATCAAAATATGACCTAGGAATATTACTTGTTCCTCCATAGTAGTTATTCCATGTAAATAAAGAATATCCGATAGCCTGAACATATTGGGCCATAAAATTATGATGAATTTCATTCGCATTGGTATACCCGTTTGAGGCACCATAATTTACTAAACCTAGATTAAAGGACCCTGCAGGATCAATATAACCTATATATAATAAATAAGCATGGATGGCTTCATGCAAAAATGTGCGAGCGATCGATAGTTTTGTTGCATTCTCTAAATAATCATTATCAAAAACTATGGTCACTTCATTTTTTCCTGTTTGAGTATTGAAAAAAATTCCTGGTATTGTCTGAGCATTAGCACCACTAGCTATATTAGAATTTTGAACAATAAAATCAAATTCGTTTGCATTTTGCAGGAGTTGAACAACCGCATTAGTTTGATTTTGATTTCCTATACTTGACTTCAATATAGAGGCTTTCATCAATTGTTTAAAAATTGAACTTGCGCACGGGTTAGTTAATTGATTTAAAATAATACTTCCCGGATTAGAAATAATTGGAATAATGTAATTGCAATCGGAACACCCTTCATTACCAGTTCCAAATTCATAATAGTATTCTCCATCTATATATAAAGTACCAGTCGGCGGAAGTTCTCCCATCGATCCGGTGCAAATTGTTTCTGCTATAATAATCGAATGAAAAGTCACTCCTAGCCCTAATGGATCCTCAGATATTGGCCCTGGAGAACCTGAAGTCCAAACTACTTCTCTTGTAACTGATCGGCAGTCCCCTAAAGTCCTGGCATTGATGTTTTCTTCCTGTCCATATCGAACTGTTTCTTCAATTTTCCCATCGTTAACTAGAAATCCTACAAAGTGATGTTCGTCGTAAGTAAAAATATCCACTCGTCCTGACCAATATTCATTAATTCTATTGTATGCAATACCCTTCATTTTATTTTTAGAATATTCATCACTAGGGTAATATCTTGCTATCAGTGGATCAAACCTATCTCCGTTTGAGTTTTTAATAAACATGATATTTTGAATCATTATTTTTGAAACGTCTTGATTAGGAAAACTATCTATAAAACTTTTCGGAAAGTATTTTTCAGCATTTTCTAGGGATAGTTCATAAACCTCTCTTCCATCCGGAAAAAAGTAATGATGGAATTTATCCCAATCGGGTTCTTTCTCAAAGAAGGGTAAAATCAATTCCTGAGCGTCTGCTCGATAGTTAGATCCTCGTTCGGGTAGTCTTAGGTTTGTTTTGTTTTCTTCAAACCATTCTCGGACTTTCATCAGTTGAGAGTTTTCGCTGACTTCGATTGTTGGACTTTCGGGCTCGGGAATACAGGATGAAATAAGCATGGAAAATCCAAAAATCATCGCTAAACCGAATCTAGCTAGTTTTTTGTAAGTGGGGGGGGGGCAAAATTGTTTTTCATAAAAAAGGATTAGTATATTGATTAAAAATTTATCCAAACTAATCTAAAAATACTAAAAAATCAAGTCTCACTAACTCTTTTTTTCAAAAAATGTCCAAATCGAACGATTTGGACATTTTTTCATACTTCTCACTTTAGCTTTCTAACTTCATTTCTTACTTTCCTTCACCGCATGGTGTGCCGCTCTCGCCGCAAAAGCCATATAGGTCAGCGATGGATTTTGCGTAGAAGTGGAAGTCATGGAAGCACCATCCGTCACATAGACATTTGGCACGGCATGCAGCTGATGATTGGCATTGAGCAAGGAAGTCTTCGGGTCTTTTCCCATTCGTATGCCACCCATCTCATGTATATCCAATCCCGGCGTTCGATTGTCGTCCTCGCCCCTGATATTGGTGAACCCAGCTTTTTCAAACATCTCTGTCATCTGCTCGATGTAATCCTTGGTCATCTTCACATCATTGTCATCGTAATCCACATTGATTTTCAATTGAGGCATACCAAATGGATCTTTGAGATTAGCATCTAAGGCGACATAGTTAGTCTCTTTCGGAATCGTCTCTCCCATCATATGAGAACCTACTCGCCATGGACCATATTGATCTGGATTAAGTAAGTTTTCTTTAAGCTCCGCACCAATACCACTATTATCAGATCTAGCTCCTCTTCCCGCTGAAAATCCAGCAGCATATCCCCGAAGAAAATCAGTTTCCTGCGTATGTAAGTTTCGAAATCTTGGAAAATAACCACTGGTCGGCCTTCCACCGCTAGTCGCATATTCAGAATGTCCTTCATATTCTCCCGATACTCGAGCCCGATAATTATGGAAAGCCACATATTTTCCCATCAATTCATTGTCATTTCCAAGTCCATTCGGGAAGCGATTGGAGGTAGAATTCAATAAAATCAAATTGGTATTCAAGGCAGCAGCATTGATAAAAAGTACCGGAGCGTAAAACTCCTCCATTTCTTTAGTATGCGCATCGATGATCCGCACGCCGGTTGCCTTGCCTTTTTCTTCATCATAAATCACCGAATGCACGATTGCATCTGGACGTAGGGTCAAATTACCTGTCTTCAAAGCCCAAGGAATAGTCGATGAGTTGGAAGAGAAATAGCCTCCAAAAGGGCAGCCTCGCTGACAAAGGTTTCTATTTTGGCATTTTGCACGGCCTTGCTGCGCATAGTAGTCCAAGTTTCCATTGATGTGCGCGCAACGGGAAGAGATCATATGCCGGTCATTTCCATAATGCTCTTTCAGCTTTCCTTGGAAATATTTTTCCACCACATTCAGCTCATAACCCGGCAGAAACTCTCCATCTGGCAAATTCGCTAAGCCGTCTTTGTTTCCAGATACTCCAGCAAATTTCTCCACATGGCTGTACCAAGAAGCAATTTCCTTGTACCGGATCGGCCAATCTACTGCGAAGCCATCTCGTGCCGGGCCTTCAAAGTCAAAATCTGACCAGCGCTGCACTTGCCTTGCCCAAAGCAGGGATTTCCCTCCTACTTGGTAGCCTCGGATCCAGTCAAAAGGCTTCTCCTGTACATAAGGATGCTCGGCGTCTTTTACAAAAAAGTGCGCGGCGTCCTCATTGAAAGCATAACATTTACTTGCTATCGGATTTGCATCCCTCACTTCCTGGGTAATCTGGTTTCGATGAGGAAATTCATAAGGAAGCATATTGGTAGTCGGATAATCCTTGATATGCTCCACATTTCGACCACGCTCGATCATCAGAGTTTTCACTCCAAGATCACAAAGTTCTTTAGCTGCCCAACTTCCACTGATCCCTGAACCCACCACAATGGCTTCATAAGTTCGTTCTTCTTTACTTTTTAAATTCACATTAGCCATTAATACGCGGTTTTTGAAGGTCAGTAATCAACACGGCACCATTGTATTCTCCTGGAATCAATGAGTATGGGATTACTTCGGTTTGAATGTATTCAGAGGCCATGTAGCCTTGGATTGTAAATCGCTTGGTCGTATTCAGGAAGTAGGAAATTGCCTTATTGGTCATGCCTTCTTCGGTTTCTCCACTTTCCAATTTGGCGCCTGTCTGGATGACTTCCTCCTTCTTTTTAGTGTCCAACTTGTCAAAGCTGCTTCCGGCAGACTTCTTCACGTAGGCTGGAAATGCCGCTAAACCTTGGGTGAAAAGGGCTTGGTTCTCTGTTGTAAAGCAGTCATTAATCATGACTAGGATAAAGTCCGGAACCTCTAAATTCAAGGCGCCTTTAATTTCCCCTGCGGGAATAATCGTATCAGAAATATCACCGAGCAGGGATTTCTGCGAAGCGGTGACTTTCAACTTTTCGTAGGCAGCGAGTATATCATCCGAACTGAAATCGCAGGAAGGAATTAGGGCAAGTCCTCCGGAGATCAGCGCAAGATGTCGCAGTGCGATGCGTCTATTCATAGGTTAAAAGGATTATAGGTGATTTTGGGTTGGGGTAATTTCAGCAAATAAGATAAGGAAAATGTGATGCAAACGCCATCACTTTGAAGATTTGCGGTTCAAAATCTCTTCAATCCAGTCCATGTGTAATTTTAACAGTTCGGAAACTACTTCAGAATTCTCGGTAGCCAGATTCTTGACCTCCGTACTATCCTGTTGGAGGTTGACAAGGTAGAGTTGATCGGCTTCGCCAAAAGTGAGTTTCTTTGTTGGGTCGGTGGGATTTCCCAATAGCTTCCAAGGACCTTTTCGGACCGCCCAGGCAGCTTTTGGGTTTTCAGGATTCCCTGTGCCCCAATGCATCAGATCATGTGGTGAGGAAGCATTCTCAGAGATTACTTTTCGCAGACTTAGTCCATCCAACTCAGTCGGATTGGGAATTTCCACCCCGATATAATCGGCTAAAGTAGGCAACCAATCCACCGCTCCCGCCCATTGATGACGAACCTCACCTTCAGGAATTTGTCCAGGCCAAGAAATAATCGCGGGGACTCGGATACCTCCTTCGAGCATACTGAATTTGGCTCCTGCAAATGGACCGGCATTTCCTCCACCGAAATACGCTCGCTCCTCAGTACTGTGACCGTGATCAGATTGGAAGACAATAATGGTGTTTTCTAACTGCCCTGTTTGCTCCAAATGATCGAGGACATTTCCTACCAATTCGTCCAGCGTAGAGAGGAAAGCCGCATATTCCCGACGGGGGCTTGGCAGATTCTCATAATGCTTGAGCCAAGATTCCCTACCCTGATAAGGATAATGTGGCATATTGATCGCCCAATATATAAAGAAGGGTTCAGCCGAAGGTTGGGTGAATTGCTTCACTTCCTCCACCATCAAATCTCCGAAAAACTGTCCCTCCCGATAGATTTCCTGCTCGTTTTGGTAGAGGTCATGAAGATTTGGCCCATTCCAATAGAAGAAGTGGGAATAGTTATCAATGCAGCCCCGCTGGTGTCCAAAGAAATAATCGAAGCCCTGCCCATTGGGTAATTTCTCCGGGGTATGTCCCAGATGCCATTTTCCAATAGCGGCCGTGCGATATCCTGCAGGTCGAAAAACTTCCGCCATAGTGATCTCCTCGGTCGGTAAACCGGATAATCCCTTAGGATCATTGTTGGGCGTATCCACATTCCCAAAAAGCCCCGCATTGAAATTGTATTTGCCTGTCAACAGACTTGCCCGAGAAGGCGAACAAACTGGAGCTGCTGCATAGAACTGTGTGAAGCGAACTCCCCGACTAGCCAATCGATCCAGATTTGGAGTGGCCAAGTCGGTCGAACCGTAGCTATTCAAGTCGAGCGTTCCTTGGTCATCCGAGAGAATGATCAGGATATTAGGCTTGGCCGGTTTTGGGATTTCCGGGGCTTTTTTTTCGCAGGAGAAAAGGAGAAAGATTCCAGCTACTAATGTTAGGATATGGAAAGAAATTTTCATGGATTCATAAAAGTTAGTGCTTTTTTGGACAAAGATTTCCTTAAATAAGAAATGGATAAATGCGAGAAAAAGCAAAGTCTGTTTTCTTCTGCAAATTTTGAATAGGAATAAAAAATGAATCCAAACTAGATCAAAAACCTTCAAAAAATACCCAATACTGGTTATTGTTTTTTAAAAATATTCTTTTCACAAAAATTTAGTTTGGAATATTTTATTAGAACCCAGATATTCTGACATTCATTTCACCTCCAAAGATTTTGCTAAAATGAAAATTAGACTAGTCCTAATTGCAACCCTATTCGCCTTCACATTTGAGTCTTTTACTCAAGTTCCAGGCTATCGGGAAGACACATCGATCCCTACTTTTGATATCAATTTTCTTACCATTAGATCATCCGATCAATCTAAAACAGAATTTAAATTTCTGAAAACGGCCAAGTCTGACTTTTTAGAAGCTTTTCCAAATCCTGATAAAGACGAGGATTTTTACTTTGAAATCGGTGAAGTAATGGCACGTCTGATTGCATATGAAACAAGTGAATTTTACTTTCTAGAGGGAAAGCTGAGTGGTTTAAGACTTCAAGATTCGAAGTTCTCCATTGGGAATGGCAAAAGCTTTATCAAAGTTGGAGATCATTATTCATTGGTAGAAAAGATTTTCCCTAGTTATAAAAAAGAATTTGATAAGGATTTTATTTTGATTCCTATTTCTAATGGGGATATAATATCCGATGAGTCGATAAGTATTGTTTTTGATCTAGCAACCGGAAAAATCATTGATATTATAGTATGATACCATATGATCTTAAAAAGCACTTTTGGAAACCAATAATCCTCATTTTAATGCTTTCCGTTTCTCCAGATGTTTTTTCCCAAGATATCTCAGGCTCCTATCGATGGTGGGTGGATGATGGCGAAAGTAATTTTGAAATCCATCTGAGCCCAATAGATTCCGAACCAGGCTCCGTCCCAACTAGTTTCCAAGGCGAACATTGCGGGGTATACTTTGAGGGGAAAAGAATGGATTGTAGCGATGGGGAATTTTCCATAGCACTAAATAAGGTTTCTGAAAATGTATTTACAGGGACGATATTAAGTGCCAACTCAAGGACCCTAAGCGAAATCAAAGTCACTTATTTCCCCGACACTAAAAAGATACGATGGCAAGTCACTAAACAAGGAGAAGGGCAAACCTATTTCCCAAAAGATGTAATCATGGATTAAAATGCTCCTAATTTCCTAGCGTTTTTTAATTTTTTTGGGAGTTAATCTTTATGGTTCTTCCCCTGACTTTAGTGAGGAAGTAAAATAGGTTTTGGACTAAAACTATATGGTATAAAGAAGGATACTTATTTTACTAAAGCGAAGTTTGAACCTTCCGAGCTCATATAGCCAAATTCTATCCATTTATCTTTGTCACTTTTTGGCGGCCAAAAAGTAACCAAAAAGCCCTGAGCCTCAGTTTTTTCTTTCCGCTGTCAGCTTTATTTATTGATATGAAGTGAAGAGACAGCGGAATTTTGGACTGCCTTGCGCACCTAAAAATGACTGGATCTCCCTCGTACCTTGGGAGCTAAGTCATTTTCTTAACGGCTTGCAAACCAGCCCAAAACCGAAAATCCCGAAAGGCTCACCCATCCGGACACTATCCTCCGGTACCAATTATCATAAAATAATCAAGTTTCAATTTAATTCGGGGTAGAAGCATCTTCATCATAAAAACTCGGATTAGCATCCGCTTCTTTATTAAACTTCTGGATTAATTCCTCCAATTGTTTAACTATTTCAGGGTTTAAAGAAGCAAGATTATATTTTTCCGAAGGATCGGTATCCAGATCAAAAAGCAATGGCAAAGGATCATCAAAATAGGTTTCGCCAGTTTGGCTGTGGGTACGAATATGGAGTTTCCACTTCCCTTTCCTGACGGCAAAAACGGTATTATCGAAACCGAAATAGAAGAAGGTTTCAGTGTTTGCTTTCGCTCCAAATTTTGAATTCAGATTTCCACTGAGATCGACACCATCCACGATCCGATCTTCAGAGACTTTCGCACCAGCCAAATTCATAGCAGTAGCATAAATATCTTTGGTCGCTCCCAGATTCATCTCTACAGCACCTGCAGCGATTGTCCCAGGCCACCAAGCGATGGAAGGTTCGCGCTGCCCGCCCTCCCATGTACTTCCTTTTCCATCTCGGAAGAGTCCCGCCGAACCTCCCTGATCTCCTTTGATGATCCAAGGCCCATTGTCTGAAGTAAACCAAACCAGCGTATTTTCCGCCAGTCCATTTACTTTCAAATAAGCTAAAATCTGCCCCACCGAACCGTCAATTTCTTCGATCACATCCCCATACCCTCCGCGTCGGGATTTACCTTCGAAAGCTTTCCCCGGAAAAAGTGGCACATGTGGCATGGCATACGGCAAATAGATAAAGAAAGGTTGGTCCCGACTCTTCTCCATAAACTGGATGGCCTGATCGGTGTAGAGCTGGGTTAGTTTGGTCTGATCTGGATTGAGTTCGAGCGTGTCATTGCCGGACATCAGCGCAATATCAGGCCATTTTGGAGGAATCATATCATTGCTATAAGGCAGACCCACATATTCATCGAAGCCATTTTGAAGTGGTAAAAATTCGGGCTTGGTCGTACCGAGATGCCATTTTCCATACATCGCTGTGGCATAGCCTTGATCCTTCAGCCCTTCTGCAAGTGTGTATTCTTTCGGATGAATTCCTCGAGGCGAATCCGGATTGAGTACCCAGCCAAAACCAGACCTTCCCGGATATCTTCCAGTCAAAAGCCCGTACCGGCTTGCGGTACAAGCAGGGGAAACGGAGTAGAAATTCGACCATCGCATTCCTTCCATCGCCATCTGATCCAGATTTGGAGTGCGGATCGTCGGGTGACCTGTGATTCCCAAATCACCATAGCCCATATCATCCGCAAACAGGATAATGATATTAGGCTTTTGCTGCGCAAAGCTTGGCACTAAAACAAAAGTCAAAAGGAAAACTAAAAGAATTGAATACTTCATATGATTATAATTTCTTTTTATTGGCCATATAGCCTGTCCCGTCCGCCGCGGCAGATCGGGAGAATCTCACAAGGCATTCCCGATATACATCTGGACATTCCAGTGTATGACTTTTTAGCCCAGCTCGATTTCATATTTATCGGGTCAAAATTCCAAGTTCTGCGAAAGTGGCTGCATTTCCATCTGTAGTTTGGGTGGCTTTCAGACGAATAAATCGAGCCGAAACTGGATCAAATCGTACTTCCTGCTGGATGGGATTATTGGCGATATTGGCAAACTCACCTTTGGAAACGGAGCTCCAACTTTTCCCATCAGCCGAAACCTCCAGCTCATAATTCTTTAAAAATCCGCTTGGATATCGTGCCTGCATGGGGAAGTAAGTAAAGCCTTTGATTGTAATAGACTCTCCCAAATCGAGGGTCAATTGATTATCCGAGCTAGTCCAGAAAGTACCTGAATTTTCATCAATCGCTTTTTCAGCATCTGTCTCCATAGCCTTCCAATTGGCTTTAGCCAGATCCAAATTAACTTCCAGAATTTCACTGCTTTCTTGCCTATTGGGATCAAAGCTCAAAACCTTCAAGGTTTTGGCTTCGAGCAAAGGAATCGGGTTCGAGTATAGCTGTGTTGGTTCGCCGCCGTCCAAACTATAGCGTATTTCCAAATCATCATCCGAAGTGATCAAGGTGACATCCCCGGATTTTTCCCGTTTGATGCTAGGCGGAATAAGCAGTGTCGGAGCATGATAAATTCCAAGTTCGGAGATGACCGGGATTCCTTTTCCATCCAAGAAATTGATCCGGACTTTTTGAGCTTTTTGCAGTGGAAATCTAAGGATCCGCTTGTACCCGATGGTAGTTCCTTCAGCGATTTTCTCCCAGTTTCCATTGACTTCTTTTTCCAGTGAGAAGGATTTTTGTCGCTGACCCAGGGGCGTGTATTCTTGGATTAATAACCGATTGAATTCGGTTTCTTTTCCAAAGTCCAATTCCAAACTAGCAGAAATTACCCCGTCCGAAGTAGTCCAATAGGTTTCATAATCTCCGTCCAACACTTGCGCTGCACTGTATCCCGAACCCCGACTTTCACTTGCCGAAATCACCGCTTGAGCGGCTAAATTAACCGAAAAGTCTGCTTCGATTTTCTTTCCCAAAGCTAAAATTGCAGCTTCATCTTTTTCATGAATCAATCCCCGACGATCTACTGGGAAGTTGATCAACATCGAACTGTTTCTCCCGATGCTGTTATAATAAATCTCAAGCAACTGAGGCAAAGTCTTCACTTTGTGGTCCTCATAGGCATGATAATACCATCCCGGACGAATGCTCACATCCGACTCCGCAGGAACCCAATGTGTCCCATTTTCCTGACCATCTGCCCACTTCTCTGAAAACTCCGGCATCCCAGCATACACTGAATCCCGATACAGATTAGACCATGTGGTCTCGTAAGCAAATCCATGCTCATTCCCCACCCAACGCACATCCGGACCGGCATCACTAAACATCATTGCTCCCGGTTGTAAGGTTCTGACCAGTTCATGAGTCGTCGGCCAATCGTAATAGCTGAATTTATCTACCGTACGCGTTTCATTCGCTCCCCCGTACCAGCCATCTCCCCCATTTGCCCCGTCAAACCAAACTTCAAAAATATCCCCATAATTGGTCAATAATTCGGTTAGCTGATTTCGCATATAGGTGATGTATTCTGGTTTGCCATAGTCGGGATGATTTCGATCCCATGGGGAATAGTAAATCCCGAATTTGAGCCCGTATTCCTTGCAAGCATCCGCCAACTCACGAATCAAATCTCCTTTTCCATCTCGCCAAGGGCTATTTTTCACCGAATGCTCCGTGTAAGCCGATGGCCAAAGCACAAATCCATCGTGATGCTTGGCCGTAATGATCAATCCTTTCATGCCTGCTTCCGATGCTATTCTCGCCCATTGACGCACATCCAGTTCAGTCGGGTTAAATTGTTCGGGTTTTTCATCCCCAAATCCCCATTCCCGATCTGAGAAGGTATTCATATTAAAATGGACAAAACCATAGTATTCAAGTTCCTGCCATGCGATTTGTCGGGCATCCGGAACAGGTAGAACTGGCGCTGGTGGAGCAGCTTTCTCTTGACAAAAAGTAAGGATAAGTAGGCAAAGGGGCCAGATTAATTTTCTCATAGGGTGATTTTTAAAAAGGATATTAGCCATTTTGGATGGAAATCGAAAGGAGATTTTGATTTAGGGCGCATATTGAGTTTCGCCCCCTTCGGGGCTTCCAATCTCATCGCTAGCCTTAACCCCCGGCTGCGCTGAGGATCATGAATCGTTGCGATCCTTCGGATCTATCTAATTCCATTAGCTATCTTTTTTGCAAAATTCAACGTTTCCAAAATTCAATCTTATGAATTGGATTCCTACGAATTACCTTATAAAACTTGGTTTTGTATTTAATCCTTAATAAAGCTCCGAAGGAGCGGGACAATTCATGACCCTGTACGAAGTGCAGGGTAACGAATAAATAATTATTTCGAAGCCCTGAAGGGGCGAAACTATTCCTTAAAAGCACTAACTTCCTTAAAACAAACTTTTTAACCCATGACTTCATACCGACAGATATTTTACCACATCCTTTTTCACACCAAAGGAAGCAAGCCCACTTTGAATTCAGACTCAACCGATATTTACAATTACATGTGGGGAATAATTAAAAACAAGAAGTCAAAACTCTATCAAATCAACGGAGTCCAAGACCATGTTCATCTCCTAGTAGATATTCATCCCTCCAATGCTGTTGCAGACTTCATGAAGGATTTGAAAGCGTATTCCAGTTCTTGGATAAAACAATCAAATGCTCATCCAGATTTTTCGGGCTGGGCAGATGGATATGGCTGTTTCACCAGTTCAATTCATGAAAAGGATAGGTTGATAAACTATATCAAAGGGCAAAAAGAACATCATAAAAAAGAGTCATTTGAGGATGAATACAGAAGAATTTTAGTTGAAAATAGAATTGAGATTGATGAGCGTTATTTTTTAAAATAGTTAGTTACTTGTTTCGCCCCTTCGGGGCTTCCAATCTCATCGCTAGCCTTAACCCCCGGCTGCACCGGGGGTCATGAATCGTTGCGATCCTTCGGATCTGTTTCTAAAGCAAACATTCATCTCTGATTAAATAATCAACTCGAATAAACAACAGACGACAATTCTAAATGATCAAGCATATTCCGCTTTAGCCTTCCTAGCTCCTAAGGAGCTGTACCATTCATGAACCTGTATGAAGTGCAGGGTCAGGGAATGTCCCAGTGTACCAAAGCACTGCAGGGGGTAAGACTTATTTCAAAATATTTAAATGATCAATATTCCTTTCCAAAAACCCCTTAAATTCGCCGCATGAGAAAATATCTACCCCTATTATTCCTAGTAATAAGTTTTTCTACAATTGCCCAAGTTCAATTCAAAGTAGTTGACGCTAATACCGCTTTACCCTTGGAAAATGTGCGTATTCGTCCAGAAAATGGTGTTGCCCAACTTTCGAATACTTCCGGAATCGTGGCTTTCCCAGGATCAGAGGCACAAAGTTTTACCTTTTTCAAATCTGGTTACGAAACCTTCTCGGGAAAATTTGCCGCTGGAGAGCATGTGGTGGAATTAGCAGAAAAATCCCTTAATCTATCCGAAGTCACCGTCACTGCTTTTGAATCTGAGCGACCTCTTTTGGAACAATCTGCTGCGATCGCAATTGTATCGGAGCGGGATTTTAATCGATTCAATGAAACTTCCATTGTCAATTCTTTCAATACAAAACCTGGCGTACGAATCGAAGAACGCGCACCGGCGAGTTATCGAATTTCAATTCGTGGGAGCTCTCTGAGATCTCCCTTCGGCGTTCGAAATGTCAAGGTCTATTGGAATGAAGTACCCTTCACCTCTCCAGATGGCACTACTCCTTTGAACCTATTAGACCTCAGCAATATCAGAACTGCAGAAGTCATCAAAGGTCCATCAGGTAGTATCTATGGCGCTGGAAATGGCGGCGCCATCAGTTTAAATAGCCAAGTTTTAGCTCAGGAAAACCGAATCTCTACGGAGTATTCAGCTGGAAGCTTTGGATTGAACCGCTTCCGATTAGGTCTTTCCCAGCAAATTGGAGCAGGTGGCATCGAAGCTTCTTTCGTGAGTCAAAAATCGGATGGCTATAGAGACCATTCGGCAATGGATCGAAAAGTATTTCAATTGGGTAGCTTTTTCCCAGTATCAGAAAAGCAGGAAATTCGAACTCAGCTTTTGATTTCTGATCTGAATTACCAAATCCCCGGGCCCTTGAATGCAGATCAATTGGCTGCAGATCCCACCCAAGCCCGACCAGGTTCGGCAAATCAAAATAGCTCCATTGCCCAGCAATCGGTATTTGCTTCTTTTGGGCATTTATATCGTTTTTCTGAGAAAACAAGTAACAACACGACGGTTTATCTAAACACCAATGACTTTGAAAACCCTTTTATTCTCGATTACAAAAAGGAACTCGGTTTCGGTTTTGGAGGTAGAACGAAGTTCACACACGACACCCAGCTTGCCGGAAAAGCATTTCGTCTGATCGCAGGTGGTGAATATCAAACCAGTCTAACTGATGCTCAGAATTTTGGAAACCGTCAAGGGGTAGCAGATACGGTTCGCTTTTCGGATAAACTACGTGCTACACAAGGTTTTCTTTTCCAGCAGGCAGAATGGGATTTTACAGAAAAATTTATTTTTACACTTGGGCTAAGTGAAAACTTTTCCACCTTCGAAATCGATCGACAAATCGATGCCGCGGGTGGTCCGACAGGATTGCAAACCCGAACTTTTGACCCAATTGTAGTTCCTAGAGTTGCATTGAATTATGGAATAAATTCCAATTCGGCCATCTATGGAAGTGTCAGCAGCGGTTTTTCTCCTCCGACTATCGACGAAGTCCGAACCAATGAGGGAAGTCTAAATCTTGATCTGGAGGCTGAAAAAGGGGTGAATTACGAAATAGGCTACCGAATTGGTAAAGGAAAGTTGAACCTGGATGTGGCCACTTATTATTTCAAATTAGATCAGACCATCACTACGTTTACCAATTCGCAAGGAGTGGTCTTATTTCGTAACGCAGGCAGCACAGATCAAAAAGGGATCGAAGCAGCTTTGGATTACGCCTTTGTTAGAAATGGACAGGGATTCATTCAAGACTTGAGTTTTGGTACCGCTTACACGGGTCAGTTTTTCACCTTTAAAAATTACCAAAAGCGAGCTGATGATTTCTCAGGTAATGCCTTGACGGGCGTGCCGGAGACCACATTGGTTTCAAGAATCGACTTCCGAACAAAATGCGGAATTTACCTGAATTTCACACATCAATATGTGAGCGAACTCCCGCTCAATGATGCCAATACGGTCTATCAGGATGCCTACAACTTAGTGAATTTGAAATTCGGCTGGGCGAAAACATTCGCCGGAAAATGGGATTTGGAGGCTTTTGGAGGGGTGGATAATTTGCTCGATGAAAGCTATTCCCTTGGAAACGATTTGAATCCATTTGGAGGAAGATTCTATCAACCTGCTCCAACTCGAAATTGGTATGGGGGAGTGAAAGTGGGCTTTAGTTTCTAATTCGTCCTTGCAAGGAATTAAGTGTCGTCATTGCGAGGAATTCATAAGAAACATTCCGTTGCTTTAAGTTTCCAATTCCGAAGCAATCTGCTAAAATTTAGAAAGATTGCTTCGGATTGAAAGTCACTGGGAAAAGTCAAACTCAGAAATTAATCATCGTAGTGAGGATAGCCGTAGCTATTCGAGATTTGTAATCTCGAATTCGGAAAAAAAGATTTATAATTCGAACCAATCTTAGAAGTTGGAACAGATTGCTTCGGATGAAAAGGCTCTGGGGAAAATCAAAGAGCGAAATTCATCCTCGCAATGACGGTGCGGTGGTTACTCTATCCCCTCCAATTCACTCAACTCCAACCAAGTCAGTTCCAATTCTTCTAACTTAGAGTCAATTCCCAGCATGCGAGCTGATATTTTCATCAGCTCTTCGTGGTCAGAATTACCTCCGCTGATTTTTTCGGTAAGCTCGGCCTTTTCTTTTTCCAATTTGGCAATTGTTTCATTGACCGTTTTGAATTCCTGCTTTTGCTTGAAACCCGCCTTGGCTTTCTGTGGAATCGAAACTTCTGCTATAATTTTCTCCTCTTGATTCTTGCTACTTGCTACTTGATTCTTTCCTTCTTGGTTCTTCGCTCTTAACTCTTGACTCTTTTCTGATTCTCTAAACTCAGAGTAGTTCCCAGGGAAATCACTGATCACGCCTTCGCCTTCAAAGACAAAAAGATGCTCCACCAAGCGATCCATAAAATAACGATCGTGAGATACGATGATCAGGCAACCCGGGAAAGAATCCAAAAACTCCTCCAAGGTATTCAGGGTCATCAAATCCAGATCATTGGTTGGCTCATCCAGAATCAGAAAGTTTGGGTTCTTGATCAATACCATCAGTAACTGTAGTCTTCTGCGCTCTCCACCACTCAATTTCTCAATCGGAGTATGCTGCTGCTTTGGAGGGAAGCCAAACTGAGTCAAAAATTGACTCACTGTGATGGTTTGTCCTTTGTCCAGCACCACCACTTCAGCCACTTCCTTGACGATATCAATCAATCGCATACTTTCGTCAAAACTACTTTCCTCCTGACGGTAATAGCCAAAAGCGGTCGTTTGGCCAATGGAAACTTTTCCTGAATCTGGAGCCAGTTGTCCAGTAATCATATTCAGAAAAGTTGTTTTCCCTGCTCCGTTTGGCCCGACGATGCCTACTCTATCTTTCTTTTTGAAGACGTAATTGAAATCTGTTACCAGATTTTTATCCCCAAAAGATTTATTCAGGTGCTCAATTTCGATGATTTTATTTCCAAGTCGCTGTGCACTGACTTGGAGTTCGATATCACGATCTTCTCGCTTTTGGGAGGCTTTTTCTTTGGTATCTTCGAACGCATCCACTCGGTATTTTGCTTTGGTGCTTCGGGCTTTTGGCTGACGTCGGATCCAATCTAATTCTTTCTTGTAAAGGCTTTTTGCCTTCTCCAGTTCGACATCTTCATTCTCCATCCGTTCGGCTTTTTTGTCTAGGAAATAGCCATAATTACCTTGGTAACGGTGCGCTTTGCCCTGATCAAGTTCAAGGATTTCATTGGTAACCTTCTCTAAAAAATAGCGGTCGTGAGTGACCATAAAAAGGGCAAGATTGGCTTTAGCCAAGTAATCTTCCAGCCACTCGATGGTCTCCAAGTCAAGGTGGTTGGTCGGTTCGTCAAGCAGGAGAAGATCCGGCTTTTCGAGGATGGCTTTTGCCAAAGCTACTCGCTTGCGTTGTCCTCCGGAAAGGGACCCAACTGGTAGCTCTGTGTCGTGAAGTCCTAATTTCCCTAAAACCTCCTTCACTTGGTATTCAAAATCCCAGGCTTGAAATGCATCCATTTTCTCAAACAGAACCGTCATCTTATCGGAGTTGTCAATGCCACTTTCCGCATCCAGCATCGCCTTGTGATAGTCCTCAATCACTTTGAGTACTTCGCTATTGCTCTGATCAAAGATGGTTTGGTAAATGCTCATCTTCCCTTCAAAAACCGGGTTTTGATGCACGTAGGCAACTTTGATGGATTGATTCACGCCTACTTGACCCGTATCGGAAATTTCCAAACCCATGATGATTTTCATCAAAGTGGATTTGCCGGCACCGTTAATTCCTACTAAAGCGATTTTTTGTCCCTGAGAAATGCCAAAAGAAATATTGGAAAAAAGCTTGCGCTCTCCGAAAGATTTGCTGAGATTTTCGACTGAAAGGTAATTCATGCCGCAAAAGTAGGGAAAAGGCAGGCAAGAATTACTTTAATTCCAATCATGTTGTTTTCAATTGGCTGATTAGTACAACTTATTGAAATTGATTCGGCTCAAGATATACAAAAATACGGATCGATTATAGTGGATTTTGAGCCGTATTTAGCGTGATTCTGGATATTTTTGAGCCGTATTTTTGTAACAAGAATTTTGAGAGATAGGGAATTCATCTCTCAAATGCAGGAAAAGCAAAGTGAGCATAGGTATGACTTTCTAAGTTTCAATAGAAAAGCGATTTTCAACTTATGAAAACCATACAGGACATCCTCAAACTTGGCGACACAAGATTATATGAAATGTGTGAACCGGTTCTTGAATCCGAACTTAAGTTGGTTCCGGATTGGGTAGAGCAGCTTCACGAAGCCATGGAAGATATCCGAAAAGTTTATGGTTTTGGTAGAGGCATTGCAGCTCCACAGCTGGGGATCATGAAGCGGATGTTTTACCTGAATCTGGATCGTCCCTATGTGATATTGAATCCTGAGTTGAAAAACTTAAGCGATGAGAAATTCGAGCTTTGGGACGATTGCATGTCCTTTCCTAATCTATTGGTCAAAGTCGCGCGTCATCAATCCCTGACGCTGGAATACCGGGATGAAAATTGGCAAAAACAAAGCTGGACTGTTGGTGGTGCATTCTCTGAACTCATTCAACACGAATACGATCACTTGGACGGGATACTCTGCACCATGCGGGCTGCTGATCAGAAAGCCTTTAAATGGAAGGAATAGGTGACAAATCCCTTCTGGTCAGGTATAAAGATTGACCTTATTCCGGGTTTTCAACCGGGATATTCTCTCACGATTTGAACTTTTCGACCTGCCATCCGATTCTACACACCAAATCAATACCTTTGCATTATGGAAGAAATTCTGAAAAAGGACATTCGTAAGTTTTCCCTGCCTGAGTTGGAGGAGTTTTTTTTGGCACAAGGAGAAAAGAAATTCCGGGCCAAGCAGGTCTATGAATGGCTTTGGAATAAATCGCTGAAGAACTTCGATGACATGAGTAATAT
>Ga0136655_1000470_pt1 | contig 18259 bp, 17 predicted proteins | sample CPBDNA_2_FD_94863 | JGI IMG/M metagenome (GOLD analysis project Ga0136655, IMG submission 94863) | Freshwater to marine salinity gradient microbial communities from Chesapeake Bay, USA - CPBay_Spr_15_0.8_DNA (version 2) | ecosystem: Environmental > Aquatic > Marine > Coastal | place: USA... | reverse complement strand
TTGCCAGACATAAAAGCCTGCATGCCGTTGATGCTTCCATCAATAATTCCTAAAAAGGTCGCTAAGTCTGACGCGATTGTTACAGACGGTGATTCGTGGTTACCTTGCTGAATATCTTTAGTGCCCTCTTTTATCGCGATGTAGTAATTGTCGTCATCGCTGAATTCATACTGGAAAACAGCGTCGATCCCGACGGCGGCATCGGCATTAAAGTTTTCGTCCATCTTGGCAAATAGTTCTGCTGCGTTCATTGGTTACTCCTGAAATTAACAGTTGAGCGGTTGAATGAAAAGACTAAACATAGCCTATAAGTAGGGCGGTGTAATAGTGGCTGTTTTGTTCACGTTAATGGCAGCGCCGTTAATACCAACTGAATCGTCAGAAGCCAAAAATAACACTGTTTTAGCGATATCCTCTGGCAAACAAGTGTAACTTAGCGCTTTCATTGCGCTGACACCATCCATTTCTGGCATATCACCGGCGACTTCCATCGGCATGTCAGTAGCAATGCCATCTGGGTGAATGCTGTTGCAGCGTACATTGTTACGCGAGCGATGGCAGTGTACCGCAACCGCTTTTGTGAGGCCCCGCACCGCAGACTTGCTCGCTGCGTATGCGACGAAGTATGGCATCCCAAACACGGCTGCTGAGGAGGACATATTAATGATAGAGCCGCCACCTGACTCTTCCATTAAAGGTAAGGCTGCTTGAGTGCCAATGAATACGCTATCTGAATTCACTGACTGGATTTTTTGCCAACGTTCCAGCGTAGTATTGGTGATTTCACCAAAAAGCAAAATGGCCGCATTGTTTACGAGAATGTCTAAGCGGCCATGTGTATCTCTTATTGCTTGAATTACCGCAGCCCAATCTTCTTGGCTGCTCACGTCTTGCTTGATAAACATGGCATCTTTGCCGATGATTTTTGCTGCCGCCTCACCTTGCTCTGAATTGATATCGGTCATTACTACTTTAGCGCCCTCGGCGACCATTAGCTGAGCGTCAGCCAAACCGACACCTCTGCTTGCGCCGGTGATAAGGGCTACTTTACCGTTTAAACGTCCACTCATCTATTTGCTCCAGTCTTTGTTTGTATGGTTTGATCAAAGATAGTTACTCTTTGAACTCTCAAGCTATGCGACTATCGGAACGCCGTCATACTGGCCGCCCCTGCTTTCTACCCTTTCCCCGAAAAAATAGTATCGAGTTTTAGTACTCGAATAGTCGACCCTGAACGACTCATTGTGATTGTTAACTATAAATGCCCTAGCGATTTTTAGCGCCATAAAATTGCAAGGTTTTGGTAAAATATGCGTATTTTCTCGCAATCTGAGGACGACCCATAAAATCTAAAGCCGATCCGGCGTCACAGCGTCAGCAGAGCAAGCTGTTCGATGATAAGGGCCCTGCGCTCGTTGAGTTCATCGATGGCAGACACCCGCTGATGCGCATGGCGGATACGATGCCATGGGAGCTGTTCGAGCGGCACTGGGCTGCACTGCGTAGCAGTGCCCGTGGCCCGATGGCGAGTTCAGGTCGCCAAGTGGCGGGCTTACTGATGCTGAAGCACATGGAAGCGCTGTCGGATGAGCGACTAATACAGCAATCGGTAGCGAGCCCGTATTACCAGTATTTTGTGGTGAGACACACTTCCAGCAAGAGTCCCCAGTGGTCCCCACCTCACTGACCAAGTGGCGTCAGCGGCTCGGTGAAAAAGGCATGGAATGGCTATTGACGACGGCAGTAGAGAACGCCACTGAGGCGGGTGTGGTGGATGCCAAGAGTTTGGCGCATGTGAGTGTCGATTCCACAGTGACGGGCATAACTTACGACAGATGCGCGCCTGATGGATACGGCGCCTTTTTGCGCTCTTAAAATAGAGGTGTGTTAGCCTCAAATTGGATTTTGGCATCAGCCAGATTGCTGTTACCGCGGAATCTAAGCAGATATTTGGACGCGTACTGGGATCGGCGAATCAGAGAATTAGCATTACGAACGTCGATCAGGGTCGACTTCGTAGCGGTCGCTCTTGTCAGTATCCAGCTGAGTCTGGCCAAGAAGAATTTAATAACGCTGTACTTGCTTGCAATCATGTTCGTATGTATTCTTTTGAGACTGTCCCTTGGAAGAGCGATATGGTAATCAGCGCCGCCAACGACCCAAAAACACCGATTGAAATCTTGTTCAACCCCGCCTCGGATGGGTACCTCAAAGATCCTGTGCCCCAGTACCTCGCCTTGGCCAATCGCGGCGCGCTGGTTTGGTACGAGCCCTGGCAGGCCTGGATTATGACCCGCATGCCCGATATCATCGAGTGCTGGCGTACAGAGTACCTATCCTCGGATTTTTACGATTGGGAATTTGCCCCACAGCGCCCGCCAGAAGACCAGTGGAGCAATTACGAACGTGCGATGATCGGCCACAGCCTGCTTGCTGACCAGGGTCACCACCGGCTCATTCGTAAAGTGGTTTCTCCAGCGTTTTCGCGCAACGTGGTGGATGAAATTCAGCGCCGTATTAAACCCGACGTGGTGCAGCTGATTGGTGACCTCGCTGGACTCGAGCGCTTTGATTACATTGACAAGGTTGCCAGCCACATTCCCTTTATCAGTATCAGCCGCATGGTTGGCCTCCCAGAGAAGTATTGGCCAGAAATTAAGCAGGTCGTGCTGACATTCACCGAAGCCTGGAATCCGACGCTTTCAGACGATCGTCGCGAGGCGGCTCGCCAGGACAGCAACCGCGCCATTGAAATCCTGCAGCGGGTGATTGCCGACCGGCGAGCCAATCCTGGCGATTCGGACTTCCTGAGTGTGCTGCTGAAAATCGAGGAAGAGAACGAGAAGTTCTCCGACTGGGACATCATCACCCTGATTCTGGCCCTGATCGGTGCTGGTGCCGACACCACCCTAGTAGCGCAACAGTGGACGCTCTATTCGCTACTCAAGCACCCTGAGCAGATTCAAGCCGCGCTGGAAACTCCGGACAGCTTCTCCAACGCCTTCAGCGAGGTGATGCGTTGGTCTACGTCGTCCAAGATGGGCTTTGCCCGCTATGCCCCACAAGATATGAAAGTGCTCGATCAGCAGGTGCGCAAAGGCCAGATGGTGCTGATGATGCCACACCTGAAAGACCATGACCCAGCGTATTTCGTTGACCCCGAGCGCTTTGATGTGAAGCGCGAATTCAAGCCCGATGTGCTGTTTGGTTACGGCCCGCGCTACTGTATTGGCGCCGCAATGGCCAAGCGTCAACTTTACCTGACCATGGTCGAGCTGTTCAAGCGTTTCCCCAATCTGCAGCTCGATGGCGAGCCCGAAAAAGATAACTCGGACCACAACGCTGTGGTATTTCGGGAATTATGGGTTCGGACCGATACTAGGTGATAATGAGATAATCCCTATGAAGAAGCTAGACGACAAACCCATCAATTTCCCTGGCGCACCTTGCAATAGTGCGACGAGCTCAAGCGCGGCGACATGAGTCCAGTCGAGTGTTTCGACCGCGAACGGGTGCTGTTTCACAGCGAGGACTGCGCAGTCTCAGTGCTCTATCCTTACTGCCGCGACTTTGGCACTCACCATGGCCAGTATGACATCACCGAAAGCGATTCGCTGAGTCACCCTCCTGGTGCCTGGGGTAAGTGCAGGGGATACTGGGAGTCAGTGCCTTGCGCCATGCAAATGCTACCGGAAGTCGACAGCGAGCAATATCTGGTCAAGTTCCCGTTGGTAGAGTTTAATCACCTGTTCTGGGCCTGGTCCCACTCGAATGGCACTAAACCCAGTTTTGAAGTTGACTCTACCGCAGAGTCGAGTTCTGTGGCTTGGTCACCACTAGAGAGCTGCGACTGGAAAATCAGCACCACTATTCAGAAGATTAGCGAGAATACTGTCTATAAGCGGCACTTTATGACTGCGCGCGGCATGCCTCCGCGCGACTCGGTATTTGACTGCCCGTACTGGATCAAAGAGTTTGACTCCCAGACCCATCCCATTGAGGAGCAGGGAAAAGTGGGTCTTAATGGTAATAATGATGGTGCCGTCGTGCACCTGGTGCCTGAGAGCGTAGGCCTTGGCAACACTCTCCAATGCTTTTCAAGTACGTTTGATATGCCTATAGTGCCTAATGCTGCGTCGATCGAGAACCAAAACGTGCCTCTGCGTTTCAACTGTTCGCTGTCGCGTGAACAGTCCGAAAACAACTCAATGATGGCCAGTGACACGGTGCAGAAAATAGTGCGTCAGGTAGAGCAGGACATTCGTACCTTAGATCACAAGGTCTACTTTGAATTGCCCACGCTGTGTGATAGCGACGGCCTGATTGCGAAGTACCGCAAGTGGTCCCAGCAGTTATACGCTTACATGCTGCACGAGAACCGAATGTTATGCCAAATCAATATTTAACCGACCTATAAGGATAAATTACGTTATGAATGAGCTTTTGATGTCTACTCCTGGTGACCACTACAACTGGCCGATGCTAAAAATTCGATATTGTACCACCGAGGCCGCGGTGGCCGCCGTATTGCCGCCGGGCTTTGGCCTAGGCAGTCGTCCCGAAGTGACTCTGACAGTTTACAACGTGCCAGTGAACGGTCAGCCCGAGCAAGGCCTGCTGAGCACAGTGGCCTGCAATTACAAAGGACAGGAAGGCCAGTTCGCGCTGGGTTATGCCATCGACAAGGAAGCCGAGATTTTCATCAGCCAGGAAAAATTTGGCCAGCCCAAGTACCCGGCCGAGATCAAATACTTCCGTCTGATGGATCAGATCGGGGCGCGAGTCACCCACCAGAACTACACCTTCTTGGAATTCGTTGGCCATGTCACGGAAACCCTGGATAATGGCCCCAAATTCGACGAGTACGAATTCTGGGTCAAGTACTCTCGCAGGGCCTCCTACACCGAAACCGGTTTTGATTTCCCGCCGCATGTAGTCAATGTTGTAAGCAACTACGGCACCGCACAAAAACTAAAAGTCGAAGGCAATTTAATCCTCCGCGACAGCCCCTGGGACCCCTTCTCTGAGCGTCTGCCGCCGGAATCTAAGCCTGAAACCTGGCTCTGGACCCCGGAGTTCCTGGGTCGTAGCGTCAACCTGGGTGATGCACTGGATGCAGAGGCCTTCGAGCCCTGGGCCAGCACTATTGGCAACTCACGTTGGCGTGGGAGTAATGGTGGCCCTCTGCAAGCCTGAGCCGGGCTCACTGACATTTAGTGCGTCAACACTAACGAGTAGGGACAGATGGGAACTACGCCTGATCGCAGAAAAACTGCTGCAAGAGCCCTACCTCACTCTACCATGGTAATGTTGCGCTGGTCGGAGCCCCGATGCTGAACTGGACGCAGGACGTGGTGCTGGAGAAGGGGATGATCACCGCCCAGAAACGGGAGCAGGCAAGTCAGGGTGCGCGGGTCTCAATTGGTGCGTTCATCGCTACTTAGCTACGTGATGCCGGCAGCACCCTCATCGAGTGGCTCGGCTTCCATGTGCCGGATTTGCAGATTAACCGGTGTAGTACCGAAAAGTCTGCATTCGCGGCAGCAACCAGCGCGACGCTGAGGCTTACGTTGACGGCCTGTATCTGCCGCGTAAAGAAAGCCAGCTGCTCGACCTAATCGATGTATAGCGTCTGTCGCCGTGGCTCGGCCGCGGAGGTGTTCTGCATTGCAAGATTACCACTGGCAGCGCCATCACTGTGACCTCGTGGTTTCCCGTGGCGGCATTCTTGAGCGTTGCTGAAGGTCGAGATTTTTGGACCGGCGTTTGTGCGTCAATCATTGAAAACACGCGGTCAAGCAGACTAACATTTGGCTCCATCTGCTATTACAGCTACAAGATCAGTGCGGTGACCGGGCAGAAGGTCTATTCTGTGAGTCGTCAGCCCGCAGCTCTGCTGTCGCGTTGCGACACAGGATGCGGCTGGACTGCAGATACCATGCTTTACTCTGGTGAAGTGCAGCCTGCGAAAAATTTCGAGGTGATGCGGAGCGGCAACTTACGTTACCAACCCGACTGAAGAGCAGCACGTCTCAGGTACCACTGCCATAGCTGACAGTATCGGTGCGTCCAGGATTAGTTTAGGCTCGCTGGGGATGTATGCGCTGGAATTGTGGTATAACTTTTTCATAGCCTATGATTTGGGCTGATATTGATTCACTTTAAAGGAGAACCCAAGTGCAGAATTTTAAAGACAAAGTGGTCGTCATCACGGGTGGCGCCAGCGGTATTGGAAAGTCCTTGGCTCGTGCATTCCTTGCCGCCGGCGCCAAGGTGGTGCTGGCGGATGTCGAGCGCGGTGCGCTGGAGACCACTCGGGATGAGCTGGCGCTTGCAGGTGGCACGGTGCGCGCCATCGTGACCGACGTATCAAAATCCGATTCGGTGTTAGCGCTCGCCGATGCCGTATTCGAGGAGTTTGGCAGTTGCCACGTGCTGTGTAATAACGCTGGTGTGAGTGTCACCAACACCAATGTTTGGGATACAACGCCCAACGACTGGCAGTGGGTGCTGGGTGTAAATTTGCGCGGGGTCGCTCACGGCATCCAGGCATTCGTGCCACGAATGCTCGAGTCGGATGAAGAGGGCGTGATCATGAATACCAGCTCCGGTGACGGGGGAATCTCACCTCTGGCTGATCAATCCGTCTATGCTTCCAGTAAAGCGGGTTTATCGATCATGACCGAGTGCCTGAATGCTCAGCTGGTGGGCCAGAGCACAAAACTGCGTGCCTGTATTTTTTATCCTTCAGGAGGCATTCTCCCCACCGGTATCTGGACCACGAAGCGCAATCGCCCCGACGAGCTGGCCCGCGAAAAGCCGGTGCCTGAGGGTGGCGAGATGACCTTCGACGAGTTTATGTCGGGAATGAAGGAGATTGGTGTGGATCTACCGGTACAGGATCTGCACGAGCTCGCGGAGTTTGCTCTGGAAGGTCTGCGCAAACGGGACTTCGTAATAATGATAGGGCGGGAAGCAATGGAAGATACCCTGGTGGAGCGCGCTCGCAAGCTGGCCCGCGGGGAATGTCCCATCGAGCACGGCTTGCACGGCTGAGGCTCGCTGTTACTCGCGTGATCAGGTTCGACAGTAAAAACGGCAGAAGTAGGGAAAGCGTAAACCCGCCTTTTCACTGAAGAACAAATGGTATGGGGCCCTTTTTCACTGCGGGATAGCCGTTGCTGGTGTCTATTACCTGTTACGTCTTCTCGCCTAGACTTCTTGTAGGCCCTAAGCTCCGCGGTGCATAAGCGTTGTCACATTGTCACCACGAGTCACTTCAATCGCTGGCTTCTTGGAATCCCTGACGGCCAAGCTGTGAGAGCTATCGCTCAAAAGTTGGATCGGGCTGCTACTCGCGCCATGAAAGTCAATGCCCGCATCGAAGACTCGGTGGTGATCTAGAAGATCCTAAATCACCTGAAGGAGAACGGTGAATACCAAGATGTGTTCCGATTGCTCGAGGGTCGCCGGTTCAGATTGGACGGATCACAAGGCCGAAATCCGGCCGATTTCGCTGATTAAGCCCCTGTATCAGACGAGATTGACGGCGTCTGCCCTCGAAATAGCCGGGTTGTTGCGGGGTGGGCAAGGGGTGGTTTTTCAGTCAAAAGGGGGTTTAAACTATCGACACTTCGATGCCGAGTTCGCTATGAAACTACTCGTCACAAACGCTATCAGTCTCGCATTCGCGGCAATGCTCATCGCATGCAGCCCCGTCGATGACCCCAGCATGTTTCCAGCCTTCGACGCGGCAACCGCTACATCCGTTCCGCCAAAGCCGCTGTCGGCACCTAACCCTCATGGCAATCTCTACTGGGGTGACCTGCACGTGCACACCAGCTTTTCGACCGACGCCTACACCATGGGTGTGCGCGCTACGCCCGAAGACGCTTACCGCTACTTTAAAGGTGGCGAGATTCGACACGCTGGAGGCTACGGTATCAAGTTGAGGCGACCGTTGGATTTTGCGGCCGTCACGGATCACTCGGAGTACCTCGGTGTCTTAAAAACAGTAGAGCCGGAACTCACGCTGAACAAGCGCAACTTTCGAGATCGTCTTCTCGAGGACAGCAAGCTTTGGAACACCGTCATATTCGCCAGAACCCTCGCCTCGTTCGATCTGAAAAATATCCTGCAATCGGGATGGGAAGACATGACGCGCTCTGCCTGGCAGGAGAGCCAAGATATCACCGAACGCCACAACGACCCCGGCAGATTCACTAGCTTCCATGGCTACGAGTGGAGTTCAATGCCACAAGGGCGTAACCTGCATCGTAACGTCATTTATCGCAGTTCAGCAGTGCCGGACTTACCTTACTCCTCGCTGGAATCAGAAGACCCGCGCGATCTATGGAGTGCACTTGAGGTGCAGCGGGAGCAGGGTATGGATAATTTTGCGATCCCCCACAATGGCAACCTCAGTGATGGCATTATGTACGGTGATGCGCAATTCTCTGGCGAGCCGATGACAGCCGCTTATGCCGCGCGTCGGCTGCGTAATGAGCCAATCAGCGAAATGTTTCAGGTTAAAGGCTCCTCTGAAACGCACCTGCTACTCTCCCCACAAGACCCTTTTGCCGGTTTCGAAATTTATGACACTCAGTTGGCCGCGTCCCAGGAATTCTCAGAACCGCAAGGCGGTTATATTCGCGACGCACTGCGTTTGGGAATCGAGATGTCTCACCGAGAGGGTTTCAATCCCTATCGCTTTGGCGTTATCGGCAGCTCCGACGGGCATAACGCGAGCTCACCGGTCGATGAAGACCGGTATCACGGTAAACTACCTATGCTGGATGGCAGTGCCGGTGTGCGCCTGCGTGAATCATTTTTCTTCCCAGAGGAGAGCCCCGGCGGCAAGCTATGGAGCGCTGCAGGACTGGCGGCGGTCTGGGCAGAAGAGAACACCCGCGACGCGCTGTTCGAAGCTATGCGGCGCAAGGAAACCTATGCCACTTCAGGCACGCGTATCAGTGTGCGCTTTTACGGTGGCTGGGCTTTTGCAAAAGACCTCACCAATAGTCTAAACCGCGATGTGATCGCACAGGCACAGGGTGTGCCGATGGGTGGGCAATTGCCGGTGCCGCTTGCGGAAGGCGGGGCACCCAGCTTTGCTGTTTGGGCACAGCGCGATCCAGACAGCGGCAATCTCGACCGCATTCAAATCATCAAAGGCTGGCTCGACAGTAATGGCAACTCGCAGGAGATCATCCATAACGTAGCCTGGGCGGGTGTGCGCGGGTTGGATGTTGATGGCGACCTGGCACCGATTGGTAATACGGTTGATATAGAGAATGCCTCTTACACCAATACAATTGGCGAAGACGCACTAGCGGCCGTCTGGACTGATCCGGATTTTGATCCCAATCAAGAGTCCTTTTACTACGCACGGGTGATAGAAATTCCAACGCCGCGCTGGAGCACCTATGATGCGAAAGTATTGGGTATCACAGCGCCCATGCCTGCTTGGCTTCAAGAGCGCGCGGTCACCTCAGCGATCTGGTATCAACCCCCCACGCGACTAAAGCGCTGATTACGTCCACACCGTAACAACAATCATAACATCGGGAATCCACTATTTTAACGACTGTCCGACTGCCCTGAGCCAGTGGACATCAGGAAAGGCTACACTGGGCCCCGTCTGAGCCTTTGGATACTAAAAGTTCGACCTAATAGTTGTGAAAATTATGACGACAATGATAGAACCAACGGACAGAATCGTGCTGCGATGGACAAACTTACATGACAATCGCGATGAGAGTTAAACGAATATCGATGTTTACACACTACGCATAGACGATTCATCAGCGACCTCTCAACTCCCGCCGGAGTATCTTTCCTGTAGTCGACATCGGAAATTTATCGACAAATTCTACTATGCGGGGCACTTCATGCCTAGCAAGATTCTGCCGAACAATATCTTTCAGAGCGTCAGCGAGCTCTTCACTGGCAGTATAACCGTCAGCAAGAATAATGAACGCTTTAACAACTTCAGTCCGCTGCGCATCCGGGACACCCACAACTGCGGCAGACTGAACTGCGTCGCTTTTGAGTAAGCAGTCCTCTATCTCAGAAGGACCAATCCGATATCCGGAACTTGTAATCACATCATCAATTCTGCCGTGGAACCAGAGGTAGCCATCTTCGTCTTGCTCGCCCAAATCACCACTTATCATCCAATCCCCAATAAATTTTTCTGCAGTGGCTTTTGGATCATCTAGATAACCGGCAAACATTGCTGGATGCGGCCTCTGTACAGCAATATTTCCTCTTACGCCGGGCTGAACAATAGCTCCTTTGTCATCAATTATCTTGCAGACGAATCCGGGCAATGGCTTGCCGAGTGATCCATGCCTAACCTCCATAAGGCGGGGATTTGTCCCAATCATCCCATTGCACTCGGTCTGTCCAAAACCCTCCGCGATAACCAGACCAAATCGTTTATCGGCCCACTCAGCAAGCTCCTTGCCGACTGCCTCGCCACCTGACAGCACAACTCTAAGATCAATATTGTGGGCAGGCTCGACATCGACCTGACGCATCAGTTTCAGAACCGTTGGAGGCAGAAGTGACACTGTGACCTTATGTTGTACTAGAATTCGAAAAGCCTCCGTGGCGTCGAAGCCTTTCATTGCCGTAGTTACCACTGGACAGCCCGCGTGCAAGCCCATTAGAAATATATCGACAAAGCCTGCCACCCAAGCCCAGTCGGCAGGAGACCACAACACGTCGTGTTTCTTAGGAAAATAGTCATAATAGTACTGAAAGAGCGGTACGTTACCCAATAAAACACGGTGTGGCATCATCACGCCCTTGGGCAACCCTGTTGTGCCCGAAGTGTAGTTAATCCAAGCGATATCTTCAGAATGCGAGCGTATATTACAATACTGATCAGACTCGGAGTCGATTGACTTCCAAAACGAGAGAGAGTCTAAATCGCCATCCCCGTCTATAACGATGACGTGTTTTAAATGAGGGCATCCTGCACGAATTGTTTTTATTTTCTCCAAATTATTTGAATCTGTGATACAAATTTTAGCTCGACTACCTTCAAGTCGGTGTTGCAGCCCGTCAGGACCGAACAGAACAGAGGCCAGACAGGAAACAATACCCGACTTGAAACAGGCGATATGTGAAATCGCACATTCAGGCCCCTGTGTTAAAACAATCAGAGCACGATCCCCCGCGGAGACGCCCAGTGATCCAAACAAGTTCGCCATTTGATTGGCGTACGACCTAAGATCGCTGAAAGTGTAATGTGTAATCTGCTGGTTATGGTCCTCGTGGGTAATAGCCAGCCGACCCTCGTCTTCCGCCCATCTGTCACAGATCGAATCAGCAATATTAAAATACTCGGGAATCTGCCACGAAAATTGCTTGCATATTTCCTCATAACTTGACCCAATAGGGAGTTCCATTATTAATTCCTCCTTTTATGTTGGCTATTGTTCGATTTATAATGTCAAACTTGATTAACACCAACTTTATTATGCTCGACTCAAATCTCAACAGACTCCGTTAAATCAATATTCCCTCGGCTCTACCAACAACTATCAAATTAGCCGTAGAGTTCCTTTCTTTTTTTAAACGCTGCCTTAACACCATGATTTTTTAAGGTCTTAAAAAAATCACGAAAGCTATCAAACTGGTGATAAACAGCATCTAGGTCTGCACCTCTCCTAATCGAGGACTCCATCCCCATATTCTCAAACCATGTATTGGAGACATCCTTTAAAACCGCTATGTTATCTAAGGGTACACGTGCAATATGCGCTGCTATAGTCGCCACCCTGGCCTCAAGCTCCTCGTGAGTAACCACTTCGTTTATCAGTCCAATTCGTGCAGCTTCATGGGCGTCTATCAGCCTTGAGGTATATAAAAGCTCTTTAGTCTTCCGATAACCGATAAGCATTGGCCAAAACATAATCGATGGAGGAATGCCGAGATCACATGCGGCTGGATGGCCAAACCGCGCCCATTCACTGACAATTGCTAAATCACAAACTGCAAGAAGTTCACCAGCACCAGAGAGGCAATCTCCTTGAACTTGAGCAATGATTGGCTTAGGGTAGCGCCACATCTTCATCCAATAATCTACAATCAGATGCACATCCCGCCTGTCCTGTTCAATATTGACACTTCCTTCAAAATTTCCAGGATATTGACTGGTAATCCAATGCTCCTCTCGTAAGTCGTATCCAGTAGAAAAAGCCTTACCGTTTGCTTTTATAATAATCACACTCACTGCGCTGTCGTTCTTTACAGCCTCGAGTGCAGCGGCGAGTTCATCAAGCACTTCCCGCGAGAGTGGGTTGAGCTCTGTCGGCCGATTTAATGTAATACTGAATACTCGCTCTGCCTGAGACGTCAAGATCGTGTTATAAGTCATCATTGTTGTAATTTCCTTTGCTTGATGTGGTCAGTTGGCAATGCGCACTGCGAAAGAACTGCACGTCGTCGAACTATTTGTTATTAGTAAATTAGAGCTTATCAACGAGTCCTGGTCATCATATAAATTTCATACTGTCAATTAACGCTTCCCTAAACCGGTGAGGTGCTGGTCGGACGATAAATGTCGTTACACTAATTTAGATCCTCTAATGTCGGCAATCTAGCCATAATCTTTATCTTTGATCAAAGAAGGAACTAAGAAATTCCTCAACGTTGCTCTCGAGTAGAGGCGCGTCTTTTTGGAGGGCATATTTGCAACTTGCATAGACATAACGACAAAAGAGGCCCAGTCGATATAGTTATCCATCCTAATCCCTTTTCTTAATCTACCTTCTTTTAAGGCGCGTTGATAAGTCGGTGTGGCGCAGGCTATCGAAGCCCGACGAAATGCAGATAGAGACTCTGCAGTTTGTTGGTAGCGCTGCCACTTAATATCGGAGCATACAAGGCTCAGCGCTGGGCGACGAATAAATTGCTCAAGGAACCAAAGCATGTCCTCCTCGATTTGCTCTTCTAATGACTCGTAGCATCTGCTAACAGATTGGAATTCAAGCATTAAAGCATCAAAATCTCTGATCAATACTTGGTTGAGCAAATCATCACGACCACTGCAGTGGCGGTAGAACGTAGAGCGCCCAACTTCTGAGAGGTCGATTACTTGGCTTATTGAGGTTTTTTCAATGCCTAGCTTGCGATACAGGCTGATTGCTGCATCGAGAATAGTGTTTCGCGTACTGGTAATTCTTTTGTCAACATGAGCTCGATCGTTAGTCTTCATTTTTTAAAACTGTTTGTAATGTAGTGAAACAAAATACCACAGTATGTTCTGTTTAGTTAGACATTGAGAACAAAATCGCATAGCTTTGACAAACTATAAAGCGTCGAAGTAACCGCTATGGTGCGGAGGTGTTCATGAGTATACATACCCCGCCCATGAGGGTGCCTGGCGACATAGCGAATTGACCGATGCTGAAGATCGAATATTGCACGGATCCAAAAGGCATCGCTATGCTGTGCCCCGAGCTGTAAAGTTGGCAAAAATCTAAAGTTGCTCTCTGTACACAATTATCACTTGATGGATGTTCTAAAAAATGGCCGCACAATGATGATCGCCGCTGACTGCAACATGATCAAAGGGCAATGCGCACTTGCTTATGCAATGGACCAAGAAGAGGTTGTCTATCCAAGCCGTGAACATTGGGGGCAGGCTCAATATTTGGCTACCATCAATTATTTCACTTTTATCGGTGAGGGCATGGCTCAGGTCATGCACCTAGCGCAAACTTTTGTTGAATGCAAAAGCGTGGTCTCTAGCACTGATGGTCCTGGCGAAGCGTTTGAATTTACTGGGTGGCGGATCAAGTCGGCCTGCGACTTGAGTATAGGAAACGGTAAGCTTGAGTTCTCGCTACAAAGCTGTCGTGTCAATCAAAAATACGGCGCCGCCCTTCGGCAAACCGATAAAGGCGAGATGTTTCTGCGTGAAAGCAAATCGGATCTAATTTCTGAGTGTCTACCTACGTGGGAAATGGTTCACACCTACTTTTGGACACTAAACTCTCTAAATCGCAGTATTATAAAAGCTGGTGAGTTGGATGCCGATGAGTTTTGGCCTTACGCAGAAGCGATAGGCGACTCGAGATCTCCAGCTAAGGTCTGAGCCTATGGAAACCTAAGAAGCAAAGGAGTAGCTATGCAAGATTTTAAGGGTAAACTCGCTGTCATTACCGGCGGCGCCAGTGGGATCGGCCGTTCTCTTGCCTTTGCGCTTGGTGCAGAAGGGGCCAGTGTGCTAATAGCTGATGTAGACCAAGCAGCATTAGATGCTACGCTAGCGTCTCTCTCTGAACTAGGCGTGTCGGCCAGTGCTCAGATTTGTGATGTGCGCAAATCAGCCGACCTTGCGGCGCTGGCCAGTAAAGCATTTGACAAACTTGGTGGCGCACATTTAGTGTTTGCGAATGCAGGTGTTGCGGCGGGTGAAGCGGGGCCTATGTGGGGCTACGCTGACAATGACTGGAAGTGGTGTTTCGACGTTAACTTATGGGGAGTGATTAATACCATAAACGCGTTCATGCCTAGATTAATTGCTGCCGATGAAGAAGCCAGTATCATGATTACTGGCTCCGGTAACGGCGCATTTTTGGTTTATCCAGACCAACCGGTTTACTCGGCGACTAAAGCCGCAGTTCAGGCGGTCACCGAAGCTTTGTATCAGCAGTTACAAGTCGCGCAAAGTAAGGTAAAGGTGCACGCTCTGTTCCCAGGGCCGCATATTGTTGATACTGGTATTTTTGATTCTGACCGAGTTCGACCAAGCGACTATACTAAGGCAGCAGACGCACCTGATAGCGGTATAAAGACCGCCGACGATTTGCGGATACTTATGGAGAGTTACGGCGCTAGTTTGGAAACCACACATCCTGATGAAGTTGCTCAGACTGCGCTGATGGGCATTCGCGATAGCAAATTTTGGGTGATGGAGTGGAATCCAAAAACACGTTCGGAAGTAGAAAAACGCATGCAATCAATTCTAAATCAAACCAACCCCGTACCACCCAGCTTGGGGTGAGGAGCTAATTATGGGACATTTACAGGATCTATCAACAGGCTTATCAATTCCATTTGGTTGGTACGCCGTTGCATACAGTAAGGACCTGCAACAAAAAGACGTTCAGGCTGTTAATTTTTTCGGGCAAGAATTGGTCTTGTTTCGCACCGAGAGTGGTAAAGCAAAACTTATGGAACCTTACTGTCCCCATCTTGGCGCTCATTTAGGGCACGGCGGTAAAGTGAAGGGTGAGTCCATCGCTTGCCCCTTTCACGCTTGGGAAATTGACGGCACTGGGTCTGTAACAAATATACCGTACGCAAAGAATATGCCCAAGCGTGCAACGGAGGGGCCGTGCTTACACGCTTTTCCGATACAAGAGATGAACCAGATGGTGTGGGCTTGGTACCACCCAAATAAAGCCGCACCGTCTTTCGATATCATTGAGGTGCCAGAGTTCTCTGATCCAAATTGGAGTGAGTTAGATACATACGAGTGGGAGATTAATACCTGCTTACAAGAGTCTGGTGAGAATGCAGTAGATATTGCACATTTTGTTTATGTGCATGGTGCAGCCGATATGCCGCGCGCAGAAGTTATCTTAAATGGCGCGCACCGATCAACCGACATGGTCACGCGCACGCCTCGGATTGATGAAGAAGGGAATATCGACATGACCGAAATGGAAGACATGCATTTGGTCACGCAAAACTTTGGTCCAGGTATGGCGTTACAAGTATTCGCTCGCGCTTTCAAAACAGTGATGATGGCAAGTATGGTGCCGATCACTGCCGACCGCATCAAGTTACGTTTTGCATTCACTAAACCCAAAGACATTAGCGAGCAATTTAACATGTTCACAGATGTGCTGATTGAAGAAATTGTGCGCCAAGTAGGCCACGATATTCCAATTTGGGAGAACAAAATCTATCGTGATAACCCCATTCTTTGCGATGGCGATGGCCCAATCGCCAAATATAGAAAATGGTTCAAACAATTTTATGCAGAGGAAGGTGAAGGCGACACAACGGGAAGACCTTCACTCCGCGCAATAAATTAGGAGCGTAGAAATGGGATCTGACCGTCACTTGGTAATTTCGTCTGATTGCCATGCCGGGTTACCGGCAGCAAAATATCGGGAGTATATGGACCCGAAATATCGTGATATGTTTGATATTGCATTGCCCATTCAAACAGAAATGACCGATATGGCAGAAAAAGTGTTCCTGCTTAAGGATGTCAACGATGAGTGGCGCAGCGGCATTCAAGAGCATTTATGCGGTGCTTGGGATTACAAGAAGCGCATTGAGGTACTTAACGGTGACGGCATCGCTGGAGAAGTTATATTTCCTGACGGTATCACCGAGCAAAATGCGCCGCCATTTGGTGCTGGTTTGCAAATGCCGACTAAGAATGTCATAGCAGAACTGCAATGGGCCGGTGCACGGGCGCACAACCGATGGCTGGCTGAAATGGTCTCGAACAATCCCGCGCGCCATTTTGGTATTGCTGTTTGCCCAATTCTTTGGGATGTTGAAGAAGGCATTAAAGAAGTGCGTTGGTCTGCTAAAAATGGACTAGGTGGGGTGCTTTTACCCTTATTGACTAATGAGTACGAGTCATACCACAACCCGAAATATGATCCATTCTGGGAAGTCTGTGAAGACCTTAACATTGTTGTATGTTTTCATTCTGGCCCAGCGCCGATGGAAGACTACTACGGGCAAATGTTCCCAATGGGTGACATTGAAAAGTACCCAGGTGCAGTGGGCATTTTCATCTCTGAAGTGTTCTTCTGGACATACCGCCCATTGATTTTCATGGCTTGGGGAGGTGTGTTTGAACGTTTTCCAAAATTGAAAGCCAGCGTTACAGAAACAGGCCAAGGCTTTTTATTGCCACCTATGTTGCGAATGCTAGATCACCATTATCACGACACGCATTTCTCAGCGAAGCTCGGTGACTACCGCTCGCACTTGTCGATGTCGCCGGTCGATTATTTTAAACGTAACTGCGCGATTGGTGCATCTTGTATGCCACGTGGTGATGTTGAAATGCGCCATCAATTGGGTATGGATCAACTAATGTGGGGCAGTGATTACCCACATCCCGAGGGTACATGGCCGCATACGGCGAAAGAAGTGAAAGAAGCGTTTCAAGGTTTTCCCGAGGACGACGTCGCTGCTATTCTTGGTGGCAATGCGGCTAAGTTTTACAACTTTGATGTAGATGCGCTGGCGCCTATCGTAGCGCAAGTAGGACCCCTTAAATCTGAATTTGTATGATCAAGCCGGGCGCTAATGCGAGCGATTTCACGAAAGGAGCCGCGTTGGTGCTCGGCGCCAGTGGCGCATTGGGAGCGGCCTGCGCTGAGAAGATAGGAGCGGACGGCAATAATCTTGCTCTCACTTACCGCAGTAACCAGCTCGCGATAACCGAATTAAAAAGGAGAATTGAAGAAAAGGTCTTCAAAGGTTTTATTAGCAGCCATAAGCTAGACGTATCTTCCACTATCGAATGCCTCGACTTAGTGCGTGATGTTGTTTCAGCCCACGGTCGTATCAATACATTGATCTATGCTATTGGCACCAATATTGCGCAACCGCTGGTAGCTGAAATCACTCCTCAACAGTGGTCGGAGGTAGTCAATCAGGATCTGCAAGGATTTATGAACATTGTGCAACCGGTAATACAGCACATGCGTGATAATGGTGGCGGTTCACTTATTCATATTTCGTCCGCTGGCCTAAGTAAAACACCATCGAGAGATGCACTTTCTGTAGCACCCAAGGCCGCAATAGACGCATTGATGCGCACCATTGCCGTCGAAGAGGGAGCGAATAAAATTCGTGCCAACAGTGTTGGAGTCGGTGTTATAGAGGCGGGAATTTTTAAACGACTCGAAGCAAAAGGCGTGTTTGATGAGAATTGGAAGGCGGCTGTTAAAGCTGTCTTACCGCTGTCTACTTTTGGTAGTGCAGAAGATATCGCTGAAGCGGCGAATTTTCTTGCCTCTGAGCGTGCCAAGTATATTACGGGGCAATGTTTGTTTGTTGACGGCGGATACAGTGCTTAGACAATACGTGGCTCGAGAATAAGAATAAAAATAAGCCAGCTTTAGAAAAGGCGTTATCACCAGATAAAATTAGTGGGCGAGGACCTCGCAATCGACTTTTACAAGGCGCACTGTGAGGGGTGTTGGCGATGACGACTATCGGGGATTGTGCTATCGAGCACATGTTGCTTATGAAGGGTGTT
>Ga0136655_1000462_pt1 | contig 18390 bp, 15 predicted proteins | sample CPBDNA_2_FD_94863 | JGI IMG/M metagenome (GOLD analysis project Ga0136655, IMG submission 94863) | Freshwater to marine salinity gradient microbial communities from Chesapeake Bay, USA - CPBay_Spr_15_0.8_DNA (version 2) | ecosystem: Environmental > Aquatic > Marine > Coastal | place: USA... | reverse complement strand
TAATAATAACCCGTTAATAAAGTTTATGTCAAACACACCAGGTCTTAATAAATATGTTATTAATGATCATATCAAGATTCCTATAAACAAGTATGATCCAATTTTACATCTACTATACAATACACCAAACATTCAAAAATATGTAAAAAACAATTATTACGAAATACCAGTCGTTAATAATAACCCGTTAATAAAGTTTATGTCAAACACACCAGGTCTTAATAAATATGTTATTAATGATCATATTAAGATTTCAATAAACAAGTATGATCCAATTTTACATTTACTATACAATACACCAAACATTAAAAAATATTTAAAAAACAATTATTATGAAATACCAGTCGTTAATAATAACCCGTTAATACAGTTGATAGCAAATACACCAAGTCTTCATAAATATATTAGTAATGATCATATTAAGATTCCGATAAACAAGTATGATCCGATTTTACATCTACTATACAATACACCAAACATTCAAAAATATGTAAAAAACAATTATATCAAAATTCCCGTTTCAACTGATATTTGGACAGTACATAATGGAGGGACTGTATCGAATGCAAATGAATCAAATCAATTTGAACGTACAAATTCAGACTCTGTTTTTGACCCAAATAATATGATAAATAATAAAACGGATTTCAAAGGAGGTACAATAAAACCATTATTCCCCCTTCCTATATTACATAAAAATGCACAAAAAAATCCACAACAAAAAGATATATTATCCCGATTCCGTTCCATATTTGGTAGTAAAAAACAAGATAAAATTAAACCAAAAAACTATTTATTTGAAAATGGAAAGCAACCATTTTTCCAAGAAACAGGACCACGGGGACCTGATGGTCGTTTGAGAAAAGTCGATTATTTTTGGAATGAGAATGGACAAAGATTAAGACGAAAAATGTACAACGTAGGTGGAAACAATTTAAATTTACCAAATTCACCATGGCCAATTATAGCGTTAGGAAGTCATCTTAAAACTTCAGAGCAAATGCAAATATTATTAATGATGAATAAAGTAATGTCTAAATTTAATGAACATAATCAATACAAATTCGTGAAAAATTATAAAAAACTAGGTCCGGCGCTTATTCATAAAAGTTTGATAACATCTACAAATAAAAATGATAAATGTTCTGATTTAAAAGACAAATTACAAATAGAATTTGTAAAATATTATAAATTATGCCGAAAGAATGATAATTTGAATAATCAACAAATCGTCGAATTATTGAACACATTGTTTTAATAAATTATCTATGCAATAATATATGACAAATAGAAGGAATAATAAAGATAAGTTTCAAGTATTTTTTGATAAACGTCTAGAATTTGAATTTCTACCGAAACACAAAATCAATGATAAGACGTTAATAAAAAGATACACTAACTTGAAATTTGAAAAAGAATTTGCAAAACCTAGAGTAAATACAAAACCTAGAGAAATTACAAAATCTGTAAAGAATAACAATAATAATAATAAAATACAACAAGGTACATCAACTCCAACTTTAAAAAATCCATTAAATATTTTAAATAATCTAAAAACTAAATTACAAAACCCACCTCCGGTACCAAAACCATCATATCCTCCTAAATTTCCAGGTGAACTTAAATTACCGCCTAAACACAACCAAACACGTATTCAGTCTGCCCCAGCTGCATTACCTGTCCCAGCGGGTCGGTCTGCGTTACCTGCTCCAGCTGCATTACCTGCCCCAGCTGCATTACCTGCCCCAGCGGGTCGGTCTGCGTTACCTGCTCCAGCTGCATTACCTGCCCCAGCTGCATTACCTGCCCCAGCTGCGTTACCTGCCCCAGCTGGTTTACCTGCCCCAGCTGCGTTACCTGCCCCAGCTGCGTTACCTGCCCCAGCTGCGTCACCTGCCCCAGCGGGTCGGTCTGTGTTACCTACCCCAGCTGCTTTACCTGCCCCAGCAGGTCGGTCTGTTTTACCTGCCCCAGCTGCGTTACCTGCCCCAGCTGCGTTACCCGCTCCAGCTGCTTTACCTGCCCCAGCGGGTAAATCTGCTTTACAAACTACATCTACTAAAAACAAATTATATTGTGAAACTTTATTTAAAAAATATAAAGTCGATCCTAAAAATCATAAACAATTTAATACATTTTTGGATACATTTTTTCAAAACCCACCTTCAAATATTAATAGAACAGAATTGGTAAACTTATATAAGTGTATGGTCGATGTACAACGCATAAGAAATCCACCAACGAAACCACCTAAATTTGCTACACCAGAAACACCGGAACCATCTGGTTCTGGTGGTCGATCTCTCTGGAATTTTATACCATCAATATTCCGTAGAAAACCACAACGGTCTGACATAGAGAATATAATAAATCCGAATGAATGTCAAAGATTGTTTAGAAAATATGGTATTAATTTGACAAATGGTAGTACATTGAATAAAATAATTGACAATTTAAAAAAGCGTTCAAATTATAAAGAAAATAATAAACAAGAACTTGAACATGTGAAAAAATGTTTACAAACATTCTTTAATAATAAGAAAAAGATAACATATAATTTAAATAATAATGAATGTTACAAGTTATTATTAAAATATAATATTAATGTAACAAATATTACAAAGTTTAATAAAAGTGTTGTTATGTTTAATAAAAAATATAATCAAAGAAATAACGTCGAATATAATACTGTAATTAAATGTATAAGTAAATATTCGGATAAACTACAAAAATGCAATGAACTACGTGCAGAATTTAAAAACGCATTAAAAATATATTTTAAATGTAAAAAACAAAATATATCAAACAATGATGTAGAAAAAATTATTCAAAATATTTCATAAATAAAATCATATATAGTATATATGATTCCTTCAGAATATTTAGACTTGCAATTTACAACAGTAACTGGGAGAATTCTTATTCAATTTTTGAATATGTTGTTGCATTTTTTTTGCATTTTCTATATTAAAAAAGATATAAACAAATCATTATATTATAAGTCTTGGGCAAATAATAAAGGGATTGGAATAACCATATTAACATTAAGTAGTATTGTACTTATCAATAGTTTATTGCTTATTCGAAAATATAAAGCGACATGGCATACATTAGATTATCAACTATATATAGTAATGTGTCTCTACTATATGGATTACGTATTATCATGTAAAAAGGATTGTTTAAATTATAAAAAAACAAAATTTGATTATCTGAAAGAGATGATTATTTTCTTTATTACTATTGCATTATTTGTAAGACCTATATTTAATATTGCAACTATTTTCCTTGATCGGTAAGTTATAATTATCTATAGAAATATAAATATATGATATAATGTTATCAGCAAAAGAATTGATTAATTTGAATATAGAAAAACAAAAAAAGGATAAAACCGAATATAAATATATTTTGCAAAGTGTGTATGATAAAATTAAGAAACGGAACAATGAAAATTTTTTGAATTGTTTATTTATCGTACCTTATGCAAAACCCGGTTCTACTCTTAATAATGTAAATGAATTAACACCATATTTAATACACGAATTAAACAAAGGTGGATTTGTCGCGTATCCATATCGTGGTTCATTGAATACTATCTACATAGATTGGTCCATTAATATAGATTATATTGTAAAAAGGAAATCGATAAATGTAAAAAAAACATCAAACTGTCGTAAAAAATAGGAAATATTATTAAATATTGAAGTATTAATGAACATTTCCGGAAATGATACAAATTTAAATATCATAGTAGAAGCGAAAACACAATATACTAAACAACTTTCGAATATATTAAAAAATAATATTTTAGAAAAAATGAATAATGAATTTAAAAATACAATTAAAGAAACAAAAAAAAATAATGAAGTTTATTATAATTTTCAAACTAGATTAAAAGAAATAAAAAAATGGAATTCAGATATGATAAAAGAAGAGATCGATAAAATTTTAGTTACATGTCCGTATATTAATGATATAATAACTGCAGTATTCATCAGTAATATCAAAATATTGACTGCAGTAAAATTGAACACACGTAAAAAAAAAATGGATATTACAATTCCATCTAATGAAACATTTGTACATAGAGTATATACAAATGTTGCAAAATGTATATATTCAAATCCATATATATATGATATAAACAATCACGAACTTGTGGATGTACATATTATCAATCAAATTATTGATAAATCTATAGACGAAACTATTATATCTATGTTACCTATTAAAACTATATTAGAATCTTACATACAAACAGAGCCTGAGGATGAAGAAAACATTTATAAACATGCAATTGATAATGAAGATCAATCCGGATATGGAGGAGACAGTGATGATAACGAAGGAGATAATTTTATAAAAGGTTCGGATGACACTAACACTGTAGAAGATTCCAAGGATGATATGTCGCCTTTCTTAGATAAAGAAGACGAAAATGATGACGAAATATCGGAAGATATACAAAATGATAATAAACTTAGTAAATTTTTTGAAAATCCAAATTTAACAGATACAATGGTGAAAACAGTACCCATCATGTCAAAATCAAATCAATATGAAAAAAAATCGGAGCAAGAATTGGACGAAAATGAAACTACAAATCAGCATGAACAGGATCATATCGAAAAAACAGATTCTTCACATAAACCATGTTTTTTTGAAGATGTCAATGATGATTAAATAACCTTAAACAAATTAAAATATTTAATATGATATTCATATTAATGAAACTTTTATATAGAAAAATTAATAAGCACATTTCAAATACAAATATTGATTTAAATAGAAAGTTAAGATGCAATAATTTTATTTATAAGAAAAGAATGAATACAATATTACATTCTTCATATCGAACATTACCAATACTTATATGTAATATGGGTGTCGATATGTACGAAAATCATGAAAATATATCGAATTATAATTACGGAAAGTTTTTAAACGAAGAAGTATCAATGATAATAATAACATATTTATTCAATATGATATATAAAATACAAGATGATAATAAGTCACCTTAGTTTTCTTATATACTTCAATGGTTTTCCAACCGCGTTACCTGCAACTGGTATTATACTAATTGCCGACAACATTGCATTTATATATTGTCTTCGTAGTAAACTGATCAATACACTCGCCATATCTGCAACCCATCCAAAGGGTGGTATTATACCAACAACATCAAGTACAAATTGAAAAACATTAAGTGATGTTGTAAATGTACTTGTTTTTGTTTCGTAAGGTAGACGTGTATTATACACATGTTGTGTATAATCACTAACATTTTGAAATCGTTGTGGTTGCATCGTTTGTTGTGGTTGCATCATTTGTTGTGGTTGCATCATTTGTTGTGGTTGCATCATTTGTTGTGGTTGCATCGTTTGTTGAACAATTGGTTGGGTCATCATTTGTTGAACAATTGGTTGGGTCATCATTTGTTGAACAATTGGTTGGGTCATCATTTGTTGTAACCCGGTAGTCATGGCGCCCGTAATCGGTTTTCCAGATAATACATGTTTAGATAAACGTTTAGAAGGGTTTTTTTGATGTTTACCGTGTGATTTTTCCATATATATTATAATATAGATTTATTTAGGAAAATTTTATAGTTTATGTTATAAATGAATAGATTCCCTAGCTCTACAGGTAGCAGTACCGGATCATCAACACAACCTATTAACGGTACTCCAGTAAAAAACAATTCAAACGTATTACAAACTCCACAAACAAGTATTAACGGTATTCCAATAAAAAACAATTCATACGTATTACAAACTCCACAAACAAGTATTAACGGTATTCCAATAAAAAACAATTCAGACGTATTACAAACTCCACAAAGTTCATCACAGTCAGTATACAATGCGATTACCCGAAACAATTCAGGTTCAACTCAACATTCTGCTTTACATTCGACTACAAAACAATACCATAGGAGATCAATAAACGGTAATGGTAGTCAAAAGGGAAACGGTAATGGTAGTCAAAATATAAACGGTAATGGTAGTCAAAATAGAAACGGTAATGGTAGTCAAAATAGAAACGGTAATGGTAGTCAAAAGGGAAACGGTAATGGTATTCAAAATAGAAACGGTAATGGTAGTCAAAATAGAAACGGTAATCAAAGTAATGGTATTCAAAAGGGAAACGGTACTCAAAATGGAAACAAGGTTACTGGTAATTATTATATAAACAACAATAATAAATTAAAGAAAAATGATTTCGTATACAACAACACATCACCTTGGCCAATGATACCATTAGGTAGTCATATGGGACAATCTGTTTTTATGCAGGATTATTTGATACGTAATTTTAATAAGGTTGCAAGACAAAAATTTATGAAGAATGTAAAATATGAATATGTAAACAACTTAAAAATAAACGGTAAAAATTTAGGACCAACATTGATTCTATCAACCTTAAAAAACAAACTTACAAAAGAAATTGAACATGAACAGAAATGTATTGAAGAAAAGAAGAAATTAGATACAGCTTTTGATAATTATGTAAAATGTTTAAAAGAAAATGGGATTATTACAAATACAAATAAAATGAAAAGTAATTATAATAAAATGATAAACGATTTGAATATTTCCAATAATGGAATCACAAACCAAACTCCACTTCGATACACAAGAGACCAAAAAGAGAAATGGGCTATGGCAAACACCTCAGGTAACAATCCGAGAGAAATGGCAAAGGCAATGCGTGGTAAACAACTACAATTTAAAGAACCACAAAATTAACTTAAAGAGTGTTCCTATATAAAGTACAGTGTAATACATACACGAAATACCAACAAATTTTAATATACAATTTACGATTTACAAAATATGGCTCCCTCAAAGAAAATAATTGAGCTTGAACGAATCAAATTAAACAATAAAATTTACATCGTATGTGATTATGTTTTCCAAAATTACACTACAAAATTCAGCGACATTAATATTTATAAAAAAAATCCTAATAGCATTCTAGAGGCCGTTGACAAATATAAATTGACAGAAAACACAGACTATATTCATGCAGTTTATAATAAATCAAAACAACAGTGGAAAATCAGCAAGATTACAGTCAAATCGTCAAAACTGTTGTTCAATATTAATTGGTTAAATGAAATTGGAATTTGTATTGAAGAACAATCGATGATGGTTGAAAATGCGACCGAAATTCCGAAAACTGAACTGAAGGATGATATAACTATAACAAAAAACGATACAGAAATACAAACAACCGAAAATGATATGGATATTCAAATAATGAAACTGAAAGAGAATATAATGCTTAGTGAATTAAGGGTAAAACAAACGGAAGAAATGTTGAAAATATATAATGAATGTTTGATTAATGATAAGAAAATGTTAGAAATGTATGTTACTAACGCCAAAATACAAAATGTTTTTGGCTCAACAAAAATTTGTAAAGAAAAGGACGACGAAGGAAAAGACGACGAAGGAAAAGACGACGAAGGAAAAGACGACGAAGGAAAAGACGACGAAGGAAAAGACGACGAAGGAAAAGACGACGAAGATGTTATATACAAAAATGGTTATAACGAGGGATATGACGAAGGATATAAGGAAGGATATAAGGAAAAATGTAAAGAACATTGTGACAATGATAATCAATCTAATATTACATGGACATCTACCTATGACCATGGATTTAAGATAGGATATCACGAAGGTTACATCGAAGGTTGTGTGGATGGTTTGAAGTATGAAGAAGAAGAGGAAATCGCAGAGGAAGAAGAAAAAGATGAAGAGGAAGAAGAAAAAGAAGAAGCCATCGAAGTCGAGATAGAAAAAGAAAAAGAAGCGGAAGAAGAAGATAATATCGAATTAAATACAGAAGATTTTGATGAAGAATAAGTCATACCTTTAGTTTATTGATAATTATTATGAAAATCACAAACATGAATACAACGAGATTATATGAAATTTTAGTTTGTATAATCGAATTTATATTATGTTTGTTCGAAAATTTAACAACACTTTCAAGAGATGTTTCCATAGTCGAAATAGAGTTTAAAGTATGTGAACCTAAACTGGTAAGATTTCTGATTTTGCCATTATTATTGAAATATTCGCAATTGTGACAAAAAGCAGAATCCTTAGATTTCCAACTTCCGTTATCATAGTATAATCCGTTATATGAAGTGATAGCATATGGTTGGGGTGATTCTAATTGAAATAAAGCTTCAGCAATAACTTCATTATAAGTACATTGGTTTGCAGATTTGTTAATATTTGTACTTTGTTTATCTAAATCGATGATAACACATGACCACGAATATATATTTTCATCAGGTATACTTTTATCTAAAAGGACGATGTTCCATTCTCCTTTACACGCCCAAAAGAAATCTGAGATGTCTCTTTGTTTAGAATTGAAATGCAATTGAAAACCAAAACCAGTATAAGAAGATTTGAAACTCCATGTTTTAAATGTTGCAAAATCCATCCAATTGTTTTGTATATATTGATTCGAATTTTTAACAATATTATAAAGATTCAATGGAGGTACACATAACACATAATGCTCACTTGCCTTGAATATTTTATTTGTATTTAATAATTTATCACACACAATAACCTTAAAGACTTTATGATCATTGCTTTGAATACGAACAAGATCGTGATTTAAATATAATTGAATTTTATTAGAGTTTGCAATATATTCTAAAAAATTATTTATCCAAAGACAATCATGTTTTAATATATTACCACGTAATGTTTTAACCTGATCATTACTAAAAAACTTGAAAAAAGATAAGACAGAAAATCGTTCTGGTACATTAGCAAGAAGAATTGCTAATTTTCGAATTGATTTGTAACCTAATTTTGAGAATTTATGCATCTTCATCCATTCTTCAATTGTCAAATTTTTGTTACCGTAACCTAGATTGTATATAACAAAATCTTGAATAAAAACAAATCGTTCATGATTTGTTAGTGATTTGATAAATATAGAATTAAATTTATTATAGACCTTAGCTTCAGCATATGGATTATATTGTTGTTCTGGTTTCAGATGTAATATATTCAACAGTTGTTCAAAATAATTATAATTTCCGATTATCTTCGGAGAGTTTTCGATATACATATTATCAACTTTATCCATATTCCAACAGCCCCCTATATAATTGTTGGATTCTATGATACATACACGTTTTTTTTTATGGGCTAACATTAAACTTAATAACATACCACATGGACCACATCCAACAATAACATAATCACAGTGAATCATATAATATATTACTTTAAGAATTATTATGAAAATTTATGAACATGAATGAAAAATATTATAAACATTTTGAAAACATAATGTTGAATTCGAATAAACTAGAACGGCCTCTTGTATTAAAAGACGCTTTGTATGAAAATCCGAAATTGATACACGATTGTGAAAAAGAATTAAATGAAATATTTGATTGTTTACATGAAAAAAACTTTTTATGGAAACTTGGAAGTTTACCAAAATTATTAGAAAGAACTAGAGGTAGAGTCCGTTTACAAATATTATTAAATAATCTTACACAAAAGAGGAAACGTATGGAAGCAATTCTGATTATACAAAAATATTTTTTAGAATGTTATTATAATCCTAAATATATATTATGTAGAAGACGTATTAACAGACAGATTAATAATATCATTCATAATCTCGAATAGCAAGACCAACCGGAAAACGAGGTACTTGATGTTTATTTGTTGTTTCTTGAAATTTCACAGTTAAAAATTTACCTATGATGTGATTAACATCATATAATAATTTCCGCCTATATTCCGTAGTCCCTTTTGGTCTAACTTTGAAGATCTTCCCCGTATCTGTTTCACATTTCCAAATAACAGTATTATCTTTAGCTGTTTCCCAGCCTGAAATAATGTATTCTTTAGTACAAAAATCTTTTAATTTCATAAGATTTTTAGAACGTTTATCAAAATGATAAAGTCCATTTGGATCTCTAATCATGGTACCTTCGTATTGTTCAGAAATGAATTTGTGTTGTTTAGCTAGATCAGATGTATGAATATAAGATGTAACAACTATGATTAAATCCTCATGTAATCTGAAAGATTCTAACGTTTCAAGACGTTCTTTAAAGGGTTGTTGTGGTTTCGACACATCAAAAAAATCGAAACAATGATATTCAATTTTCGAATGATTTTTAGATGGTCCTCTAAAAACACCTGTAATATCTTCAAAACTCATGTTAGATTGATATACTTCACCATCAAGAAACTGACCTTCTTTTAAAAATTCACATATTTTCTTAATATTATCAAATTGCATCAATTTACCAGTTCTTGAATACATTATCAATTCATCATTATATCTACCAACTAATAAACGTACACCATCTAATTTTGGTTGTATATATACATAATCCAAATTCGTTTCATCATTCCAATTTGTTGCTAACATAGGTAATGGTAATACGGTTCTATTATTTTCATCTAAATTTTCATAATAACCAGCGTCTTTATATTTTTTAACACAAGAATTAACTATTATATTTGCTTGTTGTTCTGGTGTTGTTTGATTGGATTTACCTATATTTTTACCATAATCAATAATTTGTATTGTAGAACTTTCTTTACCATTTATTTTCCCCCATTTTTTTGTAATTTTGGAACTTTCTATTAAAATTGTCCAATATCTATCATTCTTATATAATGTTGTCATTCTAAATATACATGTAATATCTTTATTATTAATTATTAACATATCTTGTTACGAACAATTCTGAAAATCAGGTTCGGGTTTCTGACTTGTATTTGGTTTATACACAATCTCGTAATGTGTCGTTAGATTGGTTTCCATATGTACAGAAAAATCGATTATTTCACCAACCTGTATGTCATAAATTGTTGGGATAACAATGTTGACCCTACAGGGCCTACACAGATCATTAACATTCCTTGACCATCCTTAACAATTGTTCCCTTATAACCATTTATACTCCCTATAGTCGTTTCATCTCGATAAGGATATCTTGACGAGGAATCTACCACTTCGGTCGTATATTCAAATTGAATAACGGTAGTCGATGAATCACTTTCAGCCAGATCTTTTCCTTGTTGAATCGTACCTGTACTGACGAAAGCTATATCAGATGTAACACCATGATCGGTAAGTAGATCAAGGTATCGGTTTCAACCGCACGGTGTCTTAAGTCTTGATAAAAATATTAATACTAACGTCTCTATTATCCATTTTTGTTACTTTGATTTGAAATAGAAGTTATTTCAAAAGTAAGTGGTATTACCGATGATATTTAAAAAAAACTGGAACCCATACTACTTGACAAATTGTTAATACCTTTATTCTAGAACTTACTCATAAAGAATATTATTTCGTTGTTACTTTTACATATCCACTTTGATATTTAGTCGGATCAACACTTGTTGATACTTTCACAGTGCCACTAGATATATTAGGATTATCACTTGTAGAAATTTTTACGAATGGTTGATTCATTTATTGTTATATAAACCTATATTTTTAAATAGTTTAATTAATTTAAAGATTTAAAAAAGAATGTAAAAAAGAATGTCAGACAAATCTGTTGTAGAACATGAACCTGTTAAACCAAAAAAACGTAACAGTACAAAAAAAGAAAAAGTAGTAGACAAGAAAAAACCAGAAATGAAAAAAACAAAAAAAGAAAATAATAAAGAACTTAAATCAAGTAAACCATCTGAAGAAACACAAACAGAGTCCAACAAAACAAATGAAAAAGTCGATATTAACGAAGAAACAAAAGCAGAGTCCAACAAAACAAATGAAAAAGTCGATATTAACGAAGAAACAAAAGCAGCATCTAGTAAAACAAATGAAAAAGGAAAAGATATCAACAAAGAAACAAAATCAGAATCTAGTAAAACAAATGAAACCGGAAAATACATTAACGAAGATTCGAAGGCAGAATCTAGTAAAACAAATGAAAAAGTCGATATTAACAAAGAAACAAAATCAGAATCTAGTAAAACAAATGAAAAAGGAAAAGACATTAACGAAGATTCGAAGGCAGAATCTAGTAAAACAAATGAAAAAGGAAAAGATATCAACAAAGAAACAAAAGCAGAATCTAGTAAAACAAATGAAAACGGAAAATACATTAACGAAGATTCGAAGGCGGAATCTAGTAAAACTAAAACAAAGTTATTTGTTGCTACCCCATGTTACAATGGTATGGTAAATGTAAAATATATGCAAAGTGTAATGAATTTACAACTAGTTCTATTAAACAATGATATCGAATTCCAATATTACACGATTCCTTTTGATTCATTGATACCGCGTGCGAGAAATGCATGTATAACACGTTTCATGAGTACAGACTGTACACATTTAATATTTATAGATTCTGACATTGAATTCAGTCCTATAGATGTTGTTAAGATGATAAACATGGATAAAGATGTACTTGGTGGTTGTTATTCTAAAAAGGCAATTGACTTTAATTCTATTCACAAGAATTTCGATAAAGTAGAAAATACAATGGAATTAGTACAATCTGCAGGTAAATATACATTCAATTTCAAGCCAACCGAATCTCATAAAATAGAAAATGGATGCATAGAAGTTTTGGATGCACCAACAGGGTTTTTATTAATTAAAAAAAATGTGATAACAAAAATGATCGAAGCATATCCCGAAAGGGAGTATATTAATGATGTCGCACCATATAATATAAAAGATGATGATAAATTTTACGATTTTTTCCCATCAAGTACTTATAAAGAAGAAGATGGAACAAATAGATATTTAAGTGAAGATTACGGATTTTGTCGATTGTGGCAAAATATAAAAGGAGAAATTTATATAGATTTGACGATATCATTGAATCATATTGGACAATTTATATATTGTGGAAATCCAATGACATTCTTAAGATATAATGAAAATGTATCATTGAAGTAAATCGGGAAAATAGCTATTCACAATTGGTTCATCAGGAACGGAACTGTTTGATGGTTCGGAAACAATTGTTTTATAATGTTTTTTACAATACAACAAACCAGATGGACATTTATGAGTACATATTTTACCCGATTTAGTAATTCCTTTACATATCTTATTTTGCGATTCTACGTTATAAGAAGATGATACATATTGTTTATATATTTTAACTTGTTCGTCGAAACTCAAATTATTTTGTACACACATATCCTGAATATATAATAATATTTTTTCATTTAAATATTCATGAATTGTTTTTTCGACATACGATGTGATTGAAGACTTGAGCTCGTTCATATCGATATTTGACATGTCTTGCATAATTATTTACTAATGTTATTCATATAGTTCTTTAAGTTGATATTCTACTAGGCGATGATGGTATAAAATGTTTATTAGTATCTGTTTTATAAACACGTTCCTTAATCGTATACTTCATGATATGATCATTTTTAGTAAGTTTGTCCATATCTAGATGCAAGTCTATGCATCCAGTTCCAGATTTAGTGATTTTACCCAACATAATATTTTCTGTTACGCCTTTTAATTCATCTTTTTCTGAATTAATAGTTGCATCGATAAGAACATTGATAGTTTCCTCGAAGGAACATTTCATCAAAGGCCCAGACATAGTTCTGTTTATACCATGTCTTGTAATTGCCATTAATTTACCTTTGTTTGTCATAGTTTCAACCAAGAGACAAAGATGTCTATAATTAACATACGAACCATCGAACTCGATCACATTCCTTATTTCGTTTAGAATCGCAGAGCGTGCTGCTTCAATACCCAATACATTGTAAATTTCGACGATATCATTTGAAAATGTAGAAGTCTTGTCTACACCATCAATACCCAATATGTCGAGTAGAACGCTTCCATCGGTTTCTAAAGTATATTCATCTTTTTTGAAAACTTTTGTAATTTTTGAATTACCAAAAAGAATAGTATCATATAAAAGAGTATTCAAAAATGTAAGTAATTCGTCATAATTTATATCAGTTTTTGAAAATCTGAAAACAAGAATTGGATTATCAGAATTTTCATTAGATGGAATTATATGCACATTTTCGTACATATTCATGAGAATCATAGTTATTTCGTAAATAGAAATATGTAATTTCTCAAGAATTTTAGATGAATAGTTTATATGAATACACCATGGACAAAAAATGGAGGAGTCGATATATTCGTAATAATGCTTTTCGAAATCCAGATAATCAGCGTTGTAAAGAATTGACGAACCAGTTATAAACGTATTAAAATCGGTTCTAGTAATTTTTTCTGTCAAATCTTTCAAGGATACATCGGATTTTGTATCTAAAAATATAGTCATAGAAGGAGATTTTATATTTTTTGCAGTATTTATAATCTCTTTCAACCTTGGGACACCTAAAGTTACATTTTTTTCTGATATACCAGCAGAATGGAATGTATTTAATGTCAATTGTGTAATCGGTTCACCTAAACTTTGTGCGGCTATAGTACCCACCATTTCTCCTCTATTTACCAAAGAGGATTCGTAAGTATATTTAATAGTATCTAACATCCATGTAAATCCATCGGATGTTAATTTATGTTTATGGATGACAATTTTGCTAGATAGTGTGATAATAATAATCGATTTCAATAAAATATTAGTCTCTATGAATTTACAGAATTTTCGTAAACCTTTAATAATATCATCTTCACAATCGAACAATGTTCCTGTTTTAATATATTTAGCAAGTGACAATGTTCTAAATATATCGATAGGTAAATGAACTCTATCAACATTAGAATATTGTAACATGTTTCTAGCTTCAATTATTTCATTATGTTCCCATAAAATCAAATTTGTATTTTTTGAAACATATTGTATATCATCAAAATGTTTGTTTATATTTGGAAGTTTTTGTGTTATCAGTCTTGAAGCATCCATACCATCTTCTCCATACTTAATTTGTAAAATATCACCCATACTGTTCCGAACAGAACCGTCACCAGTGATGGTTATATCTTCCATCGCCTTTACTAATCTTCTTTGAATGTATCCAGTTTCAGATGTTTTTACGGCTGTGTCGATTACACCCTCTCTACCAGCCATAGCATGAAAGAAGAATTCTGTCGGATTCAAACCTTGTATATAAGAGTGTTTAATGAAACCTTTACTTTCAGCTGAAATGTCATTTTTACAAAAATGTGGCAATGTTCGTTTATTATATCCAAAACTGATTCTATTACCGTTTACATTTTGTTGACCCACACATGCCATTATCTGTGAAATATTAATAACACTTCCTTTAGAACCTCCAGATACCATTGAATAAATATTATTATCATGATTTAGTTTTTCTTGAACACAAATGCCTGCTTGATCTCTTGCAGTGTTCAAAATTGTATTAATTTTGTTCTCAACCTTTTTAATTTCTCCACATTCTTTATAACCTTTATCGATAATATCGATAACCTTTTGATTAACATCTTGAACAATTGAATCAACTTTGTTTTGAGTATCTATATGATTGATCATATCTGAAATTGAACAAGTAAATCCATTTGTCATCAACCATGCATTAACAATAAATTGAATTTCACTAATAAATAAACATGCGTCTTCTGGTCCCATTTCCAACCAAATAAGATGTATCAAACTTCCAGATGAAGAACCTAATGTTTTTTTACATAAAATTCCTGATATTAGTTCACCATTTTCGATTAATACTTCGGTATCATCGGTCGATATTTTGGATTCGTCATTTTCATTATGCCACCCTGAATATCTTTTAAAATTTATTTTCGGTACAATCAGATTTATTAATTGTTTCCCAGTCCACAATTCTTTTGGTTTCGAAATTGCTGGTTTAGGAAGATTTGTATTTTTTGAAATCCGGGTAATGATATCCATCATAGTCATTTTATCAATAAATTTATCTCGCATAGTCAGTAACCGAGAAGCGAGTAAAGCGTCTTGGACGATACCCATAACCGGTTTATTTGATTGTGGAGAAACAATACAATGGGAAACCATCATTAATTCTTTAATCTCAGTCCGAGTTTCTTGATTTTGAGGAACATGCATGTTCATTTCATCTCCGTCAAAGTCTGCATTATATGGACTTGTTGCGGATAAATTCAACCGAAATGTTGAATATGGCATAATTTTTATTTTATGACCCATCATACTCATCTTGTGCAATGATGGTTGTCGATTAAACACGACATAATCCCCATTTTGTAAATTCCTCTCAACAATATCCCCAACTTCTACGGTTGGATTTTTTAGAAATCGTAAATCCTTTCTTATACCTTTTGTATTTATGATATATTTTACATTTGTATCAGAATTTCCACTTATCATTTGTTCAATTTTCTTAATATTATAATCAGTGACATGTTCGGGAATTGTCATATTTTTTGCGATAGTTTCGGGAACACCAAGTTCGTCGAGATATAAATTTGGATCTGCTGTAATCACTGTTCTAGCAGAAAAATCAACTCTTTTACCCATCAAATTACCTCTTACTCTACCTTCTTTACTTTTAATCCTTTGACACAATGACTTAATTGGTCGACCAGTTCGTTGCGTTGCTTGTGGTTGACCCGGTAATTCGTTATCAATATATGAGTCGATGTGAAATTGTAATAAATTAATTAGTTCTTCCAATACACTTGTTCCAGATTTTGTATTATTTTCTTTAGTTTTTTTAATTTGTGAGTTACATTTAAGAATTTCACTCAGTTTATGTGTCAAATCATCTTGACTTTTCATGACTGAATCGATAATAATAGACGGCCGTACAACCGGTGGAGGAACTGGTATACTGATGAAAATCATATCTTTTGGATGTGAACTTGTGATTGAAAACCCCAATTTTGCCACATCATCTGGACTTAGTTTCCTCAAAATATGAAAACTCATTTTTGCAGTGACGTGTATCTGTTCATTATCAGGTAATGTAAACATTATTTTCTGTGCTTCAAAACTTATTTTGTATTGTTTAAAATTGCATTTATGACAGATTGTATATTTTGTAATATTATCCGTACAATGTTTTAATTGTGAAATAGCCGAAGTGTGTTTTACCGATATGGTATTGGATAAGAAAGACGAACATTTTATACATATACATTGTAATATTTTATATACCGTTTTTATGTACAATGTATTATAAACAGGTTCTTCTAATGTTATATGACCGAAATGTCCAGGACAATTTATTACATCACAATTACATGTTTGACATTTATATTGTTTATCGGTTGTCCCCATCCGAAGATCATATAGACCACTTGATTTTGGAACACCTTTTTCATAAAGATCGGGATGTTCGATGAGTACGACAGAAGATGAAACGATTTCTTCATTACTTAATAAACTAAATTGAATAGCTTTAATTTTACCATGTTTTGCATTTGAAGATATATATTTATCAGAATCCATTATTGATTATTAATATACTAAAATGTATTCTTAAAGTAAAATTTTTATTTTTTTAATTATACAAATAATATGAAATAAATTAGAATGAACAACCAATTGATCCGACAACCTGGCAAAGTTCCATCTGTTTGGAAAACAGTATTTGGTCATAAATGGCCAGACAATTTATATAACCTAGGTGTAGAGTATTTAAAAACAAATGAATTACCGAGTTATTTTAATTCAACAGATAATTGGATAGGTGTTTCATTTGTTAATAGAATGTCATATTATTTTTTAAAAGATGATAAAATATATTTTAAAACTAAAATTAAACGTGGGTATAATGACGACTCTGTTACAAACGATTATGATTTGATATATACAATAATAAAAGATAGTGATAAACTCAAAATATTGAGTGAAATAAATTCAGATCCAGCTACTTCTGCATTAGGATTACATTCCTTGTTAGATAAAGTGTTACAACAACAATATCTTGGAATATCGAGGTCTGACGTAGATAAATATTTAAAAAATAACAAAAATCTAAAACAGGTATTAAATAAAAACGAAAAACCAATCATATCGTCTTTCCGCCCACGTTATACAATGCAACATTGGCAAATGGATTTAATAATACTTAATAAAGATGATATTAAAAGAGAAAATGATGATTATGCTTATATTTTTGTTATAATAGATATATTTAGTAAATTTATATATGTCTACCCATTAAAGACAAAAAGCAAAGAAATTATATCGAAATGGTTGTTGAAATTATTTTTAAGTGGCGATATTCCACACATTTTACACAGTGATAATGCAAAAGAATTCCGAGATCTAGATGTTTGTAAACAATTTAATGTAATCCAAAGATATGGAGCAAATTATTCTCCACAAACACAAGGTTTTGTAGAAAATAAAAATAAACATATTAAAAAATTATTAACGTTTTATTTGATTAAATATAACACATTGAGATATTATGATATATTAGATAGAAT
>Ga0136655_1000461_pt1 | contig 18416 bp, 15 predicted proteins | sample CPBDNA_2_FD_94863 | JGI IMG/M metagenome (GOLD analysis project Ga0136655, IMG submission 94863) | Freshwater to marine salinity gradient microbial communities from Chesapeake Bay, USA - CPBay_Spr_15_0.8_DNA (version 2) | ecosystem: Environmental > Aquatic > Marine > Coastal | place: USA... | reverse complement strand
GCATAACACCATTGAGTGAAACCGTTACTTGACCAGCAACCATTAACTGACCACCTGCATCAAATTCGGTGGTCGAACCATTCGCGACGGCACGCAATGCAAAGAATTGCGATGTACGTGATGGATTATTATAAACCAAGGTTCTGATTGAAATCTTGGCACCATTAGTTGGCACCGCGTTCAATTTAACATCATTACCAATCATGTAATAATCACGAACGCCCGAAGAACCGGGTTGTTTAGCGGCACCTGCAATATAAACCTGTACATATTCAACTGGTGGCATTTGAGATGAACCGGTAGCATATAATGATGTTACACCGTCGCCAGTATAGTGTTGCCACAACACACCCGAACCACGTTCACCGGCAATAGCAATCCATGCTGTACCAACTCTGATATAAAGAATTGATGTATCGGTTGAGTAATATAAAGAACCTTCAGGATCAGCAGCAGTTGGTACTGCTGAATCAACTTCAACCTGTCCTTCTTTGACGGTGATCCATTCATCAGAAGGATCATCATTGAACATATAAAGGTTTTTGGTAGTCGTATTGAAAATCATACGACCCGGATAGTTGTCTACTGATCCAACGCTTGGTAGTGCATCGAGAATTTCAATTGATGCAGCAGTGGGGTTATTACTAACCTTATCAATTGGAAGGCCACGAGAACCATCAGTTAATTGTCCAGAAGGAATAAATCTTGCCATTAGAATGTGGTCCCTAGTAAGTAAACATCAGCGGTTAAAACATCGCCACCAGCGACCGCATTGATAATATTAATTTTAACAGTTTGTGTAGCAGCAACAATTCTATTTGCTCCTGATACTTCAACCCTGAAGAATTTAGTAGTGGCATCTAATCCAACTAGTTGAAATCTATCAACAATATCACCAGACGCATTGGATACTTCGATGGAACATAATGCTTCATTGTCTGCGGCGATTGTGATTGATGATGGGATAATGATGACACTTGTGACAAGTGTCTGAACGCCTGCCGCACCAGTATGAAGACTGATAGCGCCAGTAGCGGTAAAATCTACATCGCTGGCAGTTGGCAAACGCGTGAGAACAATATCAGTTGTTGATCCAGTTGCGACTAGAACCCACGAAGTACCATTATAATATTTCATACCAGATGAAGTGTCATACCAGTGTTGACCTTCGACTGGATTTGCTGGCGGGGAATTGTCTGCAAAGTTTTCTAGAAGATGATAATAATTCTCGTTTATGTACTTAGAATATCCCGCATACCCTTTACCAATAAGGGTAATCGGGGCGACTGTATCATTTTTAGTACCAGCGGTCACGGTAGCAACCGTACTGGTTCTTGTGTTGGTTACAACTGTGTTAGTTTGAACTGCCATGATTATTACCTTTTATGTATTTATACCACACGTATTCTTAGTGTATAGACAACCTCAATAACCCGGTTGGCTGTTTTTTCGATTGGGTTGAAAACAATATGAGTTAATAGAAGATTGTCATCAGTTTTGAGAGCAATTTCATCAAATACAAACGGTCCATCAATATTAGAAGAGATGTTATCGAATGCTGCTTGTCCAATGGGTTCGCCTTTATCCAAGACGCATCTGATTTCAACATCAGAGAAAACCGTTCCGTTGATGTGGCGGATACCGGTTTGGTTTCCTGATGGAGCACCTCGGCTTGTATCAACCACTTCTGAATAAGATGGTACATTCAAATCAGCTGAACCACTCGTGTTGGGGTTCGAATATGAAATAGCACCAACGTCATCAACCGTGGCACCACCGGTTCCAAAATGCATCGAATACACATGACCGGTATCGGTTCCAGATAGAGCACGAGCAATGGCCAAACTCATATTTTCTTTATGAATGGCGTTGCGTTTATCCATAAGAACTATCGGATCAGATTTGTTCATATCGGAATAGGACGTTATCTTGACATGACCTTCAATGGTTAGTCCTAATTTTTCTGTTTTGTTTATCATAATTCTATTTATCCCAGCAGTCCTTTATATTTCGTCAGAACATCATCAGAATAGTCAATATCTTCATCTGCATGACTAGCTTCTGCTGCCATGACAAGAATTTGATATACTTTTCCATCCATATTATCAGTTTTACCCGTGTTGTTTCCGATGATTAGCGCACTCGCACCACTTGATCCTGTACCCACGGGAGCAGTATCTTCCGTAACAGTGGCAGCAACACCATTGATGCGTGCAGTTGGATTATTTGCGACATCAGATGAATCATAAATGATTTCTACAAAATAATTGGTATCAAATGCTAATGAGCCATCTTCAATATCCCATAGGCCGTCTGTGGTGCTGAACTCTTTTGAGAAGCGTAATTCAAATGCATTACCACCTGCACCCGTTATAGTTCGAATGTTGAAATCACCAACCTTATGAATGATGTATCCAGAAGTAGCACCAGTGCTGGCAATATTGATCATCATCGCAATATAACCACCATCACCAAACACATCATCCATATTTGTGTTTGTGGCAGCGGATAAAGCGTAGGCATCATCAATATTAACAGAATTCAATAATGGATTATTATTTTTCAAGAATGGTGGAGCATCAGCGACTGCTGGTGGAAGTAAATGATTACCATTCCCCGAAGCATCAACCCACATACTCACATCATTATCTTGGTCCAGCATTATCATCGATGAATTACTCCACCATCCGATGATATCGGTTGTATTTGCTGGTGCCGGTTTATGAGCAATTTCCCACGAGTTACCGAAAGCGGTTGGCCCATACTCAGACATACCAGAACCTTGCAGTGATGATCCTTGACCGATCCATTCATATGTCAAATCGTAATTACTATCACCGGGTATAAATGATTGAACCCAATCACCAGCAGATAAGTTGTACGAAACTTTTTCTGAATTCACATAATAACTCTTCGTCGCATCAGTGGTTTCTGATACCCAAGCTGAACCAGTCCATGTGTAAATGTTATCATCCACATCATTGAGAACTCTATATCCAGTAATCACAGATGATTGACCAGTCAAATCAGTATGATCAGTCTGTTTATCATCTACATATCTAATAAAAGATGCATATTCAGCAAATGTAGATTTATCCTTGACCAAGGCATCGGCATAATAAGTAATATCAATAGTATCTCCAACTGCTACTGTTCCTGATATACTAATCGTTCTATTATTGATTGTATAATCAGATACGGTGGTGGCAGTGATTTTGAATTGATTATGCTTAAGTCGAACAGAATTCGCCATAAGTCTTATTTTATCACCGGAAGCCAATGTAGTTAACAGGATAATTGAACGAGGATCGTTCACATCAAACAAGAACCCAACACCTTCAGTCTGAGTTACATAACCGCCAGACTGAATATTGAATTGAACCCTTCCGATACCAAAACGATCACCGGTCATCGCAATTCGACTGCCAATAGATAGGGTAGACGATATAGTGATAGTTTTACCCAACGTTATTGTTTCTGTTAGGGATTCTGCTGGATATATATTTGTAATATGTGTTTCAAATGATGATGGGGTTGACTGTGCAACCATCGTATCGAAAGGTGCTGTATCAAAACCGTTTCCGTCAAAAGTTCCGTACAATCCAGTATGATGCACGGTGGTTTTGATGATTGAGCTATCCAACACATCTGATCGCACGCGCTCATCAGCATCGCCGCCATCCATATCATCAACAGCCGCCCCATCTGCGATGTCAGCCCAATCCACCCCAGTAACCGCTACTGCGTGTTGATAGGTTGAATCAGTTAATACAAAATTATCATCAATTGATGATAGATTTAATAGTCCGGGTGAAGCATAACCATAATCACGGCGTACTGAGAATAAGACATCTGGTGGTGGTGCTGTATCGAACACGATGGTTAGTTCTTCGTTATCAAAGAGCAAACGGAACGGCGGAATAGGTACAGTTACACCGGTTGCAATATTAATAGCCGAAACAGTATGTTCGAGGTACGGGAAGGTTTTACCAACAGGAAACACTTTGTTAAACTCTTCAGTATTGGTGAAGGTTATTAACAGTTCAGTATTCAACGTACCTAATTCTGGTCGATCCCATGTTTGGAAATCAAACTCAAATACATCAAATGGTTCCGTATCAAATCCATTGTCATCAAACGTATTGAAACTCAATCTATCACTGAACAAAGCTATTTTAGAATAATGTTGATCAGATATGGTTAATTGAGCTTCATCATATGTATTATCCCCATCATGAATAATATGAGAAGCAATGGTGCGTCTAGCCTTTGAATGGTATGGCTTATTATCATTTACTGATTTGATAACAACATCCGTTTCGTTGAACGGGTTATTGCTCGGCTGACCGGTATTAATTGTATTGATCAAATCAAAGTAGCTGGTCTTATAACACCAATCACAATTCTTTTGCTGTCTCATCATTTCGTATATGATGTCGAACATTATATGATTATAGTCTTCGATGGTGATATACAATTTGATGTTTGATAGAATATTACGCAAATCTGCAAACACTTGATTGTTTATTTGAGCTGAACCAGTGCTAGCTTGAACCTTGGTCCATTCCCCATCACTCGTGTACTGATAACTATGTGAAGGCGTTTCTTTAACACGAACGGCATCTCCCACATACATATCAATAAGTTGATCACGATCACTTACCGAGTTTACGACTTGTGAAGGGACATATCCCAATATATCATATTCAGATACTTCCCAATATCCATTTGGATTAGATGGGTATTCAAAAGATGACGGGAATGCAGAAGTGAAACCCGGCGACACATTTTTATCGTAAGTTTTCAATATGGCGTTGATAGAATTCAGAAAGGCTACCTTGGCACCCTCTAGGTCTGAATATATAATTTGACCTGTCTCTGTGCCATATTTGTCAAGGTCCGTTCTATACGAAGCTGGAACAGGGTTATCAAATATATCTGTACCCTGTAATGAGTCGATCATCTTTTCGACTACACCATCATTGATATAATTTCTCTTATCGTTCTCAACCAAGATTACCCATTGATCATGTTCTTCGTGTTGTTTCGGGAAGGTGAAGATTTGAATCGATAAATCATTTCTTGTATCCAATGCGGCTGCATTGAACATCATTGATGTTGCATTGAACACACCAAACCATGGAATCAGTGCAACCGTTGGGTCATATAATTGATTAGATATTTGATAAGCCGATAGCAACTTACCACTAATGGTGCTTCTTTTGTTTTTAACCCAAAAATAATATCGACGTGACCCGTCGCTTTGGGTGACTTCTGTATATGAGGGGCTAGCCGCATTGAAAATGATCACATCATCTTCATCACCACTGTATTCAGTCGGTGGTACGCGAGATTCAATCCATTCATATATATCAATGCTTCTGTTGGTTATTGTGATTATATTAGACAGTAACAATGCATTCGATAATATAGAAACAGTCTCAGGACCATTCAACAGAGTATAGGTAACGTCATTACCAGAAACCACATCAACCATACCACTGATACGTTGACCATCTCTGGTTTCTACCGTTATGGATTGATTGACTACTATATTATGACCAGCCTCAACTACAGATTTGATACTGATAGTATTTGCAACTGCACTTGAACTGATTGCGTAACTCTTCAGCTTGCCCCAGTTCTCGGATGATTCTTTTAAAGTGAGAGACTGATTTAAATAATCTTGGTATTCTCTGTTTGATGTGTTCCACCAAATGGTTCCAACTCTACTTGACGACCATTCATATCCTTCGTCCGTGGTTGCTACACCTTTGTTGTAATATGCTGGATCAAACGAGGTTTCGATATCGATCTGTGAATAGGCTATTGGCTCATGTAACCCGTTAATAGGATCGTAATGAAACATCTTCTTGTCTAATACTTCGCCTTCCAGTACAACTGCTCTGATATCATAATCGGGTGATGTCGCATTTCCTTTGATTGGGAATTTGAAATTACCTTGGCGTGGTGGAACAATCCATTTGGCATGAGTTTGGGAACGATCATAATCACTGATCGTTACAACACCCGGTTCATTGGTTGACCCGAATATCACTGATTGGATTCTATTATTGAAATCGGTTTCAAGGATATTAAATCGAACTGGATTATCAAATGAGGTTTTACCAAATTCGCCCTCTTTCCATGCCCAACATTCGAGAATTTCCAACGGGATATTATTATTCTTAGAGATTGAAAAACCAGATACAGCACGACGAGTGCCTTTCTCTCTAATAGAATTCTTGTGAAATTCTAAAGACATAACCTCATTGATATTCATTTCTCTGGCATAATCGCGATAGTACCAACCATAAAGATTGAAGGCTTGATCACGGAATTTTGGATCAGAAACAGGGTCCAACATATCGTAATAACGAATGAAGTCCTTGGTGCTCTTCTCAAAGTTCGGAACAAGCTTATCACCAGACGCAATATATCCGGGTGTATCCAAACGGCCTGCCCACTCTTTTGTTCTTAGTGATTTGATTTCAAGTCTTTTCTGACGCAATCCAGTAAATGGATCATAAACAAGATCATTGAACCGGGTTCTATTAGAAATGAACACAGCGTGTTGTATATCTACAATAGTCGCTCTAAGACCGAAAATTAGATGAGGGGATTTAACCGATATGTCACCATCAAAACGATACGTGTCAAATTCAGTTATAGGCATTCCAGCAATATCAAGTAGACTGTATCCACCATATACTAACTTCTGAATATTATTCATATGACCAAAAGTCGATTGCAGATTCAACGAATTACCAGACGCAACATCCACAAAGATTTGCCCAGTAGTAGCCGTCTGTGACCACACCGCAAATCGTTTGGCAACATCTATCCAATCATCATTCTCATAAACCCAACCATTGTCAGTATAATTTCTTCCGTAATCTACAATGAATTCAACAACTTCTTGTGGAGAATTGAATTGATGACCATACTGATAGTCGATAATGTTATTCGTTCCAGTCTCATAGTAGAAGTAATCGGTTTCCCCAATTGAGAATTTGCGAGAACGTGTACTAGGATTAGTATATGTTGTAGTCAATTGAGCAGTTAGTTGTTGACCGGTTGTTATATTTGGATCAATGATCTGGAAACTAGTTGGGCTTAATATATTAATATATTGATCTTTGACTTTGAATCCATCAACAAGAACTGAGAATTTTGCTAAATCGTTCGTTCCGCCTAATTTGAATTTGGTCAAGGTGTATGTATCTATACCAGTCTGAACAGTATAGGTTTCGTTAAACGTAGTTCTTCCAGCAAGAGATGGACGAGCACCATAATTGATTCTAAAGAACGAGTTCGTATAATCATAACCATACACTTGGTATTTTGAACCACGTTTGAGAATTTGAATACCACTATGGAATTTATTCTCAATCGGTAATCCTTTGTGTAATGTTAACTGCACATCTTCAAAAGGGATTTCCACACCGGATGAAGTTTTGATTACTGTTGCAGCTTTATCAATAAAACCATTGGTTTTCCAACCGAGTGATACATTGGATTGTCGAATCGTGTCAGCAAACTCTTTCGAATTTATTCTCGACATATTTAAATTCTCGGCAACCCATGCGTTAATGCCCGGATTGGAATAATTAATGTCTTCCGAATGAATCTTTAAATCATCGATCTTCGGACGGCGAAGAGTTCCATCATCAATCTTAATAGGTCCACCAAACAAATTGGTATCCATACCAATAGTGAATGAATAATCAGACCATAGGAATTCCACATATCTACCCGGCTTCATCAGATAACCAGCTAGTGCATATGCAAATGGCCCAAGATGTGAATTATGGAATGAGTTCTCAATCGGACTACAATCACCATACTTCCAATTTTGTTCAGGGGAAATTAATTGATCAAGACTTACTACACCGGCTGTCACTGGATCAATTAGATCACCATTAACATCAACAGGGATGGGTGCTGTGGCGCTCAATAGGAATTTAGTAGGAATGGTGACCCCTTCGGCAGCTATCAACGTGCCGGTCTTCAGATCAGCCCACATGGCATTAGCAGAACCATATCTCCCGTTGCCATCAGCATCCGTGCTGGTCACCGTATAAGCATCATCCCACCAAGCGGGCTTTATCGTGAAACCTAATATTTCCCATGGGGCAACATGTGGACGATCAGTACCATATACGCGTTTGTATATTCCGGTCCAATGACCCTCAAAACCAGCCGAAGTATAATTCCATGTCCACTTGTTAGCCTCGGAATAACCATCATTGGTTACAGGGTCTAACCCCTGATCGACATACCATCTTTCAAACTCACGACGAATCACTGTGGTATAATCTGAAGACTGGTAATCAAATACTCCTGATCTATCAAAAGCCTTTAATTCAAAAATGTCGAAACCATTGAAGGTATGCTTTGTGTCATCGGTAAGATTTTTGACAATATCACTGGCCACAGCTTTTTTAGTAACCCATGCGGAATTACTATAAGTCGCATACATCCCATGAGTTTTAGAATACACTCTATCACCTTCAGTTGGTGACAAGGCAGTATAATCATTTACAATATTATCAACATCAGGCACATTGGTAATAATGGTTTTATTACCAATGTGATTCTTCAATGAGAATTGATGACCATCCAAAAATGCACTCTCGGCCACTGATTCTAATTTACGTTTCGCTGGTACAGAAGCAAAGAACCTATTTTCAAGATTAATGATGACATCATCGCGCTCATCATTATATGCTAACATCACACTTCCATCATGTTTCAATATATAAGTTATTGAATTTGTTGTGAATTTCCGTGGAGTATAAGCGGGTGCGGCACCAGTTCTGGCGGCTGAAGGGGGAATGAGTATTGGTGATACGGCTGCTGTCGTTTCGTTGACATACGTTCCCATCCCGGCATTCCAAAATGGACTCTCTTCAGTAGAGAAGAGAATGTTTTGAGTTAATACCTTGTCCACCATCTCTGTGGCAGTCAGTCCGTTCAATGTCCCTTGTGGAGTTGAATAACTACCCGCATCCCAAATGGTGCTCAATCGACGAACAAACCGTTTCATGAATCGGTTATATTCAAATGACATATTACGAATGGCTTCTGCCAGATCATAATCATCGTTCTGAATTAATGATAAAGGAATCAATAATGATCCTTCAGTATCGATAATCGTTGCACCAGAAACCGGATCACGACTGGTCCAACGATAATTATTATTCCCCAATGGAATACCATCAGCATTTGTGTCTAAAATATTTCTATAATGGTTGATTATATTACTTCTGCTGATACTAGTGATAATATCATGGTTCGGGTTATTACTCAGATTTAGAGGAACACCTTTCTGGGTTTGATCATACACGAGCGGTGTGGTTGATCGGTTCCATACTGAATGAAGCTGACCGGTCCATGTGTCCTTGAAAAACCTATAACCCAGAACAGATATATTATTTTTAGTATAAACAGTACTTTCAAGAGTAAGGTCAAATATAATTTCACCAGTACTATCATATGTCAACGGAAATCCAAGAACAGTATCATCGGAATTAGTTCTTGTTTGTTTGTATTCAAATAACGAGTTACCGTTATAAGTGTCAACAAATGTTGATGCCTTGCTAATACCACCGTTATCAACCATGTATATTTCATATTTCGGTTGAACATTATTCAATCCAAAAATCTTATAAGATGCAAGTGCATCAGAAATATCAGTTGTTTCGATTGAACTCCAATATTCAAGTAATGGTCTTTTTGATTGCTTACCATTGTATTCTGTTTTATCGATTGCACTTAAATCTTCAAAGTGAACCCACCAGTTTTCTTTCTGCCATGGATCATCATTAACGGTGAAATCAATTGCAGCATAACGATATACAGGATCATTACCGGTTGGAACACCAATCGCGGTCATGCTAGCTATATCATTATCAGAATCCAGAGTATCAAAATATGGAATGGTTGAATAAACCAATGGTGCCCAACCCTCATTTGTATAAAGAAGGAATTTACGGGATGCTGGTGATCGAGAATCTTCCCAGATCATGCCTTCGACCGGATTATCAGGTTCACGATTAGAAATAACCGGAACTTTTGATAACCACCGGCCTGCTTCACCACTATAATGATATATCACTGGTCGTTGATAGTTCTTACCGGTGCGAGCGATGTAAAGATATGTACCAGCAGCAATATCAGATGGAACAGCGTCTTCTGATGCGTATGGCGCGATATTAACCACCTGCCATGCAGTTCCATCCCATTGGTAAATTGTACGCTGTGCGTCTGTACAATCCTCGCGAAGATCGCCTGTGAGAGTACCGGTCGGTTCATAGCTAGCCAACGGTGCTAATCGATCACTGGAATCCAGAATTACTGCTTTCTTGGTGAATGTTCCATTTGCTTCAACATAATGAAGAACCGTCTGCGATGCTGTTGGTTCTTTTACAATGTATTCGCCAGTATCGTCCGCTGTTCCATCTCCGGTCCAGAAGTATTTGGAAAAATTAACCCATTTGTCAATATTAATTGGTGGAGTGAAAGAAAAGTAATCACATTCAAATAATCTATTTTCATCACTGGTCAATCCACCATTGGCCAAGATGTGACCAATCAAGTCAGCATAAAAAGCACCATTGGCGACTGAACCATCTTTATTATATGAAACGACACATGGAGATAATTGAAATCGATCATCCAACGGGTTACTATTGGTGATAAATGGTGATCTATCTTTAGTGGATTGGGAGATATCGGTGTCGTCACCGATTTGTCCTTCAATGCGTTCAAACGCTTCTGGTTCAAACGCTAAATCATCTGTAGCTCCTAGGAGACGCTTGTTTACATCTGTCTGGAATACTTTTGGTAGCGACGAAAATACTCTACGATCTTTCATTGGATATGATACAGCCTTTTGATTTATTTATTAGGCTAATCGTCTTCAATTAATGAAATTCGCTGCCTTATTCTAATCTTAGACGATTTGTCTTCAATATGACCAATATCAAAGAAATATAATCTTTGTTCCACCTGTTGAACAAAGGCTTCTAATTGAGTCATCATAGTTGAATGTGGCAGAGAAGCCGCCATCGACATCTTTTCGTAAAGAGTGTCCAGCAGCTTCTCTGTTTCTTGTTTGTTGCACTGAGATAATGTCTTATACTCAGTGTCAGATATTTTTAAAGATGGTTCCATAGTCATAAGTCCTGACTATATTTACATACTCTCTACGGAAATTCTTCCAAATACCTTTATAACCAATCATTGGTCTGAAATCCAAAACGTCAACATCTCTGACATCATTGGTGTATTTCTTATCCATGTTCTGCTTTTTTCTGAATTCCACAATGGAATCAAAGAAGTCTGGGGCAGATCGAGCATTGTTGGCATATGAGTCAACAAAATCTCTAAATTGAGTATCCTGTTGTCTCACCGAAGCCACCCATGCGCCTGAAACTCTAATATGGGTTTCAGCAGCTTCTAATGATCGGTGCACTTCATGAGCAAAGGCACGACCCATCAGTGGTTCAAAACCCTTGCTGCTATCTGAAATCAACGCCTCTTTCATGATTTCAGTCACATCAAACCCAACAACGGTTTGTGCATCTTCTTTCCATGGCTGACATTGAAGAACGAAACGTTCAACCGGCTTGCGACGATTATACGTGATTAGGTGTAATTTTGAATTCATAATATCCCATTACGGTTATTGGTTAAAGTGGAGTACGTGTTGCCGCAGGGAAAACGCTACACGTTTGCACTCTATGGGTGTCCATATCAACCTGAACCACATAACCGGGATAAGTGACTGTATCATCGCCGTCTACATAACTCGTGTCTTCGGTCCCATATACACTCGTGGTATATTTCCCTACAAACACTATAATAGGATAATTTGCGTTCCTGTTGTAAACTGTTTTTGCGACCCATGTGTTATCTAATGAATATGTTGTTCTGACATAAGCAGTAGCAATCGTGGCCGGGTCAATCAATACAACATCATTGACGATTGAATTCTGAATTTCTTGTCTTACGGATTGAGATAATGTTCCACCGAACCTAGTAGTCGATACTGCGTTATCCCAATCGGCATCAAGGAAATCAACACCACCGGTCAATGCGAATTCAGCTTCAATTCTAGCTTCCATGGCATCTTTCAGTGCAGCGAGGATTGTAGCTGTCGAAGTACCAGTAGGAAAAGAACCAGTGTGGGTTAATTTAACCGAAACATCTACTGTAGACGTAATAGTTTTAGTATCTGAAATCTGAGTGGTGTATATTGCAGTGGCAGCAGCGCTTGGTGTATCGCTATTGGTTGGTTCACCTTCGCCGTTTGGTTCACCACCATCGTCTGGGTTCCATCCACCAGCGGTATTGACCAAATACGTTTCAATTTCTGACAATGCCGAATCATAATCATAATTCGGTGCTTTGGTCATCAACGAAATAGTTGCGTTGTTTAACCATTCGTTTTTAATCATCTCTTATCTCGTTTCAATAAAGTTTTAATAACCGTTTCGAAATTAAGACCAGCTCGGCGACTTCTTTCTTGATTAGGTTTTGCTGAAGATTTTGGTTTAGGCTTTTCGTCAATGGTTTCGGGCTTAGCCGAATCATCGCGCTTCCAACCATCGTCCGTATCGAAGGATGCCCGTTTGGGACTACCAGTACGACTTCTTTTATTGATAACAAAATTTTGTTTTGTATTATTGCGTTTAATAAAAACACGAATAAGAGTTTGTTCGCCTGCAACATCTTCATACGAGATTACAAACGGTTCACCATTCGAATCAAGATCGACTTGGCCAGCAGAATTTAGTTCATCAACGTATCGTGTGGCACCTGATGAATGCTGCTGTAATGAGATATACCGGTTTTCCATGAATGTATTTATCACAGAGCACCGGTATATCGCATTCGGTATTGGAAATTATGAAGTCGTCATATCATTCATGGCTTCTTCAAGGGCTTGAGCCGCTTGTGTGCACATGGTTTGTGCAGTCGTCAGTTTACTCGACAACGCTTTACCAGTGTCATTATTTTCGAGATAATTTACAGGTTCACCATCGGTGCTATCCACACCAAGGCCGATGAAACCCATGTCTTCATGTAATCCACGTAAGTCATCGATGATAACGGTAAGGCTATTGGCGTCTGCATTGCTAAGCGACATGATTAATTAATCTCCATCATGATTTTCGGAAGTGTCCATAATAGCTCTTGAAATCATAATGGTCAATTCTTTTTTTTTGTATACGTGCTGAAAAACTTCTATCGAAAGTAAATTCCCGGTATCAATCGATTAGCACCATGTATAACCAATTTATTTCTACGGAGTTCCGCCCGTAATGTCGTTTTGTCAATATGATTGATGGCCGCGTAACTACTAACCGACATATATGAAGTCAATTGATCGTTAACGTATACCATAATTGTATCGTTGTGCTCTAATGTATTATCGGTCATTGGCGTCTGATAAGTTTAAAATGATCACCGGGCATAGTGATTCGACGTTCACGAATCAGAACCTTGACCCATTGATGGTGCCCAACTTTAGGACGCGATTTACGAGGCACAGTAATAACTTCCAATACGAAACCGTATGCACCGGTAAAATCAATCCCATTTTTGCGAACCCTGTGACCGGTCGAGGAAGGAATAAGCTCAACCGTGTCATCTTCTTCAAATGTTTGTTTCATTTCGCTTTTTCGAGTTCGAACCAAGAGCCTGAATACATACGAATACCAAATTCAAATGGGAAATCAACTACTTCCATGAATTTGTCTTCATTTACCAAGCTAACTTCAAGCCATTGTGGATGTGCGCCAGATGCTGTTAGGCGAGAGTTTCTGGTAGATTCGACCCTCATCAAAGCGCCATTCATATTAGTACCTTCAACGTACATGTCGCCATGCATATTGTTTGGCACGAATTTAACTAAGTCACCAACATTATACAACTGTGTCATGTTCAATTTCTCCCAATAATAATAATAACAATACAGGGTATACTTCAATATGTCAAGTTGAATATTTTCCTTTGTTTCTTCCACAGTATGATAATGTTTGAGAATGACAATTAGGGCATAATATTTCAAGATTTTCAATACGGTGATCAGAATTATCACCATTCTTATGTTCAAGATGTAATGATAAAGAAGAACCGTTCCACTTATCACCTATACCACACTTATTACAAACTGGTTTTAATAAGTTCACATCATATAAGCGCTGTTTTAATCTGGATGAAGAACTGTAAGATGAATTCTCTACTAATATTTCATCTAAAGGTATTTTTGGTGTCCAATCGTGGTTACCACCTAATAGATACCCTTGACCACGAAAATGACTTATATCTAATCCAAGTTCGTTTACTGCCCTGTCAAATACTTTATAATTCCCACCAGACGGAACCAAACCAAGCTGTATCAAAGCATTTCGTTTACTGATGGATGATTCCACCGCTGAAATAAATTGTTCTTTATTATATCCACGTTTTTCAAATAATTTAGATAATTCCATAGCACACCTTCTTTAAGTGTACTTATGGGTAACCATATACTTATGCGTGCACCAAAATAATTGGTGCGGACGGCGGGAATTGAACCCGCACTCCCGAAGGAACCAGATTTTCATACCACTACAGCTTTAACTGCCCTCGACTGAGGTTTGTGGTCTGGACTATACCTTCATCATATCAGTTCTCACTGACTTAGATGCTGCCCGTACAGTAAGTTACATACATACCTTATATTGCATGCATGGAATAACAAATGGTTTGACAATATCAATAAATTTTCTCGCCTGTGTAGTACCACACCGGATCGAAAATCTTCCTTTGTTCCGCTTAATAGTGAATTTCACATCATGTACTTCTTTAAAATAATCAACAATGACGTTGACTTCTTTTTCCGTAGATACACAACACGAAATTACAAGTTCATATGCATGAACCTTACCATTTCGCTTCTTGGGATATAGCGATCCATCATCCATATACCATATGGCTATAGCATGATGCGTAAACTTATTCAGTAGTTTACGTGTAAATTGCTTATATCCATCCTTATAACACCATTTCCGCAGTACACGAAAATAACGATGGGTCATAAAGAATCTGTTAAAGGTATTTGTATCATTACGAGACTTAACCCGACTGATTGAAACACTTTTATTAAACAGATCACAAAGAATGTTCAGCTTATGGTTTAGATACTCAACTTGGGCATCACAATGACTAATCGCCAATTCAGGTTTTGCTGGCCGAATATGACCATCACCCATCACCATAGCACAAACAACCGATTTGTCTTTCTTCTCCATTTCTAATTCCCTTCCTCACACTAGGTGAGATATATTTTGTAACTTACTCAGTCTCTACACCTTCAACTTTCTTTCGAAAGAAGCTTGGCTCGGGATTGCCATTTAAAAGGTTTCCCCGAATTTGAGCAGTTCTACTCCGATGGTTTCCCAAAGGGCACTCAATTTTACTATAAGTCTGGCGCGTCTACCATTTCCACCACGTCCGCATACTCATACTTATAGACGTGTGATTCATTCTGTCAATGATTTGAATCACATAATTATTGTCATAGAATCTAAGTAGGTCGGCTTGGTTCCTGTCCCTTAATGAGAAACCAACGTGGTCTTCATGCCACCCTCATGGAAACATGAACATGAAGTTGTAAGATAGGCGATTTGGATAGGTGACTAAAGGATCACTGAACCTCGGTCGGAACTAGTAAGAGATGGTCATAGACTAGTTCAGAACTCAGAACTTTAATGAACGGCGAGTATTGTTACAGTTTATACTGTTTCAGTACACAAGGTCTTTGTGCCTATAATCACAAAGGGTCGGGACGGCTGGCATCCGAAACTGCATTCTGAGGGATATCTAATTTACGTGAAACTGACACCCGGTTGAGTCGCTAAGAGATTCTATTATTATTTCCAATTTGTTTTGGTTATTCTAGTGGAGGCCGGGATTTAGCGAGGTATAGCTATGTCCAAATATAGGAATGACCACAGTATATGATCACTCCTATACCCAGATCAAATTGACTAGCGGGTGAACTGACCGCGCAAACCCTCAACATCAATAAATTCATTACATCCACGACGCAGTGAATCTGCTACCGCTTCTTTCGATGAAACGACTGTAACACGAACATTGCGATTACGGAGTTCGGTGAGTAGTGGGGAAAGTTCGCCATCACCGGAAAACAGAACGATATGATCCACAGCCTTGTTACAGACCATGGACATGACGTGAACTGAGATATCGGTAGAGACGTTGGATCGCAGACGCTTGGTCATGCCATCTTCATTATCACGGGTCGGTACGAGTTTGGTTTTAATGCGATACCCATTGTACGACAATAGATCGGTCAATGGCTTCACCGCAGAGAAACCCGAATCTTCAGCGGCTACTGGTGTGAAATAATCCAATTGGACATTTTCACAAAGCTCATCAACGTGGTCCCGAAGTTTGAGGAAATCCAGTTGAACATCTTTGTTTTTCAACGTGGCAAACATATTTGCGCCGTCGAATACTACCAGTGTCTTCCGATCTTGTACCAAATCGAAAATGTTATCTTGTTTCATGGCTGTTCCTTAAACATGAATTAAAACTAATCACTAAACAATCAAGTGACAGCGGAACTATAACGCGCACCAAACAGAATGTCAACAAGGCTTGACAAACTTGTTAACTCCTGTTATACATTAAGAAAATCGGAGTAGGTTATGAAATTAGTGTTTTTAGATATTGACGGTGTTGTTAATACGGCCCGAAACTTATTGTTTCTTCCGAATGAACTTCATCATGGGTCTGGTGCGTTCTTGGAACATATCGATCAAGTGTCAGCACACGCTATTCGGTTCCTGTGTGAATACACTGGATGCAAGATCGTGATCAACTCGACGCACGGTGCAAATGGTGAAGATTATATCCGCGATTTGTTCATGAAGGTTGGATATGATATTTCCGAAGACCTTTATATCCGATGGTGTTCTGGTTTTCCCAACGAGAATATGAATCGTGGGGATGCTATTAAGCAATTCATGAACACTATGAGAGAATCAGGCGAAGAAGTGACGCATTGGTGTGTTATCGATGATGCATCTTTGCCTGATCTACAAGAACATCATGTTAAACCAGATAGTCAAAATGGAATCATGATGCAAGACTTTGAACAAGCTTGTAAAATCTTGGGAAAACCGTTTACCGGATTGATTATCATCTAACTCTATTGCCAAGTTGATGATTGACCAGTATACATGAAATTCATTTACAACCCATTTTAGGAGAAATTAATGGGAACGATTATTATCGCATTGCTCGGGGTCGCCAGTCTTGGTGTAGCGTGGGTAGCAGCAGGTCTTTTCAAGCCTCATGATTGGGCCGTTCGAATCGGCGGCACGATCTTGGGAATTTTGTTTATCGTTGGTTCCGGGTGGAACAGTTCTATTATCGTTGTTCCTGACGATGCCACTGGTCACTATACCCGAACCTATTTTGGTGAATCGATGCGCGATGGACAAATCATCGCAGTCGGTGGACAACAAGGCCCGAACGCTCGTATTTGGGGTCCGGGTTTCCATATCGAACCACTGATGGGTTTGTGGGGAACTTTTGAAAATCTGCCAGTCGTTGAAATTCCGGCAGACCATTATGGTGCTATTGTCGCCATTGACGGTTCACCACTGAGTGAAGATGCTATCGCAGCACGCCCACTTCCCGGTACTGCAATTTCGGCATCCATCCCTCGGCATTCTGCAACCGAACCAGTTCCGCCATCATCTAATGTGCGCAACGTGTTTGATTCGCAGCAATTCCTGACTTCGGTGGCAGACGGTGGTATTGGTGGTCAAAAAGGTCTTCAATCATCAGTGCTTCTTCCCGGTACACATCGTATCAATCTGTATCTGTTCAATGTTCGGATCACGGACTCTCGTGGTAACCTGATTGGTTATTATGATCGAAACGGCATGCATAATGTCGCAACACAAGTTCGCGGTCTTGATAGCACTCCAACTGTAACCACGGTAATTCCTACGGGTTATGTTGGTGTCGTTCGTTCGAACATCGATGAAGGCTGGCGCAATGACTGTGATCAAGTCCGTGAAGTCGAACAAGGTGACTTGATTGCAACTCTTGTTCCTGTCGGCTGTAAAGGTGTTTGGGAACGTCCACTCACGCCGGGTTCATACTTCATCAATCCACTGATCTATGATATCACTCTGATCGATACTCGTGCACAGCGCTTCGAATATTCCGGTGGATATGAGCGTTGCTCGATTTCACTGGATGTCACTCCTACTGGTGGCATCGAACAAGGTCAGCGTCGGTGCGAAACAGTTGCTACGTCCTCTTCGTCTGCTGATAATGCGATCACTGTGATTTCTGAAGGCTGGAATATTCCAGTAGAACTT
>Ga0136655_1000459_pt1 | contig 18439 bp, 18 predicted proteins | sample CPBDNA_2_FD_94863 | JGI IMG/M metagenome (GOLD analysis project Ga0136655, IMG submission 94863) | Freshwater to marine salinity gradient microbial communities from Chesapeake Bay, USA - CPBay_Spr_15_0.8_DNA (version 2) | ecosystem: Environmental > Aquatic > Marine > Coastal | place: USA... | reverse complement strand
TTGTGGAGTTATGGGGTTGGAATCAATATTAAATTGTATTTTGACATGGTAGCCAGAATTGAGTACAGTAGGAATATCGAAAAGGGGGATGGTATTTTTTTAAATTTTAATGCTTCTTTTTAACATGCAAGTAGCTATTTTCTCAAAAATTTATAAACCTAAAGATCACGCTGCTATAGAGATGTTGATTCAGGCATTACATTCTGAAGACATAACATCCTATTGGTATAAGCCATTTTTTGAAGACATAAAAAATGAATTTACCTTTCCAAGAGATGTAGGATTATTTGAAAATCACTTAGATTTTGTGTTAAAAAAGTTTGACTTTCTTATTGCGCTGGGTGGTGACGGAACCATGCTAAATGCCTTGTTATATACCAGAGAAAGTGGGGTGCCATTGGTTGGTATAAATTTAGGTAGAATGGGTTTTTTAGCAACGATTGAGAAAAAAAGAATCACGGAAGCTATTCATTTAATGGCTTTGGGTCGATTATTACGCGAAGAAAGGCAAATGTTGTTTCTGGAAAGTAATCAGCCCATTTTTGATAACGTACGATTTGCATTGAATGATTTTACTATTCTAAAAAGGGATACTTCCTCTATGATCACCATTCATACCTATATCAATGGAGCTTATCTTAATTCATATTGGGCAGATGGTATCATCGTTTCTACGCCTACAGGTTCTTCAGGATATTCTTTAAGCTGCGGTGGGCCTGTTATATTTCCACAATCTGGAAACTTCGTTATAACCCCCGTTGCTCCACATAATCTTAATGTTCGTCCGGTAGTTATTTCAGATGATTCCATTATTTCATTTGAAATTGAAGGTAGAACAGATAATTTTTTGTGTACCTTAGATTCAAGGCATGAAATGGTTACTTCAAATCATCAATTAGCGGTAAGAAGAAACAAATTTCCAGCTTATCTGGCACATTTACCTGACATTGGTTTCTTAGATACGCTTCGGGACAAGTTATCCTGGGGTATTGATACCCGAAATTAATCATTAAACTTTTATCTATGTCTTTCTTGCCTTTTCACAGACGGATGTTTTTATTATCTTTTATATTTATAACGGTTACTTTTTTATTTGAATCTCAAAAATTTACCTTTTCAGCAGGTTCCTTAAAAATTAGCAGTGAAACTCATCCCCTGTTCATTATTAGCGCTGGATTAGCTTTTCTTCAGGGTATATTTATTTGGTTTTTAATGGTTAAAAAAAACATTTCTTTTCCTGAGCCCATAGGATATTTTCACTTTTTCGCCTCCTTTATTTCTTTATTTGGATTGGATTTTCTAGCAAAAAGGATTCCTTCTACTTTATTTTTAACGGCTGAAGAAGCGAAATGGTTACCTTTTTTCAATGGGGCAATTTGGTTCGTTTGTTTTCTATATGTCTCCAGTTTGATATTGTTTTTGAGTACTTCCTTTATTTTGCTTACGAAAAAGGAAGGGCAATCATCTTGAAACCCGGATAAAGCATAGAAACCTGTTTTTCTTTTAAGGTTGATAGTCCCAATAAATATCCGCCACCACCTGCACCACATAGCTTTAGATGTGTGTGTCCCTCATTATTTCCTTTATGCCAATACTCAATAAGGTTTTTGGGAATTATGGCTTTAAAAAAATGTGTTTGTAATTTACTTAATTCCAACCATTGTTTTTTTAGTTCTGTAAATCTACCGTCTAAATGTTCCTGAATTGTTTGATCAACAACCGGAACATAATGGTTTTCAAAATCAGTTGTATAGTCTTTATTGTTATGTATTTCATGTAGAAAAGAGGAAACAAGCGGCTCTGTTTTTCTTGCCATGCCGCAGTCCAATAAAAAGAAAAACAGGTCATCAGGTGGGGAAGGAAGATTGATTTTATCTATTTTATCCTTTGCCAATAAGAGGGAATGTTTTAAATAGGAAACAAGAGGATCTGTTCCTGAACTATTTCCATGAAAATAGGATTCCAACACGCCCAACGCTTTTTTTAACCCTTGTAAATGGTTTATGGATGGGTTTGTAATGGGTGAGATTGAAAAATGTGCATAAAAAGCAGCGACTAAAGCGCCAGAACTACCAGCACCATATCCCTGAGGAATGGAAGATTCAAAAAATAAGCCACGGTTTAATTCTTCTTCAAAATGCACCAAATCATAGTCGGCAGCATGGGGCAATTTCTTTAGATATTCAAGCCATCCGAAGAGTGATGTGTTCTCCGCATTCACATCATTTTCCCATTTCCCACCATGTGAAGTTAAGGGAATAGCCAGTGCTTTATTTTTTAAAATAATGGAAAATTCACCATAAAGTAATATTTTTCCCGGGTAGAAGTTTTGCATAATATGGAATATAAAAGCTAAATTACTTTTGTTTTTTCAAATTCTTGTATGCCTAAAAACTTATTTAATGTCAAAAAGGATTACCTGGAAAGGGGGACTTGGTAGTGTTTTGCTTTGGTCGGTTATTTCAGCTGCTTTTATTGGTCCCGGAACGGTTACCACGGCAGCCAACGCCGGGGCTCTTTTTGGGACACAATTACTTTGGGCTTTACTTTTTTCTACCCTGGCAACTATTCTTTTACAAGAGGGTGTGGTTAGATTAACCCTGGTTTCTGGTAAAAGTTTTGGTGAGGTTATTCGATTAAAATTTGGTTCAGGAAAATCAAACTGGATTCCATATTTGGTCTTTTTTGCCTTATGGCTGGGCTGCTCTGCCTATGAAGCTGGTAATATCGTTGGCGCCGCTGCCGGCATAAAACTTTTTTCAGATTTACCACAGTGGACCATCGTACTTTTTATAGGTAGTACTGTCTTTTCATTACTTTCAGTGAATAATCCGGTTGTTTTAGCCAGAATATTAGGCTTAATTGTAGCTATTATGGGAATGGTATTTTGCTGGATTGCCTTTAAGATTCCGCTCGATTATTCCTTAGTATTAAAGCATTCTTTTTTACCCTCTTTACCTACTTCCAGCGCTTTACTGGTTATTGGATTAATTGGTACTACCATCGTTCCATATAGTCTTTTTCTTGCTTCCGGAGTGACGAAGGATCAGGAAATTTCTGAAATGAGATGGGGAATAACCATAGCTATTTTATTTGGTGGCATTATTTCAATGGCCATTTTACTTGTTGGTACTCAAATATCAGGTACTTTTTCATTTGAAGCTATTGCTTTGGCGCTAAATAAATATATGGGTAAATTAGGTACTTACTTTTTTGCCATCGGTTTATTCGCCGCTGGTTTTTCCAGTGCTATTACCGCTCCTATGGCCGCTGGTTTAGCAGGTACTAAACTGTTGGATAATAAAATTTCCGCTAAATATATCTGGTTAAGTGTTCTTCTGATCGGTTTGGCCTTTGGTTTACCCGATATAAAACCAATTCCTCTTATTATTTTTGCTCAAGCTTTGAATGGGTTACTTTTACCACTAATGACCACCCTTTTATACTATTTATTAAATGATCCTTCTTTAATGGGAACCCGTTGGATAAACAACAAATGGAATAATGCTTTATTTATTTTGGTTGTTGCCATTACTTGTTGGATTGGATTGTACAACGTAACCCAGGCTTATCTTAAAATATTTGATTCACCATCAAATTTTTCAAATTTACATTCCATGGGTATCAGCCTTTTTACCATTATATACATTGGTTGGGTTATTTTTAAAACAGGAAAGTAAATTTTAACAGATTTTTTTATTAAATTGAGAATGAAATAAATTCATTTTATATGAAACCATTTGTTTCATCCTTTTACCTGTTTGCATTGCTACTCCTGAGTATAGGTCAATATTCTAAGGAAGTGAGTCTTTTTGACGGTTTAACTTTCAATGGGTGGGAAGGTGATACATTAAATACCTGGCGTATTGAAGATAATATGATTATTGGGGGCTCTTTGATTAAGAATGTTCCAGAAAATAATTTCTTGTGCACACGTCGCTCCTACCGTAATTTTACATTGAAATTTAAAATAAAATTAGTTGGACACGAGGGGTTTATAAATGCCGGACTTCAATTTAGAAGTGTTAGAGCTACTAATCCTTCTAATGAAATGATTGGTTATCAGGCAGATTGGGGAAAAGATTATTGGGCAAGTTTATATGATGAATCCCGTCGAAATAAAACACTTGCCTCTCCCGACGCTGCAAAAGTACTTACCTGGATAAAACAAAACGATTGGAATGATTATGTGATTTCAGCGAATAATAACAGAATAAGGTTATTTATTAATGGTCATAAATCCGTAGATTATCTGGAATCAGATACTTCAATTCCATTATCTGGATTGATTGGATTACAAATTCATGGTGGGGGAAAAGCAGAAGTTTACTTTAAAGAACTATATATTAAGGAATTATAGTTCTTTTTTAAATAAAAAAATATTTTATGGATGCTTTAAAAATATTTATTCCTATTTTTTTACTGATAGGATTTTATTCAGGGAAGTCCAATAGGATGTATGATGCAAAAAGTACAAATATCCCGGATACCGTAAAAATTGATCAACATTTTTTTCTGGAAGCTACTATGCTTGGTTATTTTGATAAGAACGGAACCAGAAATCCTACCCTTAAAGCAAATAAAGGAAGTCGGGTAAGAATTACGATGACCAATGGAGAGACGATGACCCATGATATATCCCTGGAAAAATTGGGGGTAAAAAGTGCATCCATCATTGAAAAGGGGGCAACAACTAGTATTGATTTTATAGCTGAAGCAGATGATATTTATTTCTGTACGGTACCTGGTCATCGTGCAGCAGGTATGATTGGAAAAATTCAGGTGGTTAAAGGTTCTACAACCCAAAAGGAAGTGGTTGGGAAATTACCCGTTTTAAAGGGTATAAAATTGAATCTCGATATTGAGTTGGGCAATTTAATGGATTGGGAAGCCACAGGCGATGCTTTTGCTGGTACCTTCCTTTCTTCAGATATTTCTGCCCTTTTTGAAAAGGATTTGAAAGTGGGGGGTATTGACCAGTATTTTATAAGTAGTGGAGGAAATAAAAATTATAAGAAAACCGGAACTTTGGTTTCAAAATCATTCCAGGTAAAATTTCCTTATGCCAGTTTCTGGGTTTCAGGTGGGGCTTTACTTGACACCCGGGTAGAAATTGTTTTGACCGATAATCAGGAAGTTATTTTTCAATCAACTGGTCAGGGACGTTCTAATTTACAACCCGTTGTGGTCGATTTACAAGCCTACAAGAACAGAGATATTTTTATAAGGATTATAGATAAGGAAAATGGAATTTCGCAGATTCCTTATATTCCTGACGATAAATGGGCTCATATCAATTTTGATCATTTTCAATTCCATTCAAAAAGACCCTTTTTTGAAAATGAACTTTTTCAAAAGGATATTATTGTTTTACCTCCTCTTGATCCTGTTTTAAATGCCGGACTTTCAGGTGAAATGGCTGCAAAAGCCATGACTTTACCCGAAGGGTTTAAAATACAACTGGCAGCTAGTGAACCTGATATCGTCCGACCCATCAGTTTTACCTTTGATGCACGTGGAAGACTTTGGGTTGTTGAAGGCCATACTTATCCTATACCAGCTCCGGAAGGGAAGGGAAAAGACCGTATTTTGATTTTTGAGGATTCTGATGGAAATGGTTCGTTGGATAAACGAAAGGTTTTTATGGAAAATCTTAACCTGGTCAGTGGAATTGAAGTGGGAATGGGTGGTGTCTGGCTTTGTGCCGCTCCTTATTTGTTGTTTATTCCTACCGATTTCGAAAAGGATGTTCCAACGGGTGAAATACAGAAAATTTTAGATGGTTGGGGTACCCAGGACACTCATGAAGTATTGAATAATCTTCGTTGGGGACCAGATGGATGGCTTTATGGAGTGCATGGCGTTTTTACCCATTCTAAAGTTGGAAAACCGGGTACACCTGAGAACGAACGCATCAAAATAAACGCTGGCGTATGGCGGTTGCACCCTTCAACGCAACAATTTGAAGTATTTGCAGAAGGTACCAGTAATCCTTGGGGTATCGATTTTAATGATTATGGACATGCTTTTATAACGGTTTGTGTTATTCCTCACATGTACCATGTGATTCAAGGTGCCCGGTATGAAAGGCAAGCCGGGAAAAGTTTCAATCCTTTTACTTATGATGAAATAAAGACGATTGCTGACCATAAACATTATGTTGGCGAAAGAGGTCCGCATGCTGGGAATTTTCGCTCCGCCGCTGTTGGAGGTGGACATGCACATGCAGGGGCTATGATTTATTTGGGTGGGTCTTCCTGGCCTGCTGAATACCGAAATGTTATTTTTATGAATAATATTAACGGGGCACGATTAAATAATGATTTGTTAACCAGAAAAGGGTCTGGTTATGTTGCCTCTCATAAGAATGACTTTTTGGCCATGAATGATACCTGGTCTCAGTGGCTTAATTTAAAATACGATCCAAGTGGCTCAGTTTTTGCCATCGATTGGTATGATAAAAATCAATGTCACAGCACAAATCCTGATGTGCATGATAAAACAATGGGCAGAATCTTTAAAATTTCCTATAAAAAAGATTCTTTCATTCAGGTGAATTTATATAAATCAACAGATATGGAATTGGTTAATTATCAATTTCATGAAAATGAATGGTTTGTTCGAACCTCAAGAACTATATTGCAGGAACGTGGCGCAAATGATGCAGTGCATCTTGCTTTGAATCAAATTCTTTCTAATCATCCGGATATTACCAGGAAATTAAGGGCTTTATGGACGCTTCATGTTACCAAAGGTACCAATGAGGCGATGTTACAAAAGCTTCTTTTACACGAAAACGAACACATTAGAAGTTGGTCTATTCAATTATTGTTAGAGAATAAGGATATTTCTGTCGAATCATTATCTGCCCTGGAAAATATGGCTTTAAAAGAATCTTCTCCATTGGTAAGATTGTATTTGACGGCTGGCTTAATGAGGCTGCCTTTAGGGCAGAGATGGAAAATATTGGAAATTTTATCTGGAAAAGAAGAAGATATAAAAGATCATAATCTTCCCCTCATGCTTTGGTACGCCGCAGAACCATTAGCTGAATTAAATATGGAAAAATTAATTGGTATAGCGGAATCAACTAAAATGCCCCAATTTTTGAAATTTACCATCCAAAGGATAGGTGCTATAAATTCTGAATATTCCAAAAAAGTATTGAAGGCGTTAGCTTTAAGGTTAGGTCACCAACATGATAATCATGAGAATGTAAGACTGATTGAAAAACTAACGACTGCGAATCCTTAATATAGGTTATTAAAAGTTATAATAGATTCACTATGAAGTATTTATTAAGTTTTTTAATTTTATCTACTGGCCTGCATTTGTCACTTTTTAGTCAAACACCTGCATTTGTCAAGACTGTTATTACCAGAGATTTCATATCAGAAGGGGTAGCAGCAGCTGACTTGAATAAGGATGGGGAACAGGATATTATTGCGGGATATTATTGGTTTGAAGCTCCAACATGGAAAAGGCATGAGCTGTTGCCAGGCAGAATATTTGAACCGCGTAAGGAGTATAGCGAGTCTTTTCTCAATTTGGCATTAGATGTAAATTTAGATGGCTGGGATGATGTGGTAATTATAGATTATCCTGGAAAAGCAGGTTTTTGGCTTGAAAATCCTCAAAATAAATCCGGTCATTGGTTAAAACACGTTATTGCCGATGAAATGGGAATTTCAAATGAATCTCCTGGCTTTATTGATATAGATGGCGATGGACGTTTGGATATTCTTTGTGGAGATTACAAAAAGAGGCAGATTGTTTGGCTTCAAGCTCCTACTGAAAAAGGGGCATTGAATTGGACCAGGCACCCAATAAGTTCGGTTAATGTGAAAGGTACAGATCGTTTTTCTCACGGTATTGGTTTTGGTGATGTAAATATGGACGGCATCAAAGATGTGGTTATTACAGATGGATGGTTTGAAGGCAAAAAGGATTTATCTTCGGGTGACTGGATCTTTTATGAGGCGACGCTTGGTGAGCCTTGTTCTCACATGCAGATTTTAGATGTAAATGGAGATGGTAAAAATGACGTGGTTAGTGCCTCTGCACATGCACTGGGTGTTTGGTGGCACGAACAAATAAATGTCAATGGATCTATTGCATTTAAAACCCATTTGATTAGTAATGCCACGTCTCAAACGCACTCAACTATAATGGCTGATATTGATGGTGATGGTAAGGATGAAATGATAACAGGAAAACGTTTTTTAGCTCATAATGGTAATGATGCAGGGGATGGTGATACACCTATCTTAATGTATTTTAATTTTGATTCTTCTACAATTCCCTATTTTGGTGAGCATATTATTGACTATGATTCTGGTGCCGGTCTGAATATCGCAGTCCGGGACATGAATAGGGATAACAAACCTGACCTGATTATTGCCAATAAAAATGGGGTATTTGTACTGATAAATCAGATGACACCTAAAAAGTAAGGCGTTTTACCAAAAGCCAGACGCAATTAAGATTTTGAAATAATGCCTCTTTCCCGGATGGTTGGGGATTTTAGGAAGTCTGTTACTTTTTTGGGTTATGAGGATTAAAGTTGTACTTATTGGATTGTTATCTTTTTTTAGGCTTTACTTTCCTTTTTGTGTTGTCCTTTTTTTAGCCTCCCTGGTTATCGCAAAGCTTTCACGTCTTGTAATTGTTTTTATAAACTCGACTTTTCTAAAACGCAATGCACTAAAATCGTCATCAATGGCAACTTGTCTTACAGGTTCTAAATTATATTTACCCAAACTAGTCCATCCGGAATCCCGGTTAAAGTCACATTTATAGCTTTTTGAAGTCATTTTAGGATAGCACAACCAAATTACGGCATCCCCTTTTAGTTTTTGATAAATTGCTGATATAAATTGTTCAATTTCTATTTGGGTTGTTACAAAACATATTACAAATTCAGTATCTATTACTTCCATGAAGTCTTTAATAATGGTTGCCCTCTTTGACATTTCTTCAAGTTCGTTGTCAAACGTTTTTGGACTATTGATGGCAACAATATTGGGTTGTTCTTTGTAATTTAATTTTTTAAAAAGGGGTGTCATGAGCTTTCCGGATATTTATCTATGTTGAAAAAACAAAAATAATCAAGAAATATACATCCATCATAAAAAACCTTCTCATTTCTAGGGTAACACTTATAACTCAATGTCTATGTCTCCTGCTCTGAATGACCATTCTATATGTTTGTTAATATCTTGTCGTAACAACATATTTAGTTGCGCAGTATGGTGTTGGGTATGTCTCATATTGTAAAGTAGAATTTCCAAAATGGGGTAATTCATATCATTTGGATTTTCCCCTTCTTTAAATTTATCATTTAATGTTTCATTATTCAGAGCATAAACGATTTGTTTCCCCTTTTCCCGGCTTTGTTTGAGATAAGCTACAATTTCTCGTTTCTCGTAAAATTTGTCAGGTATTAAATCGTCTATTGCTTCTATTGGTCTGTCTTCAGCTTCCTTTTGAGTATAGGAAAGCAAGATAATAGAATCTTTTGTGCGTTGTAAAATAGTCATCAGGACAATTTGATATTACATTTATCAGCATATCAATGCTTGCTCCAAATTGATTCCACAATATTTCATTGATTGATTTGTCCATTTTTTCAGGTATCGTTTTTCTATTGAGTGAAGTGGTAATGGTCAGAGAATATCGTGAAATTTACCTCGTTATAATGGCTTAAACGTAAATATTTTTTAACGAAAAAGTAGCAATTCTTGCCAATGGTCAATTCAGTTTAAAATCTACCAGTTCGTAATTTACACTTCGTCCGCCTTCGCTGGTCTGTTTTAAAATTCCTTTTTCTACCAAATCTTTAATATCCCGTAAGGCAGTATCTGACGATGATTTATTTATTTTCGCCCATTTGGAACTTTGTAATTTTCCTTTAAAGTTGTCAAATAATAGATTCAATACTTTCCTTTGTCTTTCGTTTATGGTCGTTTTTTCATGCAATTTCCAGAACTCTGCTTTCCTTAGTATCTGTTGAGTAGTATTTTCTGTGGCAAGTATTGCATTTTTTAAACAATGAAGAAACCAATCTAGCCATTCTGTAATATCGTTTGAACTGTGTTGCACTTTTTGTAAAACATCATAATACTGTTTTCGCTCTTCAAGTATTTGGCTGGACATACTATAAAAACGTTCACCACTTCCTTCAGCACGTGCCAGTAGCATATCTGAAATGGCACGTGCAATACGACCATTTCCGTCGTCAAAGGGATGAATAATGATAAACCAAAAATGGGCTATTGCAGCTTTAAGAACCGGATCCAGGGAATTATCGTTATTAAACCAGTGTAAGAACTTCGCCATTTCCGCTGGAACAAACGCAGGCTTTATCGCTTCAAAATGTACTTTTTCTTTATCCATCGCACCTGAAACTACTTGCATTTCACCTGTTCGATAACATCCAACTTCAATTTTATATGGTCCGCTAAATCCAGTAGGAAAAAGGGCTGCATGCCAGCCAAACAAACGTTTTTCTGTTAGGGGTAAATTAAATCGTTGTGTAGCATCCAGCATCATTTCTACGATTCCTTCAATATGGCGGCTACTTTTCACAAGTCCTGCTGAATTAATGCCCAATCGTCTGGCAACGGAAGAACGTACTTGTTCATAGTTGAGCAACTCGCCCTCTATTTCAGAAGATTTCACAACATCCAGTGTTAAAGCATTAAGAGTGGCTTCTTCTTTTGCAGAGAACCCTAACGCATTCATCTGCCCAATGATTTTCCCTTGCATCCATCGTACTTCTCCGAAAATTGAATGAACGACAGCGTTTTCCCAGGTAAAATCAGTCCAAATTTTATATTCGTAAATATATTTTGCCATGGGTTGAATGCTTTGCGGTAAATATATAAAATAAACGCCGCATAATTGCGGTGAATAATTTAACTATTCTCCGCAAGGTTAAAATACAATGTTTTCAGTCTTAGCTGTTATGCCTTTATATTTTTCAAAATTGCCTTTCAAACGAACTACCATTAAATGTATAAACGCCTGCATTATGAGTTCCAAGCCAAAGTGCGCCTTTATTATCTTTATAGATGGTAAAAAGCAATACATCTGTTTCACCATCTTTGATAGGATAATGAATAAGTTCTTTTCCATTGTATTTGTACACCCCGTCTTCATAAGTCGCCATCCATAGATTGCCTTTATTATCTTCAGTTACAGAGAGAAAAAAAGGAAATTCCATTTTATTGGTTTTGTTAAGGTAACCAATGCCATTTTCTTTTTTAAAGGTAATTGGTTTATTGCCATACGTTTCTATGACGTAGCGAAAACGAGTATTATTTATCCAAAACTTACCATTCTTATCTTCAAAAATGGCACGTGTTCCAAAATCACCACCATTTGGCGTTGTTTGTAATTGTTCTTCATAATGCCAGTTCAGGTTTTTGCCATCATACCGGCAAACTCCTAAGCTTGCAGTTCCGAACCACATAAATCCTTTATGGTCTTTGTAGATGGTATAAAGCCCATAAGGTTTTAAACTACTATTTGGATTGTTCTTATAAAAAGTATTTTCCTGGGGTGATATTGGAAATTTTAAGTAGTGTAAATATTTTCCATCAAATCTGTAGGCTCCATTTTTAGTAGAACCAATTCTGAACCATAAATTATCAGGTTTTAGAACCCAATTATTCAATGGAGAATCTTGGTTAGCCATTTGCAACGGTTTTAAAAGTATGACCATCAAATTTACTAACCCCTTTTTCTGTATCAAAGAAAATATTCCCGTTAGCATCTTCCTGAATACCACGTATTCCGTTACTTACTAAGCCATTTTTGGTCGTTATATGTTTTAAATGTTGCCCATTATAATAATAAAGACCATTTTCTTTACTTCCGAACCAATAATTTGATTTTTTATCCTGATAAATAGTCCAAATTGTTTTATCAATTTGAGTAACAGTTACACCGATATCATAACTATTACTCGCAAAGAAACTTACCAAAAAAATGGTAAGTAGCATCATTTTAACTTTATTCATTTCTCTATTAAAGGGTTTAGTAGGATTTGTTGCCTAACATGCCTATAACGCTGGACTATGAAGAAATTATGGCCATGTAGTTCATAAATATAGTCATTAAATGGGGTAGGTCTTGGGAAAAATTTATATGTTTTTTAGATAAAGAAGCTAAAATACAAGAGGCTATCTTTTTAGACAGCCTCTTGTATTTTAATTTACTATGAAGAGAATCATTCGATTAAAAAGGGAACTTTACCATTTGTAATGATGATTTTACTATTATTGGTCTTCGATAACTCCAGGAAAGCTTCTATACTGCGTATTTTGATGATATTATCAGTCAAACCTTCTGAAAGAATTTTCTGTGCATCTTTAGTTCCTGTGGCTTCAATAATTTTTCTTTCGGCTTCTAATTTTTCTTGTTGTAGAATGAACTCCATTCTCATTGCATTCTGTTCTGCCTGTAATTTCTGTTCAATTGAACTGGCCAGTCCGGCAGGCAATTGAATACTTTTCATTAATACAGAGTTTACATTAATGCCTTGTTGTTCCAGCGTTTCACTCATTTTTCCTTTAATCTCTGATTCTATTTCTGCTCTCATACCAGAGTGCATGTCTTTAGCAAAGTATTTAGAACAAATATCTGCCGATGCAGAGCGAAAGACGTTTGATATGATAGTTTCGTATCCTTGACCCAGGTTTCGAATAACTTTTGGAACACTATTTTCATTTACTCTGTAAAGGATAGAAATCTGTGCAACGATACTTAACCCTTCTTTACTGGGCAAACTCAAACTCAGTTCGATATTATTTATTTGCACATTTGTTCTAATCACTTTAGTAATGATGGGGTTGTACAATATGGTACCCTGTTTGTAAACACCCTCTGAAAGTTTACCGAGTTTTTGTTTTAGTCCAACTTCCCCCGGCCTGATTATAGCACAGCTGGAGACAATTAACGGGAGTAATAAAAGGTAAATAATTTTTGATGTTTTCATGATTTTATTTGGTTAAGATACCACCCCGTCTTTAGGATAGTATTACTATCAAAGTTACGGTATTGTTTAGTCTAATGCAAGGGTATCTCTTCGACCTGGCAACTATTTTTTTAGAAATGATCTTTTCAGTTTTTGGCAAAAAAATGAGACAGGTTTAGGAGAAAGTTTCTTAAATTATAAAAAAGGTATTCGTAAAGACAGTAACTAATGAACCTTATACGAAGTGCAAAGCCTCATTTAACCACACATCAAACACAAATTTATTGTAGCTGCAATAAACGGTTTATGTCTTTTTTCAAACGAGTTGCTAGGACTTTTGTTTTATAATTCTTGTTTTACGCTCCTCCTTTTGTTTGCGTTTTTCTTTGTCTGCTCGAATGAAGTCACTTATTGCTTTTTCTTCTGCTTTTGTTAATGGTCTTGATTCAACAACAAAGTCCACATCAAGAGGTTCTCTAATAAGTCCCATCTGTATTTATTTAAAGTATTTATTTGTCAATTTTAATGCTGTTTCGGTAGTAATGACCATGTTGTGTTTACCAAGGTGTACTGCACCCAAACTTTTTTCATATTGTTCAATAACACCTTTTGTTTGTCTGATATGTCCCATGATTATGATTTGAAAAATTTATCAACTAAAACTTGAGCCGTATCTGTTGGAATTATCATTCGATCACCGTCTAAAGCGTAAGCGCCTATATTTATTCTGATAGTGTTCTATAAGCTTTGTTTTTGTTTTAAAAGCAATAAACACATTAAAACCCTTTTGAAAGGAAATTTACAAAAAAGAGTAACTAGATTTCCAGCAACTCTTTCATAAAGGCTATCATTACCAATATTATATGGTGCGTTTTCAAGTAAATGCACATAAAGATGATTACTTTCTTAACCCAAACTAAGTAATCCTGGAACGATATTATAATTATTAGCTATCGTTAGCTTAAAAACCTCTTTTTTTGTCTGCTAATTCTTCTTGTCAATTAAAGTTCAAACCATTTTTCTTAGTGATCTGCTTTAAATCAATTAGCCTGATTCTATGAACCTCAGTTTCGAAACTATCACTCGGATATAGTGTTTTTAGATAGAATTTGTTAATCTGTCAACTATAGAATCAAGTTCCATTGGCTTTTGAGTTTTCTCAAATCAAAATATAAGAAAACTAACAATTTCAATTGCTTAAAGGTAACAAAATGTTTTTAGAGTACTTGCAGCTAATGATCTAATATTAACGAAGTAAAAGATTAAAAAGTACTTCCCTTTCAGTATAGCACAAAGTTAGGGAAAAGTACAAAACTTTATTTTACCACCTAACCCGTTATTGCTTTTATACATTGTTGTTGCACAACACCTTGTTTTTACATATTGATATGGGTAAATAGGCATGATAGTTATTTTAATTTATCTAGCATTTGATTATTGACGTCTATCTTTAAAGGATTTATTTTATCGCCCCAATAAACGGTTGTATGTGGAAATGGTATTTCGATATTATGATGGTCGAAAGCATATTTTAGGCGTTTTCTGTACTCTCGACCTACTGCCCATTGTTGCATTGGTTTAGTTTTTAAACGAGCTTTAATAATAATTGCACTATCGCCAAACTCGTCTAAGCCCAATATGTCCATTGGTTCAATTATTTTATCCTTAAATTCCGGATCATTCTGTAGTTCGTCTCCAACTTTTTTCATTATATCCATTACCACTTCTGGATTTTCCTTATATGCAACGCTAATATCAAATACCATTGCAGACCAATCTTTTGTCACATTTGATATTTCGCTAATTTTGCCATTTTGGAAAACATGTACAACTCCAGAAAAATCACGAAGGGTGGTAGTTCTAAAATCTATCTTTTCAACCAATCCACCTGTTCCATTTATTATTGCCACATCACCAGTACGAATATGATTTTCAAGAATGATAAAAAATCCGGAAATAAAATCCCTTACCAGTTCTTGTGCTCCAAAGCCAACAGCCAATCCAAGGATACCAGCACCTGCTAATATTGGGGCAATATTTATACCGAATTTTTGCAGTATAATCATTAAAAATATTATCCATAGAATTATTTTTAATAAACTGTGAATAATAGATGTTAAGGTTATAATCCTTTTTTCTGCTTCAACGCTGTCCAGTGCCTCGTTCTTAGCAACTCGGTTTAAAAGTGTTTTATTTAACTTTTTAAGAGAAAAATCAATGATTTTAGATGCTAAAAAAAATAGCACTAATGCAATTAATAATCCCGGCAATTCATTAATTAACCAGTTTTGGAAGTTTTTGAAAAGTTCTGTCCAAAAAGTGGATTCTAAAAATTGTTCCATAATTGTTTATTTCTGTTTTATTAATAGTTATTTCATTTCATCCTGCACATAATTGCATTCCATATAGGTGAAACAAACTTTCGGCTATAAACCAGAATTAGTTTGTATTAGCGAAGGATTGTTTCGTTTCTAACTAAAGGTAAACTATTTATTTTATAAATCATCAAATGGATTTTTAATCTACTGGATTTAGTCAACGCCAACGGCCAAGTCTATCTTACAGTATAAATCGAAGGCAATATTGTAATTATAAGCCGTAGCATGTCTCTCATTTGTCCACTGAGACAAAGTTTTTTAAGAACCCAAAACATGCGGAAACCACTTTCCGCCCTTTGGTTTATAACTTGTTGTGTTGTGTTTTTTAAATTATTTGTCTTATAGTATTCATTGGAATGAACATTTTTTCACTATCTGGAAGTTGTTCAAAACCATATTTTTTGTAAAACTTCACTGCAAATTCATTCATTGGATCTACAACAACAGCCATTGCACCGATGCTTTCTTCAGATAATGTAAATGCTCTAAATAGGGCGTCTAAAAGTAAATACTCTCCTAATCCAGTTCCTTTTGCAGTTATGTCTCTCGCTAATCGACCGAGTAAAATGACAGGAGCATTGTAATTTTGAGGGACTTTTTTGATATACTTATCAGGAATCTGCTCTCTCCCAAGACTTTCGCTTGATAAGGTATAATACCCAATTACATTATTGTCATTGTCGGTTGCAACAAAAGAAATGGCAAGCTTTTTTATTACATCTTGACTAACTTGTCTCTGTATGTAATGGGTTAACTGGGGCTCTTCACATTCAAATGCCTTTCGGTTATGAGTCTTGTCTAATATAGATATATCCAACTTCAGGCTTTTTTCGATTTGTATCTTTTAGCTGCTTCAACTAAGTTTTGATTAGGTGTTGAATTACCGAAAATAGAATTAAAGAAAACTTTACGATCTTTCTCAGTAGCAATAATTCTGTCATTTTTTGCTACGATTTCTTCAGCTTGTTGTTTAACCACTCTAACAATAAAGCTGCTGAATGATTTATCTCCGCTTAGTTTTTGCGCTCTTCTGAAAATTCTTTTGTCAGTAGAGGTCACTCTTAACTCGATACGTTCGTCTTTACTTAACTGTTCTTCCATGATATAATTGTTATTAACAAATGTACGGTAAATAACCGTACAAATAATTTTTTTTTAAACTCGAACCAAAGTCAATTTATTTTATTCATTGTCAATAATTTATACTTTTTGATTTTTCTCTCGTTTCGGTCATCTTTCACTCCCATTTTTCAAAACGTTAGCGATACAAACCTCTTTTAGCGTTAGATATTATTTCATTTCAATATTTAATATTCCCTCTCAGTCTTTTCCTAAAATTTTCACTAGTATTTCTGCAAAGGCATCTGTTCCGTTATCACAATTTGTAAAAATTAAAAGGGCTTGTTTTGTGTTTGGAATAATAAAGGATATTGTATGAACACCGATATCGTCACCTCCGTGAACAAGAGCAAAGTCTTTATTTTTGTTTATGCTTTCATCTACCCACCATCCTAAGCCAAAATGTTTATAATCATTAATCCTAACCTGGTCAGCTATCATCTCTTTATATAATTTGTCAGATAAACCGGCACCATTCAATATATGAACCAAAAACTTAGAATAATCTTCAACTGTTGTAAGTAAATTGTCTGCTGCATTGGCCGTTGTATTTTTCTGATTTACATAAACTTCACCTTTTTCATTATGCCACTTCGCGAACCTGGTTGAATCCATTTTGCCATCCCAGATAAATCTGGTGTCCTTCATTTTTAGAGGATTAAAAATTAATTCACTCGCCAACTGTTCTAATGACTTCTTAAACTTTTTTTCTAAGGATTTTCGCAAGTATTCATATCCTTCACCATAATATTGGTACCTTGTTCCAGGCTTAAATTCAAAAGATAATTTTTCGTCTGCATTGTTACCACGCCAATTTGGAAAACCAGTTTGATGGCTTAAAATAATTCTTGTAGTTAATAATTTAGCTCGTGGGTCGTTAGCAACATCTGGGTCGGTATAATATTTATAAATAGGTTCGTCTAAATCCCATTTCACTGCATCTATTAATTTTAAAGCAAAAAAGGCTGTAATTGGCTTTGTCATTGATGCAACATTCCATATTGTATTTATTGGTGCAGGTTCGTTTGTCTGTAATTCTCCAAACACACTTATCTGTTCAATTTTGCCGTCTGTAATAAAACCAATACCTAATGCTGGAATATGTTTTTGTTTTAACCATCTTTCTGTTTCAGATTTATCAATAAATAAAAGGTTTGTATCAAAAGGTTTTTCAAAATCTTTATGGTCGTAGCTTAGTACTCTTGTTAATTTAAAATCCCCATTTTCTAACATCCAAACATGGGTAAATTTAGCAATGCTGGTGAGATATTCGGATTTATCATCTTCAACGGCATAAAAATTATGAATACCTGTTTGAATAGCACCGTACATGACACCATTTTTTTCTAATGGAAATACTTCCATTGTATTTTCCGATAATACCCTTTTTGGTTTATAGAGCAATTTACAAAGTCCGTTTTGTATTCCTGAAATAAATTGGGCTTTTGAATTTGTAATTCCCTCTTGGTCGTGATAAAATTCAAAGAATTCACTTACAAGATTTTCAAATTGTTTGATGTCGCAAGTGTTGAACCCAATAGTAAAAAGAAGGCTGTCCTTTTCTTTAATTAATTTGTATAGTTCAGTCATCTTCTCAACTTGTCCAAATGTTGTTAAACTTGGTATTACCAGAAGGAAGAGAAATATTTGTTTTTTCATTAATGTTTATTGTCTGATATGTATTATTTCCAAGATCCTTTTGTCGTTACGTTCATATGATGCACAACGGTTTGCGTGTATGAGAAGTAGCGGATTTAAAAGCACTTCACTTTCAATTTGGTACTGGCTTTTATGAAAAGCACTGACCTTTGATTTAGTACTAAACCCGCTATTTCTTTTACACGCTGTTGAACGAAACCTTCGGTAGCTACCTATCTAAAAAACAGTTACCTTAACAAAACTAAAAATTTAATCGTTATGGTAACAAAAAAAAAGTCCTGAGGATTTAAGAGAGAACAAATTA
>Ga0136655_1000458_pt1 | contig 18463 bp, 18 predicted proteins | sample CPBDNA_2_FD_94863 | JGI IMG/M metagenome (GOLD analysis project Ga0136655, IMG submission 94863) | Freshwater to marine salinity gradient microbial communities from Chesapeake Bay, USA - CPBay_Spr_15_0.8_DNA (version 2) | ecosystem: Environmental > Aquatic > Marine > Coastal | place: USA... | reverse complement strand
TTTCAAAGTATAAACTTGATGAAGAATAATTAATATGAGACACGGTAAGAAATTTAACCACCTTGGAAGGAAGGCTGCTCACCGGAAGGCAATGCTTTCTAATATGGCAACTTCACTAATTCTTCACAAGCGTATTTCGACCACGCTTGCCAAGGCAAAAGAATTGAAGAAGTATTTGGAACCTCTTGTGACTAGAGCAAAAGAGGACACCACTCACAATAGACGTATGGCTTTCTCTTATTTGAAAAATAAAGAGGCAATCATCGAACTATTCGGAGGTGTGATTGAAAAAGTAGCAAATCGTCCTGGAGGGTATACACGTATCATCAAGACTGGCTTTAGATTAGGTGATAACGCTGAGATGTGTATTATCGAATTGGTTGACTTTAACGAATTGATGTTAAAAGATTCTAAGCCAGTTAAGAAGACTACACGACGATCTAGAAGAGTTACTGGAACGGCTTCCGCTGTGGCAGAAGCTAAAGTAGAAACTCCTGCTGTAGAGACAAAAGCTGAAGAGCCAAGTGCTCCTGAGGCTAGCGAAGATTCAACTGAAGGCGAAACTGAAGAGAAGTAAGTTGAAGCACTCACTGACTATATCAAAGGATTGGACATTTGTTCAATCCTTTTTTTATACCCTTTTCAACCTTAATCCTTTCCAATAAATATTTAACTTTGAGCAACTCAAAAAGAACGATGATCAAACAAAAAGCAACTTTACTCTTAGCGGATGGAACTGTCTTTCACGGTTCATTGATTGGAAACCATGGAACAAACGGTGGTGAGATTTGCTTCAATACCGGAATGACCGGCTATCAGGAGATTTACACCGATCCGTCTTATACTGGACAAATAATCGTGACAACCACACCTCATATCGGAAATTATGGCGTGATCGATTCCGAAGTGGAATCGGATCATCCCACGATTGGTGGTATTGTAGTCAATAGCTTTTCTGATGTTTATTCCAGACTTGATGCGAACGGCTCACTTCAGGATTACCTAGTAGCGAATAAAATTACCGGTATTGCAGATATCGATACGAGAATGCTAGTGCGTCATCTAAGGGCCAAAGGTGCTATGAATGCCGTTATCAGTTCAGAGTTTGAAGGAAATATAGCTGGCCTTCAATCTGAATTGGTGAAAGTTCCTGATATGAATGGTTTGGAGCTTTCGTCTGAAGTCTGTACCAAAGAGCCTTACTATTATGGCGATGAAAATGCTTCCATTAAAGTGGCTTGTCTTGACTTTGGAATTAAAAAGAATATTCTTAGAAATCTTGCTAGTAGAGGTGTTTACTGTAAAGTATTCCCTGCCAAAACCAAATTGGCAGAAATGGAAGCTTGGTCTCCCAATGCATATTTTCTCTCCAATGGTCCAGGTGATCCCGCAGTGATGGAATATGCAGTAGCTACTACCAAAGATATCTTGATTACGGGGAAACCTCTTTTTGGTATTTGTCTTGGACATCAGATCCTTGCTGAATCTTGCGGAATTTCAACCTACAAGATGCACCATGGCCATAGAGGATTGAACCATCCCATCAAAAATTTGAATACAGGTAAAAGTGAAATCACTTCCCAGAATCACGGTTTCAATATTACAAGAGAAGATGCAGAGAAAAATACAGAAGTGGAGATCACTCACGTGCATTTGAATGACAACACTGTCGCGGGAATTCGCTTGAAGAATAAGCCTGCTTTCTCGGTTCAATATCACCCAGAGTCTTCTCCGGGTCCTCATGATTCGAGATACCTTTTCGACGATTTTATTTCTTTAATTAATCAAAACTAATACTCCTAAACCTTTTAAAACTATGACGTTGATTCAATCAATTCATGCAAGACAAATTCTAGACTCTAGAGGAAATCCTACCGTTGAGGTGGATGTATATACTGAAAATGGAGCCTTTGGCAGAGCGGCAGTACCAAGTGGTGCTTCAACTGGTATCAATGAAGCTGTCGAGCTTCGTGACGGCGACAAAAAGGCCTATATGGGCAAAGGAGTTCTAAAGGCGGTTGCTAATGTGAATGATATTATCGCTGCTGAGCTTGTAGGCTTTGATATATTTGAGCAAAATCTAATCGATCAGATTATGATCGAATTGGATGGCACTCCGAATAAAAGCAAACTAGGAGCAAATGCCATTCTTGGTGTTTCTCTAGCCGTTGCCAAAGCCGCAGCGATGGAATCCAACCAGCCACTTTATAGATATATTGGTGGAGTAAATGCTAATACACTTCCTGTTCCTATGATGAATATCATTAACGGAGGGTCGCATTCTGATGCGCCGATTGCATTTCAAGAGTTTATGATCCGTCCGGTTGGAGCTCCAACTTTCTCAGAAGCTATGCGAATGGGAACTGAAATTTTCCATAATCTGAAGAAAATTCTTCACGACAAAGGTTTGAGTACTGCAGTAGGAGATGAGGGAGGATTTGCTCCAAACTTCTCTGGAGGAACGGAGGAAGCTTTGGCTTGTATCCTAGATGCAATTTCCAAAGCAGGTTATGAGGCTGGCAAAGATGTTACCATCGCATTGGATTGTGCAGCATCTGAGTTTTTCAAGGATGGAATGTATGATTATAAGAAATTTGAAGGCGACACTGGGAAAACAAGAAGCCGTGAGGAGCAGGTTAATTATTTAGCTGAGCTTTCTGAAAAATATCCGATTGATTCTATTGAAGATGGTTGCGCAGAAGAAGATTGGCAAGGATGGGCAATGCTCACTGCCAAAATCGGAGATCGTGTGCAATTAGTTGGTGATGATCTTTTTGTCACTAATGTGAAATTCTTGAAAAGAGGAATCGAAGAGAAGTCAGCGAATTCTATCTTAATCAAAGTAAACCAAATCGGTACCTTGACAGAAACCATTAATGCAGTGAACCTTGCTCATAAAGCTGGATTCACTACTGTAATGTCTCACAGATCTGGCGAAACAGAAGATTCAACGATTGCGGATTTGGCAGTAGCTCTGAATTGCGGACAAATCAAGACTGGTTCTGCTTCTAGATCTGATCGTATGGCTAAATACAATCAATTGCTTCGAATCGAGGAGCAGTTGGGTGAAGCGGCTATTTTCAATGGCAAATTCGTTTGATTCGGGTAATCCTTTTCACAAATTTAGACAGCCTTTCGAGGCTGTCTTTTTTTTTGCATCATTTTTGTAACTTAATTTAGAAATCCTTATTCCCATGACCAAATACCTCAAATACACGAAAAACTTTTATGTTTTAGGATTGGCCTTCTTCTTTGCTTGGATGATTTTTATTGATTCTAATAGTGTGATCAATCAAGTCAAACTCAGCAGTAAACTCAACACTTTGGAGGATCAAAGGGAATTTTATTTGGAGCGAAAAGTAAAAATTAAAGCAGAGCGGGAAGAGTTGATGAGCAATCCTGAACTTTTGGAGAAGTTTGCCCGTGAGAAATACCTGATGAAAAAACCAACAGAAGATCTCTATGTCATTGTTAAAAAATAAGTTTAGCCTTTTATTTTTCCTCGTTTTTATACTTTCAGTATCAAGCACGTTTGCACAGCGTGAATACTATCCCGGCGATAGCATTCCATTCAAAGACCGACTTTATTTTGGAGGAAATTTCGGGATGCAATTTGGCACCGTGACATTAATTGATTTTTCTCCTTTAGTGGGAGTGATGATTACCCCTAAGTTTTCTTCTGGAGTAGGGATTACCTATCAATATTTCAACGATCGCAGGTTCATAGGAGGAGAATCTTCTTCTTATGGAGGAAGACTCTTTAGCAGATACAATGTGCTGCCTAATATTTTCCTTCACGCAGAATACGAATCCATCAATTTTGATAATTACAATTTTCAATCAGAGCGATTTGAGCGGATCTGGTCCAATGCCTTGTTCCTTGGTGGCGGATATTTTGCGCCCTTTGGACCAAGGGGTGGAGCTAATTTCACTTTTCTCTACAATGTGCTGCATGACAATCGTCGATCACCCTACGGTGAACCTTATGTGATTCGAGTGGGTTTTGTATTGTAATCAGCCCTATTTCAAACCTTTCATGGATCCATTTATTTCAAAACTATTTCTCGCACATCAAGAGTGTTCGGATTGTCCCTCCCCAAAAGTAATTAAACAGTTTTTTGAAGAATTATTGGGATTGCTTTTTCCCGAATACACAGTAACAAAAATCAACAATCAGAAGGAGCTGGAGACAAAACTTAATCAACTTAAGCTAACCTTTTCGGCAATTTTGGACCGAAATAAACACCTGTATGATGGAAAGGTAGAATTGATTTCAAATGAGTTCTTCCAAAATCTAGAACGTATTTACGACTGGGTACATCAGGATGTAGATGCCATGTATGCAGGAGATCCAGCGGCTAAATCCCGAACAGAAATACTTCGGAGTTACCCCGGATTTTATGCTATTGCTGCCTATCGAATTGCGAACCAAATCCATCAATTGGGAGTCAAACTTATTCCAAGGATGATTACAGAGATTGCACATAGCCGTACAGGAATCGATATTCACCCTGGAGCCAAAATTGGTCAACACTTTTGTATAGATCACGGTACTGGCGTGGTGATCGGTGAGACCACGGTGATTGGTGATCACGTGAAAATCTACCAAGGAGTGACGCTAGGCGCTTTGAGTGTGGAGAAAACTGAAGCTGACATCAAGCGACACCCAACCATTGCCGATCATGTCGTTATTTATGCTGGTGCGACAATTCTAGGAGGTACAACTACCATTGGAAAGAATAGTGTGATTGGCGGGAATGTCTGGCTAACCAAAAGTGTCCCTGCTGGAAGCAAAGTGTATTACCAAGCGCAAATGTACCATGTTGGCACGGCTACGACTGACGTGTTTGTATTTAAAAATGATCAAGATGAAGTTATTTGAACTAATAGGAAATACACCCCTAGTGGAGTTGGGGCATATTCCTGTTAATCCTAAAGTTAAAATTCTGTGTAAACTAGAAGGTCAAAATCCTGGTGGAAGTGTCAAGGATCGAGCTGCTTATAACATGCTTCGAGCTGCCCTAGACAGAGGCGAGATCAAATCTGGGGATAAATTGGTAGAAGCTACAAGCGGCAATACTGGGATAGCCTTGGCGATGGTGGCCAAAGTTCTAGGATTGGAGATGACTTTGATTATGCCAGACAATTCTACCAAGGAACGAGTCCTCTCTATGGAAGCCTATGGGGCCAGGGTAATTCTTACACCTGCTGCAAAAACTATTGAATATTCCCGAACCCTAGCTGAGGAAATGAATGTAAATGAGGGCTATTTCATGCTCAATCAATTTGCTAATCCGGATAATTACCTTGCACATTATAACACCACCGGACCTGAAATTTGGAATGATACAAAAGGGAAAGTAACCCACTTTGTCTCGGCTATGGGCACTACCGGGACAATCATGGGTGTTTCTAAATTTCTAAAAGAGAAAAATCCCGCGATTCAAATCGTTGGTACTCAGCCTACGGATGGATCTAGTATTCCGGGGATCAGACGCTGGTCCAAAGAGTTTCTTCCCAAGATTTTCGATCCTTCACGGGTAGATCGTGTAATCGATGTAAGTCAAGATCAGGCGACTGAGATGACTCGAAGGATGGCTAAAGAAGAGGGGATTCTTGCAGGAATGAGTAGCGGAGGAGCATTATTTGCCGCTCTAGAACTTGCAAAAACACTGGATTCCGGATTGATCGTTTGCATCACCTGTGATCGTGGTGATCGGTATCTGAGTTCAGATTTGTTTGGGTGAACTAGTGTGGCTCAAGCTTAGTTAATTGTCTTCTGATTAAATAGAGACAAGTTTAAAATACAAGTTCGATGCTTCATTTTTATTCCAGGAAATTTCTTTCCCCAAGTGATAAAAGGCTTCTAAAAGTGGCGCATTATTGATTTTGCCGGCGTCAACTGCATTAAAGCCAATTAATTCGATAAGTCTTTTGACTCTGATTTTATCTGGAATATCGTCTCCGCAATAATAAACTTCTTTGATTAGTCCAATGGTATCGGAATTCGGATAATCAATCCCCAAATTATTGAAACCTTTAAATAGATGTGCTTCCGGAGCTGCCCGCTTCAACAAAAGGGTATTAGAGGTTCCTAATTTTTTGTCATACTGGGCATTGGTGCAGTCGATGATAAGTTTATCACTGGTATCTACATTTTTTAAAGCGCGAGCTATTTCCTTCAAGTAGCTGTTTTCACTGCAGATAAGAATGATTTCGGATTGGATGATTGCTGATTCAAAAGGGCAGATTCTGTTGTAAAGAAGATTTAGCATCTTCCAGTCATTTTCTTGGGTATTGAAATCATGTCTTACCCCGAATACTACATCCAGTCCGGCATCTATGTATTTTTTGCCCAATGTTTTTGCAAGTGAAGTACCGCCTAGAATTCCCAGTTTCATATTTCGGAAAGGGCTACAGATTGTAATTGATCAATCCATAAATCCCAGTTAAAATTTGGATAATAACGATGTAAACATCTGAAAAGTAGAGCATAAGGTTTAATAATCAAAATATAATTTTGAAAAAATACGTAAAACAATATATTTTTCATTTTTGCTTGCATGAAATGCAGAATAGTTCTCTCAAAAGCAAATCTCCCCTGACAGCCCTTGCTCATTTTTCTAGGTTTTGTGCTCAATGAATTGGTATTGAAGGGGCTATGTTAACTTTTGACCTGTCTATACAATCGAAAATCAAACCTTGCCGCGGTTCGTGTCTCCACGAAACGCAATTTGCTGATTAGGTCTCGTATTTCGGAATTAAAAAAAATCACTTCACCTTCTCCAATCCTGTCGTAATCACATATTCAGGATCCATCGCATAATAGGTCAGAGTGAAGAGCTCCGAAAAAAATAATTTGCTGATTTTCAAGCGTACTATCTTTTTGATAATACTGCAAACAACTTTATTTGCCCAGAAATACGTTTGAAAAAGAAAAAAATAAAATGAAACAGATACTGCTAATTTGCTTTGCTAGCCTCGCTTTTTCAGCCTGTTCTTCGATTTTCTCCACTCTAAACGGAAAATTAATGAGTCAACTGGAATTGGGAATGTCAAATGATGACATGATTCGTCTGTTGGGTAGGGACTTCACCATTTCGGAAATGCGAATGGAAGGCGTAGATAGAATTCAGGTATTTTCGTATAGAAACTACCCTTATACCGATGAATTTTACGAGTTTTTATTTGTCAATGGGCTATTAAAGGAATGGTTTCGAGAATTTAAGACTAACTGTGAAGTGGTAGAAAATTGATCGGAAGCGTATGGTTTGTTTTCATCGAATAGCCGTGGCTATGACTAGCTGCGATAAGATTTTTGAGCGATTCGATGTCCCGAAAGTAAAATTGGAACAAGGATTTTGGGCCCCGATAATAAGTGGTATTTGTCTGAACGACCACTGGTTGAACCTTTCAATAATCTCCGACGCGTTTCCTGTCTCCACGAAACGCAATTTGACAAACTTTTTTAACCGCTAAGGACACCAAGTTCGCAAAAGTTAATCCTGGCGACTGCCATCTGCCACTGCTTCTGTCAACTACTTTAATCCAAACCTCAAAGGTTAACCCTGCCAACTCTTGCCGCTGTTCGTGTCTCCACGAATCGCAATTATCTGATTTTTTACTACGAAGTCCTTTTACCAATTTGGCCACCGTTTCTGTCTCACCAACGATTTACTTTTAGTTTAAATAAGTGAGTGGAGACACTAACTTTGGCGAGATTTTTTTTAACCGCAAAGCTCGCAAAGTCTATTTTTTTCGCAGCGGTTAGTATCTCCACGAAACGCAATTATCTAATTTTTTACTTCAAAGTCCTTTACCAATTTGGCCACCGTTTCTGTCTCACCAACGATTTACTTTTAGTTTAAAAAAATGAGAGGAGACACTCAATTGGGAAGATTTAAAAAAACCGCTTCATCTTATTTAATCCTGTCGTAATCACATATGCAGGATCCATCGCATAATAGGTCGGGTTGAAAAGCTCCAGCGATAGGATAATCTGTCCTCCTTTTGATTTCAATACCTCGGAAAGTTCCTTGATCGGCGCAGCTCCATCTCCTGGAAAGACCCGATCTTTATCCTGCTGCTCCAGTCTCGGGATGTCTGCTGGGAAATCATTCATGTGGAAAATGTCAATGGTATGTCCATCCAGCATTTTCATTCCTTCAAATCCGGAACCTCCTCGGAATAAATGGTAGACATCTGCCAAAATCTTGGCGTCTTTATCATCTGCCGCTGCAGCGACCATCATCGCTTGGCCCAAATGGTGGAAAGAAGGATAAGCTCCCCAAAATTCCAATTGAGGCATTACCCCAGTTTTTCGACCTAGGTCAAGCAAGCGCTTGTACTTTTCGCCTGCCTGAAGCAGGTCTAGTGGTGCTTCAGTCCCGATTGCCGGAGCCGCCACTCGTGGACACCCTAGCGCTGCCAAGACTTCCATTTCTTTTTCCATCTGTATAAAACCAGTCTTGCTCTTCTCTGCATCTTGGGACATCCAAGTCGGAAATCCGATGCAATCAAAAAATTGTAAACCGGCATCAGAAGCAAGCTTCTTGAGCGATGTGATTGATTTCCCAGTTTCCAGATAGGTTTGAATCTCCGCCATCCAAGGTTCAAATCCGTCATAGCCAGCTCGAGCAGCTAGCTCGATGATTTGAGGTAAGCTTAACTTTTGGCCTCTGATGGTGCTGGTATTTAAGGAAAAGAGAAATTTGGTTTCTTTTTTAGGACTTGTTGCCCCAAAGGCAGCAGTAAGAGGAAGGGTTGTAGCTCCTAATGCCAGGGATTTGAGAAGTGTTCGTCGGTTAATCATTTCTTTGTCTAAGGATTAGTGGGTTGATCCATTTAAAATCTACTTTAGCCTTTCATGATATCTTCCAAAGATTTGAATCATTTCTTCAGTAGTATCGTGCAATAGATTTATATGCTAAAAATAAGCTTTTTTCTTTCGGGTCTTTTGATTTTTGGATGGTCGGCTAAAGCGCAGGAAGTCTCAGCTTCCGACTCTTACCTTTCACTCTACCAAAAGCAGCTACCCTTTTTCCAAGAGTTGATTAGTGGAGGACTCTATGCAGATTCTCCGCGTAACTTTGATGGGCATCCATTCTTCGAGACTCGAGTTTTTGGAAATGGGATACTTCGAATTAATGAGGTAAATTATAAGGAAGTTCCCTTGCTCTATGATAGCCAGGCAGACTGGGTTATAACGTTCCAACCAATCCACAATCAAAAAATTCTAATCAAATCGGAGAAAGTCGAGGAGTTTGAACTTCAGGATGGCTCCGAATTCAGGAACTTCAAAGGCAATGAATCTTATACACATCACCGCAACGGATTCTACGAAATCATTTCGGATGGGGAAATCAAAGTTTTGGCAAAGCACCACAAAGAGCTAAAGCCAGTGAAGGAACTCGGAGATTACACCAAGGTATTTGTGGCCTATGAGGATCTGTTTTATTGGTATAATGGAAAATTTGAATCCGTGAGTAGAAAATCACAGGCAATTAATCTATTGGGATTAGATAAGAAAGAAGCGAAGCAGGCGCTGAAAGCAAGCAGGCTTGATTTTAAACGAAATATGGGACAGTCATTAGCCATTTTGGCGAATTTGAGGACTAAGGGTTCGGATACTTTTGAAGGATTTTCGAAATGAGGAAACTGATACTCTTGGGGCTTCTTTGTTTTTTATACATAAGCGCTTTCGCACAAAAGGCACCTTTGCCCAAAATCTCAGGAATGTATGCGGGGATGAGTTTTGATCGATTTGCCGCAAATATTGAATCAGATACTCCCTATCGATTCTTTTTCAAAGGAAAAGATGTTGCAGGCATTTTGGTCAATCTGCAGTTGACCAATTCCGAACTGAAGGACGCCTTGGATCAGATTTTTGCAAAATCAGGCTTGACCTATACCATTGATAAATCAAATCAAGTCTGGATCACTAGAGGACCAAGACTGACTTTAGATTTTCCGTCAGATTATTTTCAGATTCAGCAGCGTAATGATTCGGCTACGGGTTCTTCTGATTCCCTCGAAGCTTTTGCAAAAAATAAACGCTTCATAATCGGTAGAGCTTCAGATAATCCTCAGTCCAAAATAGCGACCCTGAGTGGGATAGTCAGCAGCATCGAATCAAGCCAGCCGGTTAATGGAGCAATAGTTTTAGAGAAGATTAATTACACACAGGTTGTAACCGATGCTAGCGGGCGATATAGACTGAATCTGCCCAAAGGGAGGCATACCATTGTAGTCCAGAATATCGGTGGATTTCAGGAGCAGCGGCAGATTGATCTGCGGGGAGATGGAACTTTGGATATGAGGATCGAGGAAAATGTGCTTTCCCTAGACGAATTTGTGGTGAGTTCTGGAGCTTTGTCCAATATCAATAAACTCGAAATGGGTGTACAATCCATCAGCATCGCAGAGGTTAAGCGATTGCCGGCAATATTGGGTGAAGTTGACGTGATTCGAGGATTGCTGACGATGCCAGGAGTAAATACTGTAGGTGAAGCAAGCGTTGGGTTCAATGTCCGAGGTGGGGCAGCAGATCAGAATTTGATTCTCTACAATCAGTCTACAATTTTCAATCCTTCACATGTCTTTGGATTCTTTTCTGCTTTTAATCCAGACATGGTTACTGGAGTAGAGCTTTATAAAGGTTCTGTGCCGGTAAATTATGGAGGTAGACTTTCCTCTGTCTTACAGGTTGCACCTAAATTTGGGAGCACCGAAAAAATCGAAGTGAGCGGAGGAATCGGGATCATGACAGGTCGATTAAGTGTAGAAGGTCCAATCAGTGATAAGACTACTTTTATTGTCGGTGGGCGAACTACTTATTCCAATTGGGCCCTCAATCTTTTGGAAGATGAAGCCGCACTGAATGGCTCAAATGCTTCATTCTATGATTTTAATGCAAATGTAAGGCACCAGATAAATGACAAAAACAGTCTGGAATTTACAAGTTACTTGAGCAGCGATGAATTCAGCTTTGATGCCGACACGACTTATTCCTATCAAAATCGTAATCTAGCACTTACCTGGAGACACTTTTTTAATGATCAATTGGAGGGTAAATTCACTGTTGGTTACGATAGTTATGAATTTGGGATCGTTGGGCTAGATAATCCTTTGAATTCTTTTGATTTCAAGTTTAATGTCAATCAGCTCCATGCTCGTGCCGATTTGGAATATAGAAAAAGCGAGCGGCATATCCTGAAATTTGGCTTGCATGTCATAGACTATCAATTGAACCCAGGGACAAATAGTCCATTTGGTTCAGAATCCATAGTCATCAATAAAGATCTTGAGGATGAGCAAGCCCGAGAAATATCAATCTATTTTGGAGATGAGTTTTTTGTCAATGAAAAATTCTCTCTGAGCTATGGTGGACGATACATGTTCTATCAGCTTTACGGGCCTTTGACAGTGAATCAATACGTTCCAGGCGCACCGATAACAGAGAGCAATGTCATTGGGGAAGAGACTTTAGGAAAAGGGGAAAATGTAAAGACTTACCATGGTCCGGAGTTTAGAGTGTCAGGAAGGTATAATCTAAGCAATCAGTCCTCCATTAAGTTTGGTTTCAATACCATGCGTCAAAATATTCACTTGCTTTCCAACACGTCTTCGATTGCACCGACGGACTCATGGAAACTCAGTGATAGTTACATTAAGCCACAATCTGGAGGACAGGCTTCCTTGGGATATTATAGAAACTTGGCGAGCAATCGGATCGAATTTTCTACGGAAGTCTATTACCGCTACATGAATAATCAATTGGATTATCGTTCTGGAGCTTCCATTATTTTAAATGAAAATATCGAACAGGACATCCTGAACTCTATCGGAAAAGCCTATGGGGTGGAGCTGCTTCTAAAAAAGAATACTGGCAAATTGAAAGGTTCATTGGCTTATACCTATTCTAGGTCTTTGCTGAAGACTTCTGACGAGCCAAGTATCGAAAAGATCAATAATGGAGATTTCTACTCCAGTAATTTTGATCAACCACACCATGTGGTTTTAGTTGCGAATTACGAATTGAGCAAACGCGTCAATGCCTCCGTCAATGGTAATTATTCGACCGGAAGGCCAGTGACTCTTCCAATTTCAAAATTTGAATACGCAGGTTCGGAGCGAGTATATTTTTCCGACCGAAATGCCTATCGAATTCCAGATTATTTCCGAATTGACTTCTCCGTGAATTTGGAGGGGAATCATAAAGTCAATAAGCTTGCGCATTCCTCGTGGTCACTTGGAATCTATAATGTGCTGGGCAGAAGTAATCCGTACTCGGTCTATTATACGGCGGTGGAAGGTCAATTACGTGGCTACCAATTGTCGATTTTCGCTCGGCCTATTCCATTTATCACGTACAACTTCAGATTCTAATGAGATATTTTCAGCTATACGTGATTGTTATTGTGGCTTTGGTGGCAGGCTGTAGAGAGCCATTTGAGCCGGAGATTGCCCCGTCTGATTTAAATGTATTGGTGGTAGAGGGCTATCTGGATTCAGAAGGGTTATCAAGTGTTTTGGATCTGAGCTATACTAGATCTATTCAGAATGATACAGGTTCTGAGCCGCCGGTAGTTCAAGGCGCATCCATCTATTTGGAAAGTTCAGGTGGGGAGCGGTATGCTTTAACTGAATTGGGCGGTGGCAGCTATGAATTCAAACATGATGTTCCTGAAGATGACACATACGTACTTCGGATTTTTGTTCCGGATGGTACGAGCTACTCGACCATCCCTTTGACTCCATTGGTGACTCCAGCGATTATTGATGTGGGTTTTGAGAAAAATGAAGCTGGAGTGGAAATTTTCCTGACTACTAAAGGAAATTCCGAAGCGGATGATTTTTTATGGACCTATGATGAAACTTGGGCCTTCCGACCTCCGATTACTTCGCAAGTCAAATACGACCCAAACGTCAAGGACGTGGTTCTCAGAACTCCCGATGAGCGTACCGATTATTGCTACAAAACTGTTCGTAATTCAGACTTGGTCTTGGAGACTTCTTCTCGGTTTGAAGATCAGTTTGTGTTTAGACAGACTCTTAACCAAATTAATCAGGGAGATGAGCGTCTTTCTGTTCGGTATAGTATCCTGATTTCTCAGAAAGCACTTACGAAAGATGCTTCAGAGTTCTGGGAGATTTTGAAAAAAAATACGGATGATTTAGGTTCGATCTTTAGCCCGCTACCTTCCATAATCCGGGGAAACATTACCCAAGATCAGAATCCGGAGGTTCCGGTGATCGGTCAGATTGGTTTAGGGAAAGTGCAACAACGAAGACTATTTATCGACATTAGTGAGATTAGCCCTTGGCGAGCCGAGGTCCCCGAATATGACGGATGTATTCTATCGGCAGATACGGTCTTGATTCGAGATTATGATTCGAGGTTCAAATCAGGAGTTAATATTCCTGCACAGCCTATAGTTCCTGAGGGAGCATTTAATCCGATCGGTTACCGGTATTCTTCTTTACGATGTGTGGACTGTACCCAGCGAGGCACTAATGTCAGACCTGATTTTTGGGAGGATTAATATATGAACCAGGTGAAAAAAAATTTATTGTTTTTAGTTCTCATTGCTTTCCTTACCTCATCGGTTGGATTCAGCCAAAATTCGCCTTTGAAGAAGGAGATAATTGATTTCTCCATTCCTAAAAATATCTATTTTGGAGGAGAACGAATTTGGATTCAGGCAGGAGTTTCTACCGAATCAGGAAGCTCTCCGTCACAGATCATTTATGCAGAATTGCTGAATCGTTACAATGAATCAGTGGCTCTTACAAAAATGCCTTCTGCAGATGGGGAGTCCTTCAATTACTTGAGGATTCCAGCGAATCTACCTTCGGACCACTATTTACTTCGAGTTTTTACCCGAGTGAGTCCCTACTTGGATTTGGAACTGGGACTGACCCAGCGGCTAGTTACTATCTTCAATCCGAGTATCCCTCCGGCTGTGGTAGCTAACCGAAAGGAATATTTAATCCAGGAGGAGAATACTGATAAAATTTCTTTGAATTCAAATAACCTGAAAGGAGGAGAATTTTTAGAACTTAATCTAAATACAATTGCGGGTATTAAAGAGATTCAAATCTCGGCCATGAATCCTTTTTTGGAAAAGCAAGGGCAGCTCTCTTCAAAGGAGTTATATCAGTCCATTGAGTCAAGGACTTTGGTGCCAGAGCTTTTTGGCCATATCGTGGAGGCGAAACTAGATCAGGAAACTCCAGATACTACCCAACTATATTACCTCTCCGTGCATGGCGCTAAGTCAGCACTTTTTACAGATCGCCCAGATACGTTTGGTTCGATGTACTTTGACACAGGAGGAATGAAAAATTGGCGTTTTATGGTGGCTCAGGCCAATAATAATTTAAGCTTGGTAGATTTATCGATTGTATCTCCAGCACCCAAAACCAAGTTCAAATCTGAGTTTAACTTCCCAGTACTTGAGATCTCTCCGGCAGATGAGCCCTACCTCACAGCCCTCTTGAAGGCGGGTCAGGTGGAAGGGTATTTTGTCCAAGAATTTGACAGTAGCCCATTTCCTGTGGTGACTGGGTTTGTGGAAGATGTTACGTACAGATTAGATGATTACACTCGCTTTGAGTCAGTTGAGATTGTGATCAAAGAGTATGTGCCTGAGACTAGCGTGCGGACTGTTCAAAAACGAAAGGAATTCCGAGTGCTTGATAAGGTTCGTGGCAGCATATTCGATAGTAATCCACTGATGCTAGTCGATGCTATGCCAGTCTTTGATTCAGATTTATTAGCAGCTTTCGATCCTAAAGGATTGGAAAAGTTGGAGGTATTGACCCGTAACTTCTACCTCAATGAGGAAGTTTTCCCAGGAGTAATCAGCTTTAGCTCTTATAAGAATGATTTTGGAGGATTTCCGATTCCTACCAATGGGATTTACCTAGACTATCAAGGGATTCTTCCTAAAGTCCTCGAAAAAAATGAACTGTTTGTGACTCCTAAAGACCTCAAAATGAAAGACTGGCGAACGGTAATTTATTGGTCTGCCACTGAGAATGGTGAGAATTCTATTGAAAACCTAAGATTAAAATTGCCAGTAAATAGCGGTTTATATCAGGTCAAAGTCACTTTTGTAGACCAAAGTGGAACTGTACAACAAGCATTTCAGACATTTCGGGTAGATTAATTTGGAATCTGATCTAGACAGGATTAGCGTTTATCTTCCCAAGGCAGATAAACCACTTTTTTGGTTTCAAAATATTCCTCTGGGAAGTAATCATTTAGATGATACACGACGTAGGACTTGTCCAGTTCGTCCATTTCCTCATCTACTTCTCCTCCTTTGAGGTAGAGAATACCATTTTGAAACTCGTTGAAATCCTCTTTGCGGATCTTGTTTTTCACCCAAGGATAAAAATTTGCCATGCGAGTCACTGCTCGACTGATTACAAAATCGTATTTACGAACCAACTCTTCCGCCCGAGCCTGCTGGGCTTCTACGTTGGTCAGCTTAAGCTGCTTCACCACATCTTTAACTACGGAGATTTTTTTTCCGATCGAATCCACGAGATGAAAATGAGTTTCAGGAAAAAGAATGGCCAATGGAATACCCGGAAATCCTCCTCCTGTGCCAATATCCAATACTCTCGTTCCAGGTTGAAACTCCATGACTTTGGCGATTCCTAAAGAGTGAAGCACATGATGAATATAAAATTGCTCCATGTCCTTTCGGCTGATCACATTAATTTTAGAATTCCAATCGGCATAGAGCTCGCCAAGGCTGGCAAACTGCTCCAATTGGGTTTCGCTCAGGCCAGGAAAATAGGTGCTGATTAATTCAGTTTCTTGATTCATCAAATATGTTTTTCTTTACCAGCTGCAATTTCGTAGAGAAGTTCTCTCGATCTGTGCAATTGAGCCTTTACCGTACCAAGTGGTTTTTCTAGTTCTTGCGCAATTTCCTCATAGGATAATTCATCGAAATATCGGAGTTGAACAAGTTTGCGATATTTCGGAGGTAGTTTGTCCACAAAGATCCGAACCATTTCGATTCGTTGGGTCCGAATGAATTCATCCTGAGGATTATTATCTTCGTCAGTCACATCGATCGTGACCGAATTCCCACTGTCATCAGAGAGCGTTCCGTTTAAGCTCATGGTCTTGAGCTTCTTTTTCCGGATAAAATCAATCGTGTTATTGGTAGCGATGCGAAAGAGCCAAGTGCTAAAGGTGAAATCTTTTTTGAATCGATGGAGATTCTTAAAGGCTTTGGCAAAAGCTTCCATTGTCAAATCGTCTGCATCATCCGTATCTCGGATCATTTTGAGAATCATGTAATAAACAGCCTTTTTGTAGCGCTTCATTAGCGCCGCAAAGGCTTGTTGATCCTGCTCAAGTACAGCCTGATCGATGAGCTCAAAGTCCTCTAAAGCTTTTTTCGAAAAATCACGCTTGCTTATTTCCATTGGATGTTTTTTGCCTGATGAGAAATCGTCCCCAAAATCCAAAAATAACCTAAATACAAGAAGTCAAGCATCCAGGTAGCTTTGGAGGGAGCTATTCCCCTGATTTTTTTGTCGGCCTTTCTAAATAGGACGGTGACAAATAAAGACCGTAGTAGCATAATACCGAAAACAACGGAAAAATGTTCCCAAGATTGAGATAAACCAAAATAAATTAATAATCCAATCCCGCCAATCCAGAATAATGCATGAGAAAAAGCATATAATCCAATTTTTTGTTTGTCGCCCGAATCATAGTATTTGCCAGCGTGGAGATGGCGTTTCTTTTGAATCAGGTATTCTGACCTGGTCTCTTTTGGTGTTGAGGTGGTATTCGATTGGGGGTCGATTACTATAGCAGTATTCTTCCCAGTGGTGTAGAGGTTGACAAACAAATCGTCGTCTCCACCCTGAATATGCCAAAGTCCTTTGAAAGCTTTCACTTCCATAAAAAAGCTTTTGCGGTAGCATAGATTTCTTCCCACTCCCATAAAGGGTCGATTCCAGAGTCCAAAAGACATGTAGAATAAGGCAGTCAGAAGGGTCTCAAATTGAATCCAAGAGTTTAAGAATCCAGCCTTAAGTTCATAGCCGGAGAAGCCAATCGCGAACGTTTTTCCTTGGTTTCGAACGGGTTCTGTCATCTTGGTAATCCACTGGTCGGTATCAGGAATACAGTCAGCATCGGTCAACAGAATTACATCGTGCTTAGCTACTTTGATCCCGAGCGTCAAGGCAAATTTCTTTGAAGTAACGTGAGCGGGAGTATATTTCACAGTCACAGATCGGAGCCGTGGATAGATTTCCATGTATTCCTCCAGCAGTCTTTTAGTCCGATCGGTTGAGCGATCGTTTACAATCATCACATCAAACAAAGGATAATCTTGCTCAAATAATTTTGGGATGAGGACTTTAAGGTTTTGGAATTCATTGTGTGCAGCAATCATCACTGTCACACCCTCAGAAGAGGACTCAAGACTAGTGTTAGTGCTTTTTCCTGCATAAAAGGCAGTTCTACTGAAAATAATCAACAAGTAAACAACCTGAATAACTACTCCAATACCGAATAATAACCAAAGTAAAAATAGGCCCATAGGTCAATTTGCTTGGCAAATATAAAATCAAATTCAGCATTCGTTTAAGAATAAGGGTATATTTTTGTAGCCTTTTGGGACAAATAAATAAAATGTCCAAAAATAGTAGCAAGTATGAAATTTACGCTTTCCAAAACAGATCAAAATACCAAGGCAAGGGCTGGAGTAGTAACTACTGATCACGGTGAAATCCAAACTCCAATTTTTATGCCTGTGGGGACAGCTGGGTCGGTAAAAGCAGTCCATCAACGAGAGTTGGATCAGGATATTAAAGCTCAAATTATCCTTGGAAATACCTATCATCTCTATTTGAGACCAGGATTGGATATTCTTGAGCGAGCCGGCGGACTTCACAAATTCAACGGCTGGAAAAAACCAATTCTGACTGATAGTGGGGGATACCAGGTGTTCTCACTTGCAGGAACTCGAAAGATAAAGGAAGATGGGGTGATGTTTAAGTCTCATATTGACGGGTCGAAGCATCACTTCACCCCAGAAAATGTGATGGATATCCAACGCACCATTGGGGCAGATATCATTATGGCTTTTGATGAATGTACGCCCTATCCCTGCGAATACGACTACGCACGGAACTCGATGGAAATGACTCATCGCTGGTTGAAGCGCTGCATCAATCGATTTGATGAGACTTCGGGAAAATATGGCTACAACCAGACTTTGTTTCCGATTGTCCAAGGGTCAGTATATAAGGACTTAAGAGTTCAGTCTGCTGAATTTATCGCTTCCTGCGATCGAGAAGGTAATGCGATCGGAGGTCTTTCTGTAGGAGAGCCTGCGGAAATGATGTATGAAATGACTGAATTGGTAACCGATATTTTGCCAAAAGACAAACCACGCTATTTGATGGGCGTGGGTACACC
>Ga0136655_1000457_pt1 | contig 18468 bp, 12 predicted proteins | sample CPBDNA_2_FD_94863 | JGI IMG/M metagenome (GOLD analysis project Ga0136655, IMG submission 94863) | Freshwater to marine salinity gradient microbial communities from Chesapeake Bay, USA - CPBay_Spr_15_0.8_DNA (version 2) | ecosystem: Environmental > Aquatic > Marine > Coastal | place: USA... | reverse complement strand
TCTCTAAACCCCTCCCAGCCTATTGCTACAGCTACCGATACCACTCTGACACCATCACAACTTGGCACCTTAACTTCAAACACTTATGTATTTGCTGTAGTGACTGACCCCGTTTGCAATGATCAAGATTCGTCTTCTACTTATACTTTTGCCGTCTACAATGCACTAACCGCTAGCCAGATAAGCGCTAAGAATAATAATTTAAGGTTAGCGGATACCCTTTGCCGAAATGAATCTCTCAACTACGCAATTAAAGTAGATCATTTAGGAGGGAATATCACATCCGCTTCGTTTCTCTATGACTGGTACATATCTACAAACAGCAGTAATCTTGGGAATCTGCATATTACAACCCAAGTCAACGAACTATCTCCTGGCTCATATACATTCTCGGATCCAGGAGAGAATTTTGTTCGAGTACAAGTGAGAGATCAATGTGGAGACACCGCAAATTCGCAAACTTTTTCTGTCTGGGTTTCTGATCCATTCATTTCGGCATTGATAGAATCCAGTGTAGTATCAGATTCAATTTGTTTTACAGAGTCGATTACTCTCGACGTGAGTCAGGCTGTTTCAGGTGGCCTTTCTGAATTAGATCCCAATGCTTACAGTGTTAAATATATTTGGGAGCGATCCGCAAACGGTGGAGTCAATTGGGACTCTGTTGGAGTTGGAACTAGTTTGACCATTGATACAGAAGATTTAATACCAAGATCTACCTATAGCTATCAATTGAGATGCACAGACTCTTGCGAGGTGACAACATCTAATTTCATCGAAAAGTATATAAAGCATAGGCCTTATACGGATAGTCAAGGCTTTGAGGAAGTGCTTGATATTTATTGTCTTGATCTAGAGTTAAACGGATCCAACGGGTCTCTCGACTTATGCGATGGACAACAGAATGTGCCTATTCGTTTAAATAAAGCTTATGCTAATTATGGACAAGATATTTATACCTATGCCTGGAGTCTTAGTGGCGCTAGTATCTTGAGTCAAGCTAACAGTGGACAACCAATATTTGCCTATATCACGCGCAGCAGTGGAACAATAGAGCAAGAGATTAATCTGGATATCAGAAATACAGTAAATGATTGTGAAAGAACTGTAAAAGAGATATTTACTCCTATATCAAATTCTGCGGCTCCAGCGGCTACACTTACTCTAAAGAATTCTACAACAAGTTTATTGCTGGCGCAAATGAGTTCTTCCATTGACCCTCAACGAACACTCTACTTTAGATGGGGAAGGATAAACAAGTCAAATGGTGATTTGACTTACTCAAGCGCTTGGGACACCCTTCAGTATCACAATTACAATCCCACAATAGACACAGCTAGCTATATTTATTTTGTAGCAACAAGTTATGATGCTCAATCTAAGTGTAGGTCTTTTGGATATTTCCCAAACACATTGAACCCTATCAGTATACCTGAAGCTAATGACCGCAGAGCTATTAGCTGTTTCCCTAATCCCACTAGTAAAGAAGTTTTCATAAAAGGGATAGACTTCAATCAAATACTTGAAGTTCATTCTTTCAATTTATTAGGGCAAGAGTTAACAATCCAACTAAAGAAAGAGGATATGTCAGTGGAATGGACAGGTAAGAGACCCGAGGGTCCTGTAATTCTTATGATTAAAACTAAATCATTTGTTTACTCACAACGAATTATTTTGAGATGAAACGATTTACAAGTGTTTTTATTTTGTCTGTGATCAGTTTACAAAGCGTATTCGCACAGAAAGAAGACCAAACCATTCCAGCACGACATCATTCAGCTTCTATAGAAATTCTGCGTGCCTTAGGTGCAGTTAGAGAGAATGTGCGTATGAAGAATGACATTGAAGCGTATAGGTATAAAAGACTTTTTTCTCCAGAGGCACTTGTTGTTAATGAAGTGCTTCCTTCAAATGACATAAATAAACAAATAAGTCTCGATCAATTTGTAGATTACATGATGACCTACGATATGAGAGGCACTATGAATACGTACGAGTTTCGCCCGTATAATTTAAAATTGTTAGAAGAACTAGAAGATTCTTCGATGGTATTTGAATTAGATGTAATAAAAGAGTTTGGTCAATTGAGTGCAGAGAACCTTTTCTATCGTTCAAAGCTGGATCTGAACTTTGTAATTGTGATTGATAAATCATTGGAGAAAGTCCTTATCCGTGAAATTAAGCTAAATAAACCCAAGGGGAAATTCTTAAGAGTCGATTTAACTGAGAAACTTGCGACTGACAAGAGTTTCAATCGTATTATAATAGTGAATGGCGATAGTGCGAAGATAGAAGAAGGTAAGACTATTATGCTTGGAGATGTAGACGAGAACCAAAATTTAAAAATTGAAAGTACGAGTGAAGAGTATATTGGTTCATTCAATACCTTCATTTCGAAAGGCAGTATTGGACCCAACGGAAGGCTTTCCGACGATATTGTTACCGTTCGTTTCAGGCCTAAAAAATTCTATTTAGGAGTTGAGTATGAATTTGGAGACTTTACTGATATTTTCGAGATACCTGAAAATAACGGAAGAATTAATGAGGTTTCAGGTGGTCTAGATATTTCTGACATCCGTGTTTTGTTCGGATATCGTTTTTTTAATTCAAATGATCGTTTTTTCTTATCACTTGATTTGAGAGGAGGCGCGCGTAACTTTTCTGGCTCATATTCATCATTAGGACATAGAAGCTCTTATAGCGCAGAGGATCTGGATGGTGATAATTACACTCATTTCACAGACCTTCATACTATTTCAGAGAGTGTCTTAGCAGATGTGATTTACGCTGGACTAGGACTTAACTTAAGATATAAACTTTGGAGGTTTATATCCATGGGAGCTTCAGCATCTTATAATATAGGATTGCTTCAATCAGGCTCGTACGATTTTCAAGCCGAAGCAGCTTCCTATTGGGGTACATATAATCAATATGGCGGTCTTTCACTTTACAATATAGAAGAATACGGATTTACTTCTGGAGAGGCACTTAATGCAATTGATTCTGAAATACTTATGACAGACAATCCTTCTTGGTTGCAAGCGGGCCTTTCTATAGATTTTCGCTTTACAAAAAAGCTTTCGTTTGAAGTGAAAACCAACTATAACATCGGCCAAACCATATTTGAAACAGAAATCGCAGATATTCTTAGCAGTGAAGTGGATAAAGTAGATAACTCAATGTTGAATATAGCCGAAGGTCATAGCTGGAGCTTCTTGACATATGTTTTGAGTTTAAGGTATTACCTCTAAAATTATTTGAAAGTGAAGTACAATTGTAGGAATTGCGGCAGTGTATTTGAAGGCGACGACTTTACATTAGAGTGTCCTAAATGTGATTCTACGGAATTTGATATTTATGGCGAAAAGGCTGATAAACAAAAACCTGAGTCTAGTATAGAAGAAAAGGTTGAAAAGGGCGACAAGACTGTAAACATATCCGTTTCAGACGGGGCATCAAACTCAGGTAAGACTGTCTTTATTAGGCCTGAGGACTTAAATAAGGATGCAAATCCAACCGTTAATATTCCGCCCTCGTCAAAATCTGGGAGTGAAGATTTTCAAAATCATAAAGAAGGTAAGCAAATTCCAAAAAAGCCTGACCAAACTACTCCTATTACCGATTCTAACAAGTCGAATGTGAAACAGTTGGCAAAAAAGAAGTCCAGCCCTTTTACTATTATCATTATTATTGGGTTGATTTTAATTCTTGGCGCTGCTGGTCTTTGGTATTTCTCTCAATCTGATTCCGGTAAAGTGGATGATAAGAAAGAAGTATTGAATACGGAAACAGAGGTCAAAGTCAGAATTGAAGAAAATGAAGGTGCTTTCTTTATTAAGGGTTCTCTAATTGAAGGCAATCAAGAAAAGGATCTTCAAGCGAAAGACATTCTCGCTGTGTATCGAGCCAATGATAGGCGCGAAGTGAATTTTAACAAGACTACAGGTCAAATCTACTTTTGTCAAGATATGGAAGGATTGACTGCTTTCGCTTTAGAAATAAGTGAATATAATGGCCCTGAAGCCATCACCAATGGCATTGAACTTTCATTATTTGGGAAGCTTCCTGCACCAGAAGCTCAATGTCGCCATCGGCTAGAATCACGATTTATCAATATATCTTTCACCTCTAGTTGCGAAATGGTTGTAGAAATTACTGACCCACATGATTATGGAGATGAATCCTTTGATGTTTCAATTTCTGGAAAAGAAGGAGAGTTCATAAAAGAAAAGTTCAAATGGAATGTAGAAGCAATGATGGGTCAAGCAGTGGATGTTTGGGTTAAACAACCCAGCTTTACTCCTGTAGCATATTCTCAAAACGATACTCGTGTGATTCCTAATTGCGGAAATGATGTGGATTGGGATGCAATTAAAGGAAAGTTAGCAATAGCAGCGCAAAAATATGGCGCCAACCCTGATGATAGAGTTGCTTCCCAAGAGGTTCAAGAACTAAGTATGAATAGCTTGCCAGGAAAGCCCATATTTATTGTGGATGGCAAAGAATTATCTGGTTTTTCAGCCTTGAGTACTAAATTCCGTATTGATCACATGAATGAAGGGAAAACGTTTGAACTAAGTTCTCAACCGCAGTTAATAAACAAGCGTTATTGGAAAATTGAATACAATTCAAAATGAAATACTTACAAAGTTTGGTCGTAATGATTAACCTAGCGTTTGCTCCCTTAGCGGCTCAAGTTAACACAATAGTTTATGTAGATGTGAGCAATCAGTCAGGTCGAACTCGGATTGTTGAAAAAGTAGATTCGATTATCGGTATTTATGCTTCAAAAACTCTTGTAATGGTAAGCAACGGCAGCTCACCCTTATTCGAATTCACCAATACGCCCCTACTGACTTACGAGAGGGCGATAGTGGTTAATAATCCAAGTTCTCCATCACCCTTTTTTGATCTGGATACTCTCTTCAATATAATTGAATTAAATGGGGGACTTTCCTTAAGCGCTAACATTTATTTCTTTCTAGGCGAGTTTAATGCTGGTGCACGAGAAATTCAAGGACAAACAATATTCGAGAAGTTTCTTCTTATTGGTCAGTTTGTAAACAAGGGCGAATTGACAAAAACAGCGAAGGCATTCTTATTTCTGAATCCTCAAATTGAAATCACTGCTTCAGGAGAAGAGATAATGCTAAATGGCAATTACCAATGCATCATCAAAGGTGTAAATTCAAAATTTTTATAATCATTGATTGATCTATTTATGAAATTTAGAACTCTTAATCTAGTTTTCTTTTTGACGGTTGCACTGCAAGCCAAAGCAGCTGGTGGCTGCGAATCTTGTTTAGCTCGCCCATTGGAATTAAGGGGCTTTGTAAGTGCTGATTTTGTTCGTGGCCTATATGATGGCAAAACCAGCCTTGAAAGCTTAACATATAAGTACTCGAAATCTTCTGAGGAAAATAATTATTGGAGAGTCTATAGCGATAGAGTGAAAAACCCCATTTACTCTTCACCAAACGGTTTGAAAAAATCTAGAACTCTTGACTTCATGGAGCAAGTTTATGTTATAGATAAAGATCCTCAAAACTGGTTAAAGTTGGCTGCTTTTGAAGCAGTTGAAGGTAAGATGACTTATGTAGAGTTAGGTTGGGTACCTGTTAGAAACTTGCTAATTAATGACCATGCCTTATCCAATAGTAATTCCATCACTAAAAAAGGACTAGTTCTTGTCAATATGGATAATGTCGCTGAACTTCAGGCAATGACTAAGGCCGCTGAAAAAGGAATTGAGATTGACAAGTATATGTTCTATGGAGACCCTGAGCGTAGAAATCCACTTGGAGAAGAACGCAAATTAGAAATTCGATATGTTCTTAAAGAATTAAGCGGAGTTAAACTCCTATCTGTGAATGACAAAATTGACGACCTCTCCCAAGCCAATCGGCAGAACAATGTAAACGGATGGATGCAAGACCTTAATGTGACAGATTGGGACACTCGCGTTTGTTTAGAAACTAGTTACGGCCCTGAGTACTCCGAGGTCTATTCAGGTAAGAAGATACCAGTCTTCATTAAAAGAAGCCAGATGGATGCTTTCGTTAACTTAGGTACAGATGATCCGACAGAGGCTATCTACAAATTAGATGTGACCGCGAAGCGCAAGGTGAATTATATGATGCGAATGCCAATTTTACAAAATTTTAAGGGTTCTGACATTAAGCAAGTGGCCACTTTGGGTTCTGTAAAAGGAGCAGGCGAAGAGATTCCACAGAAAGTGGCGGAAATGAAGCAATTGGTTGAGAAGCTCAAGTCTAAGAGAAATAATATAAATGTGCTGTTTGTTTTAGATGCTACCAAGTCTATGAATGATTTTTTTCCTGCGATTAAAAGTGGTATCGAGAATATTATTGCACTCAACAAAGAGAAACACAAAAAGGCTATCAAGTTTGGAATAGCAGTTTACCGAGATTATGAGGATGGTGAACAAGCTTTTGACATCGTTCCACTTACACCGAATGAGAAAGACATCTTCAACTTCTTGGCAACGCTCTCAAGCTTCAGTCGTGGTAAAACCGCATGGGAATCTCAGTATTATGGCATGTTAAAGGGCTTAGAGGAGTCTAGAATGCGGGCAGACGAATCCAATATTATAGTTTTAATTGGTGATGCGGGAAATTCAAGAGAGGATGCTAAAGGGCTAACTTTGGATAAAGTTTCTTCTGCTGTTACAGCGATGCATGCTAACCTAATTGCTTTTCAAGTTTACTTTGCATCTAAGCCAGCCTATACCGACTTTAATAGCGACGCCATTGATATGATTAGAGAGCTCGGCCTGCGAAGTGATAGAAAGCAAGATCTTATTCCTATGCTCAAACCAGTCAAAGGGCGGTCCAATTCTTTTGAGTTACAGTTTAAAAACCCAAATAATCCAAATCAAGTAGAGATGTATGCGGAAGGGGGCTTCGGCCGTTTCATTCATGCTAATGACAACGAGGCTATGCCGCTCAATGTGCTCAACGACAACTTAACAGAGGCTCTAGATGAATACTTAGCAGCCATCGATAAACAAATCATTAATTACTCAAACTACATCAAAACAGGAGATTTAAAGATGGAGGGAGGTGATAAATTCGAAGATGCAAATAAAGAAAACCTCAGGGATTATCTTGAAAGTGAGGGTATGACGCCCGCTGAAATAGATTTAGCTATGCAGCAATTTTCTCAATTCTCAGTAAAAGGATTTACGAAAACGCGTTTCTTCAATGCACCATTGGATTGCTTTTCACCGGTGGTTTTTCTCTCTGACCAAGAGGTGGATGGAATGATTAAGGTCTTTAATGATATTGATCCAAAGGCCTCAAGTGCAGAAGCCAAATTACAGATATACAAAGGGCTCATCGCACAAACAAAGGCAGCCTTGGGTGAATCGTCTGATGAAAGAGTTGAGCAAAAAACGCTTTCAGAAATCTGGACTATTTTACTGGGTGTTCCCTTTGATGAAAAAGGAGAATATGGAACATTAAAAGAAATTCCTCTCAAAGACATCCCTAATTCTAATCATCCTCAACTGCCCAAGTTTATTTTACAGTTTCAACAATCTGTTGCACTCTTCAATAAGACCAATCTAGAAGAAGATCGATTTAAATTAAATGAGCAATTCTATTACTGGGTTCCATTGAGAAAAATTCCTGGGAATGGATAACGATCTCTTATATGATGTGCAGAATATCAGCTGTCAATACAAGGCAAGCCATTTTCCAGTTTTAAAGCTAACAGAACTTACCATCTATAAAGGACAAATTTATTTTATAGTTGGGGCCTCAGGAGTTGGTAAGAGCACTATTTTGGAAACCCTTGGAATAATGAATAATACCATTATAAAGAATGACAACGCCAAAATGATTTTTCAAGGAAAAGAGGGTTGGATTGATGTATCGGACATTTGGAATACGTCGGAAAGAAATCAAGCTAGATTCAGAAAAGATTATCTAAGCTTTATTTTTCAGAGTACGAATCTATTTTTAAATCTTAACGCTTACGAAAACGCAACCGTAAGTCAAGTACTTCAAGGGAGGGGTCTTGCTGAGGCGAGACTTAAAGCTCGTCAGTTGCTCATGAAACTTTACCCTAAAGATTTTGTCATTGATATAATTTCTGGAAAAAAAGTAGAGAAAATGTCAGGTGGGCAAAGGCAAAGACTTGCCTTTGCCCGAGCATTGGGGACTGACTACAGTGTATTATTTGCAGATGAACCAACGGGAAACTTAGATCACCACAATGCACAGAAATTATTGAAAATACTTTCTGATATTGTAAAAAATGAGAAAAGAACAGCGGTAATAGTGTCGCATGATATCGATTTGGCTGTAACCTATGCTGATAAGATCGTACTGATTCGAAAACACTCAGAAGGTGAAGGGGATAAATTTCATTACTTCGGGGTTGTAGATGAAAACTCTGTTTACGAGAAGAAGCATGAAGCGTGGTTCAATCATGGAAGTAAACAAAGCTTTGCAACGGAAGATTTGGCGTCAGTATTAAAAACAGCCATTAGAGACAATCAAAACTGATGGAAAGAAAATCATTTATTTCAATTTTCTTCCTTCCTGAGCTAAAGTCCTTTACAAAAAAAACAGGATTGTTTCTTGGAATCGTTGCGGTAATGTTTCTGGCTCTTTGGTCAATGGGTTTTAGTGAAGGTAGTTCTGACTTACTTGCTAAGCGAATGGATAGCCCATTTATTCGATTCCTTTCAATTACAATACCCTCTCAAAAAGCACAGCAGAGCTTTTTTGACAAGATTAATCGTGAGTTTGCCTCGGATAAATTAAAGGAGAATTATCAGATCAATTCACACTATTTTGTACCAATAGGATATTTGAGCTTCGCATCAACGGACAACAAAGTTGTTCGTGCAAGAGTGCGCTTAATTGATCCTAATCGAGGCCTCTATTCTTATTTGTTTCGCAATGAGAAAAGCAACTTACTTCTTACCCAAAACAAATTGGTTAGGCTAGAAGATGCCCCTTGGTCTTGTATTGTTTCCAGTGAGTTTCTGTCTGAGCTCGGATACGATATAACAGATGCTTATCCAACAGAGGTTATGTATGTTGAGACCTACGATGGTACAAATGTCTCTACTCTACCTATTGCTATCTCAGGAGTTAGTATAAACTTGCCAGATAAGGCCAATATCTTATTTGCTCCAAAGGCATTTTATAATATTACAAACAAGTATGAAGTCAGTGCATTTCGTTCAAGTTTTCAGGAATATAGGTATAGTATTAAAGGCTTTGTAGCAACAAAGAATTTGATGGAAAATGTTGAAGCTATTTTAGCTGGGATGTCAATTAACAGCAAGTGGAGTATAGAAAAGAATATAGACCGTCATCAAGTAGGTTTTGATATTAGGGCTTCCTTTTCTTCCGAGGTGGAAAAAAATAAAGCACAGCAATCTCTTGAGGCTATTTTCAATCAATTAGATGACTATTCATTAACTTTTACTTTGCCTTATGAAGATGTGTATATTGGTGAATTAGGAGAAACCAATGATGATTTCTTAGTTGTGGAGATGACCAATTTAGACTCTATATCTTCCTTTTCAGAATTTATGGCTAGAGAGTTTGAGCTAGAAGTTGATCTAAATGATATTGAGTCAGCGCGTAATTTCAGCGTTTTTAGCAATATTTCCGCGATTCTAAGCTTAGTATTAACTCTTTTCAGCATAACAATTATTATATACATAATCTCAAAAACCATAATTGACCATATCGACAGGAATGCTGCTAGCTTAGGCACATTGAAGGCGTTCGGTCTATCAAATGGGAATATCATTGCTGTTTATTCGAGTATCGCTTTAATAACCATTTTAGCAGTGTTTACTCTGAGTTTTCTGCTTGCCTATACTTTAGGCAAGAGCATTTGTACCCTATTCTTTGGAGAAGAACTTGTTCAAGGTGTAATTAGTACAGACCTCTTTACCCTTGATTTGGAATGGAAGTATCCATTCATCTTTATTTTTATTCCTTTAATTGTCATTGCTGGATTAATACAAAGCAAGATCAAAGGAAGGACCCCGGGAGACTTAATTTATGGACGATAACAACAAAACCAAGATTCTTATGAGAACAAAGACTGTTTTATTCTTAATCATTGTATTTGGGTTAAAAATCAATGCCCAAGATGGTGGACTTATGGATGCCTATGAAAAGGCCCAAAAGCAATATAAAGTATTTAACAATTGTGGGAGCGGATTGGACGGGTATATGGCGCAGCTGCGAACGTTGGAAAATTCTGTTGTTGACGCTAGTGTTTCACTATCCTTTGCTCAGGAACGAGAAATGGGTAAGCAGATGCGCGAGGAGATTAAGCTGGAGTATAATTTCGTGACGAATGCGTTGTTCGAAAACCAATTGAGCGAGATGCTAACGACGGAAATTCTTAGGCCATATATAAAAAGGAAAGATGTGACCTATACCCTCACAATTATTGAATCTGATGAGCTCAATGCCTTCGCACATGCTGGAGGGTATATTTATATAAGTACAGCACTATTAAGCTTTGTAGAATCTGCGGATGAGTTAGCCTTTATAGTCGCTCATGAAGTAAGTCATATTGATCTTGAACATACCATCAGAAATACGAAAAAAATGTTAGCTCTTCAACAACTGGGGTCTTCTTATGGTGTCGAGGAGATGATGGTATTGGCCCAGGATATCGCTTTGATGATGGAAACACCTTTTGGTCAGGTTGACGAATACGAGGCTGACAAGAATGCGTTTGCTATAGCAACGGCAGCAGGTTTCAATCCTACTAAGTTTTCAGACTTTTTTAAACGTTTGATTGATATGGGAGTAGAGTCTGGAGGTGATGGTGAATCGAAACTAACTCGAAGTCACCCCTATTTAGAGGATAGAATTAACTGTATTAATTACTACATCGAGAACGGTTTATGAATCAACTGAAGCTAAAAATAGCTGAAACGGGTCAAGAGTTTTCTATTTTTAATGGCGAAAGTGTTGTTCTAGGAAGATCTGGTGGAGGGGCTCAATTAGAAGTACAAGATTCTTCTGGCTCGATTTCCAGAAAACATCTGCGGATTGAGTTCCAAGAAGGAGTAATTTCCTTAATAGATTTGGGAAGCAGCAATGGATCATTCGTCAACGGAAGCCGAATAAAATCTGAGCAATCAATAAGAGTTAATCTTTCGGACACCATCTCAATTGGTCAGTGTGTATTAGTTCTTTCCATTTCGAACAACGTAGCTAATAATAGATCTCAAGCAAAAGAAGATTCGATTTCATCTGACAATGTCTTTGAAGCCTCAGAGAGGAGTAAAAGATTCCTTGCCCAAGTAGCATCTGGAAATAGAATTAAGATAGGTCGAAGTCCTGAAAACGATTTCGTTACAGATCCTAATGACAGAACTGTTGGTCGCTGGCATGCCGAGTTAACTAAAGAAAATGGAAGTTGGTATATCACTGACCTTAGAAGCAAGAATGGGATATATGTAAACGACATTCTTGTTAAGGATAAAATGAAGATCGGTTCGGATGATAATATTTATATCTGCCTCCATCATTTTAATCTTGAACAGGGCTATCGCGACTTAAGAGAAGAAGTTGCCATTCAAGCAAAGGGTATAGAAAAGAAATTCTCTAATGGTTATGTAGGACTAAAGAAGCTGGACCTTAATGTTTCTTATTCGAAGTTCATAGCTGTAATGGGCCCATCTGGTTGTGGAAAATCTACCCTACTAAAAACACTAAATGGTGACAATCCTGCCTCTGACGGTCAAGTTATCGTTCATGGATTGGACCTTGTAAAGAACTATAATCTACTCAAAAAGAAAATCGGCTACGTACCTCAGGATGATATCATTCATCGGGACTTAACGGTTGAGCAAACAATGAGGTTCTCGGCTAAACTGAGACTTACAAAAGACACCCCTGAAGATGAGATTGAGAAGAAAATATTTTCTGTTCTTTTAAGCCTTTTTGACGATGATAAAGTTAAAAACATCTATCAGAAAAGAGTTCACTCTCTTAGCGGGGGTGAGCGAAAGAGACTTAGTATAGCCGTAGAATTACTTACCGACCCATCCATTCTTTTTCTTGATGAACCCACCTCGCCCTTAGACCCAGAGTCTATACATGAATTCTTAACCAAACTCAATAACCTTAAGAAAACTGGAACAACCATAATAATGGTGACGCATAAGCCAGAAGATTTAAATTATGTTGATGATGTGGTGTTTTTGGGTGCAGGAGGATATGATGTATTCTATGGCAGCCGGGATGAAATGCTTCAAAAGTTTGGAAAGAATTCCATTACAGAGGTATATAGCTTGCTTAGCGACCGTAAGGTAGCCGAAGATGTATACAATAAAAAATATGCCTTAAATGAGCCATCACAAAAATACAAAAAAAATGAGTCAGGTAATCTAGCTATAAAGAAGGATTCATTCCCCCATCAGTTTGTCTGGCTCACTCGACGTTATTTCCAGATAAAACTCAATGATAAAGGGAATGTGGCTTTACTCGTCGCTCAACCTATTATTATAGCTCTATTAATATCTATTATTTTTAGTGAATTTCAATTAGGTGTCATTTTTCTAATGGCAATTTCATCCATTTGGTTCGGAGTAAGTAACGCTGCAAAAGAAATAGTAGGTGAGCAATCAATTTATAAACGAGAACGCATGTTCAATCTTTGGATCAATGCATATATTCTCTCGAAGATATCGGTGTTATCTGTAATTTCTCTTATTCAACTACTACTTTTTGAGTCAATAATCTATTTTAGGTTTAGACTCTTCCCTCCTGAGGATTACGAGACTATTTATCAACATTCTTTTGGAGGTGCATTACTTTTTATGCTCTTTCTAGCAGTATCTGCCACTTTGTTGGGATTATGGTTGAGTTCAATCTTTGATAATACTGAAAAAGTAATGACTGTGGTTCCGATAGTGTTAATGCCGCAAATTATGCTTGCAGGTGTTATCACAAAAATTGATAATTGGGGAATGGAGCTTTTAAGCTTTCTTACTTTAGGAAGATGGGGTACCGAGGGGCTTTCTCGTATACAAGATTATTCAGTTATTGAGGAGGGAGATTCTCTTCGAGACAATCTTAAAAGTGTAATTGCATATGTGCCCAAAATCAATATAGATACTATCGTCAATCCCGAAACAAATTCTACGACGATTACCCAAACAATGGATTTAACGGAAACAAAGACCACTTCTAAAAGTGCATTAAAACTACTTGACTTTTATAATGAAGAGCTTATTGAAGATGGACGCCTAATAGGCGAATTCATGAATAGTATGCCAAGTAACTTAGTATTTGTAATGACCCTAAATATTATCATATATGCCACAATATACTTGGCCCTTAAGAAAAAAGACAGCATCTAGTCTTCTTTCTATTAGCCTGCTTGCAGCCTTGCTGTTACTTTCGAACTCCTGCTCCAAGGCACCGACAATAGAAAATATAAGACAATTAGAAGTCTTTGGAGTTAATAAAGGGGTTGCCTCAATTGAAATTCAATGCGATGTGACTAACCCTAATATGTTTGAATTGACGATTTTGAATTCCGATTTTACATTGGCTTACAATGATTTAGAATTAGGAAAATTTCATTTTGAAGATGATTTCAGCATTCCAGCAGGGGGCACTACTACTGTGGAAGTAGAAGCGAATATTTATTTGGACAAACTTCATGAAAGTTTTCCAGAACTTACAAAGAGGAAGGAAGCCACTTTGAATGTTATGGGCGATGTGGATTATAAAGTTTTTTTTGTTGCCGGCAATTCTTTAATAGATGAAAAATTCAATTTTGACTATTACAAGACATTAAAAGAGTTGTTGGACATTGCTCTGAATAAACGGGGTTCCAATGAACTTTCAAAAGTTAGCTTGGATGAGAGCTCAACTCTATTCAAGCCCGTTATAAAGTATAATTATGTAGTGTCCAACGATTTTGGAGTACCTTTTACCCTTCGCGATATTAATTTACATTTTCGCATGAACGAAAGTAAAAGCGACTTGGCTAGTTGGAACCTTTCAGATAGCATTTACGTTTCGGAATACGACACTGCCATTGTTCCAATGAGATTAAATTTAAGCTATAATGAATTAAGTAAAAGCGTCTTGTCAGGAGTTTTTGGAAACCGTTCTAAAGAAAAAAAGACTGAGAAAGATGTTTTAAAAACTGAAGGATTAATTCAAGTAGAAATTGATAAAAAGAGTTTCTCAATACCTATTGAATACGAACGAAATATAGATTTGAAGGCCTTAGGGCTTTTCTAAACCATGATGGATAGAAATCTTTACGAAGTAAAACAGTCTGGAAATTATAAAAAATGTATGAATAAAATATTGGTCTTTATTCTTTTGCTCATTTATCAGCTTGCTTGGGCAAGTAATGACACTTCTATTAAAAAACTTAAGTCAAAAGCAGACGATTATCTCAACACTGCGGTATCTATCGAAGGTATGTTAGTAAAAAGAGATAGCTCAGATGAGAAAGTCTACATGGCTAAAACATTTCTTATACATGACAAGTCGAATGACACCATAGAGGTAAGATTAGAAGAAAAAACAGAGTTGGAATATGGTGCCGATTACGAAATTAAAGGTAAACTGAAAAGGAATGAAGATGGCAAGCTTCTAATAGATGCCGACCAATATGAATGCATAGATTGTGAAGATGAGAAAAAAGAAAGCAATTCTACATTGTTTCTTATTATTGGAATTGCTGCTTTAATCTTGGTACTTTTGATAGCTTCCATTCTTAAGCAGAGAAAAAAAGAACCAAGAGTTAACCCAGTTGAGAAATACACAAGATCGTCCAAAAATATAAGTATTGACCCTATAGTTAATTCATCGGATGCGATAAGTGACTACAAGACCATAGCCTTTAACATCAATGAGCTGCCAAAGAAAAAAGAGCAACCTGCGAGTCCAGCAAAAACTGTTGTGATGCAAAAACCTCAGCAAACTGGGATACAGTTGCTTCCTGGAAATTTCACAATTCTAGCAGGATCAAGTCCGCAAGAAGAAATTAAGCTTTTTGGAAAGTTTACTTCATTAGGTCTCATAGCAACTGTAGGAAGAGAACCAGGAAGCCAAGATGGGCGAAAAACTCATCTTGAATTAGGTAACAATACGGTAAGCAGAAGACATGCTGAGATTATTTATCGGGATAATACACTAATCCTTAAAAATCTAAGCAGCACGAACCCTACTAGAATGGGGACAAAAGAAATGAAAGTAGGAGAAGAGCTAGAGCTGTTCGCTGGAGCAACTGTAACAATGGGCACTGTGCTAATCCGATATTCAAAATAGAAACGTTACATACTTATTAAAGTTGAAGATTAATTTTGCAAGCATAAGTCAAAGGGGTAAAAGAGCAGTAAATCAAGATACTTGCCTATCCAAACAGCTCACTAGCGACATTTATATTTTTGCCGTTGCTGATGGCATGGGTGGGGTAGCTGGTGGCGAGAGGGCAAGTGAAATTGTTATTTCTGTTCTAGAGAATTCAATAGTAAGTAGCCTTGATCAGATATATGATTTCGAAGACGGCGTTACTTTAGCATTTCAAAAGGCCATTTCAGATATTCAGGAGGCGATAGCTCATGACGTGAGAGATCAAAGCGAGTTTCAGGGTATGGGGTCAACTTTAACTGCTATGTTGATAGTAGGTAATACTTATGCTTACTGCAATATTGGCGACAGCAGGTTGTATAGTTTTTCAGAGTCTGGCCTAAAAGTTCTCACGATAGATCACAGCTACGTTCAAGAGATTCTTTCGCAAAAGGATTTGGCTGAGTTAACGGATGAATTCTTGCAAAGGCACGACAACATTATCACTCGAGTTCTCAATGGCGGCGAAGATGTTGCCGATCACTATTCTGTTCAAAATTTAGATTTCACACAAACTTCGTTCATTGCGTTTTTGCTTTGCAGTGATGGCTTAATATTGGAAAAACGTAAAGATCCCGATTATATAGCTCGAATTCTGAGTGAAAGCCGTGATGATTTAGAGGAAGACTGTCTAAAGCTCTCTAATCATGCTTATGAAAATGGATCAACTGATAATATTACCTGCATACTTGTTAGGGTAGATCAAGAACAGCAAACATTTTAAGTTATTTGATTCTGTTATTGCTATAATCATGAATAAATTTGACGAGCTTGTGAAGGAGTCCCTATCGAACAAGTACATTGTCCAATCGCTCCTAGGTAAAGGAGGAATGGCTAATGTTTACAAAGCTATTCAGCTAGGTTTAGATCGGGACGTTGCCGTAAAAGTAATTCACCCCAATTTAATTTACGATCAGGAGGCTGTAAAGAGATTCCGTCTTGAAGCAAAAAGTGCAGCGCGCTTGAATCATCCAAATATCATCACTATTTATGATGTGGATGAACGTGAAAGTATTGTATTTATCTGTTTAGAGTATCTAGACGGTCTGGATTTGGCAGAACTTATTCGTCAACGTAAACGACTTAGAACAGATGAGCTTCTAGACATCATCATTCCTGTGAGTTCTGCTCTAGCTGAAATACATAGAAAAAGCCTTATCCATAGAGATATTAAAAGCAGTAACATTTTCATCACAAAACTTGGACGACCTGTATTAATGGATTTCGGTATTGCTGCTTTAAAAGAGAGTACTACAGGAATCACTATGCCAGGTACCGTGATCGGTACACCTGAATATATGAGCCCGGAACAGGCCAATGGCGAAGTGCTCGGCCCTGAGTCAGATATTTATAGTTTGGGTATTGTTATGTATCAATGTCTTAGTGGTGTTGTGCCCTTTACTGGGGATTCACCCATTTCAACTATTATTAAAATTAGCCAGGGAAATGTTCCAGTACTTGATCACCATGGTTTAGAAGTGCCGGAATGGCTTCATAACATTATTTTGAAATGTTTAGCGAAGAATCCCCAAGACAGGTTCCGGACTGCACAGGACTTAATGGACTCTCTTGCGCAAAGGAAAATTGTCATCTCCGAGGATGCCAATGTAACACAAGTAATAGCTCTTAATTATGATAAAGAGATAGAAAAGTTAAGAGGAGAAATTAATCTGGCAGATTCAATAGATGACAAATTAAAAGTATTAGAAGGTTCACCAAAGACATTGAAAGAAATATTCAATATTCAAGATGAGATTGAGATATTGAACGATGCCAAGAGTGAGAAGGAAGCGTTTTCAAGATATATTGACGAACATGAGAGCTTTTTTGAAAATGCCAGAAAAATAATTCTAAACCAAAAGTTTTCTGATATAACTGAGGAGAATGAAGGACTTATGCATAGCGTGATATTACCGTATAACAGTCCAATCGTTGAGATGAGTGCCCCTCTTTTTTTGCACTATATTGTTAAGTATAATAGTCACCTTAGTATGTTAAGGACCAATTCCGGCGACCTTAAAAAGACTCTGAGGGCTAGTGCATCAGCCATTTATAATTTCGAGAAGCTATACCAAGTTCTCCCACATTTGTTGTTTTCTGAAATTGAGGAGCAAAAGGTAAATAAGAAACTAATTGGTGCTTATGATGAATTAAGCCATGAGTTAATTAGTTTATTCCATGGGGAGTCTTGGGGAAGAACTGAACGAAAGGTTATTTTCTATAACCTTATGGAACTATTAGAAGGTGAAGATATCTTGTTCCCTCAAAAAGATGAATTAATTAAGCTTTTAGCCGAATTACATAATAAATACCTTTATCCAAATAGCAAGTTATTTCATAAGGAAATTGAAAAGCAAGCAGTTACAAGTCACCATGCTGATACAGAATATCAGAAGAATAGCACGGGTAGCATTATTTCTAAGGATTTGAAAGACAAAGAAACGTTCACATTTGATGAGGCTTATAACTCATTTATACGCCAGAAACTGCTGCCACATTCTTTAACCAAACAATTTTTAAATTTGAGTAAGGAGGAAATAGAAAGAAGTACACCATCGAGACTGTTGTATTTGTTTTTCTCTTCAAGGAGGAAAGACAATGCTATAAGTATACTCAAAAAAGAAAAATCAAGTATTTTGAGCGAGCTGCAAAGCAAAAACATTGATTTAACAGTCACCCCATTTGTATTCGAAGGGAAGAAATCAATGTGGTCTAATTTTTCAACCTATGCATCTATAGACAGTGAGGACGGAGGTATTCAATGGGATGAACAGTTGAAATTGCACCTAAAAAGAATGAAAGACAATGCTGGAAATGGTGATGACGGGCTAAGTTCAGCAGCATTGATTCAAAATTTTAATTTCATTCTTGTTCATCTTAAACCCTATATTTTAAAATCACTTAATAAAACTATCTAGCCTACATACATATCCTGAAATTGGTATAGAATTCGACACTTTTCAAATTCCCACTACTTATTATCTCAGCCACGGTTTTGCCAAATTCTTGCTCCTTGAGAATGTCAAGAATCTGCTTCTCTGAAAATTTGCTCTTTTTCATGTCCTAAAGTTAAAAG
>Ga0136655_1000456_pt1 | contig 18478 bp, 16 predicted proteins | sample CPBDNA_2_FD_94863 | JGI IMG/M metagenome (GOLD analysis project Ga0136655, IMG submission 94863) | Freshwater to marine salinity gradient microbial communities from Chesapeake Bay, USA - CPBay_Spr_15_0.8_DNA (version 2) | ecosystem: Environmental > Aquatic > Marine > Coastal | place: USA... | reverse complement strand
TCGCTCGAGATTTCACACCAGTCAGTATTCACACCAGTCAGTGTTCACAGCTGTCAGTGTTCACAGTCAGCCGCAGCCTTACCTGGTGTACCCATAGCCATTCCCGTTTGGATGGCCATGCATGGGCATGGGGTGCATCGCCCTCTCGTAGTAGTCTGCTTGTGGTGCGATCCCAATCTGGAACAGCGCATCGAGCTTGGCCTGCGTCATCTCCGCCTGTTTGTAATTTGCGCTCGACGAGCGCGCCATGGCGGTGATGCAGTTAAGCGCAGAGTGTAGCTGTGAAATCGTGTTCTCGAGAGCGGGGTCCATCGTGTACTGTCCGGGCGGGAATGCCTGCTGGTGCGGCGGCTGTGCCATGAACAAGGCGGTGTTCCGACTGACTTTGGCCGTGTTGTGGGCGTAGTTGTTGCCGGTGTGCTCATGCGCGGTCTGTACGTTATAGCCCTTCTTGAAACAGCGCTTGTCTTCCTCCTCCTCGGTCGGTGGTGTCGTGACCGCAGAGCTAAGTTTCTTAACCTCCGCATCCGACTCGGTGAGTCTTTTTTCCAAAGAGCGAGTGCGCTTCTCCATCTCGTTGAGGAGGTGCTCCTTGCGGCCGATCTCGCGCTTGGCCTCCGCCAGCTCTTTGCCTTCGGGAGGCGGAGACGGCGGCGGCGGGGCGGCGGCGTACGCACCCTGCAGAGATGCTCTCAGCGACGCAATCTCGGTGGAAGTGTTATCTTGGACTTCCTTCAGCATCCTCTTTGCGTCGTTGGCAGCGACCTCCTGGGCTACTCGCATGCTCCTGTTCGACCGCGCCTCGTCGAGCGCGTTGTGCAGCCTCAACCCAGCCACCGCGAGCATGCCGCGCATGACACGAGTGCCCTTCTTGTATGCTTCCATTTTGCGCTGGACGCCCTTCGTCTCGGCCTGCATCTGTGCCAGATCGGAGTGCGCTTCCTTGGAGCTCGCCTGAACTGCGAGGCTGGCCGAATTCAGACGCTTGATGTTGGACTGTAGCTCGGCAATCTTACTTTCAAAGGCGGCCACCTTCTCCTCTTGCCGTCGCTCTTTGTCCTTGCGTGCCGTCGCCTGCTCCGTTGTCTGTTTCGCCATTTCGTTGCGGAACTTGTTGACCTGAGCCTCCAAGGTCTTCTGCAGTGCCGTCGACTGCTTGATCTCCTGCTCCCGCTCTAGCTTCTGGCCGGCAAGAGACGCCTTTGCCTCCAACGCAGCGTTCTGTTGCGTGAGAAGCTGCTCGCGCAAGGTGGTGCCGTGAGCCTCGAGGTGTTCGAACTTCTTCTTCGTCGTTTCCTCGGCAATCTGGCAGGCGCGTGCAACCTTGGCGACCCTCTGGTCTGCAACCTGCTCCGCTTCCTCGGCTCTACCCTTAGCATTGGCAAGCTCCACGCTGTGCCGCTGCTTCAAATCCTCGATCTCTTGCTTGTGAGAGTCCATCACCCTCCTTCGGTCCGACTTTAGCACCTCAATCATTGTCTCCATCGCCTCCGGTGTCATGCGCACGTCGAGCTCGTCGCCCTCCACCCTGTCCAGACAGATGGGCGTGGCGTTGCTCTTCAGCTTGCACACGAGCTCCCGCATGAACGCGTCCGGCCAGTACTCCAGCGTCTTTGTGCACGGGACGGTCTTGGGCTCGCCGTCTCCCGACGAAAAGCACAACTCACCGTCTTTCACGGCACCCTTTGTGGTCTTGCGAATCGTGCGGATGTCCCAGTGAACGCGCTCAAGACCGACTTGAAAGGGAAGGCAAAAGCAGAAGAGGACGCTCGCGCCGAGCTCATCGGCCTTTGCCAGCACCGCGTTCAGGCTCGAGATGATGTGCTTCTGCACCTCCTGAGACGACAGGCATACCACACTGGCGAGCGTGTAGCTCTCCGAGTGGTAGATGCAGTGCTTCCCACTCAGGTTCATGATGCCGATGCACTTGGGGAGCTTGCCGTCTGAATTGCACGTGATGCCGAGTGGTGCATTCCCGTTGAAATAGTCGTAGCAGAAGATGCGGCGCCATGTTGCCGTCTGATCGATAGGGGCCTCGATGCCTTTGACCCCACCACGCTTGATGGTCGCGTCAAATGCGGCGAGGTGGTCCATCAGCACGCGGGCACGCGGAAGGCGATCGACATTTTTGATCCAAGATTCCTCCTCGCTCGGAACTCGCATGTTCGGTGCCGACATCTACACTGTGATTCGCTCGGCCTATCTCGTTAAGATAGTGATACTTAGGTCTTAGACAGCGCAAACAATGGCCATTCTAGCGGCAGCTGCACGTGGCGCCGTACGTTTCCTCGAAGTGTAGCTTTAAGTGGTAGTACGACAATGACTACTTCTACAGCTAGCAGCCCCCCCATGCACTACATGTACAACTGCAATGTCGTGTTTTCGGCTGCGTTCTACACTGCGTGTGCCCTTCCGTTGCCTTTCTCTTTCGGAGGCAAGCCCGGAAGCGTCCGCTTCTGTGCAAACCGGCCACTCGCATTGCTGGACCCCGTGTTTGACAATGGCTGCGGCCTTGCGCAGCGTCCCTTCGCTGTCAAAACATGCGGTACGCTTTGACCTGTATGTTCTCAAGGAACCTAGGCATTGTTACCAGAGACGAAACGATGCCCTCCTTGCGACGCATGCTCGTGTAGATCTTGTTGATTGCTCCAAGTGGCTTTGCGTAGAAGGTCGGGTCGTCTCTCCAGTACATGCGTTCCCCAGGGAGAATGCGACCGTTGCTCAAGTTAGACGACTCTGCTATGATGGATGCTGCATACAGCAGTCCAATGTCGACGTTGAGCGCTGTGATCCTCTTCTCTCGGTGCAGCTCAAGCTCCTCCTTTGACACGGCGAGGTTGCGCATGCTTTTGGTTCTCATGGTGCGCATAGCGCGGGCCGCAACTTCGTTCCTTTTCAACGCGAGCTTGAATGATTCGGAAACGCGAGCACGGCCACTTCTTTTTGCAATGTCGTCCGCGTCCAGGTTCAGCCCGTGGTCTGGCATCATGACTTTGAGGTGGTGTGCGTGCTGACTCGCACACGCCCTCGAGCAGAAGCGTCTTGTATCGGGCGTGGTGAAGAGAGGTGATCCCGCGACGGTATCCCAGTAGTCACTAGAGTCGGGCTCGTGCTCCTCATCTCCTCCCAGCGAGACTTGCGTGACTGCGGCGTTGGACCAGCTCTCCACCGGGTCCCCTTTGTAAAAGAATCGAGAGCAGTTGCAATTGTCACAGTGCGTGAACAGCTCGTTGCGCTTTGTGGCTCGCAGCCCTTGGAATATTGCGCGGCTCCTCGCCACCAAGAACCGTGCCGGACCCGGAACGTCCACTCCAAGGCCAGCCGTGTGGATGGCCGTGAGCTCGATCTTGCGCTCCGAATCGTGGTGCATCTCCTCCATCTTGCCAACCACCTGGAGCCTATCGGCCACCACGTCCCTCAGCTTGAGGCGCTCGATCTCGTTGTTGGGCAGGTTGAGGGACGTCGGCCCGACAAACAGATGCACGCCACTGGGCACGCCGTCGAGAAAGAAGTAGGGAGAGCAAGCTCCCAGTCTCACCCTCTCGTAGAAGAGCATGTACTCGAATCCTGCGTGCTGTGTGGCCCTTGAGTACAGGCCGCGGCATGTGACAGGAAGATAGTGCATGAGCGTGAAGAAGTGGCGGCGCAAGAGCATCAAAGCTGTCTCCACGTCACGCTCTCCTACTTGAATCATGTCGGAGAGACGCAGCATTGCATATTCGACGCTCTGTCCCAAAGCATCTTCGACCGACATCAAAGCGCCGGCGCCATGCACCTGTCAGACTCGGCAGCTTGCATCACTAGGATAGCGGTGCCCGACGCGTTCAAAATGGGCGATCATGGACCCGGCGCCACGAATGTTTGCCCAATGGCCGTGCTCAATAGTCTGTGGCTACAACCGCCAAAGTCACACCGCGCGCGCAAATCGTAACAACGAGCACTTTCCATGAACGTTCCGCAGAACCATCCCCACGACCATGACATGCCGCCGGAGGATCTCTCTCCGTTCCTGCCATCCTCTCGCGACGATCTTCCCTCACTCCGACGCATCAAAATTCCTACTGGCGCCCTTGCGGAGTTCAGGCAGCAGATGAACCTGCAGGTGGTCGACCTGCCAATACCGGTGATACGGTCCTCACAGCGCGTGCGCGCATACAAGCCGTCTGCGCAGTGCCCACCCAACTTTCGCTACGCATTCAACGGGTTTTGCAGCGCTCGCCGCACAGTTAGCACCTCCTGCGTCGCAGAGGCGGAGTCGATGCTAAGCGCAGAGGCAATGGAGCTGATCGCCAACTCCAAGCAGGAAGTTGGACAGTATGGCAGCGTATCGCCGCGCGGCTTGTGCATCAGTCTTGTCGTCCCACGTGCGTCGGTTAACAGCGCCAACTGCATACCCTTCATAGACGGAATTGCCGCGCTCTCCGGTGCAAAGCTCAAGGACGGAGTGCCTATAACCACCCAGATTCGCTACAGCATCTACGGTGGTCCAGCGTCACTTCCAGTGTCGCGGGTAATCGCTCGCGAGGCATTCGACAAGAAGACTTTGGATGGCGTCACGCTGATGGTGCGCTGGTCAGAGAAGCATACTGGCAAGTACCGCACGGAGTGCATGGCGGTGGGCACCACGTGCCCGCTTCCGGGAGAAGCCTCTCGCTCGCTGCAGATGGCCATCGTGAAGCTGTCCAGTTTGTTTGGGTTTGAGGTGCCGCCCGACTTCTTCCTGGACCCCCCCTCGTCCGACGAAGGTTACTACGAGAAGCAGATTTGTGAGTGCGCTTTCGAGTTTCGGGCGGTGCTTCACAAAGAGGACGCGTTTGTGCCCAGTGAAGCGATGCGGAAGTCAAACAGCGGTTTGCTGAAGCGTGTCCCGGGATGCTACGCCCGCCTCACTCCGATCAAGCTGGGGCTGAAGGGCGTGGTCTTGTCGGATGCCATTCATGCCATCCTACTGTGTGCGGACGGCATGGAGGACAAGGCGCTGAAGTACGCAAAGACCTACCGGGAGGGTTTGCGGCCTCCGGAGGGGGAGGACGAGGAGCTCGACCTGCACACCGCCGCCGTGCATACAGAGCGCGTCTACCTCAACGGCATGGTCTCGCTGTACGCCAGCGGAGGCAAGAGCGGGGAGTCTCTGCAGGCAGACGGCAACTGGGTGTACAAAACGACTGCCGCAGTGGTGCCAATACGCACCCTCATGGCTAATTTCTACGTGTTCAGCTGCGGCATGGAGAGCTTGATTCCCGAGAACACAGCGCTGCTCAAGTACATGGACGCCCACGTGAACAAGAGCATACATATGTACTCCCGCGTGTTTGCCAGGGACGACCTGGACCGCATGCTGAGCACCAACCAGATAAACACGATCCAGCTCTCACTGGCGGAATTTAGCCGCATGCCAGACGAGCAGCGGTTCGTCTTGTCCGCACTGGGAGTGGATCTCAGGTCGAGCCGGATGTTCATCGGGGACGCCCTCGCCTTTCTGACCCAGCAAGGCGCGCCCAAGAGCCTGATGGACCTGCTCACCGGCGCGAGCTTGCGCGCCGGGCTGCGCATGTCGCTTTCGGATGGATTCTCGGCTTGCGTCGACGCCATGAACAACGAAGTAAAGGACAAGGACTGTCATAGCAATGAGGTGGAGCGCCTCAAACGCGTTGCCGACGCGGCGCTCGTTATGGGGTGCCGCAAGCGCTCATGCCACTCGGTACCCGACACCAAACCGGAGAAGGTGCGACAGCTCATTAAAACGTTTGCTCTGAAGTCCGGTACCTACGTGACACGACTTGACAACTTTGTGAACACGCCTCGTTCCATCGACAATGCTCACAGTTTGGCATTTACGGTGTACGAGTCCTACGGGCGCAGGTCTGGGTGTGACATGCCCCACATTAACGAGCTGGAGACGGTGATGCAGACGTACACCGACATGCTGGCTGGAATCGCCAAGTGTTTTCAGCTGTGCATGCTTAAGCCGGGGCGTCGCAAGCTGGCATTCGTGATCATTCACGGCCAAGAAACGTCACACGTGTCCGTCAACGAGGTCTTGGAGGACGGCAGACTGGCCCCTTGCACAGTGGGAAAAGTATTTGAGGCAGACAAGCCTTGCATTGTTATTGTGAAGCTACGATCGGACACTTCGTGCATCGTCACTCCCCTAGTAACACAGTAGTACAAGTGACTACTTCCGAGATGTGTTCGACCTGGTCGTCGGTGAAACCCGCTGCCTTCCCTTCTGCGAGTTGTCCCTTGTAGAGGGAGACTCTCAGTTCGCCACGCCCGCGAGGAATGCAGTGAGATTGGGCGAGGGGTCATGGTTATCGTTATCGGTAAAGAAGTTGTAAACATTACGGTTCACATACTCAAAGTATGCGTAGTGGAGCGACAAGTCGTCTGTGCTTAGGCTTTGGTCTGTGAGTACGCCTCTGGCGAGCTCAAGAGTATAATTTTCGACATTCTTGACGGTGTCAACCCAGATCTTCAAAAAACCACCGTCATCTACTTGCAGCCGCATAGCGCTATGAATAGCTTCTTCGAAGACCTGCAAGAGGTAGATGTAGAATCCACGGTTTACCGAGTTAGGGCTCGCAACCCCATCACGATTGCCCATGCGGTCGATGTGCTCCCAGAGCCGGTGCACTCCAGCGCGTCTGAAGGTGGCCGGGGAGTTGAAAGCTTTTCTAAATATGTAGTCATCCAAAACTTTGTAAATATTGATACGCCGTAGTTTTACCATCTCCTCATCATTGCCTGCTTTCCACTCTTGCCGCGTGACGCCGATGTCGGCCTTGGGAACGACACTCTGTGTCTTGCGGAGCATGGAGATGCCGACATTGACGATGGGTGCTTTGTGCGCAGTTGCGAACAAGGGCTTCTTGCCAGTGTCCAACACGGCGGCGGCCTTGTTGACGCTCATGTTGCTATGGCCAACCGAAAGGACATACTCGAGCCGCGAGTCGTCCTTGTTGGCGACCTCGGGAGCCTTGAGCGGCGCGGACACCTTGGGAGCAGAGCGAAGGGCGCTCATCTCTCCTCTGGTTACTTGTTGCGCGGTCGTCGTTATTATAGCGCTAACTGCAACAGCTGCAACAATGTCGAACCATACTGACAACGAGAGATGCAACTGGCCGTGTACAAATCGTTTACCAGGCTGACCAGCGACGCCGGCACAGGAGCGGTGGCCCTCTTGTTCACCGACGAGCTTAGACTCCGGTTCAAGCACTTCAACTCTCATAGGCTGTACCTCAATGCTATACTTGGCTTCGGAAGCGGCGTGTCCGTGGCGCTGCTCATCGTGCTCTCGCTCGCCCAGGTCGTTTCCTGTGTAGTTTTGGTTGTGCCGCCACTGTACAATCGCATGGGGACGGCAGTCCCCTCCGTGGCGCTGGGGAGCACGCTCGCACTTGAGATGTTGCTCTACCATGGCTTCAACGACAACGAATTGACGTACAAGGCGTTTCTGTTAGAGGCTGCCCTTTTTCTCATCGGCACCTTCCGCAACCACCGCAAAGCCGCGAGCGAATCGATCGGGGTGCCTCTTCACGGGCGGCTGCTGGCCGTCGAGGCACACGTCAGAAAAGCGTGCACCAAGATCCGCGCGGGCTTGGTGTTCCCCCCCATCTGCCTCGTCGTGTGTCTACGTGCTATTATCAAGCACGACTTTTGGAGCTACACTGGTACAGCGTTTGAGATCAACCGAACAAGCTTTTGTACCAGTATCGCCCAATCGGCGGTCCTGGTGCTTCTAAGCAGCCAGGACAGGTCCCCCACAGTGCACCTACTCGACAACGCCCGACTCATGTTCAAAGTACATTTTTTCAACCGACTCTACAAAACGACTTGGGGAAGAGTGCCAGACGGACAGAAGAAGCACCTCTGACGGGGGTTGAAGCGGGCGTAGGACGCCAGTGTGATGAGCATGTCGACGACGTCGGCGTCTCTCTGTGGTTGAGCGGTGTCGATCTCGGGCTTTCGCAGACCCTCCGAACCCCCCGATTATTGCTCGTGTCGTGCTAGCGGATAGCACTATTATCAGTGTACTGACCAACGACACCGGCTTAGAGGACACAAACGTTGCGTAACCTCCTAAGAGTGTGAGGGTCGTATGATGGAGTTTGACTGTCCCCTTCATGATCGCGTACTTCGACAGGAATAGAGTTTCTTTTCCCTTTCGTCTTCTTTTGAAGACGAACTTTGCATACTACCCGAAGCCCATCTCAAATTTGAAGAGCAGTCGTCACTCCTCTCTTTGGTGAAGTAGCCATCATAACCCGGCACGTCTTTCCACACACTACTCCCCTCCATTCCCCGCTCGATCTCTGTAGGTGCCAAAGTACAGACAATGTACCCGTAGATATCGTCACGAATCAACGGCACCGGACAATTCTGGGATTTTTTAGTAGACGTCGCCACGGAAGCTGTTGTACTTGTCGGACTGGTAGAACTGCCTTACGCCCGTCACGGCGAGTTGGAGGACGATAACAACGTCGTCCTGTCTGCCGCCAACCTTGCCACTGTACGTCTTTTTCACACGCCCAAATGGGGTTTTGGGTGCTTCGACTAGGACGCAGAAGTTGCGCATCTCATCGTCGAGTATCTTGAGCATCTCCTTGGGCTCCATGGTGTTGCAGAAGAACTGCCTCGAGATGCCGATGCAGCCGACGCGGAGAGCGTCGCGAACCTGGAAGCACATTGCCTGCGAGACACACAAACAGGGATGGGTTAGTATAAACTCACAGCGTGTGTAAGACAGTGTGTTGCATGCAGTTGGGCGTTGCATTTTAAACTAATAACTCCCATCATTCGTTGATGTCATTGTTCCCAACACCACCTTGCTAATGGATCCTTGATGTACGTACCTCCTTCCGTTCATTGGTCTGCGTTTGCACACCGAAACAAAATCTCAACAGTCAGTGGTACAAGAAAGTTGTCGGGTGGTTAGATGAAATGGGTCAGCACACCGTCAGCCAGCCCACGGAACCGCCAGCTCCTTCGGAGAGCGCCACCCACTTGCGCACGTTGTTGCGAGTGAGGGCGTGCATGAGGTGCTGCGCTTCGAAAGCCAGGTTGCTCTCGAGTACCAACACCGCCGTCGCGTCGTGCAATCCCACGGCATTCCTGGCCGATTGTATGTGCTTGATGACCACCTTGTGTGTCTCGCGGACATCTGCGAATAAGAATGGACATTGGTCAGCTCGGGTCGCTAATCGCGGGGGTTGTCTAATTGCTTGTGCCAATGAGCACACCTTTGGTGCGCAGAGCGTCGGCCCCGAGACACTGCGAGGGAAGGGCACACGATGGCGAGTGGGAGTCCGGGGCTCAGGAGCTTGCTGATGGGCACGCCGCTTGGGCAGAGGGAGGGAGAGTGTAGGATAGAGAAGGAAGTGGACAGGCATCTGAAAGGCATGATCGAGCTCATGCCGCGTGTCTACGGCAACACAGCGTCGTGCAGGCAGGCGGTGGTTGAAGTGAATGCGGTGCTGCAGATGCACGACGTCATGTGCAAGCGTGCCATGCTACTCTATGGCATGTCAAAGGAGAGGGAGATGTGCGACCACTGGAGGAGCCGAGATGCAGACGGGTCTGCTGCACTGGCCAACGACCTCCAGAGTCGCGTCCTTCCGTTTGTTGTGCCGCGCTTCTTCAAGCACAGCTGTCAGTGCCCGGACGCTTTTGTAGTCACGACAATGGTCATGTCTGAGATGTGGAAAGGGGAGAGTCTAGGGAACTGGCCACGCGCACCATAATGCTGCCGTTTGACATCTGACAGATAGAGAACACCGCAAACTGGGACGAGCCACCCCCAGCGGGGTCGACCGCCACCACAAAGTGGCTGGTGTTGTGGTCCGAATCGCCGTAGAGGTCATCGGCAATGCCACTGTAAATCCGTTTGAAAAAGGAGTCGATGTCCGCGGACGGGAACGCGCGCGACGACGCGTCCGCGCACACGCCCATCGACTCCCTGCAAAAAGGAAACACACTGTCAGCAAATGCACATGTTGCACAGTGGCGCGGCCTTGCAAACCGAAGAAGCATGGCCGGGTCGTCCGCCTGCGAACAAAAAGACAAGACGTCAGTAGTGCACACTTTTGTGCATGGTGAGGATGGCGTTGCGTACCAGCAGAGACTTCACAACCTCCATTTTTTGGGAGCTCAGCCAGCGTGGCATTTCCGCTAACTTGTGTTGGCACCTGTGCACTCGGAATAAGACAGGCGTCAGATCTGGGATCCAGGATCTCCGAGCAAAGCTTTGTGGGACAAGAAAACTGGAGATTTCGGGGAATGGAGAAGTGTTCCAGGATTTGCCGAAGACGCATTGCAAGTGTCGTCCAATGGATGGGTCAAAACCAGATGTGGTGCATTTGTCAGACACAAACTGTCCAGACTCAGAAAGCCAACGAAAGGAAGCTTGTTAAGAAGCAATCGCTATGCCGTCTTTTACATGAAAGGGATGTATCTCGTACATCGCTTAGTTGCCATGGCTCTTTTGGATCCACCAGGCAGCGAGCAACATACAGTTGATCACGTTGATCGAAACCCTTTGAACAGCCACGCTTGTAATCTGAGATGGGCATCTCAGCAGGAGCAACGTCAAAACCAATGCGTGTACAAAACCAACCCATTGAAGAATACAATTGACCACATAAACCGACAGAGGAGCAACAACAGGCTTTGCAATCTTCGCTGGGCTACAAAATCGGAGCAATCAAGGAATCAGGGTTCGAGGCGCTGTGACTTGCCGTTCGGGGTTGTCCGTCTTCATGCAGGCATCACAAACTAACGAAATCGATATGGTCTCGAATAGCTTCTTGCCCAGGGAGTCGGTCAGCTCGAACATCTTGCCTGCGGGTGCAACACCGTGACATTTGGTCAGAACGACGAACACCAAAGACATGGCGTTCGGTGGCGCGATGGCGCGAGCGTACTGTAGTGGTTGCCGGACTCGAGGAGCGTGGAAATGCACAGAAGGCACGAACTCTGCATACTCAATAACGGAACTATCTGCGAACGCGGACGTGTTGGGTTAGAGGTTGCGAGGATTGACACATGTTCAAGATTGTGCCACATACGACTTCGCTGATGAGGCCGGGGTCACAGTATGCCGCCTCCTCGAGCACGATCACATCGCCCTGTACAACACGAACGACACGCGTTAGAAAATGGCGTTTTATATTAGGGACAGTGGGCGCGGCTACTCACAGAAACGCCCTTGAGAGACTGTAGACATCAAAGATTCACATGCGCACACACACAAACGGGCAGGTGTAAGCGTGCGGCACGCGGGGTGGGGGGGGGAGGAGAGGTACTGTAAGTAAACTATTATTTTAACAACGAGTTTAGCGATCACTGTCCGGTTAGCCACACATCAAGACGATCGGTGTACACCGCAAACGTGAACAGTGCCATTTGCTTGCCATTGTCGTCTAACAGACTCTGCCTAAACTGCGTCAGCACATACGGGACCGACCGTGCGCCACCTGGCGAGTTTGCAGAGGTGCACGCGTGATCTGCGATGCTTTTGTTAAACTCTGCCCACGTGATGGACCACTCCCTTCCTCCGTTGGGCAGCAAGTTGCCTTCCCCTTTCTTAGCTACGATGCCGCTGCAGACCCACTGTCTCATGCGTTCGGTAACCAACCTCAACGAGTCCGACATCTCATGGAGTTTGTTCAAGACCGTGAGCTTAGCCGTCGGGCCATCAAATGCTAACGTGCCCGTACCAAGATACCTCCGTGTTAGGGGGTTGAACTCTATAACAAACGTGACTGTGGTCTGCGGAAAGGGCGCGCCCACTCCGCGTGTTAATGTCTTCAACGCCAAAAGCGGAAGCGGCATTCCATTGTCTTAACCCCCGCCCCCCGAACTTATCTAAACCTCATGTGCGCGCGCGCAGGCGGCGCTGGCCCGATCCCCAGCCCGCAACCAGTGCGATTGCCGCGTCGGTGCGACGCTTCTCCTTGCGCGCCTCCTTGGCTACGATCTTGGCTTGCTCGGCGGCCTCGATGGCCAGGACCTCCTCGTGGGTCTGGGGACCGTAGCACAGCCCCATCATCCACGGCTTCGGGTTGCCGGCGTAGAGGTGGCGCGGGATGTAGCGCGCGCGGCTGTGGTAGTCGTCCCACAAGCAGCATCCGTACTCGTGGATGTGCGGTTCCTCCCACATCTCGATGTACGGCGTGTTGTCCCATAACAGGATGTCGTGCGCCTGGTTGTCGATGGTGTAGGTTTTGCGCAGGTACTTGCACACGTGCTTCCAGAAGGTCATGGCGTCGCGCGAGATCTTGAAGTAGTGCAGCTCGCGACCGCCCTGGAAGCCGGGGTGGAGGTAGCCGTACTCGGGCTTCGCGCCGTTGCCGATCGTGCCGCAGTTGAGGGACACGATGAGGCGGCATATGAGCTCGATGGGCAGCTTGTCAAACATGAGGACCGCGGGCTGGGCGTACTCGTGGTCCATGATGTCCCGGCGCCACGGCTCACTTCTCAGGAGAGGGTACTGGCGCAACGGCCGCGTTAGACAATGGTAGGACAGCGCCGTGGCGCCGGGAGTCACGGTTTGGTGGGCGTCATGAGTATGTTCGCAAGCCGGGGCGGCACCGCGTTCCCCACCCCCACGAGGCTGACCATCTTGCTCTTGGGCAATGTGTAGTCCTTTGGAAATGTCTGTATGAGCGCCTTTTCAGCGCCTTTCAAGTGCCTCAACACCGTACCATCGGGGTCGGCCCACTTCAGGTGGCCAGTGGCCAGTATGGTGAAGCTGGCCTTGTCCACCGACCGCAGCTTGTCCTTGAGCGGGACGTCCACGCTCTCGCCGGTGTTGGGGTCCGGGCGGCTGTAGAGCGAGTTGCGCAGGAATTCACGCGGCGGGTTGGGGAAGACATCTCTGACTGTAATTCTGCGCTTTTTGGACTTGAAGAACCTGATGTTGGCGATGAGGAACGGGGAACCTGCTATCACCCGCCGGCGTCGCTGCGGAACCTCGTAGTTAACCGCGTCGACAGACATCCAGTCGGCTTTGAGCGGATGCTTGCGCTTCAGCTCCTCAAGCTGCGCGATGACTGCCTTGTGACCCACTTGCTCCATGGTCCAGCTGCTGGCCCCGGACGTCATCGCCAGGTTGAGAAACCACGCCACCAGGTCAACGGCGTGTTCCCTCTCGTCTTCCGGCTGGATGGGATTCATGATGCTGAGCTTTGTGCACGGAGGAGAGCCATGGAGGTGCCACTTTCTATACGTCGGAAGCGGCAGTTCGGCTGGCAGTTCGCATTTGACATGCTGGCAGTCGGGGTTGTTGTCGGCGTGGCACTTGAGAAGGTCGCTGTTGTTGTCCACGGCCAGGACCACCTTGTGGCCGGCCTGCGTTGCGCCGCACGAAAACCCTCCTATACCACAGAACAGATCCACGACATTCGTGTTCGGTGGCAATCCGCCACTAGAAACAAAAGAAAACAGAGAGGACTGTTTCATGCAGCCATGTGGTTGCCAATGCTTAGGGTATGCGTTCAAGTGTATATCAAAATGGCCACGCGTGCCAATTATACCTACACGGCGCCGGACCCTGCCCACGTCACCACGCGACCGACAACAGCTGCATCCGCTCGGCTACACTACCGGTGATCGGAGACCTGGAGTGGGGGTCCGTTTCCGTGGACATCTCTAGCGTGCGCGACAGCTCGCTGGACGCGAAAAGTGGTCGCTGAATCAAATGGCTTACGCAGTTTTGCATCTCGTAGTACGGACTCATTTTGACGCCTGCTTCCAGCTGCTTAATCTGATGCTGCATCGCTGCGGCGAATTTGGTGTCCGGTGCCCACTGTTTGGGGTCTACAGCGGTTACGACTGTGTTTATTTTCCGGTAGATGACGAGTGCATCGACGAGCCTTCTTACTCGGTCGTTGCGGTAGGCCATCCACAGCTTCTCCAGCACCTTCACCCGCGCTCGCGCATTATCCCAGTTGGAGAAGATCGACTGTGAGCTCTGCAACAGCTTTCTCATGCTCATATCCTTGACATAGACGCCCTCTTCGTTTTTCTCTTTAATGTATGCGACCCGATCTGCGATGCCACAATGGTCGGCATGCAAACTGATCTCCTCCTCGCACGCGGATACCAGCTGCCTACTCAAGTCCTCGATCGTGCCGAGCTGCTTGTGGTAGGGGTGTACCAAGACTTTGGAGCGATTGGCCAGCAGCTCCCATAGCTGGTGGGAAAGCGAGCCCGACACCAAAGAAACCCCTTGTTCCTGCTCCTCGTTGGTAAAAGGGAATGGTTCTTCGGTGATGGACCCGAGCTCAGACGTCTTCCTGGTTTCATAGCTGGTTTCATAGCTATTCATGGCCAACACTGCCCCTCGCTCAACACTTGCTACAAGTGCACACTTTATGTTTGGCTAGCGGCGAGGTTGCCGGGCGAGTCCCAATCACTCGTCGAACATTCCCGGCATAAACAAGGCTCCCATCGCAAGCAACCCCACCCCCAGTGTACCCTGGGAAATCATTTTTGCGGTGACCAAGATGCCACCGGAGACTTGCTGGGCCACCGTGCGTTCCTCTCCCGTTTCAAATACCTGCGTGGACTGTTGCGCCATCGCCTGGCTCCAGCTTCGGTTGGACAGAGGCAGACCCCCCGCGCGAACTGGCATTGGCACAAGCTTGGGCATCCCGCCCTGGAACCCCGCGCGAACTGACGCCACAGCGCGGTCGAACGCTGCTGACGCGTCGTAGCTCCCGGCGTTTATGGCCGGAAGCGACTCTGTTTGCATAATCTCAGGAATCTCCGCCCCTTTCATCGCCGTCACCATAGAGACAGAAAGCGCGCTCACGTTTAGAATGGCGAAACAGCACAAGAACATGAAGAAGTTGGACGACTGCACGTCGGTACCCATTGCATTTGAGTTCAAAGCTACGTCCGTGACGTAGTCGGCTCTTGCGGACCTGCTAGTGTTCCAGACGTCCATGTCCGTGGCGCTTCGAATAAACTCAAAACCCAAACCTGGCGTAACCCACTCGTTGTTGAGAGGAAGGTCGAACAAGAGGTTCAACGAGAAGCTGATGCGCCGCTTCTTCTCCTGTATGTCCTTCCCGGGTGCCCTCTCCACGAACGGCTTCATGTCGATCAGCTCCGCCAGGCTGAACATGCCGTCTACCATAGGGGGCAAATCGAAGCTGAGAAGGTTCAACTGCACGTTACGGGCTTTTTCGTTTGTGCGAGCCGACGCGGGTTTGGCGTTCATTGGAAAGAGTTTCGTCTTCTTGTCTGCGGCTTTGGCGTTGTTGAGCGCGACACAAAGCGCATGGGTCAGGCCGTTGTCGTTCATCAACGAAAAGAGGTAGCAGTTGTCGTTGTAGTCAATGACGCTCGGACCCGCCGTCGCGACGTATCGGTCGATTGCCCGCAAGAAGCCCGCTTCCGTCATGTAGAGCGCGTGGTCTGCGTATTGGCTTTGGTACGCGCGCGGCCTCGACTCGAGCGTCCGAAGTGTGTACGTCTGGCAGGCCGTGGTTATGGTCGCGTTGGTGAAGGTGGGGAAGCGGCGGTTGCGTTCGGCCATCCACGTCCACGTGACGGGTGTGATCGCCGCTCCTTCGGACCTTGTCGCAAGCTCTGACGCCATGCTTCTAGCAACCATCCCAAGATTGTAGATGAGCTCCTCCTTGGGATCCGGGAGCAGGTTTGCAGCAACGGCAATGTTTTGTCCGGGTGGCGGAAGCAAGAGTGGCCGGTTGGGATGGGCGACAGGGGCAGGAATGACGGGAGCAGCAGGCAGTAGGGGCTGCGCCTGTGGAGGCGGAGCGGGACCCTCGTCGAGTAGACCGGGGCCCGCATCTTCTTCGTTGTCCTGGGGAGCCGTCGGCACCACGACCGGTCCCGGAGGCGGAGGCTGCATAGGCTGTCGGTTCGGGACTCCTCCGTCTTCTGGGTTCCGCTCAGTGTTTGCCGGCGGGGCAACCTGGCCGCCCTGTGGAACCTGAGGAACGGGCGGCGGAGGCGGTGGCGGAGGTGGCGGGCGCCTAATCCTTCCTGTAAGCCCCGCAACCAAGATCGGGTTGTCGTCGCCTCCAAAGAACTTGCGAATGAAAGTGGACCGGGTCATGAGTCGGATGTCGACATGAACCAGGAGACGAGCGTGCTGCCCTTTGACAAGCTGATCGTCTACCACTCTGCCCAGCTGCCAAGCAGCGACGACGTTGTTCATGTCTCTTTCTTTGACGTCGCTCTTGGTTCCTCCCGCCCCGGTGAATGCTGCCTCATTTTCTCGCTTGAGCTCCTGCAACTTCCGGGACGACACCGGTAGTATTTGGAACTCCCAGTCGTCGTAGTCAATGGGAATGGAGACAACACACAGGTACAGCATGTCGCCCGCCGACACGCTGTCGTCAAAGAACTGAGGCACATCGGCGAACTTCTGGTTTCGAACAGCGCAGGGACCACTGACACAGACATTGAGCAGTCCGTCGTCGGTAGACGCGTTTGGAACAATCAAATTCAGCAACGTGTCGTCATGCTCCATTCCGAGGAGCACGCCATCCAGTCGCCACTCGCGGAAGGCCGACACTGCCATCCAGTCGAACTCTGGCCACACCTCCGTCCCCGTTCCATCGAGAAGTGCAGCTTCCGCATCGGCCAACACAGCAGTGGCCCTCCCGACCTCTTCCATGTCGAGTCTCATGCTCGCATCGTAGTCCTGCGACGGCCTCTGCCTGGTTTGAGGCAAGTTCACCTTTCTGTAGTCCTCCAGGTTGTACGCAGATGTCTCTTCTGCGGCCCGCAACATTGCGCCACGAGCCTCCACGTACTCTGAGGTCATGGCAGGGTCGACGTCACTCAGCCTATTGCGGTTCGTTTTGAGCATGTCGTTGACGTCGCGAAGCGTCGCACACCTCGAGAAGCGGCCCGTACTCGTACCGAACACGGTATTGCTCTTACAAACAAACAGCGCGTCTCCGGTGTTCATCTGCGTCTGCTCGAGGGAACGTGTCGAGGCAACCCTCGTGTACACTATGGCGACGTTCGTAGCCCGTGTCGGATGCTCGCTGCTGGCGGGGATTTTGCGGCGGCCAAGCCCTTTTACATCGTCCGTAGGCAGCTCTTGATCCAGTCTCGGATTGACCAAGCGACCGGGTGGAATAGACAGGGGCCGCTTTACGGAGCTGTACCCCGCGCGCGGACCCTCGTAGCGCACGCTTGGCTCGAAGCTCGCAAGCATCCTCATCAATTGTGAGCGAGCACGCAAGATATCTGAGTGATAGCGGCAAAGCTACAGTGGAGTGATGTCGGCAACAAAAACCGGCCGGCTCACTCGTTGCTGTAAAGACTTGCTCGTGATAGGAGTTTGGTACATAAGCCCGTGGCGCAGTCAGTGACCACGTCGATGTAAACACACACACACTCCTCAGCACACCAACACCTTCCATCTCAGTACCCGGCGCACAGACGCGGCATGCCAGGCAGCAAAACCGTGACACCCTTTCCTGCCTTGTTGGCACATCAGTCAGCGTCAGTATTGACGCGCTTCGCAAGCCGCTCCTGACAACCGTGCATGAACTCGAATAGCTTGCCGCGCTCGTCCTTGTCTCGCACGTCGACACACCCCTTGCTTGGCTTGCGCTTGGCCGCAAGCCACACGTTGGGACCGCGGCAGGGGTGCTCCTTCTCTCCGTTGGTCTTGAAGATGACACCGTCGCTTACTGCGCACTTGGACGAGTAGCGAACCTGCACCCGGACGTCATCCTCTGTGATCGGGCACGCTCCCAGGTTTCCCTTGCACGGGATGGGCTTGTCCAGCCACCCAGCCTGGGAGATGATGTTGCACACGGGCCCCGCAGCCCACGGAGAGTCTTTGCATAGCTCGTAGGGAAGCGAGTGGTCAATCTTAACAATTCCCACCACACAGCCCTTGCGAAACTGCAACTCCTTCCAGTCCCATGGAGGAATCGTCATCTTCGGGAGCAACTCCCGGCAGCGCTCGTATTGCGAGCGGGTGACGTCCTTCTTTCCCTTTCCGAGGATGACTCCGTACCACCCGGGTGCCAAGCGCCCGTGTCGGTTCTCGATGTTCTTGGAGCGGATGGCAACTGGATGCTCATCGTGATCGTCATCGGGAAACACCTTTTCGCCCTCTAGCATGCTCCATGCCAAGTAAAACCCCTTGAGTACAAAACAGTGAGTGATTTCTTCCGGACAAGCGGCGCCAGTGCTCATGGCTGACCGCCCGCTGTCTTACCACATACGCCACCAAACTGCTCAATCAGTATCCAGACACCTTACACGGCGCCGGCGATGTCGAATTATACTCGCCAGGCGTGTCACAGCAGTCCATCAGTTTCCATATTTAGATCGACGATATCCACAACACTGTGAACATTGACTGGTGTGAAATCTCGAGCGATCTGGTTGACGAACCGCGCCAAATCGTACAGGAGTGCCGGTGGAGTGCCGGTTCCCGGCACTCCACCGGGGGTAGGCCAGACCACCCAAGTCCGGTAAC
>Ga0136655_1000453_pt1 | contig 18528 bp, 14 predicted proteins | sample CPBDNA_2_FD_94863 | JGI IMG/M metagenome (GOLD analysis project Ga0136655, IMG submission 94863) | Freshwater to marine salinity gradient microbial communities from Chesapeake Bay, USA - CPBay_Spr_15_0.8_DNA (version 2) | ecosystem: Environmental > Aquatic > Marine > Coastal | place: USA... | reverse complement strand
TTTATCATTGTAATTGCGTCACCCTCTCTGGCGCAGGATAAATTCCAGAAATCGGTTAGCCTTTCCTTCGAATCCGGACCATTAATCAGTAATGGTAAACCCTGGGCGGATGAAGTCAAGAATAGTGTTGAATATCGTGGAATCGATGCCAAGTTCAGTTGGAGAAAAATCGCCAATACTCACATGAACCATCTCTATCGATATCCTACATTTGGAGTAGGATTCACTTCTTTGCTAGGGGATTTCCCGGAAATTGGAAGGCCACAGGCTTTTTATGGATTTTTTGAAATGCCTTTTTCTTATAAAAAACCAAACCAAAAACTTTCCTTTGGCTATTTCTCGCAGATAGGACTTGGGTTTAACCTGACCCCTTATGATTCCATTAATAATCCAAACAATCAATACATCGGGTCAACCTTGAATGCTTATATCCATTTTGGATTCAGGGGGGAATACCAGCTTTCTGATCGTGTATTAATTATTTCTGATCTAGGTATGAAACACTATTCCAACGGTGCGATCAAAAAACCAAATGCAGGAATTAATCTAGTCCCATTCTCGCTGGGAGTAAAAAGTTATTTAGGGAAAGTCAATCCAACTCCGGCTACGCGGCCAGTTTATCCTGACCTCGACAAACGATGGTTTCTCAATATTGCGCTTTATACGGGCTTCAAAAATTATGAAATTGGAGATCGTAATTATTTTAGAGGAGGACTTGGAGTCAATTACCTCTGGGAGGCTAATTATAAGTTTCGATTGGGTTTAGGGCTTGACCTTTTCTATGCACCTGGTATGAGCGAAAGAAATAATGGACAAAAGTTTACCTTTCGTGATCAGACCTCCCTTGCAGTCGTAGGTTCCTGGGAATGGAAATTAACAGAAAAGTTATTTATGCCAGTAGGTTTTGGAGTATACCTTTACCGAAATGAGTTGAATCAAGAGATGAGCATTTACTATGAGCGAATTGGGTTTCGGTATCGAATGACCGAAGCACTTTCTGCGGGATTGCAAATCAAAGCACACAAAGCCAAAGCGGATTTCTTCGAATTTACCTTAGGTTACACAATTCTTGGAAGGGTAAGGTATCAAACCAGTAAATAGATTTGATGACTCCACTGATCAAAATTTATTTTTTTTTAACTCATGCTTATTCTAGCTTGCTGATTAGATTAAGCCCTTTTATGATAAAATTTAGTAGTATAAGCTGGTTGATGAGTATAGGATTGACTTTGATCAGCTTTGGTGGATTTTCCCAGTCAAAGAATTCATCAGAGATTTATCATCAGCTCCTTCAGCTCAAAGAGACTAAAAGAATCTTATATGTGGCTGCTCATCCCGATGATGAAAATACCCGATTGATCGCCTATATGGTCAATGGCCTACACAGTGAAGTGGCTTATTTGAGCCTTACCCGAGGAGATGGAGGACAGAATCTTATTGGAAAAGAACTGGGAATTGGTCTAGGTCAGATTCGTACGCAAGAGTTATTGAAAGCGAGAGAAACGGATGGAGGAAGACAGTTTTTTACCCGTGCCATGGACTTTGGGTATTCCAAAGACCCCACAGAAACCCTTCAAAACTGGGATAAGGAAAAAGTATTGAGTGACGTAGTTTGGGTGATTCGGAAATTTCAACCTGATATCATCATCACTCGATTTAACACAATTCCAGGAGTCACGCATGGTCATCATACTACTTCAGCGATATTGGCGGAGGAAGCTTTTGACTTATCAGGAGATCCAAAAGCCTTTCCAGAGCAACTAAGCAGCGTAAAGCCTTGGCAAGCCAAACGGATTTTTTGGAATGCGTATAATTTCGGGGGAGAATTCAAGGAGGATTCAACAGAAATTTATGATGTGTTTCCAACAGGTGAATTTAATTCGCTGTTGGGAGAATCTTATAGCCAAATAGCTGCAGATAGCAGGACTATGCATAAATCTCAGGGTTTTGGAGCTACTGCTGGAATTGGGAATGCGGTAGATCATATTCAATTTCTGAAAGGTGAACCCTTTACTAATTCAGCTTTTGAAGGAGTAAAAGATAGATGGGACTCCTTTCCAAATGGAAAAGCTATTTCAGCAGCTATCGAAAAGCTAATAGGGAGCTTTAATTTCAAAGATCCTAGCACCAATGCAGCAGCATTGCTTGCCATCCGCAATAAAATGAATTCAATTTCGAATGCTCCAAGTTGGTTGGTAGAAAAGAAATTAAAGCTAGATCAGCTGATCATTTCTGTGCTAGGCCTAGACTTTGAGTTGGTTACCAGGCAGGAATTGGGCTATGCGGGGCAAGATATCGCTGCTCAATTGGTATTCAATAATCCGACAGCACTTTCAGTTACAGGAGTTTCTTTGATAGTAGATCAAAAAGAATTCAGAAAAGAAAATGATTTCATTAAAGGCAATGAGCCTTTTATATTACCGGTGAACTTTACAATTCCTGAGGATGCTAAGCCTTCACAACCTTATTGGCTGGAGAAGCCCATCGATGGAGCGTTGTATAACGTTTCCAATCAAGATGATATTGGAAAGCCATTTAATGATGTGAAACTTGGAGGGACATTAGTCTTTAAAATCATCGATGAAAATTTCAGCATTGAAATCCCTTTGATGTACAAATTCAACGATCAAGTTGATGGAGAAGTCAAACAACCATTTACCATTGTGCCGGAAGTTGATCTTACGGTTTCAAATGATGTGGTGTTTTTGATTCCTGAGGTAAGTTCCAAACTCAAAGTGACTGTTCACTTCAAAAATCAGCTACTTGATGGGGGGTTGGACTTCAAAGGTCTTCCTGCTGATCAGTACAAAATCCTGACAATTACCGATAACACCTTTCTCAAAGAGCGTGTATATGAGGTGGAATTCTTGAATAAAGGCCAAGGGCTCAAAGATATTACCGCACGTTATACTACCAGCCGGGGAAAAGTATTTGACTTGATTACTTATCGAATTCTATACAAGCATATTCCGAATCTGACTTATTTCCAGCCCGCTGCGATTCGATTGATCCAAGAGAACTGGAAAGTCTCCAAAGCTAAGATTGGATATATTCCAGGTGCAGGAGATGATGTTCCGGCCACACTGACTGCATTGGGATATCAAGTTGAATTTATTGGTGCAAATGATTACAGCGTAGAAAAATTGAGCCAATACAAAGCCATAATAGTTGGGATTCGAGCATATAATACGAATGAAGCCTTGGCGTCCAATCAACAAATCTTGATGGGCTATGTCAGATCAGGTGGAAAAGTGATTGTACAATACAATACTAGTTCACCATTGCTGACCAATCAATTGGGGCCATATCCTTTTGTGCTTAGTCGAAATCGTGTCGCCGTTCAAAATTCACCTGTTCAAGTGGATTGGAATCATCCGCTAGTCAGGAGCCCAAATCAGCTGGATGAATTAGATTTTGATAATTGGGTTCAAGAGCGAGGCTTATATTTCGTAGGGCAAATGGACGAACGGTATGAGACTCCATTTCAAATGAATGATCCAGGCGAGGACTCGAGTAATGGGTCATTGATCTACACTAAGTTTGGGGAAGGGAAATATATTTATACCGGGATTTCCTTTTTCAGGCATCTTCCTGCCGGAGTCCCTGGGGCAACTAAATTGTTTATCAATCTTATCGAAGAATAAGGATGGAAGAGAAAAATATTCGTTGGAGTTATTTATACATTGGGTTAATGGTGGCCCTTGTTGTTCTGATTGGTCTTTTCGCCCTGCTTAATTATGCCTACGCATGAGTAATCTGGATTGGATTGTACTTTTTGGTACCCTCATTACAATTGCAGCTTATGGAGTTTACAAAACCTATGGGCCAAAGGATTTAGATTCGTATCTCCGAGGTAAAAATTCCATGAATTGGTGGACGATTGGACTTTCCATCATGGCTACTCAAGCCTCCGCCATCACTTTTTTGAGTACACCTGGCCAAGCCTATGAAGATGGCATGCGCTTTATCCAGTTTTATTTCGGATTGCCTTTGGCGATGATTATTATTTCGGTAGCCTTTATTCCGATTTATTATAAGCTAAAAGTCTATACTGCTTATGAGTACCTTGAAAATCGCTTTGATTTAAAGACTAGAACGTTAGCGGCTCTATTGTTTATCATTCAGCGTGGTTTAGCAGCTGGAATTACTATTTATGCGCCTGCGATTATTCTTTCAACTTTATTGGGTTGGAATTTGACACTCACTAATGTCGTCATCGGCGCTGTGGTAATTATATATACCGTTTCAGGTGGTACGGAAGCTGTTTCGATTACCCAAAAGCAGCAGATGGCAGTGATGATGGGAGGGATGGTCTTAGCGGGGATAATCGTAATTCAAATGCTGCCAATCTCTTTCCAGGAAGCACTTCACGTAGCTGGGAAAATGGATAAACTCAATATGGTGAACTTTGAGTTTGACCTCGCGGATCGTTATAACGTCTGGTCAGGAATGACTGCTGCCGTCTTTTTATTTCTATCCTATTTTGGAACAGATCAAAGTCAAGTCCAGCGTTATTTGTCCGGACAAACGCTAGCCCAGAGTCGAATGGGATTGATTATGAATGGTTTTCTGAAAATTCCTATGCAGTTTGTCATCTTGTTCATAGGGGTGATGGTCTTTGTGTTTTACCAGTTTTTTCTTCCGCCGGTGGTTTTCAATACCGTACAGACCGATAATTTACGCCAAAGTGAGTATGCAGGAGAATTTGAAGCACTGGAAAAGGAATACAGTGACAATTTCGATAAAAGTAAGGCCTCCTACACCGAGTTATTAGCTGCGATTGATCAAGAAGATACTCAAAAAGAAGCTACCGTTCAGCAGCAAATTAAGTCACTCAAGGCGGAGCAAAATGTAATCCGTGATGAAGTCAAATCATTGATAGTCGCCAATGATCCAGATGCAGAGACTCGTGATACAGATTATGTTTTTATGCGGTTTGTGATGGACAATCTTCCCGAGGGAATCATCGGATTGCTATTTGCAGTGATTTTCTCAGCAGCAATGTCCTCCACAGCATCTGAACTCAACGCTTTAGGCTCGACCAGTACAGTTGATTTGTATAAGCGATCTATAAAAAAAGACGGTGATGATCATCATTATCTGGTTTCATCAAAAGTGTTTACAGCATTCTGGGGGCTTGGGGCAATCCTTTTTGCCACGTATGCTTCTTTGTTTGAGAATTTGATTCAAGCGGTTAATCTCCTTGGTTCCTTGTTTTATGGAACCATTCTTGGGATTTTCATGGTAGGCTTTTTCATGAAGTGGGTCAAAGGGAAAGCAGTATTTATAGCTGCTTTGATGTCAGAAGCTTTAATACTCTTCGTGCATTTCCGAAATGGTATCGGTGCCTTTGGCTTCGTCTGGGATATCGGGTTTCTTTGGTATAATGCGCTAGGTTGTTTGGCGTTGATGCTTTTTGCTGCGATGATTCAGTTGACAATCAAGAAATAAAAAAATCCCCCTTAAAAAATCAATTTTTCAAGGGGGATTTCACTTTTAGATAAGATGATTCTTATTTCAGCGATTTGATCAATCGTTCATTTAAAGCAATATAATCCGGATTCCCTGCTTCTTTGGCCAGTGTCATCGACTCTTTTGCAGAAGCAATTGCTTCAGATTTCATTCCAAGAGTGGCTTCGATTTTAGCTTTAAGATGCACCGTCCAGTATTTTTTATCACTTCCCACAGATTTGCTGATCCAAGCATAAGCCTGATTCATGTCTTTCTTATTGGTGTAGTAATAATTTGCGGCAGCGTAAAGCAATCCTGAATTTTCTGTTTCAGTATTAATGACTAGCTCTTGAATTTGTGCCATCACGATTTCATCCACCTCTGTTTCGATTCGGAAATCCACCCGCGTAGTTTCCCATTTGATTGATAAATTGGCTCCGGTATCTGTCATGTCGGCAAATGTGATTTCCATAGTTTCGTAGTTTCTGCTCAACTTATTTGGAGTCACATTGAAGCGAAGTAGATCATCTGATTCATTGTAACCGATTGCTCCCCATAGCGTGGTGTTTTTGGAAAGGATCATGGTCCATTCTGATTTGTTTGGAATCGCGTAAAGTGCATATTGTCCAGCAGGCACATTCTTGCCACTGATGATGACATCAGTTGAGAAAGTCAAAAGAGTTGCGCCGTTGGCTCCAGTGCGCCATACTTCCCCAAAAGGTACTAATTCACCAAATATTTTCCTGCCTTTTGTGCTTGGTCTGCTATAATCGACAGTGACATTGGATAGTCCGACTTGCTGCGCGATTTTTGCAGAAGGGGAGGCTTGAGGCATTTGGATTTGCTGCGCAAAGGAGGTAGAAATACTTCCTATTAAGAACAAAACGATAAGGATTGATTTGAAATTCATGATGAAATTTAATTGGAGTTAAATAAATTGATTGGTAAACGAAGATTGTTTCATAATCGCCTGCAATTTGGGAATTTTTGATGCATTTTTACATTAGCCGAATGGCATTTTTGATCCAACCCGAAAAGATTCCTGAAATCATCGGAACGCTTTTCACTTAGAATGGATTTTTGATTTTAATATGAGTTTAGCAATAATTAGCCCTGGAAAGAATCCCAACGCTTGGATCAATGTGATTCGAACGCTTGATCCAACCTTAAAAATTCAGGTTTACCCTGATATTTCAAACCCTGAGGAAGTGGAGATCGCTTTTCTATGGCAACATCCTGAAGGCCTATTGGCTAAATTCCCGAATCTGAAGCTCATCAGCTCCATGGGAGCTGGCGTAGATCATATTCTTCGTGATCAATCGATTGATTCCAAGATTCCTATTGTGAGAATCGTCGATGAGAAATTGACTTGGTCCATGACTAACTATGTGGTGATGGGTGTATTGAATTATCACCGACAGCTTCCGCGTTATCAAAAAGATAAGCTGCGTAAAGTTTGGGATATGAGTACTCCTGAGCTGGAAGTCACTGTAGGAGTGATGGGAGTAGGAGCCTTGGGCTATGATGTGATGGAGAAGTTGGCCATGATGGATTTTTCAGTTGTGGGATTTGGATTTTCAGAGAAGAAGGACTTTAAGTATCCATATTATTCAAAAAGTGAATTGCCCGAATTCCTGAAATCAGTGAATGTGGTCATTTGTCTTTTGCCACTAACCGCTGCTACTGAGAATGTTTTGAATGAGGCGTTCTTTTCAAAATGTACACCAGGCACTTATTTGATCAACGTGGCAAGAGGAAAGCATTTGGTGGAAGAAGATCTGATTCAAGCCTTGGATCAAGGACAGCTGTCTGGTGCGATGTTGGATGTATACAGAACAGAGCCTTTACCGGAAACTCATCCATTCTGGGATGACCCAAGGATTACTATGACCCCACACATCGCTAGCGTGACCAACCCGAAAGCGGCTGCTCCTCAATTGATGGAGAATATAAAACGTATAAAGGAAAACAGAGAGGTGCTAAACCTCGTAGATCGAATCAAAGGTTACTAACATGAAATGAAAACTCCATTCACCATATTATGCCCCACAGATTTTTCAGAATGTTCACTCAATGCAATTGAGTATGCGGCAAAATTGGGTGAAAAATACCAAGCTGATTTAATCTTATTTCATGTATTGAATCAAGCAGATTACATGAAGCTTTCTCCATTGGATACCTCTGGGACGAATCAAATTAACTTCATTACTGAAAAACTAAATAATCTCAAGGAAGCAGTTTCTCAAGAAAGCATTCCGAAAGGCTTAAAATCTTGTGAGGTTGCTTATAGAAAAGGTAAAATTGTTCAAGATACACTTGACTATTCAATTTTGATGAAGGCAGATCTGATTGTGGTAGGAACCGAAGGGATCAACGATCTCAGAGAAAATATCATTGGATCTAGAGCCAGCAGGATTGTGGAGGCCGCAGATATGGACGTTTTAGTAGTGCCTAGACGCGTGTTCTTCAAAGCCCCAAAGAAACTGGTGTATGCCTCAGATTACTTGGAGGAAGATAAATTGGCGATTCAGAAAATCGTTGAAATTGCTCGATTCTATAATTCTGAGGTAGATTTGGTACACATCAGTTCAAGTCAAAAAGCAATAGATAAATCACTTCATATGACGATGGTGGAAGAGATTGAGCCATTCATTTCGTATGACAAGGTGAATTTTGTACTCAAATCCTTTCGGGATGATTTAGCCCTCGGATTAGAAAACTACCTGAATGTATCCAAAGCAGACGTCCTCTTTACACTCAGTAAAAAGCGAAGTTTCTTTGAGCAGATTTTTACCAATAGCCTTTCAAAAAAAATGGCTTATTTTATCAATAAGCCACTTTGGGTGATCAAATCGTTTTAAGCTTAATATCCTCTTCATGATTCGTCATACCGTTGTTTTTAAATTGAAATATCCGAAAGAATCGTCAGAAGAAATCGAATTTTTTGAAGCAACGTCTCGCTTGTCCTCTATACCTGGAGTTATTAATTTTGAGTCGTTGCGTCAAATAAGTAAGAAAAATGACTTTGATTATTGTTTGTCCATGGAGTTTGAAACATCGAAAGCGTATGAGGAATACAATCAAAATGATGATCACGTTAGATTTGTCCAAACCTACTGGGCTAGCTATATCGAATCCTTTCTTGAATTAGACTACGAGCTAATCTAGGTGTTGGTTAATTTGGTTTTGTATGGTTTTCCCCAAACCATTTCAATCTTTTTTACCTCCTGCTATCCTCTTCAAATATCCCGAAAACTCACGGCGTGTTTTTGAGTCAGTAAAAAGGGATTTGAAGATTCCCCAAAAATGGCCTAGGCTCATATCCCGATTTATGCGGTATTCCTCTTTGCTAGCCTTCCCTGTTAGGGACTCTTTTTTGTCTAAAGGCTTCTGCTCAGGAGCTTTATAGCCTACTAGATCATCGGCTTTCTCAAAACTCTTTTTTGACCTTGCTTGATATCCGATTTTCTCCTCGACTAGCCCTTTATTATTATAGGCTACCGCATCTTCAGGATCTAATTCTATGGTTTTTTCATAATCTTCTATAGCACCAGCCAGATCTCCAACCCGATCTTTGAAGTAGGCTCTGCTGCTGTAGCGATACGGATTTCCCGGATCTAGATTTACAGCACGGTCAAATTCTGAAAGGGCTTCCTCATTCCGTTTTAAGAGGTGAAGAACTACAGCACGGTCACTCATGAAATCAGTATTGTAAGGTTCTAATTCCACGATCAAATCAAAATCGATAATCGCCTCAGTAGTTCGGCCAAGTCTTGAAAGTACTCGTCCACGATTCAAATGAAACTCTGGCTGATTGGGATTTTCAGAAATCAGATTGTTGAAAATCACTAAAGATTCTTCAAACTTCCCTTCCTTAAATTTTGCTACTGCTATTTCGAAATTCATGTCGTTCTTTTTAATATAGACAAAATTAACATTGAATAGTTTATGGAAATAACTTTTACTCCTTTTTGCAGGTGAGAGAGAGTGATTGTTATCTTTAAGATCTAAGAAAAGAAAAACTATGCCCCAATCACCCCAAGCTGTTCTTAAAGATCTGAAAGAGAAAAAGTTTGCTCCAATTTATTTTTTAGCCGGAGAAGAACCATTCTTTATCGATCTGATCTCTGATTACATCGAAAAGAATGCGATTGCGGAGCAGGAGAAAAGTTTCAATCAAATTGTGCTCTATGGAAAAGACGTCACAGTAGGAGCAGTTTTGAATAATGCTAGGAAATTTCCTATGATGGCGGAGCGCCAAGTGGTCATCGTCAAGGAAGCACAAAGTATTGTAGATCTTGGAAAAGAGGAGGCACAACAACTACTGATCAGCTATTTAGTCAATCCACTTCCGAGTACTATTTTAGTTTTAGCATATAAGTACAAGAAATTAGATGGGCGCTCAGCCTTGAGTAAAGAGATTGACAAACGCACCATCCATGTCAAATCAGATAAAGTCGCTGATTACAAATTGACGCAGTGGATCGAGGAGTACTTTAGGGACCTAGGCCATAGTATTGACTCTAGAGCGGCGCAATTGCTCAGTGACTCGATAGGAAATAATCTTGAGGTAATGACTAATGAGGTGGGTAAAATGCTGATCAATTTCAAGGAATCCACAAAGTTCAGCTCCGAGGATATTTCCAAATACATCGGTATCAATAAGGATTACAATAATTTTGAGTTCCTCAAAGCAATTGGATTCAAGGACGTCATCAAGGCAAATAAGATTATCGCCTATTTTGTCCAAAACCCAAAGGCACATCCAGTCATTCCGCTTTTTTCACTGATGTATAACTACTTTTCTAAAATCACTATCATACATCAATCTCGTAAAAAAGGTATAAGTGATGCACAGTTGGCGGGCATAATTGGAGTGCCTCCATTTTTTGTTAAAGAATACGTGACAGCCGCTCGCAACTACAATTTGGGCAAGGTAATTGATATATTCCGATACCTAAAAGAAGCAGATCTTCGTTACAAAGGAGTGGATTCTGGCAGTATGACACATGCCGAAAATCTACGAGAGCTTGTCTACAAGATCTTGCATTGATTAGCTAAGCCTAACTAGTTGACCCGCTTTTGAAATAAAATTGAGTGGATGATTTTATAATCCATGATTTTGTTGAAGAAGCTATTTTAAGACAATAAGCTATGAGATATTACCTTATGCTCTTTTTGGGCATTGGATTTAGTTTGGATGCCATCGCACAATCCTCACTCTATCAAAGCAGCAAACAACACACTCTCGATCACAATCTTGAACTTTTTGATAAACAGCTTTTCTCGGCTAGTTTATATGATAACACAAGACTGCTGGATCAGCCAATCAGTTCCGAACCATACAAATCTGCCGAACTTCATCGCGCCATGGCAGCCCTTCAACTGGAAAGTCCAGATGGGCCAGGTTTGATGAAAAGTTATATTCTTGTAAATGGTAATCATCCTTCGGTGGTGACCGCAGGATTGTATCTAGGGGATCATTTTTTTTATAAAAAAAATTACCCTGAAGCACTTGAAGGCTATTCGCTGGTAGATCCTGCAAAATTATCTGATGCTAACAAGGCGGATATCCTCTTCAAGCAGGGATATTCTCATTTTCAATTAAAAAATTACAGCCAAGCAGCCCCACTTTTTGACCAAGCCAAAACCTTGAGTCAACCAATCAGTGTTGACGCTTATTACTATAGTGGATTTATTGCATTAGAAAATGGCAACACTCAAAAAGCAATCAGCGATTTGCAAATGGCCGCTAAAGACAGGTACTATGCGAATAAAGTTCCTTACCTGCTTGCAGCGCTGTATTATCAGCAGGGAAGCTATGAAGAGTTGATTCAATACGCCGAACCCATCTTGCTGACTGGACAAAATCTTGAAAAAAAGGAAGTCATCTATTTATACTTGGCGGAAGCCTATTATGCAAAGAAGGACTTCAAGAATGCTGCGAAAAACTACGATGCCTTTATCAATTCCCGAAAAGGGGAGTTGGCTCCAAATGAAATCTACAAGGCAGGAGTCGCTCAGTTTGAGATTGAAAATTACCAACGAGCGACCGACTATTTGAAAGTTTCCGCTGCTGCAAATAGTGAGTTGGGGCAAGCCTCAAGCTATTATTTGGGTCACGCGTATTTGAAAGTTGAGAATTTTCAATTCGCTTCCACAAGTTTCAGTGCTGCTTCGAAATCAGATTTCAACAAACAAATCCAAGAGGATGCGCTATTTAACTATGCGAAAGTAAACTTACAGAAAGGGAGTTTTCAGTTAGCGATTTCAGCTTTAGACGAATATTTGGAGAGCTATCCAGCAGGAAAAAATAAAGTTGAAGCGGAGAATTTACTTTCAGAGGCCTTGGTCAATACCAATGATTACCTCAGAGCGATTGAGCAATTGGATAAAATTTCTACGAAATCACCTCGAATCAGATCCGCTTACCAGCAAGTCGCATTTAATCAAGCAATGGTTTATTACCGCGATCAAAAGTATCCTGCAGCATTAAATTACCTCGATAAATCTCTTCAGTTCCCAGAGAATCCTACGATTGTATTGGACTCACATTTCTGGAAGGGAGAAATTCACTCGGCAGCGGGGAATCTACCAATGGCGATCAAGTCTTACGACACGGCGGTTGATTTAGGCAAAAAAACATCCAGTGCGTACTTGACCAAGAGTCTTTATGGATTGGGCTATGCCTATTTCAATTCTCAACAATACGGAAGGGCTGAGCAAGAATTCAAGACCTATTCGGACCGACTCCGGACTCGTGAAAATAAGGAAAATTACGATGATGCACTTTTAAGACTAGGAGACACCTATTATGTGCAGAAGAGCTTTCCAGAAGCAGAAGCCACTTTTCAACGAGCAATCAATGAAAGTAATAAGGGGATTGACTATGCGTACTATCGTCTTGCGGTAATTCAAAACTTCCAATCTAAAAACCAGCAAGCACTAAGTCAGTTGGATATGTTGATTTCACGCTATCCAAATAGTTTGTACATCGAAGATGCATTATTCCAGCGAGGACAAATAAATATGGAGGAGACGCAGTATCGAACTGCCTCAATTAGCTTTTCGGACCTTATCAACTCCAAGCCCAATAGCCCTTTCATTCCTTATGCATTGGAAGGAAGAGCCGTGGCTAATTTCTCACTTCAAAGCTATGATCAAACGATAGCGGACTACAAGACTATTTTGGATAAATATCCGAACGCTGAAAATTCAGAAACTGCTTTGAAAGGACTTCAGGAAACTTTGGCTTTGCAGGGAAGGTCGGCAGAATTCTCTGATTACTTAGGCAAATACAAAGGAGCCAATCCAAGTAGCAGTAGTGTCCAATCCTTGGAATTTGAATCTGCCAAAGGAATCTACTTTGATAAAAACTATGCACAGGCGACTCGAGCTTTTGAAAATTATCTGAAAAACTATCCGCAATCGGCCCAGCGAGCTGACGTACTTTATTTCTTGGGTGATAGCTATTTCCAATTAGGAAATAAAAATCAGGCTTTGGCTCAATTCAAAATTCTTGAAAAAGAGCCGGCATCTCCTCAGCGTATCCGAGCTATCCAACGAATCGGAGCCATGGAGCTGGAAAACAAGAACTATGCGCAAGCAATCCCTTACCTAGAAACTTCAGCTAGTAATGCAAGAAACAAGGTTGAAGAGGCAGAAGCAGTGCAAGGCTTGATGATCGCCAATTTTGAGGTTCAAAAATATGATCAGGCTATCCAACATGCGGATCGTCTATTGACTTTGGACGGAATCCTTCCGGAATCTACCCCAAAGGCCATACTCACAAAAGGGAAGTCTCAATTGAAATTGAATCGTAGACCAGAAGCTGAGGCGACACTTTTTGCACTAGTGAATGAATACAAAACCGTTCAAGGAGCTGAGGGACTTTATTTATTGGCAAACTCCTATCAAGAAAAAGGAGATGTGATCAAATCAAATGAGACGATATTCGACTCTTCGGGCCCATTTGTAGACTTTGATTATTGGTATGGTCGAATGTTCCTATTACTCTCTGACAATTATCTGAAAACAGGGGAGACTTTCCAAGCAAAAGCTACACTCGAGTCGATCGTAGAAAGATCCACGAATCCGGAAATCAAACAACTGGCTCAAGCTAAACTTCAAACCATCAAATAACCATGAAAAAGCTAGCAACAATTCTTTTTTTTAGCACGTTGGTTGGAGTCGGTAATCAGACAGCGAATGCTCAAACGCAGTCCAAAGGGGAAGTAAAAGACCAGGAATTTGTCATCCGAAAGGATCGAGTTCTGACTGTTCCTGTTCAGCCTCGTATTTACGAAAAACTCCCAGTAATGCCTCAGGCGAAAGGAATTACTGATTTCAATTACTTTGCAAATCGCTACAATTTAAATTTGAAGCCGCTACAACTAGCCGCCACGCCAGCTGACAAAAATTTCTCTGCCCCAAAGCTTAATCTCTATCCAGGTTTCGTGCGTGCAGGTTATGGGAATTTTGCATCTCCTCTATTGGAGATTCGATATATGGAGACGGAAGTAAGAGACTTCAATTATGCGCTGCAGTTGAATCATCAGAGTTTTGGAAAAGGGCCGGTTTTGGATGAGCAATCCAAGGAGTCCCATTCGAATCTGGGATTTGATGGAAGCTATTTCTTGGATCTTTTCGAAGTTTATGGAGGATTAAAATGGAAGCAGGATGCCTATCAGTTTTATGGATTTGAACCAAGAAATTCGGATGATTTAGATCCTCAACCTGTTGAAGTCCAAGGAAATGTATTAAACACCATTGATCTTAAAGCCGGAATTAGAGAATTGGAAAAAGTAGGTCCGATTTATTACGAAGCGGAATTGAGCTTTAGAAATTTCAAAGACAGCTATCTAGTTAGAGAAAGTCAATTTGGATTTCAGGCAAAAGGAATATTCAAGCCAATTGATGACTGGACAGGCGAAGTGGGATTGTCATATTTCGCGACCAATCCAGAAGATCTGGATTTTAGTGAATCTCGAAACTACTTCGCAATAAGACCTAATGTGTCTTATAATTATGGGGATTTTTCCTTCACTGCAGGACTGAATATTATTTCGGAAAATGATTCGATTGCTGATAAATCCAGTGATTTTAGAATCTTTCCTGTTTTGAAAGCTTCCTATCAATTTGCTCCGGAATTTGGATTTTATGGAGCATTTACCGGCGATGTGAATCGGAATACCTCTTACAGTTTCGTGATGGAAAACCCGTTTTTGGGCCCAACTAATAGGCTTTTGAATACCGTCAATAATTACAAAATACAAGGAGGGATAGAAGGGCAGTTTCAAGAGACATTCCAGTATCGTGCGGGAATAGACATCAGCCGTTACAATCAGCTTTACTTCTTCGTCAATAATTATACTCAGGATCTCCTTAGCTCCGATGAAGCTCGATTCAATCTAGTCTATGACGCTAAAGTGGCGGTATTCAATATCAATGCTGAATTGGGCTTTAAGCTATCAGATGTTTATTCCCTGAGTTCACGATTGGACCTTTACCAATTTGATTTGAATCAGCAGCCTGAAGCTTGGTCTAGAGCGACTTGGGAATTCAAAGTCAATAACCAAGTGACTCCACTAGACCGTCTTTTGATTCAAGCCAATATCAACTTTATGGGCGGAATCAAGACAAGAGGAGCCTTATTGGGGGTTAGTGAAATTGCAGGGAGTCCAGAAATCTTTCAAGTAGTCAAGCTCAAAACCATTGCAGATCTACAGCTAAAAGTTGATTACGGAATCACAGAACGGATTTCCATTTTTGCCGAAGGAAATAACCTCTTGAATGCAACGAATACCCGTTGGCTCAACTATCCGGTAAGAGGGATTCAGCTTATTGGGGGTGCATCCTTTAAATTCTGAGGTTTGTTCTGATTTTGGTTGGGGTTTACAGTCAATTCGTTTAGTTTCGTATCATTCCCAAATTGCTATGAATTCCGAAAATAATTCCAATACCCATTGGCCTGATCCAAAGGACTATGGATTACCTGTAGTCGAGATCAAGCCGATTAACCCGGTGCCATCTTCTAATTCACCTGAAGTTCTGCAAGTAGCTTCGCCAGAAGAGGTAGCAAAGCCTGAAGAAATACTCCCTAATCCAGTTGTCCAATCGATCATTTCGGATAAATCTGCCAAATTAAAAGATCCCAAGGCTCCAAAACACTCAGTCGATAAGCCGGAGATTCCGAAGTCAATTCCTGTTCCAGCAAAAAAAGAATCTAAAAGGTGGATAGGGATCACTGCAGTTTTTGCATTACTGATTTTGGTAGTAATTATCTGGCAAATGACAGCTGGAAATAAAGAAATTGAAAATCCAGTAGCTTTTGAAAATGGAGATGTTCAGATCATCACAACTCCAGAGGAGCCTATTTCAAGTGTTAATGATTCTAAAGAAGAAGAAATACAAGCGCCTGAAAATCAAATCGCTGAATCTGAATTGCCAAGTTCACCGAATACTACAATCCAAAAGCCTGAAACTGGTACAACTATTGATCTTAAGGAAGTAGGAACTTTGATTCGTGTGGAATCAAAAGCCGCAAGTCCTACTTATTTTATTATTATCGGAAGTCTTCCAAATGAACGATATGCCTTGGAAGAAGCTCCGAAATATCAAAATCGAGTACCTGCCGTTTATTTGATCACACCATACGACGATACTAAAAATTATCGTTTAGCAATTGGGTCATTCGGAAGCTTTACGAAGGCAAATGAAGAACTCGAGCGAATTAAAGCTGACTATACAGAAGCTTTATGGATTTTGAAATACTAATATGACTCTACTTCAAACCCTCTCTGTTGATTCGATTTCAGCAGCAGATAGCCTTTCGATGGGCGCAAAAGGAAATAGCATAGGCTTACTTGACCTTTTGATCAAAGGTGGCTACATGATGATTCCGCTTTATTTACTTTTCATTTTAGCCATTTACATCTTTTTTGAGCGACTATTGACCTTGAAAAAGGCTTCAACCACATCCTCTTATTTGATGGATCAGGTGAAAGTATTGGTTCAAAGTGGAAATACTGAGAAAGCCCGAATTCTCTGCGCCGGGGAAAATACACCCGTGGCCAATATGATTGCCAAAGGGATTGAGCGTATTGGTTCGCCCTTGAAAAATATTGAAGTTTCGATTGAGAATGTGGGAAAGATAGAAATCTACAAACTTGAGAAAAACCTTAACCTCCTGGCAACAGTATCCGGGGCAGCTCCAATGATTGGTTTCCTTGGTACTGTGACAGGTATGATTCAGGCCTTTATCGCAGTGGCGCAAGAAGAGGGGATGGTATCTCCGAAATTACTTTCCACAGGTATTTACGAAGCGATGATTACCACCTCTGCTGGATTGGTAGTAGGAATTATTGCCTACTTGGGCTACAACTATTTGGTGACGCAAGTTTCCAAATTGGTGCATAACATGGAATATTCTTCGATAGAATTTATCGACTTACTTCAAGATAAATAAGATGGGACTTCAATCTAAAAACAAGGTAGATCCAGCATTTAGTATGTCGTCAATGACAGACATTATCTTCTTGTTGCTGATCTTCTTTATGTTGACATCTTCCTTTATAACCCCTTCGGGGCTCACTGTCAACTTGCCATCAAGTGAGACCTCCGACATCGTGATGCAGGAAGTAACTGTGACGATCACCAAAGATTTCAAGTACTCGGTGAATGATAAGATCGTTTCTAGGGAACAAATTAAGAGTGAACTCACTTCTTTATTGACTGGTAAAAAAGGTCAGGTAGTCCTTCATATCGATAAGGAAGTGCCTGTTGAATACCTTGTAGAGATCGGTGGCATTGCCGCCGGACTTGAAGCGAATGTTTCTATAGCTACGAAACCTTTCTAATATGCAAACCTGGGATTCAGATAAAATAGAAAGCGAAAGCAAGAAAAAGTCTTGGATCATTACGGTATTCCTGAATATCGCTTTGCTGATTGCATTCTACTTCATCGTAGTCTGGAAAGAACAAATCCCACCAATACCTACTTTTGGATTGGAACTCAATCTAGGTTTTACCCCGACTGGATCAGGTGATCGGAATAGTCCAAATGCACCTTCCGAAGTAGAAACTCCAGTTACCGAAGCAGCTGCTCCAGGAGAAATAGCTGAAGCTGTGACTAAACCCGCTACACCGGCTCCAAGCCCTAAAACTGAAACAGCCAAACCAAAAACTGCTTCAAAGCCTGCCGTAAATCAAGCGGTGACCACGAAGCCTTCTCCAATTAGGGGAGAAGAAAAAGCCACAGAAAATACGAAAAAGCCGGAGCCAGTGAAAACTGAGCCTGCTAAGACAGTAACTACGCCAGCTAAATCAGAAGCGACAGAAACTACTCAAAAGGCCCCTGAAAAGCCTAAAGTGGATCAGCGAGCGATCTTTGGCGCTGGAGGAACTTCCGGAAAAGGAACTCAACCTGCTGCGGGTGGTGCGCAAGGAAGCTCCAAAGAAAAGGGAGATGCCGGCGATCCAAAAGGCACGGTAGATGGCCGAGCCATCATGGGTGAGGGATCAGGAAAAGGTGTGGCCTCAGGTGCTGGCTATAGCCTCGATTTAGCAGGATGGGATTTCGCATCCAAACCTACAATCAACGACAGAGTATCTACCCGAAATGGTATTATTGTATTTAAAATCACGGTAGATGATGCCGGTAAAATTGTTCAGGCAGTGCCTTTGGAATACAATGTATCCAATGAGGTTTTAGCCTATTACCGACAAGTAGTCAACCAGATTAACTTCAAAAAACAAGGAGGAGCTGCCGCGGATTTTTCCAACGGTAAAATTACTTTTGTCATTAAGATTGATTGAGTTAGTCTGTTGATTAAAAGACGGGATAAGAAAGTAAACTTGATTTTGGTTCTGGATTTTTTAAGAAAAAAGCTTAAAGTCAAACTACTCACTAATTTTTTCAGGGTATATGAAACAGGCTAAGAAATCATTCCTTAGATTTACGTTGAAAAATATAAAGCGTTGATTAATCTGTTTCAATGAACTATCAAGAAACTCTCGACTACCTGTTCAATTCCCTTCCCAATTTTCAGCGGGTAGGAGCGCCAGCTTATAAAAATG
>Ga0136655_1000446_pt1 | contig 18589 bp, 10 predicted proteins | sample CPBDNA_2_FD_94863 | JGI IMG/M metagenome (GOLD analysis project Ga0136655, IMG submission 94863) | Freshwater to marine salinity gradient microbial communities from Chesapeake Bay, USA - CPBay_Spr_15_0.8_DNA (version 2) | ecosystem: Environmental > Aquatic > Marine > Coastal | place: USA... | reverse complement strand
TTTCAGACTTGGCAGACATCACACGCTGATAGATATCCTGACTGGGAATGCTACCCAGACCCAAAATGATCCAAGCTCCAAAGTAATTGACCCAAGAGGTAAATCCTGCATCGGGGAGAAACTGAAAACTGCCCTCGGGAGCTTGTTCCAAAATATATCCCACTCCACCGGCATCCCTGCTGACCATAACAGTTACTACTAACAGACCAATGATAATCATTAGAGTTTGGATAAAATCAGTGATCGATATAGCCCACATCCCTCCAAGAAAGGTGTAGAAAACGACAATTCCCGCGGAAAGTAGGATTCCCTCCATCAAACTCAAATCCGTCACAGCTCCAAAAACTAAGCTCATGGCAACAAGCTGTGCAGCGACGTATCCGAAATAGATAGGGACCAGAAAAACAGTAGCGACAAACTCAATTTTCTTCCCATAAATCCGCTTAAAAACGTCTCCAATCGTCAAAACGCCCATGCGATACATGGGGCGGAGGAAGAACATTCCAAATAAAACTAAGCAGAGGGCTCCTCCAAATGGATCTTCAATCACACCTTGAAGTCCTTCTTCTAAGTATATGGAAGAAGCTCCAAAGATCGTCTCGGAACCAAACCAAGTGGCAAACAGAGCGGAAGCCGATAGGAAAAGTGGCAGCGATCGACCTGCCAACACAAAATCATTAGAACCTTTTACAAGCCGTGAAGCAAATGCTCCAACCAGCAAAGTGAAAACAAGGTAGATAATGATTGAGGTTAAGAGCAATTCAGTCTTGGTTAAAGCTTACCATACATTTTCTCTCGGATCCCCTTGATTTCCTCACTTTCTAGGTAATCTTCATAAGGCATACGACGATCTATCGTCCCATTTGGTGTAAACTCAATAATCCTGTTTACAGAAGACTGCACAAAGGCATGATCATAAGAGGACATCAATACTGTTCCATTATATTCAACAATCGCATTATTAAATGCAGTTATGGATTCCAGATCAAGGTGGTTTGTTGGCTCATCCATAACCAAGAGATTTGGGTTCTGGAGCATCATCTTGGAGATCATACATCTTACTTTTTCTCCACCTGAAAGTACTGAGCACTTCTTGAAACTTTCTTCTCCAGTGAAAAGCATCCTTCCTAAGAAGGTTCGTACGTAGGCTTCCTCTTGGTTAGAAGAGTATTGTCTCAGCCAGTCTATTAGGTTTAAGTTTGTCTCAAAGAACTTGGAATTATCGTTGGGCAAATATGCCTTATTGATGGTTACTCCCCATTTCATGCTTCCCTTTGTGACTGGAATTTCCTCCATGATAGCTTGGAAAAATTTATTGACCGCCTGCTTAGTCTTAGAGATGAAAGCGATTTTATCGCCTTTGTCCACCATAAGATTGACATCTGTAAAGTAGGTAACTCCGTCAGCCTTCAATTCCAGATTTTCGGTCATAAAGATCTGATCGCCAGCTTCACGCTCCGGCTTAAATAGTATGCCCGGATACTTTCGCATCGAAGGCTCGATCTCATCGATGTTCAATTTTTCGATCATCTTCTTACGAGCGGTTGCCTGCTTGGATTTGGCCACGTTTGCAGAGAATCGATCGATAAATGCTTGAAGTTCTTTTCGCTTGTCTTCAGATTTTTTGTTTGAGTCAGATCGCTGCTTGAGCGCAAGCTGAGAAGATTCATACCAGAAGGTATAGTTACCTGAGTAGATTTTGATTTTCCCGAAATCAATATCCACCACGTGAGTGGATACCTCATCCAAGAAGTGTCTATCGTGAGAAACCACAATGACGATGTTTTTGAAATCCAGAAGGAAGTTTTCCAGCCACAGGATTGTATCCCCATCCAAATCATTGGTAGGCTCATCAAGAATCAAGATGTCAGGGTTCCCAAAAAGGGCTTGGGCTAGCAATACTCGAACTTTCTGATTTCCTGCAAGATTTTTTAGGGGTTGGTAATGCAAATCTTCAGTAATTCCCAATCCTGAAAGCAAGGCTGCAGCGGCAGACTCAGCATTCCAGCCATCCATCTCCGCAAATTCAGCTTCCAACTCGGAGGCCCGTAGTCCGTCTGCTTCAGTAAAATCTTCCTTTAAGTAAATATTGTCCTTTTCATCCATGATGGCAAAAAGCTTTTTGTGCCCCATCAAGACTGTTTTTAAAACTTCAATCTCATCAAACTCAAAGTGGTTTTGGCTCAGAACTGCCATACGCTGACCGGGAGTGATATTCACCGAACCGCTGGTGCTATCCATTTCTCCGGAAAGTATTTTTAGAAAGGTGGATTTTCCTGCTCCATTGGCCCCAATTACACCATAGCAATTGCCTTGATTAAACTTTAAGCTGACTTCATCAAAAAGTGTTCGTTTACCAAATTTGAGGGAGAGATTATCTACTGAGATCATAATTTATTTTTAATGCTTTATTTGTCAACACTTTACGTGCTTTAAATTTTATTTAGTCTAATCAAAAGTGTGATGCTTTTGGTATTAGCTCATTTTTTATCAAAAAACTTAAGGTTCTTTGGAATATTTGAGCCTGCAAAGGTACTAGAAATGAAAAGGAAAGCCAACTCAAATGGAGTTGGCTTTTTGGGAGTATAGGCTTTTAGGGGTTATCAAGACGTATCGGGTGATTCCAAAGGTTTAGATTTGCTTGCAATAGGTGAAGCAATTAGCTCAATGGCTATCAAATCAAGTTCTCCACAGGGTTTGGTTCTTCTTGTGCGGCTAGTTCTTCAGGTGGTCCTTACCCCATCATTTTTGAATAGTGAGGGATTAAAAGCTACCAGAATTCAGGATAGCATAGTAATTAAATGTGAAAGCTTGGTAGGTGTGCTAAAAAGAGATTCTAGGTTTAAAAACAGGTTAACAGTACTTGATGAAGCTGAAATTAGCTTGAATTTTGACTGATCCCATCTCAAGCTTTAACGATTGCTAGCTTCAATATTTTCCCAAAAAAAAAATAGACTTTTTATATCTCATTACTAGAAGAGGGGATCGCTTATTCTTTTCTACTTGTTTTGGGAGTTACGTGTCAAGAATGTTTTATATGAACAGCAAACATTATTTTCTTGCCATGATTATATTGGGATTAAATCGCCTATGAAGAATTTTCACCGAAGCTTTTTCCTTTTCTTGATTTGTGTTTGCCAAGTAAGTTTGGTTCAAGCGCAGCTATCGACCGTGGGCAAAGAGTTTTGGGTAGGATTCATGGATAATAATCGGATCATTCCCAATGCCTATGATCAAGCGGTGATTGTGGTATCGGCAAATGAAAATGCTACGGGAGTGATTGAATACTTGGGGAATACGGTGAATTTCTCCATTAATCAAGGTCAGCAATTTACGCATATTATTCCCTCTGAATCCATTGATTTGCTCCATAGAAATTCAGGAGTGATTTCTGAAAAAGGGATCTTTATTCTCTCAGATGGAAAGATTTCTGTCTATGCGTTCAATGAGCGGTTCCGAAGTGCTGATGGTACCGTGGTGCTGCCTGTCGGTGCGCTGGGCAAAGACTATTTGATCACCTCTCACTATGAGACCCTCACCGCACCGGTGAATTACAATGGTAATATTAATGATGAAAGTCAACTCCTGATTGTAGCCACTGAGGATAATACCCGAATAGAAATCACTACTTCAGTCAATTCCATTTCTGGGAACCAAGCAGATATTCCTTCGACAATTACACTTAATCGCGGACAAAGCTATCAGATCAAAGCAAAGGCTGATCTGACCGGCTCAAGAGTTCGGGTTGTCGGAGACAATGCCAATGAATGTAAGCGAATCGCAGTTTTTGGAGGGAATAAATGGACCTCCGTCGGTAACTGTGGTGCTGCCAATGATAACCTTTTTCAACAAGCCTATCCAGTCAATACCTGGGGAACTCAATTTGTCCATGTGGCGCTTTCTGGGAGAACTTCCGGTGAACTAGTAAAAGTCCTAGCTGCAGAGAATGGGACCACCGTCACCGTCGGAGGAGTCATTAGAGGTACGATCGATGCAGGCGAATTTTTGAGCTTAGAATTTGGGATCAATGAAACGGCGAAAATCAATACAAGTAAGCCAGCCTCCGTGACTGTCTTTGCAAAGAGCCAAGAGTGTAATGAAATCACTGCTCCCAATTATCAAAATGGGGACCCCTTTATGATCACTTACAGTCCGGTGGAGCAGCTATTAAAGGATATTCGATTCAATGCCTTGAATCTGGAATCTATTGTCGCTCACTATGTCAATGTGGTAGTTAAGGCAGGTACAGAGAACCTCACTTTATTAGACGGATTGAATCAAGGGATAAGTTTTAACTCAGTCCCTGGAGATCCTAGCTATTCCTATGCTCGACTCAGTATTTCTCAGGGTGTTCACCAACTTTCAAACAGTGAAGGATTTACAGCTTATATTTATGGTTTTGGCTTTTTGGAATCCTATGGTTTTGCAGTAGGTGCAGCTTTGGATAATTTGAATTTTGAGACTACTGCCGAATATGAGTTTGATGTAGCTGGGGACAATATCGCCTGCCTCAATCAAGAAGGAAATTGGACAATAAATCCAGACAATCCAGATTTCACCTACTTTGTTTGGGATTTTGGTGATGGTACTGATCCTGTTATAGGCAAGGATGTCACCCATAAATATACCGAATCTGGAGATTTTGAGGTGATAGTCTCTGCAGCCTTGAGTCCAGATACCTGCGACCAACAGGAGGAAGTGACATTTGATGTTACTGTTTTTGAAACCACTGCTGAGTTGGTTGGGCAGAGCTCTGTTTGTCCAGATGTGGAAGAGATGGTTTATAAGCTAAAGAATCGGGCGAATGTGGATTCAGTTGCTTATGATGTAGAGGGAGGCTTGATCATTCAGAATTATGGAGATTCCATATTGGTTAATTGGGGTCCTGCTAATCCAAACGCGAAAGTTACTGCCACCCTATTTACTGAGAATGGATGTCCGAGTTCGCCAATTAATTTGGATGTGGTCATTAATCAGCGAATCGAGGCTGCGCTTCCAACTGGCGAGATTCAGATTTGCTTTGATCCTACAGTTTCTCATTTCTATCAGGCACCGAACTTTTCAACTGGCCGAGGATACGAATGGGTGATTTCTGGAGGAAGAATTGTCTCAGGAGAAGACCAAGGTATAGTTGAGGTAATTTGGGATCAGCCGGGGATCATCGGATCTCTTAGCTACCGAACCTTTAGCCTAGTGGATCTGCTATGTGAAGGGATTTCAGAAAATCTTGAAATAGACGTCGCAGGAGTCTTTGATTTACAAGTCAGCAATTTGCTCTCGGTAAAATGTACGGGTATAGCTTCGGGAGAAATTGAGCTCAATATTACCGGCGGAGTAGCGCCATATCAGATTTCATGGTCTCATGATGGGCAACTCAGTGGCCAACGTGCTGCTGGGTTAAAAGCTGGGAAGTATACTGTTGAGGTCAAAGATCAACGAGGTTGTGTCAAAATTTTGGAGGATTTGGAAATCCTTGAGCCAACTCAATTAGCGGTATTGGCGGTAAGTCCAGAAGGAACATCATGTTTCGGCAAAGCAGATGGTTCGGTTAATATCCAGATGATAGGAGGAATGCCTCCCTATTCCATTGAATTTAAGGGGACAAATTCTTTTGGAGGGCAGCTTTTGTTGAATGATATACCTCAAGGAAAATATATTTGGGAGGTAATAGACTTCAACGGTTGTTCAATGCCATTAGAATTTGAAATTGTTTCTCCTGCAGCCCTCCTTGTCGAGGTAAGATTGCAAAAGCCAGCCTGTCCAGGAGGAAGTAATGGTGAACTTTTCGCATTTCCAACAGGCGGAATCGCTCCCTACGTATTCACTTGGGGAAATCAAACCGGAACAAGTAATGAATTGGTAGGATTGTCAAAGGGGAATTATACTATCTCTGTGCTGGATGGTAGTGGTTGCATTAGTCTGGGAACTGGAGTAATAACAGAGGAAGCACCAAAAGTAAGAATGCCAACAGGCTTTAATCCAGATTCCGATGATAGCCTTTTTGAAGGTGTTTCGAACTGTGAGATCGATTACGAGTTATTCATTTATAATCGTTGGGGGCAGTTGATCTACTCAGGTAGAGAAGGCTGGGATGGTTTGACTTTGGGTAAAGAGTCGCCAACAGGCACTTATTCTTTCATGATGACTTATACATTTCCTCTGGAAAATAAAATTGAAGTAGTCGAAAAGCGGGGAACATTTACATTGATTAGATAACAGCAAGAGTAAATTGTGGAGATGAGAGTTAGTGTACTGATTTTAAGGGTTTTGATTTTTTTTACGGTTCTTCTGAACTGTCAAAAAACCTTTGCCCAAAGTACCCTTGGAAGAGAGTTTTATGTCGGTTACATGGATAACAACCGACGGAATACCCAGCCAGATAAGGCCGTTATCATTATCACCGCAAATGAAAAAGCCGCAGGCATTATTTCTACCCCAAAGCAATCCATTCCCTTTTCACTCGAGGCTGGTCAGCAATTAGTCCGAGAGTTTGATGGAAATGATGAGGGATTAATTCATCGGGAATCGGGAGTAGTCAGTTTCAAGGCTTTGCGGATCACTTCCTCGGGAGATTTGGTAGTCCATGCGGTCAATGGTCGGCAATACAGTTCTGATGGTACCGTTGTTTTACCAGTCACCGCTTTGGGTAAAGACTACTTTGTTACCGCTCACTTTGATGTCTTTGGACCTGGACAGGAGCCCGGAAGTAATCAGAATTTCGAGAGTACACTTTTGGTCATGGCCATCGAAAATGATACGAAGATTGAGATTATTCCTGCTGCGAATACGGTAAATACGGTGCCTGCGGGTGCGCCTATTAATGTGACTTTGAATGCCGGTGAAAGCTATCAAATCAAAGCGACTGGCGATTTGACTGGTTCTCGAGTCCGGGTGGTAAATGATGATCCGAATGCTTGTAAACTGATCGCAGTCTTTGGAGGAAATAAAACGACCAGCGCCGGTACTTGTGGTACGAGTGGAGATCATATGTTCCAGCAAGCTTATCCTACAGAGACATGGGGGAAATCATTTATTCACATTCCATTGGAGGGAAGATCTTCTGGGGAAATTGTCAAAGTATTGGCTTCGCAAAATGGAACGGTAGTAAGATCCAATGGAACAGTTGTTGGGACCTTGAATGCAGGTAAATTTTTGAAGTTGGACTTTGGAAAAAATGAGATAGGGCTGATCGAAACCAGCAAGCCGTCCACGGTAGCGGTCATCGCAAAAAGTGCTGGCTGTAATGAATTGGGAATTGCTCCATTGGGCGATCCTTCCCTTTTTACACTCAGTCCAACGAATCAAATGCTAAAATCATTGACCTTCTCGGCGGGAAAATTGATTGGAGATTTTAATCAAAATATTGTTCATTACTTGGAGATCATTGTTCCAAAGGGGGCTGGGAATCAAACCTTGGTGAATGGAAAGCCAATAGGTTATGAGTTTGCAGATATTCCTGGTTCAGCTTTCGAATTTGCTCGAGTGATTATCAACAAAGGAGTCAATTCTGTTAGTAATCCTTCAGGTTTTATAGGCTATGCGTATGGTTCAGGATCGATTGAGTCTTACGCCTTTTCGATAGGGACGAACCTTGAAAACATCCAGTATGAGACCGAAACCAATTATGATTTCGAAGTGGAAGGGGAGAAGATCGCTTGTCTGGATCAAGTAGGGACTTGGAAAATTATACCGGATAATCCGAAGTTTATCAAATTCACTTGGAACTTTGGAGATCAATCTCCCGAAGTCATAGGTCAGGAAGTGGCTCATAAATTTGTCAAAGAGGGTAAATTCAAAGTTACTGTCATCGCCTCAACCGGTGAAGATCGATGTGACAGTGAGGAGAAGTTTACTTTCGAAGTGGAGGTGAAAAAAGTGGCAGCCAAACTCCAAGGTCCAACCTCAGTTTGTCCAGGTATGGATGAGTTTACCTATTCGCTGACTGATCAAATCAATTTCAAAACAGCACTTTGGGAAGTAGTTGGTGGTCAAATACTTTCTCAGACAGATTCTACCGTCACCGTCAAATGGGATGGGATTAATCCTGCGGCATCGATCAAAGCGACTCCTGTTGCCCAGAACGGTTGTCAGGGGCAAATTCAAGAATTGCAAGTAGAAATTACCGACTCAATACTTCCGGCGAAACCAAAAGGTCAGGAGGGAATCTGTGGGGTTCAAACGGTTCCTGTAACCTATGAAATCCCATTCCCGCTTCTAGGCAAAAATTATACTTGGACAGTAGAAGGAGGTCAATTGATCTCTGGTCAAAACACCACGACGGTTTCTTTAATTTGGGATAATTCCGCGACCAAGCGAAGCATTTATTATGAAGAGAGCAGTGCCTCTAATCCGCTTTGTTTTGGGGTTTCAGAGATTTTGGAGATAGGGGATTTCCCCGCATTGTTTTTGGAAATCGATAAGCTAACCTTGCCTTCTTGTACTGGCGATGCGGATGGAATCATTGAATTGAAGCCCATAGGTGGCTCGGGAAAATTTGAATATAAATGGGCTCACGATCCGACTTTGAATTCAAAGACTGCATTGGGATTGGCAGCTGGATCTTATCAAGTTATACTCACCGATCTAGCTGGATGTGGATCTCAAAATCTTAGTATTACAGTAAACGATCCAGATCCCTTAGTCGCTAGTTTAGCCTCGATCACTTTTGAAAGCTGTTTTGGTGCATCAGATGGAGAAGTGTCATTGGACTTGAGTGGAGGAACACCTCCATTTCAAGTGTTAGATTACCAATCAGTACTGACCGGAAACCGGTTGAGGATTTTGAATCTTAGCCCTGATCAGTACAGTTTTGATGTTTTAGATTCAAAAGGCTGTGTGGTTAATATAGAAGTAGCGGTTGAAGGGCCGGAGGAATTGAGCTTGGTTTTCGAGGAAGAAAGCCCTGGCTGCCCCGGAGATCTTAGTGGGGCACTTCGGGTGATCCCAAGTGGAGGCACTCCACCATATTCATATGTATGGGTTTTGGATGGAAGTATCAATCCTTTGGCTACTAGACTGTCTTCGGGTGAATATGAAGTAATCGTACAAGATGCAAATGGATGTGAGGTACTCGGCAAAGGGACGGTCTCTGAGGCAGTCCCTCAAGTACGAATGCCGACAGGATTTTTACCAAGTCAAGGGCCTTATGCACCGATTGCGAGTTGTCCAATAGCCTATAAATTGATAATCTACGATCGATGGGGTCAGTTGGTACATTCAGGAACTGAAGGCTGGGATGGGGGATCTCAAGCGGGTGAAATGCCACAGGGAGTGTATTCTTTTATATTAAGCTATGAGTATAATACGGCAGACGGAATTAAAACAAGTAGCAAAATGGGTTCATTCACTCTGATTAAATAGTTTTTTATCTAAATATGCCTAGGCATTATGAGGGTTTTGGATAGTTTTGTTTAATAAATTTTTAAAGTAAAATGAAGAAGATTTTAATTACAGGTGGCGCAGGCTACATCGGTTCACATACTGCCGTGGAATTACTGAAAGCAGGCATAGAGCCAATTATATTAGATGATCTTTCAAATTCTAACGCTGAGGTTTTAGAACGATTGAAAGAAATCACAGGCAAATCATTGACTTTTTATCAAGGGGATTGCAATGACCGATCGATCTTAGATCAAATCGCAAAGGCACATCAAATCGCAGGTGTAATTCATTTTGCAGCTTTTAAAGCGGTCGGAGAGAGTACCGAGCTTCCCTTGAAGTATTATCAAAATAATGTTGGCTCGCTTGTTACTTTATTGGCTTTTATGGCTGAGAATAAGATTCCAGATCTAGTTTTCTCCTCCTCTTGTACCGTTTATGGACAGCCTGATGTTCTTCCTGTGACTGAAGCTACTCCTCGGAAAGATGCTGAAAGTCCATACGGAAACACCAAGAAAATCTGTGAAGATATACTTGTGGATTATGTGAAAAGCAAGGCTGGTATTCGAGTGATTGCACTTCGATATTTTAATCCAGTTGGAGCACATCCAAGTGGAAAAATCGGTGAATTACCAATTGGTAAGCCAAATAATCTGGTTCCATTCATCAACCAGACTGCTGCGGGAATTCGTGAGAAACTGACAATTTTTGGAGATGATTATGATACCGTAGATGGATCGTGTGTTCGGGATTTTATCCATGTGATGGATTTGGCAGATGCGCATGTGAAGGCTTTTACCTATTTGAATGACAAACCTGCTGACTTCTATGATGTCTTCAATGTGGGCACTGGAAATGGAAATACGGTTTTGGAAGTAATTCATACGTTTGAAAAAGTGAATGGGGTGAAATTAAATTATGAAATCGGTCCAAGACGTCCCGGAGATGTGGTAAAGATCTGGGCAGATACTAAAAAAATCAACTCGGTTTTGGGATGGATTCCTTCAAAAACGCTTGAGGACTCGATGCGAGATAGTTGGAATTGGGAGAAATCTCTGACTCAGTCCAAGGGATAAATAGACAAGCTGAATTAAAATCAAAAAAGGAGCGAATTTTCGCTCCTTTTTTGATTTTAATTACTTTTCCCACCAGACTTTACTATTGATATTGTCGCCACCCATCCGGCTGGCAGCCTCCGAGTAATTCACCTTGTTTACCGCTTGTTCTGATTCGGGATACAAATAGCGGACAGGGTACTTGTCATCATTCAGGTTGTCAGGTCCTGGTTTTAATTTTGGAATTCCTGTTCTTCGAATTTCAAACCAAGCCTCATGTCCATTATTGATTAAAGCCAACCATTTTTGGGTAAGAATCTTGTTCAATGCATCTTCCGTTGTCAATTTTACGGTTGATTGCGCTAAATATCCTGCTGGAAGTGGAGATTTGAAATAATCAAAACTAGCCTTGATACCAGCTTCGTAATAGCTAGTGGCATCTCCCGAAATATATCCTCGGTAAGCAGCTTCAGCTAGTGCAAATTGAAGTTCTGAATATTGCATAAACTGCCCGTCAACTCCATTAGGGACATCTCTGAAAATCGCTCCAAATAATGAAATATCGTTCAGTTTGATTCCAAGTTCATTAATAGTCTCTCGATTAAGACCATTTTGAAGTCCCTTGAACTGAGGTGTTCCAGCTGTGACACTTTGCTGAGTAGGTTTATAGAGAATAGCTTGTCTAGGATCATTCCAAGCCTTCAAAACTGAGTCAACTGTCTGAGTCATTCTATGCTCTTGGTAAAGACCCAAAGCAGATTGGGACATAGGCCACTGATTCGGCGCTGAAGTTAAATAAGGTACAACCGCATTATCCTGATTATTTCGCATAAAATAATTCTCCGTGACTAAGGCCAGCAGCTCTGAATAATTTGTCAATTTCTTACTTATTCGAAGCATATATCTCAGTCGAAGCGAATTGGCAAAGCGACGCCATTTATCCAGGTTATTGTTAAACATCATGTCTCCCTGAATACTTGCTGAGGTGTTTTTCAAGGTTTCAGAAGATCGCTTCAGAATAGCCAAAATCCCATTTTGAGGATCGGTATAGACTTTTTCTTGGGTATCATATTTTGGAGTGAAACTTCCATTTTTTGCTCCTAAAGCTTCTGAATAGGGAATATCTCCCCACATATCTGTCAATTGAGAAAACAAATATGCTTTCATGACATCTGACACTGCATTATAAGCTTCATTCGTCGCCGGATTATTCTGGATAGATTCAATATCATTCAATAGGCGAAAGGTGCCGTTCCAGTATTGGGCATTGCTTCCCATTTCATAGCGATCAACTCGCTCAAATTCCACGCTGGCGGCAAATTGAGCTAGATAGTTTGACAATCGAAATCCCTGGGTGTAGGTGTTTTCATTGGCCGCTACCGAGATGACATTGGAAAGCAGGAATTGAGGACCAATCGACTCCGGTGAATTGGGATTGGTATTGATTTCATCAAAACCTTCAGTGCAGGAAGAACTCCAAAAGCAAAGAGCAACTAGGATGATTGTATTATATAAAGTTGACGTTTTCATAATTAGAATTGGGTTTTGATGCTAAAACCAAAGCTTCTGGTAGATGGATAAGACATGTCCTCAACACCGTAAGTAATGTTTCTTCCTTGAAGGGCATTTAGCTCAGGGTCTATGTGAGGATTTTCAGTGAAAAGCAATAAATTACTTCCCACGACTCCAACTTTAATGTTTTGAAAACCTATTCGATTTACCATTCCATAGGGTAGCTCATAGTATAAGCTGAGTTGTCTCAACTTGACGTAGGAGGCATCATAAGTGGCACTGGCTTCATTTCCCCGATCGAAGAAATTGTTGTAGAAGGTACTAGCTGGTACTGAAGTCGTGTTTGGAACGTATTGTGGATTCTCTGGCGTGCCGACATTTTTCACTCCTGCTCCTACGACTCCGGTTTCTCTTCCGGCCAAGGTTTCTGTTAATACCCCGGAGGTGCTTCCCAAGGCTTTTGTTCGGGAGACGAGAGTTCCGCCCTGTCTCCAGTCAAAAACAAACCCGAGTTGAATGGCTTTGTATCGAAATTGGTTGGTTATGCCGATGATAAAATCAGGATTGTAATTTCCCAATAATCTCAATTTTCCATCCTGAATAGGGAGGCCATTTGCGCCATAAATAATCTGTCCTTCGAATTCTTGAAAACCGGAGCCATACATGTCACCAATTCTTCCACCTTTCTTGGCAATGTAGAAGACTGTATTTGATCCTCCTGATCCTGCAAAGACACTTGCTTCACCAGTCACATATTGGTCTACGCCTTCAGGAAGTTCAGTTACTACACTACGGTAAGTCGTGAAATTAGCTCCGACAGTCCAATTGAAATCACCTTTGTCCAAGGCGAAGGCATTTAGACTGGCTTCAAAACCTCTTGTTCTTACTTGCCCGCCATTTTCGATTTTATTACTAAATCCTGAAGCTTGCGAGATTGGTCTTCCTATGATTTGATTGATGCTTGTATTTTGGTAGGTGGCTAGATCTAGGGTGATTCGGTCCTCCCAGAGTCCCAAGTCCAATCCAAACTCAATCGCATTGAGTCGCTCTGGTTTTAGGTTAGGGTTATTCAGTACAGTTCGGTTCGTCACCCGGGTGAAGGACCCGTAATTCTGATTAAACTGAAAAGTATTGTTCAGCTGATAGGGGTCCGTGTCATTTCCTACACTTGCTAAGTTGAATCGGAAACTGCCGGTTGAAACTACTTCAGGAAGCATTAATTGATTGGAAAATACATAGCTCAATCCACCTGAATAATAAGCAAAGGAATTATTTCCTTCAGGTAAAGTGCTAGACCAATCATTGCGTAAGGTTAAGTCAAAGAATAAAATCGATCTATAGCTTAGGTTTCCAAAGGCATAGCCGCTATTGATCCTTTTGGTGAAAATCTGACTACTTCCTCGAAGCGGTACTCTTGAGTTTTCTAGGGAATAGATTCCCGGAAGTGCCAACTGACCAGCTTCGGTATAGGCATAATTGATTTTTTGATCTAATCGATTTGCCCCGAGATTAACTGAGTACTTCCAATCGCTGTTGATTTCATCTTCATAGCTCAGCAAAACATCAGAATTCATTTCTTTAAATCGAACGTTATCTTCACGATATCCCCCAAAAGGTCTTCGATTGGTGCTGAAAGCTCTTCTAAATGCCCGATTGTCAGCATAATTATCAATACCGGTTCTTACCCTTACGCTAAGCTTATCTGTCAGTTCATAGGTGACTGCTAAGTTTCCTAATACCCGATTTTTGGTAAAACTATTCGTGTTTTCGAAAAGTGTGAGGTAAGGATTAGTAAGCCAGAGGTAATTAAAATCAAAGTGTTGAATTCCTTCTTGACCAGCTTGCCAATAATTTCGTAAGGCAGCAATATCTGTCTGCCTACCGGTCCAGTTGAATCCATACTGGACATTTTCATAGCCATAGCCAAGATTCGGCCGATTGCTACTTCTTGAATTGATATAGTTGCCAAAGAAATCAACTTTCAATCTGTCGGTTACATTCTGGTCCATGCTGATCGCTAATCCATCTCGATTCAAATCAGTATTGGGAAGAATTCCCTCATTTCTCAAATTGCTGTAAGAAATTCTGACACCACCTTTTTCATTGGCACCTGAAACAGAAAGGTTGTTTTGAGAAGTAACTCCAGTACGGTAAAAATCTCTGACATTATCTGGTCTGGCGATCCATGGGGTAGGGGTGATTGGGGTAAAGCTGCCATCCGGTCTGGTACGGCTAATGACATCTCCCGCCCTTACCGGATTGCCATTGACATCGACAGACGGGCTGTCAAATTGAGGGACAAGCAAACCAGTATTCAGCCTCGGGCCCTAGCTGGAAATTCCTCCATCATTGATGCCAGCGCCGATTCCATTTTGGAAAGCATATTCCCCGCGAGATCCTCCGCCATAGACATTTTGATAATCCGGAAGAGTAAGTAATCCATCTAGTGTAAGAGTGCTATTCAAACTTACCCCAATGCCTTGTGTCTTCCTTCCCTTTTTGGTAGTGATCAAAACCACCCCATTTGCTCCTCTAGCACCATATAAGGCTGCAGATCCAGGGCCTTTCAAAATAGAAATTGACTCAATGTCCTCAGGGCTTATTTCTGAAGCGCCATTTCCAAAGTCTACTTCTTGAATATTAGCCCCATCGTTAAACAGATCACTTGAAATCATTTGGTTGCTGATAGGCACTCCGTCGATTACGATTAGCGCCTGATTATTACTGCTCAAAGAGTTTTCTCCCCTGATAATTATCCGGGAGGAAGATCCAACTCCTGAGGATCCGTTGGTAACCTGAACACCCGAAACCTGCCCGGCAAGTGAGTTGATAAGGTTGGTTTGAGGTACGTCAGTGAGTTCACGGGCCCCTACTTTATACACTGATGAGGACAAGGATTGCCGCTGACGCGCTACCCCCAATGCAGTGACAACAAATTCTTCCAAGTTTTCTATTGCTTCCAGCAGGATAATTTCCAGCGGGTCGTTAGAGAGTTCTGCAGAAATTTGTTGAGTTGCAAAACCGATAAAACTCACGGTTAGTTCAACCGGATTCGTAGGGGAGTTTAGCTTGAATTGTCCTTTTTGATCTGTGATGGAGATGTTTCGGTTTTTTTTTTCTGTGACCGTTGCACCTGGAATAGGAGATCCATTTATGTCAAGTACTACTCCTTGGATGAAGCTTTGCTGGGCTTTAATCTGCCCGATGTTGAATACTAACAACAGTATAAATATATATTTCATAAAGAATTTTTACGAGGAAATAAACATGAGTCTATCATTAGAACTAGGTCAGGAGCTCAAGTCTAATTGGTTAATAGCCAATTTTAGTAGTTAGAAAGGAGGGGTTAGGAAAATGTTGGCGGAGCCCTTAGCGGATGATCTTGGAAGATCAGGGAAGGATTGAAAAAATGATTTTCTGTTTTTGGAAATTCTTGGATCTTTTGTAGAATCTGAATAAATAGTTTTTGAAAAAATCCAGATGAAAATTTATAGACCAGGTTTGAAAAGGATTTGAAATCATCGATATCAATCAATTCTTCCAAAAGGAGAATTTTCTCGTCACCGACTTTTAAGTAGGAATTCAATTCATTGTGCAACTGATTGGTATTCCAAGGAAGTTTGGCAAAAGTAGCCGCATCAAAAGAACTCCGATGAATTGCTATTAAATAGTCTCCACCATCTTGAGTAGGCCCAAGAACGGCTTTATGATTTTCAAACCTTGAAGCAGCAAGTTGTATATGAGATTCATTGAGGCCGGGGATATCATTTCCGATAGAAATAATAAAATCATATCCTTGTTCAAATATCAACTCAAAAGCCTTCGAGTACCGTGTTCCGAATGAGCTTCCAGCTACCTCATGATCGTAAATCCAAATAGTTTCAAGGTTAGAATTTGATGAGATTACTTGGGCATGTTGGTTGAGTTGCTCAAAAAGCTGATAGGATTCCTTTCTATTCTTAGCACCAAAAAGTCTTTTTTGTTTGGCCTGTATGCATGGAGTTTTTCCATAAACCATCAGGGCTATTTTATCTTTTACTTCAATATTTTCAGAAATGTTGCTATTCATGAAGAGCTGGAATCGGAAATCAGTAAGCCGTTTCGAAGAAAATATTTCTGGCTGTAAAACACTCAAATTAAGTCCAATGTTTTATCAGTAGAATTTAATCATTTTAACGAAAGAGAGATACGAGCTAAAGTTGGGAGTTGGATTTATAAAAAAAATAATTTTTTTATTTCAACTCAAGACTAGGGATTGTCCAATGACTGAATTCCTTTTAGAATTCAAGCTGAGCTGGTAGGATAATATCTAAGTAGGTTGAAAAATATAAAGAATTAGAAACTCTGTTAATCACAAATTCCTGAAATTGGAAAAAATGGTGATTTCAAAAAGTCTAAAAAACAAAAAAGCCTTAGATTTCTCTAAGGCTTTAAGCGGAATGGACGGGACTCGAACCCGCGACCTCCTGCGTGACAGGCAGGCATTCTAACCAGCTGAACTACCACTCCATTATCTTTAAGGTTTTACCCTGTTGTTATCTTTTCAGATGATCTTCTCGTTAGAAGTGATGCAAATGTAGGTATTTCAGTATTTCTCGCAATACCCTTCCAGAATATTTTTCAGTCAAAAGGCTTATGTGTTTATTATTCAGGTAAATAATTTTCATTTGGCCGATTTTCCCTTCTATTCAAGAGAAGAGTTTTTCACAAAGGGATATTTCTTATCTTTGTTCTTCTTAAAAAAACACCAATATGGTTTTAGAATTTGAAAAACCCATCGCTGATTTGGAGCAAAAACTCCAAGAAATGAAAGAGTTGGCAAAGGGTAGAAATATTGATTTAACTCCAGATATTGAATCGCTGGAAGAAAAAATTTTAGCCTTGAAGAAAGAAACTTTTCAAAACCTGACTCGCTGGCAGCGAGTGCAGCTTTCCCGACATGCAGATCGACCTTACGCTTTAGATTACATCTATGAGATTACTACTGATTTTGTAGAATTGCATGGCGATCGAAACGTGAAGGATGATAAGGCAATGATCGGAGGCCTTGGTGATATTGATGGCAGAACTGTAATGTTTGTCGGTCAGCAAAAAGGCAGAAATACCAAACAGCGTCAAGAGCGCAACTTTGGTATGGCTAATCCTGAAGGCTATCGGAAGGCACTTCGCCTAATGAAAATGGCTGAGAAGTTTGGCAAACCAATCGTAACCTTAATTGATACTCCGGGTGCATTTCCAGGGCTGGAAGCTGAGGAAAGGGGTCAGGGGGAGGCAATTGCCAGAAACCTTAAGGAAATGTTTATGCTCAAAGTACCGGTGATTTGTATCATTATCGGTGAAGGTGCGTCAGGTGGAGCTTTGGGCATTGCCATTGGAGACCGAGTATTCATGTTGGAAAACACTTGGTATTCAGTGATTTCTCCAGAATCTTGTTCATCTATTCTTTGGAGATCTTGGGATTACAAGGAGCAAGCAGCCGAAGCCTTAAAGCTTACCGCTATGGACATGAAAGGCAATGGCTTGATTGATGGAATTATTCCAGAGCCTCTAGGTGGAGCACATCGTAATATGAAATGGATGGCAGGCACAATCAAAGATGCAATCACTCAAGCTTTAAAAGAATTAGATAAAGTAAAGCCTGAAAAGCGAATTGAGCAGCGAATCGATAAGTTCTGCGCCATGGGCGTAGTAGTAGAATAAAAAAACATAAACCCGGACTTTCTTTAAGCCCGGGCTTTTTTCTTGGTAAAAATGGAATTGTACACAGTAAATACAGGGTTTTTCAAATTGGATGGTGGAGCGATGTTTGGAGTAATACCCAAGTCGCTTTGGTCCCGAACTAATCCCGCAGATGAGAATAATCTTTGTACTTGGGCCATGCGCTCACTTCTAGTAGTCTCTGGAGAACGGATTATTCTTATTGACAATGGGATAGGAAATAAACAAGACGCTAAATTTTTCTCTCATTATTACCTCCATGGAGAAGACTCTTTGGATAAAAATTTGGGAAAATTAGGAGTTAGCCCTACTCAGATTACAGATAATTTCTTGACTCACCTTCATTTTGACCACTGTGGTGGAGGGGTGAAATATGGATCTCATGGTCAATTTGAATTAACTTTTCCCAGGGCAACCTATTGGAGTAATCAGGATCATTGGAATTGGGCGACAGTTCCTAATCCTCGGGAGAAGGCATCTTTCTTATCGGATAATATTTTGCCAATGCAGGAAATCGGTCAAGTGGAATTTTTGGATCTGAAATCTAAAAACTTTGTTCCTGATTTTGATTTCATTACTGCGGATGGTCATACGGATAAGCAGATGCTTCCAAAAATCCAGTATAAAGGAAAAACGGTTGTTTTTATGGCTGATTTGCTTCCTTCGGTTGGTCATATTCCATTGCCTTATGTGATGGGCTATGACACTAGACCTTTGATGACCATGGATGAAAAAGCTAAATTCTTGGAAGAGGCAGCTCGTGAGGAGTATATCTTATTTTTAGAGCACGATGGAGAAAATGAATGCTGCACAGTGAAAATGACGGATAGAGGCGTAAGATTAGATCAAACTTTCAGACTGGATGAAATCTAAATTGAAAATAGGGCTAGCCCTTTCGGGTGGAGGAGTTAGAGGTATTTCTCATT
>Ga0136655_1000443_pt1 | contig 18649 bp, 10 predicted proteins | sample CPBDNA_2_FD_94863 | JGI IMG/M metagenome (GOLD analysis project Ga0136655, IMG submission 94863) | Freshwater to marine salinity gradient microbial communities from Chesapeake Bay, USA - CPBay_Spr_15_0.8_DNA (version 2) | ecosystem: Environmental > Aquatic > Marine > Coastal | place: USA... | reverse complement strand
TTTGGAAACGCCTTGCAGTTTGATGGAGTAAACGATTATGTTGAATTTAACTCTGATAGTGGCCCTACTTCAGCCCAGAATTTTTTTGTCAGCCTATGGTTTAAAACTACAAGCACTACTATTCAAGCTTTGCTAGGTGGTGTATCGGCAATATCAGGGTGTTGGATTATTGACCCAACAACTATAAGAGTGTTTTACGGAAACAATAGCTACATATATAATTACACCTTGCCAGCTTTTAATGACGGGAATTGGCATCATATCATGTTTGGGCGAGAGTCAGATGGTTTGACTCTATTCTTTGTAATGGATGGAATTGATTACTCGGCTGGAAGCACTAATTTATCGATGCAACTTAGAAGACTTGGAACCAATCAAGTACTATCAAGACCATTTAACGGTGTAATGGATGAAGTGGTTATAGCTTATGAAGAGCCAACATTAGCAAAAGCATTACAAGCGTATAACTCAGGTAGTGGCAGCGACCCTAGTACTTATTTAACTGGTTCAGCAAAATTAATTTACCACCTCAATGAATCGGGAACAACAACTACAACTATTGATGATAGTGGTAATGGAAACAATGGAACTCTAAACAATTTTACAACACCTCCTGATTATTGGGTAGCACATTAACTATGAGAATTTACGGAATAATAAACGGACAAGCACAGTTGGTACAATCACCAACATTCTGCACATGGGAATTTAACCGATACGAAGAAGGCGGAAGTCTAAAACCCTATATAGGTTTTGAATGTACTTCTCAAGAATTAATCCCTGAAAACGGAGAAGTTATAACGGACTTTAGCTCTTGGACGAATGAATACGCCACAACAGAAGAAATATAACTATGGCAATTAAACTAGGAAGCACAGATATAAACTCTGTTAATTTAGGTAGTATAAACTTGAATAGGATATACTCAGGATTAGATGTTGTTTTTGGAGGAGCTTTTTCGCCATTAGACCTAAATCCATTCGTTTGGACAGCTCCTCGATTAGCTGTTACTGAATCTAGTGGAAAGGTTAGCGCGTTACCAGACATTAGCGGAAATGGCAACGATCTTACGCAGTTAGTGGGAGGTTCACAACCTATATATAATGGATCTAACCTTAGTTTTAACGCTGTACCTACGGTTGATTTAAACGGCACATCTCACTTTTTAAGAAACTCAGCACTTAGTTCAGGATTAGGAACATCAACCATTTTTTTAGTTTACAAGGTCAATTCATTTGTGTTATCAGGAGATCAGGTATTCGGTACAGAAAACATAAATGACAAGCGACTGTTTTACGGAACAGGTGGGTTTTTAGAAGGTGTGGTAAGAAACGGAAGTGGTTCACAAGGATTAACTGGAATTATCGGTGGAGGCATTGCAATTGGGGATGTGGGTATAATAATGATGCAATTCGAAGGAACAGCGTTAAGAGTGAAAGTGAATAATAATCCAATCAATGAAAATTTATCATTTGGCACAAACTCAGTCACGAATCAAATATCGATAGGTTATTCTATCGGCTTAAACTCTAGGTTTCTTAATATGGATTTTGCAGAACTAATCATTGCAAATTCTGCATTAAGTAGTGATAATATTACTAAGACTATGGACTATTTAAATGAGATATATGCTGTATGGTAGCGAAGTATAAAATAGTAACACTAACAGAATTTAATTTGATTGAGCAGGCTATTTGTGCAGGTGAGAACATACCTCGAATTGATGCTAATGGATATAAAATTGAAAGCTATTTAGGCGAACCAGTAAACCACAAGCACCCAACACTAGACCAGTATAGAATAATGCAAGATGAAGTGACTGAAAAGTATTGTAGTGGATTTATAACTTTAGATGAAACATGGTTTACACCCGAAGAAATATAACCATACTGTAATCTACAAAATATAGATAAGCAGCCATCCTATTTTTGCTAACGTAATAAGCAAAAAATGGCAATATCTATAAAACTTAAAAGAAGTAACTCCTCAGCAGTAGGAAATGTATTTCTTGTAACTGCGGCTTCCGGTGATACAGGTAAACTTCAGATTCAATATAATGGATCCGATATTTACAATAACTTATCAGGAATTACCTCTGACATTTTATCTGGTGCATCTAATACGGACATATACATCCCATTAGATGTAAACGGAGAAATTCCAAAAGGAGAATACTATTTTAACTTTGTAGCATCTGCTGGAGACAGCGATACAGAAATAATCAATTTTCAAGTAGACAGTATAAACCCTGTAATAACACCGGACATTGATATTTACGCCCCCAGCTACTTAGCACTAGATGACACATCATATACTGTAGACAATGGAACAGTATCTGCCGCATCTAGGACTATGACTGTTATATATCCTTCAGGAAGCCTACAGTCTAATTTAACTACTAGCCAGTCAAACGTCACTACATCAATGTACATCAGTACAAGCAATGTGTGGACAGGGGCCATTCAAGCTCAGACTACTTACGACATAACCTACACAATTGCAACAACAATTCTAGGTGCAACAACATACGCATCATTTAGTTATCAAGAACTTGGTTCAGGATACAATAGTGAGATAATCTCTCCAGACAATCTATTGTGCGATGTATACGCTTGTATAGAGGCACTACGAGTAAAGGTTTTAAATGCGGAATCAAAAAGAAGATCAGACTATGCTTCATTACTTTCTGATTATCAATATGTTGGGGCTTTAGCAGTACAGTTTAGAGAAGCGGTAGTAAGCGGTAATACGGAATCTCTAGAGGAAATTTTAGCTAAGATTAAGAGTATTACAAATTGTAATGGTGCTTGCTCTCTTAACCCATCATCCCCATCTATAAAGATATACGGGATAAATGGCGCACCACAAGATACCTTCACACTCACAACATCAGGTTCATCAGGTGCAGCTACATTCTCAGGAAATATTTTAAATATTCCAATATACTCAGGGGGTGGAGGAGGAACTTTGACAGAGGTAACAGGAGTATCTCCTATTTCAGTAGCTAGTGGTACAACAACCCCACAGATAAGCATAGAGCAAGTAGACGAAACAACTGACGGATATTTATCTAAAGAAAACTTTGCTATTTTCGATGGAAAACAAGAGAATCTTGTAAGCGGAACGAACATAAAAACAGTTAACAGTACTACTTTATTAGGGTCTGGAGATGTTTCTGTAGGTGTTACAAGTGTAACAGGAACTTCTCCTATATCTTCTACTGGAGGGGCTACGCCCGACATCAGTATGCTAGCAGCCACTGCAAGCAGAGATGGATACCTTTCATCTACTGACTGGGGTACATTTAACAACAAGCAAGATTCACAAGGATATAAACTAATATCTACAGGCACTTACAATATACCCGAAATAGAAAAGAACTACTTTTTCGAAGTTTCTGTAATATCTAACTTGCGTTTAGACCCTACATTTACATCTACATGGGCTATAGGAACAGAGATAGAGGTACTAACCAGAGTTTCTGGAACAGCTGTGGAGTTAGTAGGCGGTATGCTTGCTTATGGAGTGGACTACCCTTCAGGGTCAAACTTCTTAGAGTTGCTAGGAAACTATATAGGGGTTAGGCTTAAGAAAACATCCTCTGCAACTTGGTTAATAGTAAATCTACATTAATAGTATATGTTAATAGACAAAATATATAAAGCAGTACAGCAACTATCTAATAAGGATCAGGTAAGTGGGATACTTTCCCCAGCAGAATTTAATAGATACCTAGAGTTTGCTCAAAGAGATTATATAGAAGAAAACTATAATCGCCTTGACGGAATGGGTTACGGGAGTACTTTGGATAATTCAGATGCCCTATCCCCAATAAAGAAATCAGGCTCAATAACAATATTAAATGGCAAAGCTGCGAAACCTTCAGACTATCTTCATTATAGTCACGCTTACAGTAATTATATATTTAAAGGTAGTGGTAGAGTTTCTCCAATCGAGATTGTTAGGGATGACGAATGGGCTGAAAGGCTTGCTTCGGAGGTAAATAGGCCAACTAGAATGTTCCCTATAATGAGACACATTGGAAATAGTTTTGAGGTATACCCCGCAGAGATTAGCAATATCACACTGACTTACTTAAAAGTACCAGCACAGCCGTGGTGGAACTACACATTGTCCGGAAGTACGCCAACATTTGTTGAATCGGGGGGAGTAACTACAAACCCCAACAGTGGAGTAACCGCAGGTAACAGCACAGACATAGAGGTACAGGCTTTTGAAGACTTAGTATTTAAAATTTGCAAGTATATGGGTATTGAGTTACGAGAACAAGACTTATACCAATATAGTAGCGCAGAACAACAACAACAATAATGGGTAGCACAATATATAGAATCGGAGAGCAAGTACAAAAGCTATATGGTCAAAAAGTTGTAGGAAGTAAGATTACAAGACAAGAAGCAATACTTGCTACAGGGCAAGCCACTAATAAAGTACTGAGAGAGCTTATTTGGAGAAATAAGTCAGAAGGGATTGAAACTATACCTTACGACTGTTTTAGAGAGTACTACCTAAATATCTCATTTGACACAAGAAAAAGAAAGTGGTACGCTGTCCTACCTATTAGGACTTTAGAGTCTTTACACAATAACGCTGGGATATACCATGTTGCTCCTGGAAACTGTATAGATGAGCTTATGATCCCACTTGACAGTGGATTTAACTCAATGTTCAGGGGTCTAGACTCATACGGGCTAGAGGGCCAATTAGGTTACATTCCTGAGAGAGATAGAATTTACATACAAGGAGCGGACTTTGATCAAGACTTCGAGTTATTTGTAAGACTTATTCCTGATGCAACTAGCCTACAGCCAGATGATTATATGCCAGCACCTGCTGACCTAGAGTACGAAATTATACAATTAGCATTACAACTATTAGGGGTTCAAATGCAAGCCCCAAAAGATATTCAAACAGATAATAGATGACAAGCTATACGTTAGATTCAATTGTAAGAGAGTATTTAATCATGCAGGGCAAAGATGCTATGCACGAATACCCTCGTACATTACAAGCAGCCATATCAACTCTAAAAGACTTGAACTATGATGTTTCCGGAGTACCTAAAGTAGTTTCACTTGAGATAACTGACTCTACTAGAGCCGTACTCCCGCAAGATGTAGTTCGAGTAATTAGAATGGGATTCTCGAATCAAAATGGAGAGTTTGTAGAAATATTTTCTGACAACAAACTTATTATAGGTTTAGACGATAATACTATCTCCCATAAAGAATACGGATACCCGTCTGCTCCAAACACTGTGTCTGACATGGTTCGTAATGGAGAAGTGATTGGTAGACAATACGGCAACGTAGGTGGAAGTGCATATAAATTTAGAATGGATTGGGACAGAGGACTAGTTGAGTTTTCTTCTAATGTATCTGGTGACGTAATATTAGAGTATCTAAGCGACCCAAGTAAGGTCGGTGCGCAATATGAAGTGCATCCGTTCTTGGTGGACGCTATACAGCTAGGATTGCACCACAGGCTAATGAAGTTTAAGAGAAGCTATGCCCCACAAGAGAAACAGATAGCATTCAGTGACTACTTAAATGCAAAGCACCACGCTAAGGCTAGATTTGCTTCGGAGAGTTTAGGCAGTATGTACAATGCATCAAGAAAAACTATTAACCAGTCAATTAAGTACTAAATGCCGATTGAAAAGAGAAGTTTTGCTGCGGGGATGAATCAAGACCTTATGGAGTCATTACTCCAAGAGGGAATGTACCGCTATGCCCTAAACATTAGAAATGGTAACAGTGAGAAAGGTGCAGTTGGTGCTATAACAAATTCAGAGGGTAATAGATTAATATCACACACATTACCATCGGGTGCAAATAAAGTCATAGGGGCTTATGATGACGAAGCAAATGACAGGGTTATTTACATTATATATAATGATGAGGGTAACAATAGTATACTAGCGTATAACTATAAAGAGTCTGTTATAAATACAATTATAGCAGACACGGGAAACGTACTTGACCTAAACCCAAACTACCTTGTTACTGGTATAGATGTAATATCTGGAGACGATACATCTTATCTATTATTTACAGACAATTGGGGTGAACCTAAGAACATAAATATAGATCAGGGTATCCGAACATACGACACTAACACAAGCAGTGGTATTTTTACATATAAGAAGTACTACGGAGACTTTGATGCTACTACACCTGTACAAGTTGCACAGGGTAATGTGTACTACAGAAATATAGTTATATACGACCATTCTGCGGGAACACCTACTACACATAGAGTTTATTACCGTGCAAATGTAACTACGTCACAAGACCCCACTATATCTACCCTATATAGAAATCCTCAATCGGATTGGGACTTTTGCCCATCGGGGTACATCTATGGCATACATACAGAGGAAAGTTTTACTAATATCGTAAAGCCGCACCTATCTACCCCTATAGTTAATTACTCTACTACAGGAGCTAGTTATAATTACTTAGAGGGAAATCTATATCAATTTAAAGTTAAGTACATAAAGCCTGACGGAAGAGAAAGCTCTTGGAGTCCCGTAACAAAATTTATATCTACCCCTACGCAAATAGATAGTCTTATAAACATACAGACCTATAATAATGCACGTCTGTTATTTAACGCTATAGAATGTTATATTGATGTTCCAGATGCAAGTATTTATAAAAGCATAAGTGTTGCAATAAGAAGAGTATTGAATGACGATTCTCCAGGTGATTGGAATTTAGCTATAAAAATACCTACAATAGATAGCAGTAACTATAGTTATAATGGAAAGTTACAATTAAAATACAGCTTCGATGGCAGTAAGGCATTAATGCCTTTAGATACAAATGAGTCAAGCCAGTTAATGTCTTGGATTCCAACAAAAGCACAAGCACAAGCTATTACATCTAAGAATAGAATACTTTACTCTAACTTCACAGAGGGTAAGCCATACACCTTAGATGGCGAAAGGGACATAAACCAAAAACCTCCCGAAGTAGAATTTTTTGAAAGGGGCAACCCATACAACACTGCTTCAGATAGTATAGATATGTATTACAATACATCATCTGCAATAAGCGGGTTTCTTGTTTATGAAGAGACAGACTTTGGATCATCTACAATTAGACAAGCTGACCCATCAAGAATTGGGATAGCCTTTAAGTTCCCATCAACAGTACAGGCTGGAGTTATTTACACTATAAATTTAGCTGCAAGAGCTGTAGTACTTTATACAGGAGACACTTATTCAACCGGTACAGATTTTTCTTCTGAAATAAATATATTAGCAGAATCTTCATCTGTATCCGCACTAATAAATAAATTTGTATCTAGGATAAATCAAGGTTCCGATTTTTATGCGAGTACTTTAGACGCTTACAGGAAAGTAGGTAATGAGTATAATGTATTTTCAGGACAACTAGAAGTAAACGCGCATCTATTTTCCGCAACCTACCAAATATCAGGGGGAGACAGTTATTTAGTAGTTGATACAATACCAGAAATAACTTACCCTGGCCCAGATAGCGGAACTTGGAAAGTATTTAGCGTAATATTTTTTGTGCCCACAACTTCAGTTGGCGTAACTGTAAATTTAATCCAGTCATTTAAAAGAGGGAGCCAGCAGACATTTGCACTATCTTACAGCGATGATTACGGTAGAATAACTACTGCAATAGAACACCCATCATTATCTACTTATAATCCATGGTGGAAAGACTTGCAAGCATCAGCAGGTACTACATTTGCAGATATAGGTCAAAGATACGCAAGGATAAATGTTAGCCACGATGCGCCATCTTGGGCTACAAAATACCACATACTTAAAACAAACTCAAACGGAATAAATAATTTTGTGTCATTCCCCTTAAGTAGGGTTACGGGCCTACCTAAATTATCAAATGGGTCAGAAAACCCACTAGACACAAAGTACTTTTACAGAGGATTTATAAGAAGAGACGTAAGTAACGTAGACTCAGCAGATACAGCTCAAACACTTACTTATGATTCAATAGATAATACAGAGTTAATCTATATCCCTTTAAGCTCTCTTCAAAACTCCCTAGTTGGGTATACAAATCTGAATGAATGTCCCTTAGCTTATGATTATAGTCAAGGAGATAGAATAAGATTGTGCTATTACCTATTATCCTCTGCCCCGCATATACCTACATCCCCTTCTCAGTACTATACCTCAGAGGCAGATGCAGAAATACTGTTTTATGACGCAGAACTAAATGCTATTGCGATTAGACCCAACGACTTACCTCTTAGTTTAGTGGGTACTGGTGGGGTATTTGCTAAAGCAAATGAAGCAGGTAATGGTGGAGAAGCCGCTATACGTGGATTACTTTGTGAGATATACTCCCCAACAAGAGAAAAAACAGTGGACTTCTACTACGAGATGTACACAGGGGCAATCAGCGCAGATACAGCAAATAGTAGATACTATCACGTAGGTAACATACAGACACAAAACTCAGCACAATCAGCTACAATAGAACTAACTAACGGAGATTGTTTTATTAAGCCAAGGACTTACGTTTTTAAAGCAGATACCTCAAATCTAGCAGCCACTGCATCTTCAACTACATTTAACTATTTTGTAGAAGAATCTAACTTCTATGATAAAGTAGCATCTAAGACATGGGGTGCTGGAAGACCAAACAGAAGTGTTAAGTCCACATCTCAACAAGAGGACATTACAGGATTCTTAGGTGAGGTTCAAAGACCCACAACCATAAGATACTCGGAGCCGTTTCTACCTGATCAAGGTTACAATGGGCTTGGTACAATATATGACCTTAACTTTAAAGATGCGAACGGGGCATTAAAATCTATACAAAAACTTCACACTGAAGGAAGTAGAGTAATAGTGTTCCACGAAAACTCGACTGGGTTTGCAGAAAGCGATAGAGCAGTTGTAACTACCTTAGATGAGAATAACATGACCATTGGGGCTAACACACCTTTGTCTGACATCATGTACTACTCCACCCGCGCAGGAATAGGAACACACCCTGAATCATTTGCTTACAACAACAGTAGAAAATACTTTGTTGATGTAGACCAAGGACAGGTGTGTAGACTATCTCAAGATGGAGTAACTCCTATCTCTGACCAAGGAATGAACAAGTACTTCAAGGAAGTTTTCAGAGATATGATAAACTCCCCTAGACAAGACTTTGCTTACGGCTCTTATGACAAGAGAACAGAGGAGTACGTACTTACCCTGAAATGGCCTACTCAAGTAAATCGTACGGGTACTTTAGCAGCTACGGTAGTGTCCGAGTTTGGTATAGGAATTACATTGACTACAACTATCACAGGAATAGACCAATACGACTTGTATGAAAGTCAATCAGTAGAGATGTCTGTGCCTGAGATTATAGGTGGTAACTTCTACGGTTATTTGGACTTCACAGCATCTGTGTTAGATATTACAGGAGATGTGGTTAAGTTTTTAATGCCAGAAGATAAAAACGTAGCAAACATTGTAGAGGCTTTATTTAATGGTACTCCGGGGCTATTCCCTGCACCATTCTTAATATTCCCATACAAGGCTACTACATTGGCTTACTCTGAAAGACTTAAGTCTTGGAGTTCGTTCCATTCATGGATACCGGAACACATGGCAAGTGCAGGCTTAGAGTTTGTTAGCTTTAAAGCGGGGGAGTTGTGGATACACGATGATTATGCAAACCCACAAAAGTATTACGGAACAGAATACCCTGCTTACCTTGACCTAGTATCTAATCAGAACGGTGATCAAGTAAAGATTTGGAAAACTCTTGGAGTAAAGGCAACAACAGACGGAGATGTCATAGATGAGGCAGACTTCGAAGTTGCAATCGCAGCAACAGACACTACATCTTCTGCATATCCTATTGACGGAGGTGTTGAGGATTCAAGCGGTAAGATAAGTACTTGTGCTACCCCCGCTTACAAAGAGAATCAACTTTACTTTGACTATATGCGTACCGGAACAGGTACAACCTACTCTGACTTTATAGAAGGAGATAAGGTAAGAGGATATTGGCAGAAGACTAGGTTGGTTATCAAAGAAGGAACAAGCAAGATATACAAGATTATATCAACTAATTTCGATTACTTAATGTCCAATTATACAAGATAGTTGGCTATATAAAAACATATATTTGTAAATATTATGGCAGGATTAACATCATTAACACCCGTAGGTATGGCAGCTGGATTAGCTGGTGGTGCTGTGCAAGCAGGGCTAGGAATATACGGGGCCATTAAAGGCGCACAAGTAGCTAAACAAGCTGAACAAGACAGACTTGCAGCAAGAGAAGAGATAGCAAACACAAAATACGCTGACTACAATCAGATGTACTACGATGAACTCCAAAGAAGAGAAAGCGTAGGACTCCCACAAGAACAGATGATGGCTATGCAACAAGGTGCTGATAGAGCAGCTGGTGTAGGTCTGTCTGTATCTGATGACAGAAGAGGTGGTTTAGTTGGTATTGGTAGAGCAGCTTCAGGTTTAGCAAATGCCTACTCTCAAATTGGACTAGCGGATGTAGCTGCAAGACAGCAGAACGCACAGATGGTATTAGGGGAGATGGCTAATCGAGGTCAACAGACTTACGGAGAGGTACAACAACTTAACCAATACGATTTAGCAACAGCCCAACAAAGAAGAATAGAAGGTATACAGCAACAACAAGCCGGCTTACAATCTATTACTAGTGGCGTAGCAAATGCAGGAACATTCTTAGGTGGAACACAAGCTGCTGTAAATCCTTTTGGAGCAAGTAGCGCAAGCTTACCGTCATTGACTACACCTGTTCAACAACAGATGTCTACATTTACTCCAGGTTATGTACAGGCTAATCAGAACTTTACACAGCCAGCACTTAATTACAACTCCCCACAATCACTATCACAAAATTATAGTCCATTTGGGCCATCTCAAAGTATTTTTAGATAAATAATATTATGGCAGAATTAGCAAGTGTAGCACAGATAGGCGGGACAGCCAAATACAGTCCTATAACAAATACTTTAGGCGATCAAGCTGCTTTAGCTCAGAATCAAAGAAATTACCTAGAGTCTAAAGCAAAGAATGACGAGCAGAAGAAATTAGCGGAAGACTTAGCAAAAATAAATGCTCTTGGTCTTCCTAAGAATATTCAAGCAGATGTTCAAGCTAAAAGAGATGAACTTATAGAGAGAGTAAGAAACGGAGAGATTGATCCATACAACTACGACTTTTTAGCTGAGGCTAGAGGTGTTGCAGGGTATGGTGCTAAGGTTCAGAATGATTACAAGAATGCTATTACTGCTGCTGCATCAGAAGGTCAGATTATAGAGCAAGACGAGAATGGTAATTGGGTTAATAGAAAACAAGATTACAGAAATACCATATTAAACCCAGATTTAACAGTAGACGATTTATATAGCGCAGCCCCCAAATTTGGTAACATGACTGCTGCTGTTAAGTTGGATGACGAAGCTATGTTAAAATTTGTTACTGACTATAACAAGCTTGGGGCAGATGAGCAGGTAAAGCTATTTGGTTCAAACTACGGTATGTTGACTAAGCAGACAATTTCTAAATTATCCCCCACAGAATTTAAGGATCTATCAAATGCGATAGAAAACATGGGAGGTCTAGGATTCGCATCTACGTACGCAGATCTTAATTCTAGAGGACTTGCAGGAGGAAAGGGTTTTAACGATTGGAAGAGGCAGTACATCACAAACCTATTACCAGAAAGCCAGACAAAACAAGATTCGATAATTGATACACAAGCAGCAGCAAGAGAAAAAGCAGCAGCTACACAAGCTGCAAAAGATAAAACAGAGGGCTATAGTGTAAGCAGTTCTAAATTTGACATAAAAAACCCTACAGCGGGCTTAGATTTACCTGAACAAGATTATAAACAAAGTACTACAAGTCCTCAAAATGCACCAAGCAGTACAGATGTTACAGGATTAAACATTATAGGTGGTAAACCGTCTGAGACTACTGCTGACGATTTTTCAAAAGCTATACAAGACATAGGACTTAATACAGAAAATTCAAACAGATTTAGAATAAGTGCTAATAAAGCAGGTAAGGGGCTTCCAGAATATCAAGTTGCTGACCAAGATGGAAATGTTGTTACAGGAAAGCCATTATCTGTGATATTAGATGATTCTGGTAAGGGTGTATTAATTATGCAAGAAGCAGTAACTGAGTCTAAGTCTACTTCATCTGGAAAAGCAGATGAGGAAGGTGGTAAGACTACTACATCAACATCTACTAAAGGCGGTAGAGTTAAATATATACCAGTTACCCCTACACAGTCAAAAGATTTACAAGAGTTTTATAAAGTAGATTTTAAAATACAAGATGCAGCAAAACCTGCTATTAAGTTTGACGAAAACGCAAATGTAGTAATAGAGTAAAATGAAAGAGAAAAAATTAACACCAGAACAGGTAGAACAACTTAATAGTAATGCGGCTAAAATGCAAGAGGCAGGGTACTCTGCTGACGAAATAAAAAGCATGGCTTCTCAATACTTTGAAAAATTTGCAAGCGAGGAGGGCGAACCTGAAAATTTTACCAACGGCTCGCAAGAGCCACAAGAGCAGCCTACAAGCACTTCATCTCAACAGGTATCATCGGAGCCTTCTGTAAAGAGTGGAGAAGATGTAAATAAAACAGATCAGGAATTAGCAATAGATAAATTAGTACAAGATATATTATCTACTAAACCTGAATTTAAGCCAATACAAAAAGACGAAGAAGCACCCCCACTCGAACCTTTAGATGTAAGAAGGTCTGAGGAAGAAGCTGGGTTTGTAAAAGTAAAAGATGATTCTAGTTTTGAGGGAGTAGTAAGAAGAAAACTACAAGAGATACCGAAAGAAGATAAGATCCCTAAAGAGGATTTAGAAAAAGCTCAAAAAGCACTTTTAGCAAACGAACAGGCAAAATTTGACGCTGCTGTTGCTGAACAGCCTCCAATGCAAAAATGGGAGACAGATGTAGATAAAGAATTAAACAGCATTATTGATAAAGCATTTCCTATGATGATAGGAGACCAAGGCTTTAATCAAAAAATGAGATTTGAATTACTTAATGACCCCGAAAGATTAGCAAGATATAGACAAGGGCAATTCTCTACACAATTACAGAAAACTAAACCAATAGATAATGAAGAGGCTTTTCTTATTCAGTCTGAGTACCTAAGGAATAAGATTGCTAACGGGGTATCTGAGTTAGAGAACATGGATAAGCCTACAGATTTTGAAGGGTATGTAGCAGCTGAGAAGAAGAAGACGGATTTTGTAAACGACTACGCAAAATTTACAAATCTTCAAACAGAGAATAAGCCTATTATAGATAAGATAAGAAGCGACCAAGAAGTAATAGACGAGTTAAATAAAGGTGGAGCTGGTAATTTTTCGCAAGATATTGCTTCTAGAGCTTTGAATAGTTTAAATAATGTAGCTATAGACTTAATAACTCTCCCAGCTACTATTGCCTCCAGCTTTGAAGATTTTACAGGCAGAGGGGATTTATACACTATATCTGATAGAATATTAGACTATGCAGACAAGACATATAAGAATCCACTACTTGTAAGTGAGAGACAGTTCTATAATGAACAAACTGGAGAGTATGATTTAGGCGGTGCTTTTTTAGGTGCTTCGGATCAGGTTGGTATAATAGCTGCCCTAGCTTTAGGCAACGTATACGCAGGAAGAACTGCTATAGCTTCTACTGAGGGTAAATTATTAACATCATTCGCTAAAGATGCTATAGTAACTTCTTCTAAGAATGTTTATACTGTTGCTGGTGGCTATGCTGCTTCGTTAGAAAGTAATCGTAGAGATGCTAAGGAAATGGGTCTTAGTGGTGGGGATGCTTTTGCTTACACGCAATTCATGTCGTTCCTGGAAGGTACTACAGAGCTTATAATGCCTGATAATCAAATCTTCTCAAAAGAAGTTAAAGATATAGCACTTAAGGTATTCGCAGCTAACCTTTCTAAGGGTAGAAGTTTTGCTGCAAAAGAAGCACTGAAAAGTATAGGGGAGATAATTGGTAAAGAGAACCTAGAAGAGCTTCTAGTACTGGCAGGAAAGACTGTTCAAACAGGAGCTATAGCCCTTGAAAATGAAGATGTAGAAGTTTACGTTCCTGAATTAGGTGAAGTAATTAATACTGTTGCAACTACCACTGTGGCTTCTGGTACAATTCCGGCTATAGTAAGTTTAAACAAGAGAAAGCAGATTGAGAATCAAATGATTCTTAAAGCCAGTAAAGACCCTGATGGAGCAAAAGAAGTAATAACTCAATTTGTTAAAAAGGGAGTAGTTAAGCAAGAAGATGCAGAGGCATTCCTAAATAAAGTAGCTAAGTCTACAGAGGCTGTTTCTGAAATACCAAGTAACTTCACGGAAGAAGAGTCTGCGGAAGTACTAGACCCCGCAATAAGACTAACAGAACTTAGAGAAGAAGCCAAGAATAAAAAAGGCGTTGCTAAGGAACAGATAGACGAAGAGATAAAAGCCTTAGAGGAACAGATAAGACAAAAGGCTGAAGAGCGCAAGGCAAAAGAAACTACAACAGTAGAGCAATACGGAGACACACAAGAAGTAAAGACAGATGCCGATAAGGTTAACAACCTGTTTGATTCTCGTGTACAAAAGGCTACCGAAACATTTGACAATGCTATTGATAAGGCGATCAATAAGTATGGAGAAGAAAGTAAAAGAGTAGCTGAGTTAAGGGCGGAAAAAGATAAGGCCATCAGCGATTTAGAGGATAAAAGGGCTAAAAAGTTAGAGGGGGCTGCAAAAAAACCTATTGTACAAAGCGATACAGATGTTATCAGCCTAGATGATCTTGAAATATCTGACGAAGAGTTATTAGCACTTGAGGATGAAATTGCATTTGAAGAAAAAACAACTCAAGCTCCAGAAGTATTAGAGCAGGGAGTGGTATCTGATGGAGGTAAGAACTATGAGATTATATCTATAGAACAAAAGAAAGATGGTAGCAGAGTAGTAAAGGCTAAAGAGGTAATAGAAGTTACCGAGGATAATATTAATGAACTACAAAGCGACAGACAAGTCCCACTTAAAGTAGGAGACACAGTTAAAAAGGACGGTAGTAGGGTAGTTAAAGGTAAAGAGGTAATTGGTGGAATAGTGGTTACCAAGGATAATATTGAGAATTTACAAAACAATAGAAAAAAGCCACTTAAGGTAGGGGACAAAGTATACGGCACTACAAAGAGATATACTGGAGATTCCGCAGAACAAATAGCTAAGGATAATTCAGTAGGAGAGTTTAAAGAAAAAGAACAAGAACCGGAGCCAAAAAAGCGAAAGTTTATTGGCAGACCAAAGCCACCCGTACTAACCGTCCCTACCCCAACATTTCCAACAAAAGATAAGCCAGATATACAAGAAGATACCGCTGAATCTATAGAGAAAGAGTTGGAAGCTGAAATAGCGAATATAGAAAAGGAAACAGCAGACTTTGTAAAGGCTGTAGAAGATGAAGCAGTAGGTAAATCAAAAGATAAAGATCTTGTTTTAGTAAAAGGAAACATATACCAAGTAACTAGAAAACCAGACGGAACTTTTTCAGTATCTAAAATGAGAGCTGACGGGAAGTTAATTGGTATTACTAGAGATACGGAAGAACGTAAAACAGCTATTTCTCAGTTTAAGAGGAAGCAGACAATGGCGGATAATAAGAATTTATCTGAGGCCGAGAAGCTTATTGAAGACACTAGAAAAGAATCTGAAGATAGGATTTTAGCCGCTCTTGATAAGGCTATCGAAAGAACTAGCTTTACTGCACTCAGAGGACAAGCTAATGACGTAGTTACTGTTCTAGGTTATACAGCAGCTAATTTAGCCCTAAAGGGTGTTAGAGCTGCATATAAGACTGGGATGTCATTAAAGGATGCTATCGCATTTCAATACGAAAAGGTAAAAGCATCTGGTGTAACAGAAATAGAGTTTAAGAAATTTGTACTAGAGTCTTTAAAACCACAACAGAATGCCGTTCAAGAGCAAACAACAAGTGAAGTACCTGTACAGCCAGAAGCCCAAGTTGGCGAAAAAATGGCGGAAGGAAAACCCCAAGCAGAAACTAAAGTCACTGCCGAAGAAAGCGTCAAAGAAGAAGAAATAAATTTTGGCACTGCCTTTTCTCAGCAAGACCTAACAGCAGAAATAACTGTTGGAAAAGAGAAAGACAAATGGGGAGAAGCTAATTTTTTTAGAGAAAAAGTAGAGAATGCTGGAGATATATTAAGAGAGTTGTCTAGCAGAGGTAAAAATCCAGATTCTAAATATATTTTAGAGAAAATAGAAAAGATAAAAGAATGGGTAGCCAAAAGCAAAGAAGGATTTGAGGACATACCAAATGATATAAAAACTCTTGATGAATTTTCTAAATCAAACTTGAGATTTACAAACGCTATAGACGGTTGGAACTATGCAAAAAGGTTTTATAACGATATATTAACAAAAACCTTAAACGAATATAAAGCTATAGATACTTACACCGAAGAACAAAGATTAGCAAGAGACTTGGTTGTTGATTTACTAAACAATGATATAAATGGTGTTGAATCTAAAATATCTGAAATAGAGAACATTGCAAACAAAGTAAAAGAACAAAGAGAGTTACCAATAGTTAAAAAGATATCTAGAGGAATTAAACAAAAAGAACCTGAAGTCACTGCCCAAGAAGGTCAAGAAAAAGTAGCTGCTAAAACGGTAACCTCAGAAACACAAGGCTTAACAGAGAAAGAAAGAAACAAGCAAGGCTTTGTAGAGTATACCGAGGCAATGAAAGAGAAGTCAGCAGCTAAGATAAAAGCTGTTACAGAATCTTACAAAGATAAATTAAAGGAGGCTAAGGAAAAGAGTAAATCCCTAAAAGAGCAGAAAGATTTGCTTGTAGGATTTGCTAACTCTTTGATTAAGGGCTTAAGGGAAAACGGAGTTAAGGATATACCAACAGCTAAGGTCAATACAATCCTTAATCAAGTAAGGAAGTCTAACACCCAAAAATCAGTAGATATTGCATTAGAGGAGTTATCTGAAATAGCAAAGCAGATAGAGGACAAGTACAGCACAGACAAGGCTGTACGAGAAACTACCAAGAAGGTCAGAAATACAGCTAGAGCAAAAGGTAAATCTACTTTAGGTCAAGCGGCTAAGGCATTCTCACGAATTAACCTCAAGGGGATAACTGATATGGCCTTATTAGAAGAGGTAGCAGCTATTGCAGATGAATTAATAAAGTCCGCACCAAAGTTAACTATTAACGATATCAATGAAGTAATTGCTAAAGTAGAAAAGGCTAAAGAAAAGACAGTAGAGAAAAAATCTTTTAAGGATAGGGTTTCAAACAACACTAAAAAAAGAGCTGAGGCAGAAACCCTTCAACAAGAGCTTAACGCAGAACTAGAGAGACAGAGACTTATAGCTGAACTATCTTATACAGAAGAAGAAGTAAGTCAAAACCTAATTGAGGAATTGGAAGCGGATACTGCAATTGACTTCAAGAAAAAAACAATTGACTCGTTTGAAGTAGCTAAGAAAGTAAAAGGGGATTTAAAAAAGGCAAGTAATGCAATTAAGAAAGCCCTAGATAATGGTGATATTGATGAAACTAAAGCAGAGGAACTCAGAAAAGATCTAGCAGAAGCTGCAAAGAAGTATGATCAAGAGGTAGAGAAAATAAAGGAGGGGGAGAAAGCTAAGTACAATAAAGCCAAAAAACAAGTAAATCTGCCATCAGACCCCGCCCAGAAAAGGGTAGTCCAATCTTTATTGGACGCAGAGGCTGTTGATGATATATCTTGGTATGTTATGGCTAATGATATATTAGACTCTATTTCTTTAGGCACTATACCTTACAAAGCTATATCAGACCTTAAGTCTTATTCTGCCTATAAATCAAAAGCTGCAAAAGAAACAGCAGATTCAATTAAAACAGCAGACACTAAAGAGACAAATACAAAAGACTTAGTAAGTAAATTAGGCACAAAGACTGCTTCGCAGAGAGTTAGAAATATATTAAACATAAGAGATAAGGCTATTTGGAATAATGTATATCAACCTATGATTACATTAACAAAAGCAGCCCAAAATTTAGCTAATAATCTGATAGAGCCGTACTTAAAAATAATCGGAGGTATGCCCTCTATACTAAATATCCCTGCTAGAAAACAGTTTATAAAAGATTCTAATAAAGCGGGTATAGTTGCTCACTATATACAGGAGCAATTTAAAGCTGGCCTAGGTATAAAGGCTGACGGAGTACCTGTAGGCGCAAGAGATATATTTGGTATATGGCTTGGGAATGAAAAAGCCATGGATGCTGTTGGCATGGATGAAGAAACTAAGGCTAAATTTAAAGATAAACAAGCTTTAGCAAATTATTCTAAAGAAGAGATAAAGGCTTTAGAAGAGATATACTCTGAATTAGTAGACAGCAGGCTAGGCTATGTAGATGTAGCTAATTTAGATGCAGAAAAGGTTTTATCCGAAAGCCAAAAAAAGATGTATGATGCTGCAAGAGAGGTATTTGACAATTCAGTATCTTATCAAGAGGCGGCTAACTTAAGTAGAGGTTCGGAGTTTGTACCTAGAGCA
>Ga0136655_1000441_pt1 | contig 18700 bp, 18 predicted proteins | sample CPBDNA_2_FD_94863 | JGI IMG/M metagenome (GOLD analysis project Ga0136655, IMG submission 94863) | Freshwater to marine salinity gradient microbial communities from Chesapeake Bay, USA - CPBay_Spr_15_0.8_DNA (version 2) | ecosystem: Environmental > Aquatic > Marine > Coastal | place: USA... | reverse complement strand
TTCTGGCTGTTTACTTGTCGTGGCCTGTTCCAGTGCTGCGAGCTCAGATTTAAGTTTTTCGATCAGGATGACCTGACGCTCGTCTGATCCTGTAGCGTCTTGTAGGCGGGTCTCGAGTTCAATAATAGATTGGGCGAGTAGCTCGCTGAGCTGCGCGGCAGAAGTCGTCTGGTCTGCTAGTTGATGGGTGTTTTTCTGCAGGTCAAGCAGCAGCTGCTGTTCTTCCTGCAATTGCCTTTGCAGCTCTGCGGCTGTCGTTATCAGATCAAGATTGGCTGCCTGATTGGCGGCCACGGAGCCATGATTAATAATGACAAAAATCAGTATCACCGCCCCGAAACCACAGGACATGATGTCAAGGAATGACAGGCTGAACACATTGAATTCACGTCTTCTGGTCATAGTTTCGCCGAGGACGCCTAGTCGATGGATATCAAGGTGAAAGATTGTGAGTCCAGGACCAGCTGATCTCCGGGTTTTACCGGGAACTGGCCATCGACAAGTTGCTGATTCAGATACACCTCGTCAGCGCGGACTGCTTCGATTAAGACTTGGTCGGCATGACAGTGAAGGATCCCGCGGGACCTGACTGCGGCTGCAAGTGGTGGTGCCAGATGAATATCCTTGAGCTTCAAGGTTTGACCGATGGCGACAGCGTGGTTGTTAACCAATACATGGGTGGCCCTTCGGTGAATGCCGGAGGGCGACTCAGTGGTGGCAACGACGTCAGCGTGCGCCTGAGCCAAACTGGTGATGTGGCTGATAGGTTCGTCGGGACCAATGATCCAGTCGAGGTGCTGGGCGACGCCGTGTCTAACAGCCTCGGCGCTGAGTTTCTCCACGGTGACGCCTCGCAACAGCGCCAGGGCATCCATGAGTCCGGGGAAACCCGCGAATCGATGTGAGACCAGCAAGGTCGTGGTTTGCCCGGGTTCGATCTGAGCATTGACCGCCTGGATGATAGCGGGATAGAAACTGACACAAGCGGCGACCAGTTGCTCGGTGGCGACCGGTGTCTGGAGGACGCCAGTCTCGAGTGCCAAACTGAAGGTGGTTTCGACGTGGTGCTCACGGCTTGTGATCCAGTTAGGAACCGCGTCATACAACAGCTGTTCGCTGGCAGCCAGGTGCAAGGGGTCATAGCGTGAGTCCTTGATAAACTGGGTGGCGATAGTGTTGGCCCAACGATCCCAGAGTCGATACAAACCCGTATCTGCTAGGGTTTTTGTCTTCGACCAACGTCGTCCTTCCCGGTTTTGTAAATGGCTCAAGGTGACTCTGTGGAGGTGAATGTCGAGCACCAGTAGCTGGTGTGTTGGATGCTGTCCGGCAGTGGCCATCAGGGCTGTGTCAACCAGGCCGCGTATGGGTAATCCGACCTCCTTAGCCATGCCTAGCAGCAGGCTGAGTTGCGCGCTGGTGTAGTCGCCTGGTATTGCCAAGATCACCTGCTCAGTGTCCTTCTTGATTGCCGCCCAGATTGACGTCAAGTGAGCAAATGCCAGATCGGCACTGTGGCGAACCTGGGGGTGATCCGCCACCAGAGGTTGAGTGTCTAGCTGTTGCCAGAATCGTGTGTGAGTCCACTGTGGTAGCAGCCGAGCTTGTTGCATGGCTTGGGCGCCCAGCAATAGCCGCTGACCATCGATGACTGCGTAACCGGGACTCTGCAGCACAGGTTGACCGTCAATGCTGACATCGATGCTGCTGTCGTTGATTTCTATGAGCCCGATACTCAAGTTAAGACTCCATTAACTTTGCAGGTGGCCGATCAATTGATTGTCGCAATAGGCTTCGGCATCCAGGACTAAGCGTTCCTGAGCTAACTGCAATTGATGTAAAAGAAACATCACGATAATACTGATCAGCAATGCCACGAAGGTCGAGTTGAAAGCGACCCCAAGACTCTGGGTGACACCGGCAATATTCCCTTGGGCTGCCTGGTGGGCTTGGCCCAGGGCTTGACCGATGCCGCGCACGGTACCAAGAAAGCCAATGGAAGGTATTGCCCAAGCGATGTAACGAATCATAGAGAGCTCTGAATCGAGACGATCAGATTCTGATTCGCAGATGGTGCGAATAGCGGTCGAGACATCCTGAATGTTGCGCGTGGACCGAAATCGATGAAGTGCCGTGAGCAGCGCGCGGGGTAAAAGAAAGGCCTGTTGGCGCATCGACAATGCTTGGATAGGGCGGGCATATTCGCGACTGTCTTCTGGCAGAATACTGGTGCCCTGAGCAACGGGAATTAAATTCAGACTTAAAACATGGCGTTCCTGACGGGCGAGATTGGCTTTGTAGGCCATCAAAGCGAATGCCCAAAGCATCAAGATGAAGCAAGCCTCCTGTTCAAAGTCCCGAATCACAACATAAGTTGAACGTTCGGGTACATAATTAGGATTTGAGTTCATTTCAATCGCCTGAAGTTGAAGAACCTGGCTGGCATTCGGTCTGACAATAGAGACATAGAGGCTATGTATCAGTATCGCGGCGATGATCAATGAGAATAATTGATAGAGAAATTCAACGGGTAATTGTTTACGCACAATATTGACCTAAATGTTAGTGGGGAAGTCGACGGCCTGATCGGTATCGACTTGCTGGCTCGGCACAAAAGCGTCCAGTGCTCGAATGAAAGGAGTCGGGGCCCCAGGTTGGCCTGCCCCAGGTTGGCCTGCCCCAGGTACAACGATGTCCGGTGTTCGTCGCTCAAAGGTCAGGGCCGATTCAACGGGTGCGGTGTTGTCCACGCCGGGTAACTCAGCCGCTACAGCGGTCAGTCTCAGCAGTAGTCCTGTGCATAGTAATCCTGTGCATAGTAATCCTGTCCTCAGCAGTCGTCGTGGCGTCATTCAACATACCTCGAGATTCGAAACCCCACATCCGGTCTTGGTGACTGGCCAAAGTCACGAAATGTCCAGCGTAACTCGCTAAAGCGCCCATGGGTATAATTTGAACCTTTAATAACGTGGCGCTCACCACTTATAGGTCCGCTGGGATCTACCAGCACCGCCGTGGGCTCATTCTGGGCGTAGTAGTCATGCATCCATTCCGAAACGTTGCCGGCCATATCAAACAAGCCTGCGGGATTTGCAGGGAAACTACCCACTGGCGCCGTACCACGAAAATGATCGGTATAACCCGTTAGAACATCGGCTACCATCGTTTTTGCAGACTCGTCCGCGTAGTTAGCTTCAATAGCCACCGGTGGCATGGCGTCGCCCCAGGGGAAGCGTGTTGGCTTGGGTCCCGCGGCATAGCGACTGGCCCAGATCCATTCAGCTTCGGTAGGTAAACGATAGCCGGTATTCATGGGCGTCACAGCCTGCCAGTGATTATCGATGAGTTCGTAGGCCGAAGCCAGGCCTTGTTGCTGGCTCAGCCAATTGCAGAAAGCGACAGCATCTTCCCAGGCAACGTTTACCACAGGCCGGTCACTGCCGGTGAGCAGTGCTCGGCCAAGCATCCCTGAGTCGTGCAGGTTGTCGAATTGCTGATACTGGGCATTGGTAACCTCATGGGTACCCAGATAGTAAAATCGCCGGAGCTGAACCTGCTTTTCAATTTCGTTCGCTCGGCGGCCGGGTTCGCGCCGGTTCGCGCCCATGGCAAAGGCGCCGGGCTGAATGAGCGTGAGTACCTGGCCGATGGCGGTGGTTGTGGTCGGTGCGATAGAGGCGAGTTTGGCTTCGGCCTCGGTGAGAAGTTCAACGACGAACTGCTGGGGTAAGCCTGGTTGCGGCGTCACTTTGATCTGTTGGCTTTGATAGCCAGCCAGCTCAATGCTGATGATGTGGGGCGCGGCGGTGAGTTCGAGGCGGCTGGAGGCTGTTGCTTGTGCTTGACCGTCTACCACCAACGATGCGCCGGCCGGAGTCACCTGCAAGTTGACGATGCCCAGCACGGGTTGCAGCGTGAGATTGAGCTGAGCGTCGCTGGCGGCTTCGATGACCACAGAGCGTTCGGTAGTTTCATAGCCAGGCTTTGTCAGGCGCAAACGGTGGGTCTTTCCGGGCGCCAGACCCAGCTCGAGTGGAGTCTGACCACGATACTCATCGGCAATCGTGACGCTCGCCGCGGAGGCGTCGACTGGATCGATAACTGACCATCCTGTGCGATGAGGGTGATTTCCGGGAGTATCTGATCCTGTTGAGCGGTGATGTTGACCTCAGTCTGCCAGGGCTTGAAACCCGGCTTAGTCACAACCAGCTGATGCTGACCTTGCATGACCTCAATGCGGGCCGGCGTGGCTGCGAGCGCAACGCCATCGATACTGACGGTGGCGGCCGTGGGTTGGCTACTGAGACTCACTAGTGCCCAGGCTGGCACTAATTTCACTAACAGATTTTGGCTTCTGCCTCGGCCCTCGATCTCCACCGTGGTGGAGGATGGCAGGAAGCGTTCGGCGCGAACGCTAACGTTATGGCTGCCCGCTTGAACGTCATTCACCGCTAAAGGTGTTATGCCCACCGGTGTTTGATCGAGAAATACTGGCGACTGAGTCTCAGGTAAGGTTGATACCACCAGCGTGCCGGGCAGTTTAGTCAGCTCAAGGCGGATCGTCTGGTCGGCCTGTTCGCCTACTTGAATCTTTGGGTTGAGCGGTATGTAGCCGTCAGCAGTCACTGTTAAGGTATAATCGCCGGTTAACATTAAATAGCGCTCACCCAGGCGATAGATGAAGAGGCCGTCTGTGACTTCGAGGCTCGCATCCATAGGGCTGAGATCGAAGCGGACGGCACGGGCGCTGAAGACAAAGAGCGCGATCAGCGCCAGTGCCACCAATAGCGACAGGATGGTAATGGGTATAGGTTTCAAGCCAAGCCCGCGGCGGCTGGCAGTAACGTCGGCGCGGGAAAATGGCGTGGCTTCGATAATCTGGTTTGGATCAGGGCTCGAGGGCATCAAATTCTCTCATCGCAAGTCAGGTGAATGGTCACAGGCGCCATCCCGCCACTGAGTGTAAACGCCTGCCTGACATCGCGATAGCCTGGCCGCCGCCCGACGACGGTATAGGTGCCCGGCACGAGTGCTAATTCGTGTTTCATGAAGACTCCCAAATGGCTGGTCTGGTAGACCGTGATATCGGTTTTGTTATCGGACAGTACGACGACCGGCAACGGAATTCTTGCTTGTGCGATCAGTAGTGAAAGATCACTGATTTGTCGTTGCAGCAGTGGTCCCTGACTCGCCAACCCCGCGGCGCGAATGAGCGCCTGTCGGGCCATGGTCAACTCCGGGTCGAGACGCATGCGCTCGGGCGCCTTGATATAATCCTCAAGCGCTTGATCGAGCGCCAGGCGTTGCCGGGCCCGCTCGAGGTCAGCGCTGGCAAATAATAGTCCGGGCTCCAGTTCGAGCACCTGCTCGAGGTGCACAATGGCCATCGACCAGGCTTCATTGGCCATCGCTTGCTCTGCCTGTAGGCTTAAGGCGTTGATCCGCTGGCTTTGCTCAAGTAGACGAACTTGCAGTAGCCCAGCTTCTGGTTCCGGGGCCATGGGTCGTATGGCTTGAGCTGCAGAGAATGCCTGTCGTGCACCTGTTAGGTCGGCCTGCTCAAGGCGAATAAGAGCCAGTGACATGGCCTCGTTAAAACGCAGTCGAGCTAAAACCTCCGTGATTCGTATGACGCCAGCCCGCGCCTCCAGGGATGCAGTATCCAGAGTCTGTGCCTGCTGATACAAGGCGAGCGCAACCAACCAAGCTTGGTCGCGTTCGGCAGACTGAGCCTGGCGAAGCCATTCAATGACCTGGTCGAGGTTTTCAGCCCTGATCAAGTCTGACCGATATTTGACGTTGTCAGGTCGCATAACGATGAGTGTCGACAGGGCCTTTGTCGCCAGTTCAGCATGCCCTTGAGTGAGTGCGTCTGCAGCAATTTTCTGGTTGTAATTAATAAGGTCGGGAATACGAGCCGCTAGCGCCTGGCTGGCGCTGACGGCTTGCTGATATTGGGTCAGGGCGGCAGCGTAAAGGTCTTTTCGAAACAGGTCTTCCGCCATTCGAGCTTGGGAGCTGATCAGGCTGTACTCAGCCGCCGCCCAAATCTGGACACCCTGATCCTCGAGTTCTACTTGCTGCCGCAGTAAGGTTTCAGCGAGGTCTTCAGCGCTGGATTTTTCGGGGCCGGTTCGAGTGACTGGCTCGATAGGTGTGTCCGCGGCGGGTAGGTCAGTGTCGAGTGTCGGAAAGTCGGCTCGTACTGTTGCATTGAGCGTCAACTCAGAAATCGAGCCTGCAGATTCGTCGAGGGATGTGGGCAGCACGAAAAACAGAGCCCCAGCCATCAGTATTAATGCTGATAACGCCGCCAGTGCCGTGGCGAGACTAACCGCTGATTTCTGGGGTGGTCCGGGGTGAAGCTGAGTGTCGAGTTCCGCCTCTCGGTCAAAGGTGCCGAGCGTGTGTTGAGTCGATTCTGGCTGTTGTACTGGGTTTTGCTGGCTTGAGTCTGGCGCTGATGGCTGCGGGGCCTGGTGGATGATCTGTGCGTCGTAATAGGCTTGCAGGCTGCTGCGAATGATCGAGATTTGTTCAGGTCGTGCCGAGGCGGAAGTCGCCAGCATGCTCTCGATCAGGGGCTTGACGGCATCAGGCAGGGTCTCGTCAGTGTGATTCAGAACAACGGGTTGCCCAGTCCGCTGGCTCAGGAGTCTGTATAGCAGCGCGCCCAGGGCGTAAATATCATCACTGACAGTAGCCGCTTGGCCGGCCAGGACTTGCGGACTGGCAAGTTCGTCAGGACCGATAGACGCGTTAATTCGCAAGCCAAATCCTGCCAGGTGTAACTGTTGTTGGCGGTCGATCAGTAAATTGCCAGGTCGAATGTCGCCATGCACGAGGTTGATGCTGTGAACATAGTCAAGTACCTCAAGCAATTGCCGAAGTATGGGCCAGGCGTTATGAAAAGACTGGTGAAGACTGAAAACGCGAAGTGAATCGATGTGTTGGCAAACCAGAATATCAGCTCCGCGCCAATGGACCAGATCTAGAGTGCGCAGGATATGGGGGTGAATCAAGCCCTTGTGGCGGCTGATAGCCGTGCGCATAATCCTTTTCTCGGCAGCGCCGAGAGCCGCGGGCAAGCGTTTGCACCAGACGCGCTCATTGTGTTGGGTATCGACGGCCAGCCAGTTGTCGAACTGATCGTCAAGGTCGAGTGCCTGGAGCAATTTGAATCCGGAGAAATCCTGGCCCGAGGTAAAATCAGTGGTCACAGTCCAGACCTGTAGCGTCTATAGGCTTCCCAGAGTTTACTCTGCCGCTCTGCGTTGGTTTCAAGCGTCGCCGCTTCCCAGAGTTGTTGGGCGATGATGTCATCGGCCTGAGGCGGGGGAATGTCGGCGGCGACTGGTTCAGGACTGTTGCGCAGCCGAGGCTGCGTGTCTGGATTGGGACTGTCGGCCAGCATAGGCATTACCTGGAGAGTCGTGCTGGCGGGCGAAGGTGGTGGCGTGGCGTCGAGCACCTGCTGCCGGGACGCGGAAATAAGCTGGTCGAAATGCATGATTGATGCATTCAGGACATTGTCCAAGCCGCTATCTAAACCATCATTCGCCTGCTGATTTTCAGGTTTGGGCTGGCGGCTGCCGAGCGCAGTTCCTGGAGTAGTTCCTGGAGTAGTTCCTGGAGTAGTTTCTGGAGTAGTACCGGGTGCAGCGTTCTCGCGTGATGCCTGTAAACCGGCTTGAGAGTCGCTGATGATGGCGGTAGCCTGCACAATCGCGAGCGACGCTCTGGCGAGGGCGACTTCGGCAGTTTGGATCCTGGGCCTGACCGCATCGCTTTGGGCATTCTGCAGGTCTTGTTCAGCGATGATAACGGCAACCCGGGCCTGGGCGAGACTGGCCGATGCGTCGGCAAGGGTTGCCTCACTGCCGGCGCTTGCGACAGTCATGGCCGCTGATTCAAGACTCATACTGACGGTGTTGAGAGCCAACATGGCCTTCAACACGGCGGTGCTGTTAGCCTGTTGCGGGTCCTGAGTCTGCCGGTTGCCAACGCCTGATTCGTTTTTGGCCACTGCTTGGTTGTTGTCGGCGGCTTCGCTAGAGGCACTTGTTTCGCTGTACGCACTTGTTTCACTATAGGCATTTGTTTCCCGGCCAGGCTCGCCATTGATAGCGGTATCAGTCGGCATGATGTCACTCAGGCCTGCCGCGACGCCAGCGAGGGTCTGGCTCTGCTGGGTTAGCTCACGGGCAGCCTGTTGGCGCGGGTTCTGCTGGTGAGCTTGGGACCCATTGGCGCTGGACTCGGCCCCAGAGTCGCTGCTCTGCTGCCCGGCAGAACCGGTGACTGCCTTGGTGGCTGTTGCGGTGTCAGACTCGGCGCCGGGATTCGAGGGCTTCGCTGCGGCGGCTGGAGGAGTTGAGGCTGCCGGCGGTGGTGTGGTGGATGGCGGCAGGGTAATTAAAGGCTCCGAATGTTGGGGTGTCTGACAACCCTGCAACCATAAGCTGCCGCATAGCAGCGTGCAGATAGTCAAGGATCGTCGAGCGATTCGATGGCGTAGACGGGCTCCATGAGGCGCATGCCGAGGGGCTGGTTTCGGGGGTATCGTTTGCATGGTTTGCTGAGCTGGTTTTGTTTTCGGTAGGGCTATTCTGCCACGATGCACACCAAATTAACCTGAATCGACGGGAATGATCGAGATTCCAGCAGAAAAATGCAACTGGTAGGTGCTGGTTTGGCTATTGGGCGGCGACCAGCTTCTCCAGACTCGTCAGCCAGGTTTGATCGGTAACGCCAGGTACCCGACCACGAACAATCATATGAGTGACGCCGAGTCGAGTGCGATATTCATCGATTTTCTCGCGCACATAAGATGCATCGCCGATGATACTCCAGTCGTCAATACTGGCGTTCTGGTCACGCATGCTGTGGGGGCCAGTCGCTGCCATGGCGGCCTTGACTTGGCGACACTCAGCGACTCGATGGCTCACAAATACGGTGCGCATAATGGGTACCGTGGTGATGGGTGCATGGCCCGCGGCGGTGGCAAATTGTTGATGGCGTGCATAGTTTTGACTCAAGGTATCGAGGGTTTCGATGGGTGACGCCAGGTAGGGCAGGCCCAGTGAGCCGGCTTGTTTTAGCGCAAGGGGCCCGAATGCCGCGACCCAGATGGGCGGGTGGGGCGATTGAACGGGCAACGGCGCCAGCGTGATCGGGCTTGGTTCTGATGTTGAGTTGTTCCAGCCGATCGGTTCTCCCCGCCAGGCGCTGGTCATAGTCTCTAGGTTGGCGGCAAAGCGGCTGCGTTTATCCTTGGTGAGCACGTCAAAGGCGTCAAACATGGCCTGTTGGGTGCCGCGACCAACCCCCAGAATCACGCGGCCACCGGACAGGCGATCCAGCACGGCAACCTCTTCGGCGGCTTGTAGGGGATGGCGGATCGGTAACAAGTAGGAGGTTGAGCCGAGCTTTATCCTGCTGGTGCAGGCAGCGACGGCAGCTAACAAGGTCAGCGGCGATGGGATAGAGCGGGCATCACCAAAGTGATTTTCTGGCAGCCAAAAAGAGTGGCAGCCCAGGTTTTCAGCGATTTTGGCCTGATCGGTAAGCTCGCTGGCTAAGCCTAGAGTGCCCATGGACCAGGGTGTAACGGCGATTTCGAGTGATTTCTTCATACTGCTAAGAAAACCACATTCTCCTCCCTTTAGATACTGTGGCAGAATACGGGCTTTCCGAACTAAGTTGTAGGAGTCGCTCAGATGATAAACCCCAATACCCCGGTGATAATCGGCGTGGCTCAGGTCGAGCAGCGCATCACGGATCCGCTGCTCGTGCAGGAGCCCATCGAGATGATGGTCGACGCTGTGCGTCAGGCCGCCTTAGATAGTGGTAACGCCGATTTGCTGGCTGAAGTGGAATCTGTGCGGGTCATCCGTGGCGTCTGGCGTTACAAGCATCCAGCGGGTTACGTTGCGGCAAAGATAGGCGTGCCAGACGCGGAAACTGTGGGATCGCCCTATGGTGGCAATATGGTCCAGTCGGTGGTGAACCAATCGGCACTGGATATTCTGCGCGGCGACAAGTCGTTGATCGTGATTACCGGAGCAGAAAATGGCAACAGTCAAGCCAAGGCGCGAAAGGCCGGTGTTGAGTTGGCGGTGACGGAAACCAGCGGTGATTACTCACGAATGATCGGCCAAGAAGAACCTATGTCAGCTGACGCCGAGCAGGCTCGCGGGTTGCGCCAGCCGATCCAGTTTTACCCGATGTTTGAAAACGCCATTCGCCACCATCGGGGTGAATCCATCGAGGCTCATCGAATCAGAATATCAGAGCTATGGGCTGGCTTTAGTCGAGTCGCGAGCGAGAATCCCCATGCCTGGATTAAGACGCCGGTGACGGCAGAAACCATTCGGACTCCGGCGCCGACCAATCGCATGATCAGCTTCCCTTACCCGAAATTGATGAACTCGAACAATGCGGTGGACATGGGCGCGGCACTGATCATGTGTTCGGTGGCCAAGGCCAGGTCATTGGGTATTGACGAAAGCCAGTGGGTCTATCCTTGGGCGGGAACAGATGCTCATGACACCTACCACGTCTCAAATCGAGAAAACCTGTATTCATCGCCTGCCATTCGCATTGCCGGTAAGCGTCTGTTGGCATTAACTGACCTGAGCGTGCCTGATTTGGACTATATTGATGTTTATAGCTGTTTTCCGTCGGCGGTCCAGGTGGCTGTGGCAGAGTTGGGTCTGGATGCAGATAAACCACTGACGATCACAGGTGGACTGACCTTTGGCGGTGGGCCCTTGAATAATTATGTGATGCACAGTATTGCGCGCATGGTGGAGTTGTTGCGCGCAGCACCGGGCACCAAGGGGATGATTACGGCCAACGGTGGCTTCTTGACGAAACACGCTTTTGGGCTCTATTCAACGGTAGCACCGGTTGTAGACTTCCAGCATGAAGATGTTCAGTCAGAAGTAGATGCCCAGCCCACTCGCCAGTGCCTGGCAGATTATGCCGGGCCAGTAACCATTGAATCCTATTCGGTGATGTATGGCCCGAATGGTCCGGCCACGGGGCATGCAGCCTGCTTGACGGCTGCCGGCGAGCGAGTTTGGGCAAATACCGATGATGCGGTGCTGATGGAAGACATGACCCAGCGTGAGTTCTGTGGTCTGGCGGCGCAGGTGGACAGTCATGGGGTGTTCTCCCTGCTAGATGCCTAGACCAAAGGAGTCGATAGCATGAATGGTTTCCTCGCCAAGATGGGCTACGGGCCTGCTGACCGGGTGTTGATCACTCATATTGATGATTTAGGCTTTAGCCATGCGGCCAATGTAGCAGGCTTTGAGTGCCTGGATGTGGGGGCGGCGACTTGTGGTTCGATCCTGGTGAATGGTCCCTGGTTTCAGGAAGCGGTGGCCCGGGTTCAGGAGCAGCCGGCCTACGATGTGGGGATACATCTGACCTTGACCTGTGAATATCCGACGTTTCGTTGGGCGGCGCTCAGCACCCGCGATCAGGCGTCTGGTTTATTAGATGAGCAGGGCTATTTGTGGCGCACTCGAGAAGATGCTATTCGTCATGTGACAGTTGATGCAGCCAGAGCTGAAATGCGGGCGCAAATTGAAACTGGGCTCGCGACTGGCGTGCCGTTTACCCATATCGATACCCATATGGGTAGTGTTGTGCACCCTAAATTTCTGGCTGATTATCTGGCACTTGCGGAGGAATACGGGCTGGTTGCGTTCTTGCCGAATATGACTCGAGCAGCGCTAGCCGGCATTGATCGAGCGGCGATGGCAGATGACTATCTGCAGGTACTAGAGAAGATTGACCGAGAGCAAGTGCCAACCCTGGATGAGATTTTGATTGAGACCCTGATACCGCTGGAAGACAAGTCGACGTTTTATCGGCAATTGATCGATGGTATCAAGCCGGGTTTGAGCCATCTCCTGTTTCATCCGGCCTGTATGAGCGACGAACTGCTTGCCATTGATCATGAGCGACCTGGCTCAAGGCATGCGGACTACCTCGCCTGGCGCGAGCCGGCGCTGAAGCAATATATTCTCGATGCGGGCATCCATCTGATCGGCTACAAGGAGTTGCAAGTTCACTTGTGAGCGATGCCTAAACGATGAGTGATATTGCCGCTGATGCTACAGGCCTCAAACATCCGCCGCTGGCAGCGGATGTGGGGTTGATTCGAGCGTATTTTGCCGCTGCCGTGGCGCAACCTGGTCAGCCTGAGTTGCGCAATCCCCATGTCGAGGAGCGGGTTTCTGAAGGGGTTCGTCAGCGAGCAAAGCCCTCGGCGGTTTTATTGCCCATTATCAATCATGCTGCGGGCCCGACTTTGCTCGTGACCCGGCGGCATGCACAGATTCGTTTCGCGGGTCATATCTGTTTCCCGGGTGGTCGATTTGATACCGTCGATGACTCGTTGGTTGAGACGGCGTTGCGCGAGACCCGCGAAGAAATAGATCTGGCTTCGGCAGACATAGAGGTATTGGGAGTTCTTGGCGACTACTACACCCAGGCGGGATATCGGATTACCCCCGTGGTGGGTTTGATTCAGCCACCTTATCAAGTATTGGCAAATCCACAGGAAGTGGCAGAAATCTATGAGGTGTCGTTGGCGCGGGCGCTGGACAGCGCGAACTACGCATTAACCTGGCACCGACCGGAGCGAGGCCACTACTCGTTCACCGAAGGTGACATTCGAATCGCGGGACCGACAGTTTCACTAATGATCGGCCTTTACGAGGCGTTGCTGGGTTTTAGCGCGCAAGTATAAAGCCTTCAGAAGCCGTCAATAGTTGATGGGGCAAGCGGTGAGGGGGGCGAGTGGTGCGAATAGGGGTGCTAATAGGGGTGCTTGTCTAGCGGCGCTATTTAGAAGCGCTGGCTAGTCATGCTGACAGTCGACGGAGCGGCAACAACGGAAATTCTGGATATGTGCCAGAGCGAGGACCAGGCCACCCAAGGTGGTGACAATACGCTCGCCTTGAAAGCCGAAGACATCGTGGCCAAACAGGGCAGTGAAAGTTAAAACGCTCAAACCAATGGTGCCGAGGATTAGGGTCAGGCGATCCTTATGTTTGCGACAGCCGATGGTCAGGGCGATCAGGCTGGTGGGCAAAATCAGCAGCAGCATGATCAGATGAAATTGCTGCTCATCCAGTAGGCTACCCTGAACGATGGGAAATACGGTCACTAACAGCGGCAACACCAAGCAGTGCACCATGCAAGTGCCGGAAAAAATGACAGCCATACCGTCAAGCCAGCGTTCGCGGCTGTGGGGTTCTGTCGAATGTTTAGTGTCATCGCTCATAAGCGCGCAGTTTATACCATATTGCCGGTACAATAACCCAGTAATTCGTCAGGCAGCAGACATCAAAGCGCGATAAACCGACGATGTTTCTGTTGCCTTTGTTAATTTACAATAGGAGCGCCATCATGGCGAAAATCCAAGGACTCGACCATGCGGCTTATCGCTGTCGTAATTCCGAACAGACCCGTCAATTTTACGAGGACTTCCTGGGTTTACCCCTGGTGGAGGCCTTTGAAATTGATCTGACCCAGGCAGGTCGTGCCACGGGTGTTCTGCACAGCTTCTATCAAATGCAAGATGGTGCCTGTATTGCATTTTTTGAAGATCCCGAGCAGCCCTTTGATTTCAAGCCACAGCACGACTTCGACTTGCATCTGGCGCTGGCGGTGGATCACGAGACTTTGCATGCCATGTTCCAGAAAGGCCGTCAATCTGGAATCGACACCCGCGGCATTGCCGATCATGGCTTTATCCACTCAATCTATTTTCGTGATCCCAACGGTTATGTGGTGGAGTTGGCGGCCCGGACCGATACGAGTATGGCCGGCTCGGTGGCCGCCCATAAGGCGCTGACCGCCTGGCAATTTAAGCGCTCGGCGAGTTAAGGCTGTAAAGGTCTGCCAGCGGGATTTTAAAAGCCATTCCAGGGTTTATTGTTGATCATTCTTGCCTATAATGCGTAACAACTTATTCCGGATCACGTCATGGCTATTAGTCCGTTGTTTAATCAATTGTTTTCGCGATCCCCAGTCGCCCCCATGCAGGAGCACATGAAGGTCGCCGCACAAGCTGCGACCGAGGTGCAAGGCTATATGGCCGCCGTGATGGCAGGAGATTGGGATCTGGCAACCACGCTGGGTAAACATATCAATGACCTCGAGGATGAAGCCGATGATATCAAACGCAAGATTCGCTTAAGCTTGCCGCGCAGCCTGTTTATGCCCGTCTCACGTTCTGACCTGCTTGAACTGTTGCAGGCCCAGGACAGGATCGCGAACCTGGCGAAGCATATTGTTGGTCTGACTTCCAGTCGGCGGATGAGCATTCCTGCGGCGCTAGCCCCTGCCATGGAGGCGCTGGTTGAAGCAGCGGTAAAACCCGCAAATGTCGCACTGGAAGCGCTCAATGAGCTGGATGAGTTGATTACCACCGGCTTCAGTGGCAAGGAAGTGGAGTTGGTTTCAGCCATGATTTCCCGTCTTGACGCCGTTGAGCACGCGGCAGATATCAAGGAGGCTGAGTTGACTCGGCTGCTGTACAGTCTGGAGAAAAGCCTGGATCCCGTTGATGTCATGTTTTTATATCGTCTTATCGAATGGATCGGCGATTTAGCCGATAAATCCCAGACTGTGGGCAATCGAATGTTATATCTCATCGCGCGCTAACGATCGCCGCTTAGAAAATGCATTAACATGAAATATCAGGTGTGATCCTATGGGCGTAATTGAAGACTACGGCAGCACGCTGCTGCTACTAGCAATAATATTCGGCTTTTTTATGGCCTGGGGTGTGGGTGCCAATGATGTGGCCAACGCCATGGGTACCTCGGTGGGTTCAAAGGCGATCACCATCAAGCAAGCCGTTATTATCGCGATGGTGTTCGAGTTTGCCGGTGCCTATCTTGCCGGCGGTGAGGTGACCTCCACTATCCGTAAAGGGATTATCGATCCGGGGCTGCTGGCGACAGATCCTGAATTACTGGTCTACGGCATGATGGCGTCATTGTTGGCGGCGGGCACCTGGCTGCTGGTCGCCTCTGCTTACGGTTGGCCAGTTTCGACGACGCACACGATTGTTGGCGCGATCGTTGGTTTCGCCTCGGTAGGTATATCCACTGATGCCGTTCAATGGGGCAAGGTGGGTGAAATCGTCTCCAGTTGGGTGGTCTCGCCCGTGATCGCTGGAACCTTCGCCTTCGTAATCTCTCTGAGCATTCGTCGATTTATATTCGGCGCCCCGGACGCTTTCGTCGCCGCCAAGCGTTATTTACCCATTTATGTGTTCTTTGTCGGCTATATGATTTCTATGGTGACGCTCACTAAAGGTTTGAAGCATGTGGGTCTGCACATCAGTTTCGGCGAGTCCCTGGTCTACTCCGCTGGCGTGGCGTTGCTGATTGTCGGGTTGGGAATCATTGGGCTTTCGCGCGTCAAACGCGTCACTAAATCTGATCAACTAGATCTGGTCAACGTCGAGAAAATTTTTGCGGTCATGATGCTGTTTACAGCCTGCGCCATGGCTTTTGCCCACGGTTCAAATGATGTCGCGAATGCAATTGGTCCGCTGGCTGCGGTTAATAGTATTATTGAAAGTGGTGGCGTGGTGGGTGCCAAGTCGGCAACTCCAAACTGGATTTTGTTGCTGGGTGGCGGTGGTATTGTTACCGGTCTGGCGCTTTATGGCTACCGAGTGATCCAGACCATCGGCACTCATATTACTGAGCTGACTCCCAGTAGTGGCTTTGCGGCAGAGCTTGCCGCTGCATCAACAGTGGTGGTGGCCTCAGGCGCGAGCCTGCCAATTTCGACCACCCACACCTTGGTGGGCGCGGTCTTGGGTGTCGGGCTGGCCCGTGGTATTTCTGCGCTGAACCTGCGGGTTATCGGGACGATTTTTGTTTCCTGGCTGGTGACCCTGCCCGCCGGCGCTGGTCTGTCGATTTTGTTTTTCTATCTGTTTAAAGGGATCTTCGGAACCGGCTAACCGAATCCGAGGTGTGGAGTTCTTCACATTGTAGTCGATCACCGACAGAGGCATCTTATGTTCGCTAATAAAACTGTGGTTGTAACCGGCGGTGCCGGTGCGCTAGGCCGTGAAGTCGTCCGTTGGTTCAGTACTCGTGGCGCCCAAGTGGGCGTTCTGGATATCAGCGATGCGATCCTTCAGGGGGCATTCCCGACTGTTGACGAGAACCTCTGTTTGGTCAGCTGTGACCTGACCCAGCGCGGCAGTTGTGCAGAAGCCGTGGCAACAATCCAGGCTCGATTCGGCGCAGTGGATATTTTATGTAACACTGCTGGTGGTTTCCTGATGGGTGACCCGGTCCACAATACCTCCGATGAAACCTGGGATTTTTTGTTTGACCTCAACGCCCGTTCGATTCTGAATATGAGTGCGGCGGTAGTACCGGCCATGTTAGCCGGTGGTGCTGGCAAAGTGGTTAATGTGGCCGCGCGAGCAGCACTTGGTGGTGGGGCAATGATGGGCGCTTATACTGCGTCCAAGGCCGCAGTGCTGAGACTCACGGAAAGCATGGCACAGGAACTGCGTGCGAATAACATCAATGTCAATTGCGTGTTGCCAAGCTTGATTGATACACCGCGAAACCGTCAGGACATGCCTGGTGCAGATTATTCTCAATGGGTCACGCCGGCTCAAATTGCCAGCGTTATTGGTTTTCTCGCGTCGCCAGATGCGGGCGCCGTACATGGTGCTGGTATTCCCGTTGATGGCTTGAGCTAGCACTTCAAGCACCCGGGCGCCGGGCGCTCGAGTGTGGAATTCTTGATGCAAAGGAGATAAGCGCGTGAATGATTGGATTCTCTACAATGTGGAAAGCCACATTGCCACTGTGACCATCAACCGTCCTGAAAAGCGCAATGCCATGACCTATGCGATGCTCGGTGATTTCATTGAGACCATGGCTCGGGCGGGTGCCGACGACGAGGTTCGGGTAGTGATTCTGACGGGTACCGCGGGTGCTTTTTGTGCCGGCACGGACCTATCTGACCTGGATACAGTACCTGGCGAGACCCGTGGTTTGCGAGGTTCCGCAGCGGAAAAATCCCGCTGGTGGCCCATAGTGTCGTGTCCTAAACCCGTAATTGCCGCCATTGATGGGCCTGCCGTTGGTATGGGTGCGGAATTCACCAGCCAATGTGATATTCGGATTGCTTCCACTCGGGCTCGGTTTGCCTGGAATTTTGCGCATCGCGGATTGGTGCCTGATACTGGCGCGGGGAGTTGGTTGTTGCCGCGGTTGATTGGTACTTCTCAGGCATTCTGGTTGTTATATTCTGGTGAGTTCGTATCCGCTAGCCAGGCTTATGATCTGAAGTATGTGAGCGCGGTTTGTGAGCCGGAAGATCTTATAGCCAAAGCCCGTGAGATGGCAGAGACGATCCTGCAGGGTTCGCCGTTTTCTCATCAGCGAATGAAGACGCTGGTGTATGAAGGTTTAGGCATCGACGTTGACAAGCACATGGAAAATCACACGAAGGCATTGGCCGAGTGTTTCAAGTCGGCTGACCATAAGGAGGGGGTCGCATCTTTCCTGGAGCGACGCCCGGCAAAATTCACTGGTCAATAACGCCATTTTCTGTGCACATTGAGCGTTCGGAGCAGGATTGAATGAACCTGGAAATTGCAGCCTGGCAACGTCAACGCAGCCGAGTTGTGGCTGATTGTCGTATCTTTACCGTGAACGAATCAACTTCGTTATCGCCCATTACCCGGCAGGCGCATCAGTTCTACTTTTTGGACACGGCTGATTGGGTCAATGTGGTGCCGATCACCGCCGACAATGAGGTGGTCCTGGTGCGTCAGTTCCGTCATGGGTCAGAGCGCATCACCCTCGAGATTCCCGGTGGCATGGTGGACCCGGGAGAGCAGCCGGTTGTCGCCGCCGCTCGTGAATGCCTGGAAGAAACGGGCTACGTGGTCGGTGAGCTCATTTCTTTGGGCTGTTTGAACCCGAATCCGGCCATTTTCAAGAACCGCCTGCATACTTGGTTGGCCCCCATCGTGCATTCTGGGTCCGTCATCGATAATCAGTCCACGGAGCACACGGAAGTCCAATTAGTCCCCTTGGCACAGATTCCGGAATTACTCCTTAGTGGCGAGATCGATCATGCGCTGGTGGTGGCGACATTGTGGCGCGCCTTGCATCACCTGGGCGCCTGAAAAACGCTGCATGGGAATCACAGGGCCAGCTGAGTGGCGATAGGTTTGGCTTCTATTGTGAGTGCATGGCGGCGCTGAAAATTTTCTCGCGCTTCGTCGCTAGGATGGCGGGATGCCTCCCAGACAGACAGGTCAGCATAACGTGTGATTAAGAGCATCTGGCCGAAAACCGCAGCAGACTCTGGTTCGGCGAACAAGCCCTGGACCTGAGTCTGAAAGCCTGCTTCAAAACTTTTCCAGGCGGTTGTTGATAGCTCGACGATTGCCTTTACGTCGGTATTTTTGACTTTAAACCAGCGAAAGACATAGATGCCTGGCTTTGTCAGGGGTGCATGTTCTGTGGGCCTGGCCGTCGGTAAAAACTCATGGCTGGCTTCAAGCTCAAGGCCGGCGGCGGTTACGGTTGCCTGCAGCGAGTGTGGCTGGGGACTATAAGTAACCACGTAAATCTCGTTGGTGGCTAAGCCAAGTAGACCTGCAAAGATGCCATATAGT
>Ga0136655_1000439_pt1 | contig 18724 bp, 22 predicted proteins | sample CPBDNA_2_FD_94863 | JGI IMG/M metagenome (GOLD analysis project Ga0136655, IMG submission 94863) | Freshwater to marine salinity gradient microbial communities from Chesapeake Bay, USA - CPBay_Spr_15_0.8_DNA (version 2) | ecosystem: Environmental > Aquatic > Marine > Coastal | place: USA... | reverse complement strand
TTATGTTCTTCAGTTAAAAGGTCGTCCAGGTTATAATAATCTGGTGCTTCAAATAAATCTGGTTTCATTCTTTAGATGTTAAATACAAAACTAAAAATATAAAATTTAAAGCTTTTGTTATTAAAGTGTTTTGGTCGTAAAAATAATTGATTCTTAAGGAATCAGAACTAATTATTTTTAATCTTTCCATCGATTGCGTATTGTTTGTGTAGGAACTCTTCTAATGCTCATTTACAAAGCCTTAGCAGACCAAGTAAAATTACATTTTTAAGTAAAAGTCTTTGGTAAGACTTATATAGTCTTCTGTATAATCGTGTCTTGATTTTTCAATGACCAGCATTTCTGTTTTAGGAATGGCTGTATTGTTTTGCACGCTTTCGCGAAAGCGAAATTCTATCAATCCCCTTTTTACTTTACTGTCTTTAGTGCCTTTAATGTAGGTGGTACGCACTGGTTCCAACTGAAAATGAGCAGTTATTTCTAAAAAACGCTTTTCTCGATCTTTAGGAATGATACAGGCAAAAGTCCCATCCTTTTCCAGCAATTGATATACCCCATATACCAGTTCTTCAAAAGGTAAGGCGTCATCAAATCTGGCCTGCTGGCGTTTGTCTTCAATTTGTTCTTCATTCTTGACGCTAACCGCATCATAAAAGGGTGGGTTGCTTACAATGAGATCGTAACGCTCTTCTACTTCTTCATAAAACTCTTGGAATGCCGCATGAAAACAAAATAAGCGGTCACCCCACGGACTGTTTTCAAAGTTCTCTGTTGCTTGCTCATAGGCATCTACATCTATTTCTAGGGCTTCTATATTGGAGTGGTGGAATCGTTGTGCGAGCATTAAAGAAATAACTCCGGTACCACTTCCTATATCAAGGATGCTTCTAGGTTCTTGATGGGGGGTTACCCAGGCGCCTAATAAAACAGCATCAGTACCTATTTTTTGAGCACATCGATCTTGAGCTACGGTAAATTCTTTGAATTTGAATAGGCTCATGATTTAGGGCAATTCATAAAGTTTAAGAAAGATACAGGTCGATCAACCCTTCTGGTGTGGTAACTGTAACGGTCTGGTGCTCCCGGTCTACTTGATCTATAAAATGGTCATTGACCGGTATTAGTATTTCATCTCCGTTGTGATCTACTACAAAAAGAGCTTGAGTGGTCATATCGTTGATACCTGTAATGGTTCCTATCTCACCATGATGGGTATCTATCATCTTATAATTGATGACTTCATGGAAGTAAAATTTATTCCCTTCTAGTGCAGGAAGAAAAGAAAGAGGTAGATAAAGGTCTCTCTTCATCATGGCGTCTGCTGCAGCTTCATCATCTATATCTTCTATTTTTATTCTAAGAAGAAGGGATTTGTGCAACTGACTAGATTCAATAAAAAATGGAACCAAATTTTTACCGATCTCGATAAAAACTGATTCCATTTCTGTAAAAAGCTCTGGTTCGTCTGTGTCTAGTTTAACTAGTAACTCCCCTTTAAAGCTAAATTTATTAACTACGGTACCTACGTAAAAACATTTTTCTTTACGCATGACCTAAGTTTTTACTCTTCTTCTCCTGTTGCATCAGCACTCTCAGCAGCTGGTTCTTCCACTACTACTGGAGTATTTGCCGCAATACGAGCTTCATTAACTGATTTTTCAGCTTCTAGAGCTTTTGCAGCCATGGCTTCAGCATCTGCTTGGAGACCCGATGCCTTACCAGCAATCTTACCTTCTTTTTCAGATAACCACGCATTGAATTTTTCTTCAGCTTGTTCTTCAGTGAATGCACCTTTACGCACACCACCTTTAAGATGTTTCTTCATCATCACACCTTTGTAGCTTAATAAGTTACGCGCTGTATCTGTAGGTTGTGCACCATTTTCTAACCAAGTTACTGTTCCATCTACATCGAGATGTACTGTTGCTGGGTTGGTGTTAGGGTTGTAAGTACCTAATTTTTCCAGATATTTACCATCTCTTTTTGAACGCGCATCTGCTGCAACGATCCAATAAAATGGTTTTCCTTTTTTACCGTGTCTTTGTAATCTAATTTTTACTGGCATAACTATTAAAGTTTATGGGTGCCCGACCCTGATTATTAATTTGAGGATGCAAAAATATCATTTATTTAATAATCTACATCATATCTTTATATTTTATTTACATTTGTTGCAACACATATTTTATTTTTATGAAACGGATTAGTAAATACCTGTTAATAGCTCTAGCGATCGTTACTTTTGGATCTTGTTCTGAAAATTTAGAAGAGGACAATGTACCTGCGATTCAAGCAGTTCGTAACGGAGAATTCTTTAAGTCTTCACAAATGAGTGCTACGGTAAATGCCGACGGAACACTTTCTGTAATTGGACAGAATTCCCTAGAACGATTAGAGTTCAATTTGGAGGATGACGGAGTTGGAATTTATAGACTAGGAGCAGGTTCTCAAAGCGAGGCTATTTACACTTTTAGTGGGTCGGAGAGTTTTTCTTCTAACTTGGGAAATGGAACTGGAGAAGTACGTCTTACCTCAGTTAATGCTCTAAGTGGTGTTACAGGAACCTTTAGTTTTGTAAGTTATTTAGCAAATAATGCAGACTCTCTTTATATGAGAAAGGGTGTTATTTTTCAAGTGCCATTTGATGGTCCATTAGGAACCGGTGGTGGTTCCTCTTCTAATAGCTTTAACGCTAACGTGGATGGTGTAGCTCTTAATCCCCAAACGGTAGCTGCGGTGGATTCTTCTGGAGTTATTTTAGTAAGTGGTTCCAACAGTTCAGCTGCGATTACCTTAAGTATTCCAGTGGCGGTAACTCCTGGGTCTTATTCGTTTGCTTCTAGTGGGGATTATACGGCTACGTATACTACTAGCGGTGGCGCTAGTGCTACTTCTGTAACCGGCACTCTAGAAGTTGTAACAGCAGATGCTGCCGCAAGTACGCTTTCAGGAACTTTTAATTTTGTGACTGGTCCACCAAATAATTTTGATATCACTAATGGCGCCTTTAGTGTTTCTTATTAATAATAACCCCATTTAAAAAAAAATGCCTTGAGGTCACTATCAAGGCATTTTTTATGGCTTTAAAAACATCTTTTTGCTATTATAATCTATAATCGCTTTTGAAGCGATTAAGAAGTCGGCTCCTAATAGTCCTTGGATAGCACGCATTCCTTCTGTTTTCAAAGCCTTATTGATAAAACTCATATCCATACTTAACAAGGTGACATCCTCATCAGACCAATCACTCAATTCTAAGGTATTGTGATGAGAAATACGAGGTCGTAGAGAGCCACTAGCGGTCCCTATTTTTCGGTCCATAAATTCAGTTTCTAGTTGGAATTCTTTATACATGGCTTGATTCACGCAAGTAGCACTGGCACCGGTATCTATGATAAACCTTCCCGGATGTCCATTTATGGATGCTTTGGTAACTATATGGCCACTTTTTGGCGCCACCCTCAGTTGGTGCGCTATATAGCCTTGGGAATAAAGTAATTTTTTAAGTGATGCCATGAGATAGGTTTAAAGGGTAAATATAATTCTGCTTTTGTAGGTCAACAAGTACTGTAGGAACTTCTTTAAAAGAAATAAGAATACTAGTGTAGCAAACTTCTTTTAAAAAAGAGAAAGCATGCCTATAGCAATCCTTATTTTTGTCTGATGATATTAACAGATACCCATACGCATTTATACAGTGATGCTTTTGATGAAGACCAAGAAGCGATGATACAACGCGCTCTTGACGCTGGAGTAGAACGTTTTTTTGTACCAGCCATAGACTCGAGCTATACCAATGCGATGCTGCATCTCAAGAATAAATATCCATCGCAAGTTCATTTAATGTGCGGCTTACACCCTACACATGTAAAAGAGCATTATAAGGAAGAGCTCGCTCATGTAGCTGAAATGCTAGAAAAGGAATCTTATATAGCGGTGGGGGAGATCGGTATGGACCTGTATTGGGATAGGAGTTTTCAATCGCAACAACAAGAAGCTTTTCATACACAAATACAGTGGTCTATAGATAAGAAACTCCCTATTGCAATTCACTGTAGGGCTGCATTTGACGAAGTGTTTGAGGTCTTAGACGATTATAAAGGCAGTTCACTTCATGGCATATTTCATTGTTTTACGGGTAATTTGGAACAAGCACAACGCGCTGTAGAATTAAAAATGAAATTGGGAATAGGCGGTGTGGTTACTTTTAAGAACGGTAAAATAGACCAGTTTCTCGATCAAATTCCACTTTCTGAAATCGTATTAGAGACAGATGCCCCTTATCTGGCGCCAGTCCCTTACCGCGGCAAGCGCAATGAAAGTGCCTATTTAATTCAAGTAGCAAAGAAGTTAGCTACTATTTACAATAAAGAGATTCGAGAAATTGCAGAAATTACAACTGTAAATTCACGCGAAGTCTTCGGAATATAAAAAGGAGATCATTACATTTGTTTTCTAGCTCAAAGATTTGAATAGATACGACGACATACGATTTTTTAATGACGCTGAAGTGCAAATAGCACTTCAAAGCGCAGTGCGCCATCCCATGATAAAATCACTTTTTCAGTACACGTTTAAAGACATGGACTATGAAGAGGCAAAAAAAATCATACTCTCTTGTAAGTCGATCAATGATTTTCAACGTGATGTGATTTGTAGAACCGTAGAGAGGGTATTGGCAGAATCTAGTGCAGGTTTTACTACTTCAGGTTTTGATCAGTTGGACCCTAATAAGAGTTACCTCTTTATATCTAACCATCGGGACATTGTTTTAGATACTTCTTTGATCAACCTCACCCTTTTTAATAAAGGCCTGATAAGAACCGCAAGTGCTATAGGAGATAACCTAGTACAACGTCCATTTGTCAATGCGCTAAGCCGCCTTACTCGTAACTTTATAGTAAAAAGAGGAGTAAGTCCTAGGGAGATTTTAATGAGTAGCAAGAAACTCAGCGAGTACATCAAGTCCTTAACTCATGAAGATAATAGAAGTGTATGGATAGCGCAACGTCAAGGTCGCACAAAAGACGGTAACGATATCACAGAGCAAGGGGTGCTTAAAATGATTGCACTCGCTGCAGGTAAAGAAGGTTTAGAGAATTATTTAAATAATTTGCGTATTGTCCCGGTATCCATTTCTTATGAGTATGATCCTACGGATATTTTAAAAGTGCCTGAATTACTTGCCAAAGAAGCAGATGAAGAATACATCAAATCTGAAAATGAAGATTTTAATAGTATTTTAAAAGGAGCTTTAGGTCAGAAAAAGCACATTCACATCCACGCGGCAAAGCCCTTTCATATAGAAACTCTAGAAGAGCAAAGCACTAATCAAGTATTGCAGCGCATAGTGCAACACCTGGATAGAGAAATACAAACCAATTACAAGCTTTGGCCTACTAATTATGTCGCCCATGATTTACTAGCAAACAGTGCTAAATACAAAGCGCATTATTCCGACCACGACATGCAGCAGTTTGAACGCAGGTTGCGTTTACGAGTTAATGTAGAAGACCGTAAAGCAGTAGAAAGCTTCTTAAACATGTATGCACGACCTGTATTGAACAAAGAAAAACTGGCCGTCACTAATGAAGCCTAAGATACTATTGATTTATACTGGTGGAACCATTGGTATGATGAAAGATCCGGAGACCAAAGCTTTAAGGGCTTTTGACTTTTCAAAATTACTGGTGCATATTCCAGAAATAAAACAGTTGGATTGTGAGATAGATACGTGTTCCTTTGATCATCCTATAGATTCTTCAGACATGAACCTAGAAGAGTGGCGCAAACTAGGTGATGTGATCCATAAGAATTATGACGATTACCACGGCTTTGTAGTACTTCATGGTAGTGATACCATGTCTTATACGGGGAGCACGCTCAGTTTTATGTTTGAGAATCTTACCAAGCCCATTATACTTACAGGTTCCCAATTGCCTATAGGTGATTTACGTACCGATGCCAAGGAGAACTTGATCACCAGTCTGCAACTTGCGGTAGAACAGGATCAGGATGGGCCTATTATTAAAGAGGTTTGTATTTATTTTGAATACCAATTGTATCGAGCTAACCGAACGGCAAAGATGAATGCTGAACAATTTGAAGCTTTTAGCTCGCCTAACTATCCGCCACTAGCAATTAGTGGGGTGAATTTAACTATAGATAGGAGCTTATTGTGGAAATGGCAGGTAGAGGATCCCGCTTTCGCGAAAGCGGAACAAAAAAAAACACCTGTGCCAGATCCCAACCTAATGAGGTACCGCCCTAGGTTGGTGGATCGTGTGGTCGTTTTAAAACTCTTTCCAGGAATTACCCAGGAAGTAGTGCGTGCGATATGCCAGATCAATGGATTAGAAGGTATTGTTTTAGAAACTTATGGAAGTGGTAACGCACCTACTCAAAAATGGTTGGTAACCATTCTAAAAGAGGCTTTAGAAAAGGGAATCCGAATGGTAAATGTGACTCAGTGTATAGGCGGTGCTGTAGCTATGGGGAAATATGAAACAAGTATACAGCTCCAGAAAATAGGACTGGTGTCTGGTAAGGACATCACCACCGAGGCAGCATTAGCAAAAATGATGTATTTATTGCAGCATACCGATAGTCCCGAAAGTTTTAAAAGATACTTTGAGACCTCCTTAAGAGGGGAAATAACCGAATAGACTTTCAGATAAAAAAATTGGCTTCAATAGGTATATTGCCTTATTATTGCAAACGCTAACCAAAAACTAGAGAGGTGGCCGAGTGGTCGAAGGCGCACGCCTGGAAAGCGTGTAAACGGCAACGTTTCGAGGGTTCGAATCCCTTCCTCTCTGCTTTGAACCTCATAAACGACTGTTTATGAGGTTTTTATTTTTTAAGGGGCATAATTAGGGGCATAAAGTAAGCGCTACCTATCTCACTGTAATGGTTATCATAACATAGAAACCATAAAAATACTCTATAGGTTATTTTCTTATTTGCCTCTGTCGCAAAGGCTAAAAAAACTCCTGTAATTGTTCAATGAACTCGTGAAACCTATTCCACATTAATTTCACTACCCTCATCTAACTTCGTTTTTAAGTTGTGAATTGGAATTTTAATCCTTAAAGATAATTCCTGCTTACTGTGAAAAAGAAACCTTCAATATCAATTTCTAGAATTGAAATACGAAGAAGATTACTGACATAAGTTTTTCATATTGATTTAGATCAATATGTCAAGGAATAAGGAAACCCGTAGCTTAAATTAAATGAATAGCATTTTATTTGTTGACCCAAAGACCTGTTCACAACTCCATCATCAACAAAACAAGTATATAATACTTTAACGAATATCAAGAATGTTTCTTCCTTGTGACAACAAATTGGAAAGGCTACTATCGCGAAAAGTTAACCTTACCCATATCATACGGTAGGATATGTATTACATAGCGTTCATATAAACAGTTGGGTGTAATTTGAAAATCGAGATAAATTTGGAACTTTTACCAAAAATTGGTAAATTTGAGTAAATTTTAAATATATGAAAAATACATCCATATCACTCGGAAATTATTTTGACCAATTTGTGAGTTCGCAAGTTTCTGTTGGAAGATATAAAAATGTGAGCGAAGTAATTCGTGCTGGACTTCGACTATTGGAAAATGAAGAAAGTAAAGTAATAGCTTTAAGAAATGCTATCCAAGAAGGACTGAACAGCCCAATAGTGGAAGATTTTGACTTTGAAGAAAATCTACAAAAGTTAAAAGCTGAAAAAAGAAAGAATGGCTAAAGTTGTTTTGAGACAAGAAGCCATAGATGACTTAAATGACATTTGGGACTACACTTACGAAAAATGGTCAGAGAAACAAGCTGACAAATATTACGCAACAATCAAACTTGCTTGCAAAGGAATAGGAGAAAATCCTGATATCGGAAAAGAATACTTTGGAGTAAACAAAAACTTACTAGGACTGAATTCTGGTAAACATATAATATTTTATCATTTGGTTTCGGATGATAAAATTGAAATTATTAGAATATTACACGAAAGAATGGATTTAAAAAATCGGCTAACAGAATAAAAAAACTACACCCAACAATGGCTATAAGCAATTGCTTTTTCTCGCTTACTTCTGAAAATCCTACCGGATTTTCAATTTGGTGTGTACTTGTAAAGTTAAGTGCTAAACCACGCAACTACTCATAGCCGAGACCGTTAGTGGTAACCCAAAACAGAAAACTAAAAAAAGAAACCTTCATTGCCAATGTCTCATTATAGTCACCCCTTTTCTTAGGACAGTTTCAGAGCATAGTTAAGTTCAAAAATAAAAATAGCGATCTGAGTAAAGGTGGTTCAGAAAGAGTATTTAAATTTGTGAAAAATAAGAATGAATGGGAAATAATGAGCATAGACAATTTGATTGATTTATAATACAACCTATAACAACGAACTGAGGTGAAAAACAAGTGATTTTCACTTAATTTCTCCAAACACCTTAAACTCGCTCCATATGGGCTATCTAATGATACTTTTTTGATAATTGCTTAGTCATCTATACTGCTATAGAGGGTGGTTTTAATAGTATTTTTACTTTAGAAATCTTGGAGTCTTGTGTTATCCATCCAAAAGATCGGCCAGTTCTTTACCTACTAAACTTCCTATAGCAACTCCCATCCCGCCTAATCGCACGCCACAAAACACATGGTCGTTGAGTTGTTTTACAATTGGCTTTTTAGTCGTTCCTATTCCCATAATGCCCGTCCAGCGATGGTCTATTTTAAAAGGGGTGTTTGGTAAAATGATGGTTTTAAGAAGCTCTTCTAGTTTGTTTTGAATGAGCGCTGTTTGATTAAAATCTGTAGTTTCTTCCCCTTTAAAATCGAGATTTCTACCGCCACCTAATAGGATCCTGTTTTCTATATTTCTAAAATAATAATAACCTCTATCCAGATGAAAGGTTCCTTTGATAGGTAAGTCTTTTATAGGTTGTGTAATGAGCACTTGTGCTCTGGCGGGTTGAACGCTTTCATTTAAAAGTTGCGAGGCAAATCCATTAGTCGCTATAAAGACTTTGGAGCTTGAAAATTCAAAGTGATCAGTTTTAATTTGTACCTGACTTCCATGTTGTGAGATATCTTCTACCGTGATATTGTTTAAAATCTTAATGTTCCTTTTGTACACCAGCGCTAATAAGGAGGTCATCATTTTACCTGTGTCAATTTGGCCTTCAAAAGGATTAAAGCTGTAATGCTCTTTGATATGGTTAAAGTGAAAGCTGTTCTTTTTGAGCGAAAATACAGGAGCCTTAAAAAGGGGGTGTAATAACTTATTGACTTCATCTCTTTGATGAAGGCAAGTGGCATAGAGTTCTTCATCAGATTTTAAAAAGAGCTCGTAACCACCTAATTCTTGATAGCCTATAGCCTTGTCACCCAAAGTGGTACGCATCAACTGCAATCCAGCTATGCGTTGTTTTACCAGTTGTAAGACCTCTTCTGGAGGGTGGTTTTCTAAATCATCTATGAGTTCGCTCAAACTTCCAAAGCAAGCAAAACCAGCATTTTTAGTACTGGCGCCCTGAGGTAAAACACCTTTTTCTAAGATCAATATGGCCGCTTTTGGGAAGCGTTTTCTCAGACTTAAAGCACAATTAAGACCAACGATTCCGCTACCGACCACAGTAAAATCTACGTCGGTAAGCCAAGACTTTATTTCCCAATAAGATAAATTCATAAGCCGTATTTTTTATTGTAACGCCTGCTGAGCTATTTCCAAGGGTTGAATTTATGAAATAGGAAATAAAGTAGAGCCCTTATAAGTGGTATCCTCGTAATAAAAATCAAAAGACAGATGAACCGTTACACAGGTGTTGCTTGTTTTTTATCTATCAGATAAATCAGGCTATTTACAATTCATCTAACATATCAAAAGGTCGGAGAAGTCTTTTTAGCTTGTGGTTAGTACTATTCGATTGATCTTGATTGAGGTAAGCAATAAGCTTTTTTAGGTCTTTTGAATTTTTTACAATATCAAAGGTTGATTTGTAATTCTCAAAGACGGGGCGATGAGTGGGTTTGTTATATACCTCGTAAATTTCTAAATGTCTGGGGTCTTCTTTGATCTTTTGGTACAATTGTAACAGGTGTTTTTCATTTCCTTCTAAAACCTGAAAAAAATTCCCAAGGGAATATAAAAGAATCCCGCTTACTGCATTCTTATTATTTGCTGTGGATGTGTAGTGGAACAACTCCTCTATGTCTTTTTCTTGTAGCTCGGGCGCCCCTTTACTGACGTAACAAATAGTATATAAAGATCTCATAAAACTAAATTGTGATAAATATATATCATTTGTGTGAAATTAAAAAAATGACTTGAAATGATCCAGTACTATTTGGATTTGCTAGCATTTTTATTAGCTCTTAAAAATCCTGGGTACATTTTATATTAGTACTAAGCCATGTGTAAAACATAGCAAAAATTTTACTATCTTCCTACCACATTTAAAATCAATAGGTTATGGGAATTAAGAACTTTATGGGGAAAAGAGAGGTCATAAGTAGTCATGTTCCACAACTAGTTCAAGTGAAGGACTACATGACTCGTAAATTGATTACTTTTTCTGCAGATCAAGGAATTACAGAAGTTATGGAAACCTTACTCAAATACAGAATTACCGGTGGACCGGTAGTGGATGCCAATAAAAACCTAGTTGGTATTATAAGTGATACAGATTTGATGCATGTCATAGGAGAGAGTCGCTACCACAACATGCCAATAGGCGGTAGAAAGGTGAGCGACTATATGTCTGAACATCCTACTACCATAGATCAAGAAGCAGATATTTTTGATGCGGCTTCTAGATTTCTTAAAACTGGACATAGAAGGTTTCCTGTGACTAAGGACGGAAAGTTAATAGGGCAGATCTCTAGAATGGATGTCATTATTGCGGCAACCAAACTTAAAGGGAATCAGTGGCGCTAAGCAGATGAACAGGTGGGCTGCTTTATTTTGTGATTCTGTATATTTTTAAGTATCACTTTTTTAAAAGTGTCCATATCATAAGGTTTTATGATGATGTCGTCCATACCTGCATCTAGAATATTCTGCCGCACTTCGGCAATTTCTGATGCTGTAAGCGCTATTATGGGTACATGATGATCTCTTTTAATAAGCCTTGCAGCTTCTGTTCCGTTCATTACAGGCATGTTCATATCCATAAGAATAAGATGGTATACATTTGATTGTACCGCATTTAAAGCCTCTTTGCCATTCTCGGCAATAGTGCACAAGGCGCCTTCCTTTTCAAGAATCTTTTTAGTAACCATTTGATTAATGCGATTGTCTTCTACGATAAGGATTTTTTTCCCTTTTAAAACAGTTGTATTTAATACAGCTGCTTGGTGACTGGTAAAATTTTGAGGACTTGCTCTTTGTGTGATTGGATAATCCAATTTAAAACTAAATATAGAACCTTTACCTATTTCTGATTCTAATCGAATATCAGAACCAGATAAGTGTAATAATCGCTTAACTATAGGCAAACCTAATCCAGTTCCTTGATAGTCGTAGCGCAGAGAGTCACTTTGTTTGAATTCTTTAAAGATGTGCTCTTTTTTATTTTGGGAGATACCTATACCGTTATCCTTTACCGAAAATTCAAGACTTATTTGATCAGCATCAATTTTAATTGTGGTTACGTTAATATCGATAATACCATTATTGGTAAACTTATTGGCATTACCTATTAAATTCATCAGTATTTGAGATAGTCTCGTAGGATTTCCGTAAAGAAGAAAGGGCATATCATGAGGTAAGGTCACATTGATGACGTTTTTGTTTTGCTTAAGCATGTACTTAAATGTGGTGACTAGTTGATCTATTAAATCTCGCATATTAAAATCAACCTGTTCATTGCCTATTTGGTCGGCATCCATTTTGTTGATTTGCAACACATTATTGATCAAAGCAAGTAAGTAATCGGCCGAAAATTGAAGCGATTTTAAGTCTTCTTGAAGACCCTTCTCCTTATTGTTTTCTAATAAAATAGCGCTCAATCCAATAACTCCATACAAAGGGGTGCGCAATTCATGGCATATGGTGTTGAAGAAATTGCTTTTTGCATGAGCCGTTTTTTCTGTTTTGGTCTTTTGGTCGAGATAGAGCCGGGCCTTTTTTTGAAGCGTTAGGTTGAGTCGTTTTTGTTCTTTGTAACGACTTAATGTGAATAAAAGCCCTAAAATCGCCATAAAAAAGAGGGCGATAAGGCCATAATTTAAAAAGTTGGTTTTTCTAATTTTTTCATGTTGAAGCGCATTTTCTTTTACAGATTTTTCCAATTCTTTTTTATAGAGATCTAATTGATAGGTAACAACGGGACTGTTTTTTTCAACAGCTTTAAGTGTGTATTTGTTGCTTGTTTTGTCATTACTGGTATCAAAGAAATCACTTCCCAAAGAACCATACGTGCTACTGGCGTGCCAAAAAGCTTCTTTTACTCGTCCAATTTTCAACGTTTTTAGATGATGGTTAAAAGACTCTTGACCAACTAGGTTGTTTGATAGTTGGTAAGACCCATTTAGCAAAGGTTCCATAAGAAGGAACTCTGTGGGAAGCTTTTGCGAGGCTGGTGTTGTAACTACTTGTGCATTCAAGCAAAAATTTACAAACACAAGAAAAAGAGTATAAGTATATTTGATAGGGATCATTATAATTATATGGATACTAAGATATGTATATTTTTAATTAATGCTTCTTAAGGCGCATATAAGTGTAACTTTTAGCACAAAAAGTTACAGTTCGTCGATTTTAGTTTTGTTTAAAGCTCCTTTTTAAGGGCTTGTTTTGAGGTATTTATGCAAACTCCTTCACAATAGGCTTTCATCCTTTGGGTCTAAAGCTTATTTTTGATCACGATGATTTAAATGTATGCTTTACTAATGGACGATTTTATCTTATACGTGACGGAAGGTTTTTACCACGTCATGAATTTTAATGTAGGCGCATATGATCATGTGTTATTTTTTATTCTTGTAGCGGTTCCTTTTCTTTTTAACAGTTGGAAAAAGTTAATTGGTTTAAGTCTGGCGTTTACGGGAGGTCATATTTTATCTCTGTTATTAGTAAGCTACGGTGAGGTTACTTTTAATAGTTCGTATATAGAGTTTTTGATCGTTGTAACCATAGTGGTGGCTGCCTTGTATAATATATTTACAGCGGGAAATCGGCATCGAGATCATCAGCATTGGATCACCATAGTCATCGCATCATTTTTTGGGATTGTTCATGGTTTTGGATTTGCAAACGGTTTTAAAATGTTAGCTGCAGGGGCAGAAAGTAAACTGCTGATGCTTTTGGAATTTGCATTGGGAATTGAACTGGGCCAATTACTAGTGATTCTAGTGGTGCTTCTACTCAATTTTATCTTTACGGGGATCTTTCGTTTTAATAAAAAAGAATGGGTACAAATCATATCGTCCATAGTTTTAGGAATGGTGATACCTTTATTGATCGTAAGGTGGATTTTTTAGATCTCGCTTTCGCGAAAGCTAAACAGTACCAAATCTATAATCGATGCACGTGCATCAAGAGGGCGAGATTCATGTTAGGCGAAAGTAGAACCTTAAAGAGTAACGCTGTCACATTAACCTAATAGAAGAAAATCAACTGCTTCCAAGAAGTTGACTTCTTAGATCTAGAAAAAAAATTGAAAAAGGAAAAACAACATAGATACGATGTCGCTTATTTAAAAATGGCGGCAGAGTGGGGGAAACTTTCACATTGCAAGAGGCGTCAAGTAGGCGCTCTGATAGTAAGAGATCGCATGATCATAAGTGATGGTTATAATGGAACCCCTAGCGGTTTTGAAAACTTCTGTGAAGATGAAGAAGGCTATACCAAATGGTACGTGCTTCATGCCGAGGCTAATGCCATTTTAAAAGTAGCGGGTTCTACACAAAGCTGTCGTGGAGCTACTTTATACATTACTATGTCACCTTGTAAAGAGTGTAGTAAATTAATACATCAAAGCGGTATAAATCGCGTTGTTTACCTGCAAGCTTATAAAGACGATAGTGGGTTGCAATTTCTTGAAAAAGCAGGAGTTACTATAGAGCAAATTCAAGCATTTGATCAATGAAAAAGCGATACCTATACTACCCCTTATTTTTAGGAATCCTTTTTGCCATAGGGATATGGTTAGGCAGTGTTCTTAACCAAAATAGTTTAGGTAATGACTATATAGCCTCTTCTAGCAGTCAAAAAAAACGCAAACTCAATAGATTAATTGACCTTATCGATCAACGTTATGTAGATCAAATCAATACGGACAGCATTGTAGATGTTACGGTAAATGAGATCATGCAAAACCTTGACCCGCATTCGGTATATATTCCTAGTGACCAAACAGAAGATGTGGAGAACAGCATGCGAGGCGATTTTGTGGGTATTGGAATTCGCTTTTTTGTGAACCAAGATTCTATTTCTGTGTTGAGAGCCATTGAAAATGGGCCTAGTGATAAGGCAGGTATTCAAGGAGGGGATAAAATCCTATATGCCGATGGAAAGCCACTTTTTGGAATAAATGCAGTTTCTACCGATGCGCTTAAAGGAGCAAAAGGATCTAAAGTCTTGTTAGGTGTTTTAAGACCTGGTGACAAAGATATTATCTATATTCCAGTGACAAGAGGGAACGTTGCCATTAAAAGTGTGGACGCGAGTTATATGTTAAGCGACAATCTTGGTTATATAAAAATCAATCGCTTTTCGGAGACCACAGTAGCAGAATTTAAAAAAGCGATCAAAAATTTAAAAAGAGCTGGAGCCACACAAATCGCGTTGGACTTAAGAGATAATCCAGGGGGTGTTTTAAGTGCAGCGATAGCCATCGCAGACGAGTTTCTGGAAGAAGACCAGCTTATTCTCTTTCAAAAAGACAGGAATAATAAACGTAAAGACAGTTATGCTACTCCAAGAGGTTCTTTTGAAAATAGCAAGGTGTTTATATTGATCAATGAAAATAGTGCCAGCGCTAGCGAGGTGGTAGCTGGAGCATTACAGGATAATGATACAGGGACTATTATAGGTCGCAGGAGTTTTGGTAAAGGATTGGTTCAACAAGAGATCAAGCTGGGGGATGGTAGTGCAGTACGACTTACCATTGCGAGGTATTATACGCCTACTGGAAGAAGCATACAAAGGCCTTATGACAACGGTAATGAAGACTATTTTAAAGAATATATAGATCGTTACCATAATGGAGAGTTAGAAAATGCTGCCAATATTGAAGTGATCGATTCTCTTAAAAAAGTCACTCCAGCTGGCAAGGTAGTTTATGGAGGTGGTGGTATTATTCCTGATGTTTTTGTGGCCAGTCCAGAGGGTTATGTTTTACAAACACTGGATTACTTCGGTAGAACTGGCTTTGCAGACCAGTTTGTGAATAAATACCTTCAGGAGGAAGGACGTACCTTAAGAACCCTTTCTCAAGAAGCCTTTATAACCGATTATCAGATCTCAGAACACCTGATGGAAGAGTTTATACAATATGCACAGCTGTACAATACGAGCATCAAATTACCAGGATATAGAAACGAAATTGCACTGATTATAAAGTCTGCTATGGCCGAACAATTGTTCACTACAGAATTAAAAGTAAAATTGCTGAATCAAGAAGATCTCATGATTAAGAAGTTGCTCGAATGGAGTCAAAAAAATGAATGAATAGTCAAATAAAGCTTTCAAGTCACTAAAGTCGATCCCACAATAGCGGTTCTTAATTTTCTTCGTATTTCTGAGATATTTTTTTAGAGACAATCATAATTCCCATTAAAGCCACTACGCATAAAGCAGCTAGAATGCTTATAGCAGCGATCTGGCTATCGCCTTGAAGAAGGTGATTGAAGTTGAGTTTAAACGCATTGAAAACGATGCTGGCAACTGCTAATATTCCGATAGAGTAAAATACGTATTTCATAATAGTTTGCTTCAATTAAAAAAGATGCTAGGATAAGCCGCAGCAAGGTATGATTTTTAAGCTATTGGTCTAGTTAAAGAAATCTTGTTTTTAAACTATTAAAAGCATCAGATAGAAAATAAAATGGTTGGAACTAGCCTGTTTTAGAACTCCATAAAAAGCACACTTCGTTCTATTGGTCAGTAAACAGCAGTTTTATAAACGCCTCACCGCTCTGACCGGGCAAACCTCTAGGGTGCTTTATTAGAATAATTCTTTGATGTTGGAAGTAAATAGTTTTACTGCAATGGCTAGCAAGATGACCCCAAAGATTTTTCTAATCACATTAATTCCTTGTTTGCCAAATAATTTTTCTAAACGTCCAGAGTTTTTTAATACTGCGTAAACAAAACCTATGTTCACGATAATTGCAATAATGATATTAATGGCGGAGTATTCAGCTCTTAAAGAGAGTACTGAAGTAAGCGTTCCAGCACCCGCAATTAAGGGAAAAGCAATGGGTATGATCGCAGCCGTTTCTGGAGCATCATCTTTATACAATTGGATGCCCAAGATCATTTCAAGAGCAATAAAGAAAATAATAAACGCACCGGCCACAGCAAAGGAGTTGACATCAATTCCTATAAGACCCAATATGCTTTCTCCCACATACATAAAAACGATCATCAAAATACCAGCTACAATGGATGCTTTTTCGCTTTGAACATGACCTACTTTACGTCTTAAATCAACGATAATTGGAATACTACCTATGATATCGATGACTGCAAAAAGAATCATTCCTGCTGTAAAAGCCTCTTTAAAATTAAAGGCAGTAAAAAAGTTTACTAAAGCATTATGTTCCATGAGGTTTGTTTCTTCAGCGTGCAAAAGTAGCTCTAATGAGCAGGTAGATAGGTCATGACATAGGTTAAATAAACATTAAATCTGTTGGTATTATAGGCCTTTAAGGCGAGTAGCTTTCAACAATATAGATTGGAAATGCAGTTTTGTAATTTAGAAAATAGGACAGGTGTTTTTAACTAACAGGAACAACGAAAAGTGAAAAAAGGTCATTGAACTAATAAAAGGATTCTGTTTATCTTCAAGAAAAGAAAGGACCCAATAGACTGCGGATGATCTAGGAATTAGCTAAAGCTCTTAAACTCTTAATAGTTGCCTCTTGATCTGCAGATTTAAACACATAGCTGCCAGCTACTAACACATCTGCTCCAGCATCTACCAGTTGTTTGGCATTGTTATCAGTCACACCACCGTCTATTTCTATCAGGGTATCCGACTTTTTATAGTCAATTATTTTTTTGAGCTGTGTAATTTTATCATAGGTATTCTCGATAAAACTCTGTCCACCAAAGCCTGGGTTGACACTCATTAAGCACACTAGGTCTATATCCTGAATCACATCAGTAAGTAAATGAACACTGGTATGTGGATTCAAAGCGACTCCAGCTTTCATGCCGTGGGATTTGATTAATTGTAGTGTTCTATGCAGGTGGATACAAGCCTCATAATGCACCGTAAGAATATGACATCCTAATTTTGCAAAAGTCTCCACGTAACGGTCTGGATCTACAATCATCAAGTGGCAGTCTATGGTTTTGGTCGCGTGTTTTACAATGTCACGTAGTACGGGCATTCCAAATGAAATATTAGGTACAAAAACACCGTCCATAATATCTATATGAAACCAGTCAGCCTCAGATCTATTAATCATTTCTACATCGCGTTGTAGGTTAGCAAAGTCTGCGGCAAGAACGGATGGAGCGATAAGTTGAGACATCTTTTGTTTTTAAAGGTTGTGCAAATTTAGCTTTTTGATTCCGCTTTCGCGAAAGCGGAATACAATTATTACTTAAAAGTTGAAAATGCGCTTTGTGAAATTCATAAAAATGAGTTCCTCTCCAAGTTATAATCAGCATGTAACAGGTGTTTATCGCGATATATTAGGTGAAGAATTTAAATTCTTTTTCACATTTTTTTTAAGGTGTACTAATTAAGGGAAGCCTACAAAAAGGGAAAGCCTACATTTTCCCCTGTCTACTTTGTGCATTTAGAACTCAAAATAGTGGCAGGAATAAACACTTCAAGTTCACTTATAGTTGCGACGAGCTTACATCGAAGTGCAATGATTTTAGTGATTGCTGGCGGAACTACTCATAAAAGTGTAACTACTTACGAGAGGAACTAAATAGTATTCCTACTTTTGCCTTGAAATGCCTCAGCTTTCACTTCTAGTTGACTTATAAGCTAGAACATAAAATAACCAACAATAAAAAATGCCTCTTGAAACTTCAAGAGGCATTTTAGATTTATAACATTATAGCGAGCATTGAATTGTCACACAGAGCTAGTCGATCTGCGCTCGAAATGCGGTTGTTATTACTCAGACTTAGAGTCGTTATCTCTACGTGGACGGTCGTCACGACGTGGAGCTCTGCGATCATTATCACGTCTTGGACGTTCCTCACGTGGACGTGCTGGACGCTCTACCCAACCTTCTGGTTTAGGTAAACATTCCTTACGAGATACTTTTTGCTTCTTCGTACGTGGATCTACACCCATGTATTTCACATCAAGAATATCTCCTACTTTAAGAACGGTAGACGGATCTTCAATACGCTTGTAATCAAACTCATTTAGGAAGTAATATTGTTTTCACTAAATAACCCAATTATCAATATGATTTTTTGGGATTGGTAATAACGCGACAACATATTAATCATAAAGAAGAATTATATACTGTATAAAGTATATAAATAAAAACTTAACTATTCTAGTGTTTATTAG
>Ga0136655_1000437_pt1 | contig 18755 bp, 11 predicted proteins | sample CPBDNA_2_FD_94863 | JGI IMG/M metagenome (GOLD analysis project Ga0136655, IMG submission 94863) | Freshwater to marine salinity gradient microbial communities from Chesapeake Bay, USA - CPBay_Spr_15_0.8_DNA (version 2) | ecosystem: Environmental > Aquatic > Marine > Coastal | place: USA... | reverse complement strand
CCTCCAGGAGTTCGGAACTCGTCACTTCTAGCGGATTTCAAGAATGTACCCCCTCGCTCCAAAACGTGAGTGATGTGACGGGATTCAAGTTTCTTGATGTCATTTTGGATCATCCCTTCGTAGCCTCGATAGATTCCATACATATCTAGATTGTAATAGAATCCAGCGCGGACTACCGCTCTGATCGCAGCGTTCATTCCAGGAGAATCACCTCCTGAAGTTAGTACGCCAATTTTTTTTATGGTTTTAGGTTCCATTTATAGGTTTTGAGTTATGGCTTTGAACATCAGTTCAGCTGAAGCAGGATTGGTTGCTAAAGGGATATTGTGTACGTCACAAATTCGCATCAGCATTTGTACATCAGGTTCATGTGGGTGTTTATCTAGTGGGTCCCTAAAGAAAATCACCAAATCCAGTTCCTTCTGAGCTGCCATTGCCGCGATTTGCGCATCACCTCCAATTGGTCCTGAGAGAAGTTTTTGAACTTCAAATCCTGCTTTTTCGATATGCAATCCAGTAGTACCAGTCGCTACAAGTGAAACGTCAGAGCGAAGCAAGCGTTCTTTAAAGCCACTTAAAAAATGGACCATATCAGCTTTTTTTCCATCATGGGCGATAAGGGCAATTTTCATCAATTTGGTATTAATAGGTTTAACTCAAAGGTATGAAAATTTCTATTTTTTCAATTTCCGAGTTTTAGAATACCGTTGGAATTTAAGACAGGTTAATTCGAATAAGGCCTAATTATAATTACTTTACGAGTTACATTTTCCCTCCAAATAAAGAAGAAAGGTATATTCTAAAGCTAATTCTTTCAGTGCATTGAATCTTCCTGATGCGCCGCCATGTCCAGCATCCATATTGGTATGGAGTAAAAGAAGGTTTTGATCAGTTTTGAGCTCCCGCAATTTGGCCACCCATTTGGTTGGCTCCCAATATTGAACTTGGCTATCATGCAATCCAGAAGTGACAAGGAGATTTGGGTAATCTTTTGCAGTCACGTTATCATAGGGCGAGTAGGAGAGCATATAGTCGTAGTATTCCCTGATTTTCGGATTTCCCCATTCTTGAAATTCGCCAGTAGTAAGAGGAATGCTCTCATCCAACATCGTAGTCACCACATCAACAAAAGGAACTGCAGCGATCAGACCGTTAAATAATTCTGGCTTCATATTCATCACAGCTCCCATCAACAGTCCACCAGCACTACCTCCCATACCATAAAGATGTGAGGGAGAGGTGTATTTTTCTGCTATTAGATGTTCTGCACAGGCGATGAAATCAGAAAAAGTATTTCGTTTTCGAAGCATTTTGCCATCCTCATACCAATGTCTTCCTAAGTCCTCTCCACCACGGATATGAGCAATAGCAAATACAAAACCTCGGTCCAAAAGGCTCAGTCTTGTGCTTGAAAAATATGCCTCAGAGCTGTAGCCATAGGAGCCATAAGAATATAAAAGTAAAGGGTTTGAGCCATCTGGCTTAAATAGGTCAATCTTATAGATTAGCGAGATAGGAACCATGATATCATCTGCTGCTTTTGCCCAGATTCTGGAAGCTTGGTAAGCTGAAGAATCGTACCCTCCGACTATCTCTTGCTGCTTCAGCAAGGTTTTGGTTTGAAGGACCATGTGGTAGTCATAGGTGCTAGCTGGCAGTACCAATGAATTATAGCCGAATCGGAGAATGGGCGTATTGAACTCTGGATTGGTTCCAATCCAAGAAGTATAGGTTTCCTCTTCGAAGGGTAAATAGTGAGCTTCCGAATTGTCCCAAGGCTTGATTTGAATTTGTGTAAGTCCATTAGTTCGCTCCTGAATCACTAAGAAATCTGCAAAAATATCGAAGTCCTCTAGGAGACTTTCTTTTCGATGTCCAATCACATCTTCCCAATTCTCGATCCCCGGATTTTGGATCAGGGTTTTTATCAATTTGAAATTCTGTGCTTCATGATTAGTCCGGATCCAAAAATGATCTTCATAATGATCTGCAGCATATTCCAAATTCGAAACGCGCTCTTGAATTAATCTAAAATCTCCTTCTGGATTAGCAGCTTCCAAGAACCAGATTTCGGAAGAGCTAGTACTCTCTGAATGTATGAGAAGAAATCTCTCAGACTTGGTTTTATGGATGATACAGCTAAATTCCTGATCCTTCTCCTCAAAAATTAGCTGGTCTTTCGAAGAATCAGTTCCTAATTTATGCGAATAGATTTGATAGGATCGAAGAGTTTCGGGGTCTTGTTTCGAATAAAATATGCTCAGATTATCCGCTGCCCAACTGAAATTCCCCGTCACTGTAGGGATTTGATCTTCAAGTATTTCCCCTGACTCTAAATCTTTGAAGTAAATATTATAAATTCTTCTACCCACTTCATCTGCTGCAAATGCTAAGAGTTTTTGATTTGTGGAAACTGATGTTCCTCCGACTTGATAGTAGTTTTTCCCTTCTGCAAGTAGGTTTACATTTAAGATGATTTCTTCAGATGAGGACAAAGACTCTTTCTTTCTGCAGTATATTGGATATTCGCTTCCTTTTTCATATCTAGAATACCAAAAATAACCGGATTTGAAGAAGGGAATACTCTGATCATCTTCCTTTATTCTTCCCTTCATTTCTTCGAAGAGTGAAGTTTGAAAATCCTTTGTTTCCTCTAGCGTTTGAGCTAAGTATTGATTTTCTTGATTGAGGTAATCGATCACTTCAGGATTTTCACGATGATTCATCCAATAGTAATTATCGATGCGCTCATGACCATGAATTTCTAGTTTTTCGGCTATTTTTTTTGCAATAGGTGGTTTCATTTTTTCAATCTATTTGAGGAGACAATGTTAATCAAATTCCCGCTTGGGGTTTTGATTTTGGGCTAATTAAAAACTTAAATGACATTAAAACCTTGATGTCTTAGCTAAAGAAATGATTTTAGCAGGCATTTGTTTTAGACGATAATTATTGAAATATTCATAATAATAATAATTTCAACCAAATTAAATTAACCTCAACCAATTAACCTCAAGCTTATGGGAATGCTAAAAGAGTTTAAAGAATTTGCAGTTAAAGGTAATGTAATTGACCTTGCTGTCGGTGTGATAATCGGTGGAGCCTTCGGGAAAATCGTAGCTTCACTTGTAAATGATATCATCATGCCGCCTGTTGGGTTGCTTCTTGGCGGGATGGATTTCAAAAAATTTATTCTTATCCTAAAGCCAGAAGGAGTAGATGCTGCTGGTGAAGCAATGGCTGCTGTTACATTGAATTATGGTATGTTCATCCAGAATATAGTGGACTTCATGATTGTCGCATTTGTGATTTTTCTTGCGATTAAAGGAATCAATAACATGAAGCGAAAAGAGGAGGAGGCACCTGCAGCACCTGCGGCGCCACCTAAATCTGAAGTGCTTCTGGAAGAAATTCGAGATTTGCTTAAGAAGTAAATCTTTAAACCAAAAGAGGGAAGTTATTTAACTTGCCTCTTTTTTTAGCTCCCTCCCCGCTGTCTTTGATAGACGGTTCGGGCAAAATCCCTGGCTATTCCATGGAGCTTCAGGATTTGATTATAGCTAATGATTTTACTCATTTCTGCTACGTATTTTTCTTCTTCAGTGAGTAATTTACGCTGAATCTCAAATCGCTGCTGTATTCTTTTTTTTGCTTCTGAATCAGAAATTTCTCCACTTCGTAAATCACTAAGTTTACTCATTTGCCTTAAATTACTTTCTCTGACATCATTGAATTGATTGTAAACTGGCCAGAACTTCTCTGCTTGTTCAGGATTCAAATCCAATCTGGAAGTGATAAATGCAATTCGGGCCGCTTGTAGCTTTTCAGGATCGTATCGATCGCCTGTACGCTGGGCAAAGCTAAATCCTATGGTAGATAGGAGAATTGCGAATGTTAGAATGTATTTTTTCATAATTAAAACCAAGTTTGTTCTTCCTGTTCCCATAGTCCTTCGCCCTCTGGAAATTCTTCATTTATTATTTGATCCAAAATCTCGTCCGGGTTTTCGGCCATACTTAAGATGTCCTCAGCTGTCCAATATTGACTATCTATGTAGAGATTGACCTCATCATCCATCGATAGATTCTCTGAATCTATTTGAGGGGAATACAATACCCATAAACCTGCGCTTAGAAATAATGCAATAGTAGCAGCATAGCGCATCCAAGTATTCGTCCGGTTTGTCTTGATCGAACCCATGATCTGATCGGGCAATTGCTCGAAATAGCCCTCTGGTATTTTAAACTCTTCTATTTTTGGTAATTTCCCCATGCGCTGTTTAGACTGATTTTAACCTCAATAGTTTATTCTGACTTTATAGATTCTTCAATTTTTTTTACTGCGTGATGATAGCTAGCCTTCAGAGCTCCTACACTTGTACCAGTAATTTCACTCATTTCCTGATAGCTTAGATCCTCTTGATATTTCAAGTGAAAGACTAGACGCTGTTTATCTGGTAATTTTAGAATTGCCTTTTGCAGGATATTCTGGATTTCATCCCCACTTAGATTTCCTGGCTGATCGAGGTACGATTCCATTTTCTCTTGGTGATCATCAATGGAAAAAAAGAATCGTTTTTTCTTTTTTTCCAGAAAGCTGAGTGCTTCATTGGTAGCGATTCTATAAAGCCATGTAAAGAGACTGGAGTTGCCATGAAATTTATCAATATACCGGTAGGCTTTGATAAAGGTGTTTTGAGTTAGATCATCCGCATCTTCATGAATCAAGACCATACGCCGAATGATGTGATAAACCCTCTTTTGATAAACCAAAATCAATTGCCGATATCCGAATTCCATCGACGTGGGATTTTGGATCAGTGCTAAGATTTCCTTTTCATCGGTTTCTTTCATTCTTACTTTAGACCAAACTTTTTTAGGATGGTTTAGCCTTGACCCTCAAAAAAAGCTAAAAATGTAATATCGATCGACAAGTCTTTGATTAATTAGATCTCGAGGATATAATCCAAGATGCCTGCATTTTTACCTTTTGGCCGGGTAACCAATAAAGGGAGACTATCATTAAACTGAATTAGGCGCTCCGCAATGCTTCCTATGAATAATGCGGTAGCAGCAGTCCTGCCTTTTGCACCAATAATGATTCCGTCTGCCTCAGTTTCTAAAGCTTTTGAGACAATCTCTTGAACGGGATCATCATCATCATCTTGTGTATAAATAGGAGTGATTTTAACTCCCTTGGTGTCAATTTTTCGAATAAATTTTTTGTAAGAAATCACTGCATGCATCTCCATAATTGCAGTAAACTCTTCATAAGTTTTCCCTGTAAAATGGTAGCCTGATGGGACTGCAAAAACATTCTGGCAGATGATTTCAACATTTCCATGTTTGTTAGCAATCATGATTGCTTCTTCAAGTGCATCTTTAGAGTAGTCGGAAAAATCACTCGGAACTAGGAGCTTTTTTAATTTTGGTTTGCTTCCCTCTGGGACAATTAAAAGTGAACAACTTGCTCTCCGAGCTAATCTCATCGAAGCAATCCCGGTTCCCTGTAGCGTCACTTTTCTGCCAATCAGAATCATATCGGCTGATTTTTCCTCAGAGAGTTTGAGGATTTTCTTTGATAGTGAACCTTCTTTTACGATGTAGTTGAGAGATATACCTTTGATTTTAGGAAAGTAATCATTGACTACAGATTCCATCTGTTGCTGGCGCTCAGAGATCATGTTTTCTACTAGATTTGGAAATTCTTCCAGTACTTCTTTAGGTACACTTAGGTTCCTAATTACATTTACAAAGTAGATTTTTTTAGTCTGATTTACCTGTGCTATGAAAGCCGCATATTTTATCAGGGTTTGATCTAGGGAAGTCTGATCTAGACAAACAATCAATTTCTTAATCAAATACATATTCCTCCAAGAGTTTTATGGTTGCAAAGTTAAGGCTTATTCCAAGATACATTTTTCTTTTTTAGGAAATAAAATTTTGAAAACACATATTTAAATCAATTAAATTAGATGAAACAATGGCGAATCTTCTTTTTAAGAAATAAAATTCCGAATCAACTCCTGTTGGGTAATCGATATTATATGTTATTTCAATACATATTCGGAATCCATCCGCTAAAAACCAACCTGATTTCTAATAAATCGTATATTTGTGATGTCCGGGTCGTCGACATGTTCAAACTTCACAATTATCAATTTTACCGAGTATAGCCCTTTCCAAAAACAGGCCTCACCTTGAGCAATCAGGGCCTCGCTCAAAAAGCAGGATAACAGTGGAAGTTTGCGGTCCTAAGGCAGCTCAAATCTTGTCTTATAGGAGGTTTGTAACACTCTAAGATCCGGACTTTTTTATTTGTTTTTTTATCCATAGCCATTCTTCTCTTCCCGCTCTGAAAATCAGAGACCACATGAGGAAGATTACAAACACAAAAAATGAGTTTAAAATCAGCTGAGCAATAGAGGACCCATCCAAATTTATGAGTCTGGCTGAATTGAAAGTTAAAATCCCAACGCCTAAAATTTTTAGCGTTTCTTTTGAAAAAGGCTCCAAACCCAACCTGATTTTCAAAAATACATATTTCACTAGGTTAAAAAGAAGCATAACGATGGCAGAAGCTCCGGCTGCTCCCTCAATTCCATAGATAGGAATCATGATCAAATTCAACAAGATTATCAGCGCGCTCATCGCTATAGTTAGGATCAAGTTGAATCTGTAAAACTTAGAGAACACCAGAATCTCACTATTGATGGAAAAGGCAACATCGAAAAGCTTCCCCAGTCCGATCAGAAAAACGACAGATTTCCCTGCCATATAGATTTCCCGATTTGGAATAAAGGAATAAACGGCATCTATATTTGCCCAAATTCCTATAAATAAAAGAACACAAATGTAAAGTTGGCGATTAGACACTTGCTTATATAGTACGTTTATTTCAGTTAGATTATCATTTGCAAAGTGAGCTGCAACTACTGGCATGACTACTTGCGAAATAGCTCTCCTGGGAAGTTCAATGACTAATGCCATACTAAAGGCAATAGTGTAAATGGCGTTTGCTTCTAAACTGATCATCGAACTGACCATAATGCTGTCAATCTTCATGATTAAAGTTGAAGCCGCTGTCGCCAAGAAAGTGATTAAGCTAAACTGTATAAAAGAGGATTTGAAGCCTTTTGGGAAAGTTTTCCAATTCAAATCAAAGTTCAATACATCCAGCCAAATCAAATAGATGAGGACTCCTGCAAGAGCGAGGCCATAGACCAAGACTAAACCAGTCATCACTTGGGGGAAACTGATGCACTTGAGCAAATAAGCACCCACTAAACAGCCTGTGAGTAATCGTAGAAAAACTTCTCTAAAAAAAGTTGGAATGGCTATTTTCAAATAAGATCTACTGTAGGAATCCAAAATGCTATTCAATAAAGCAAATAGAGTAATTAATAAAACTACGCCTAGGAAATCAACTACCTCTGGGGAATTTGCTGCGAAAAGCCCGATGATTTGTGTTCGGAGTCCGATAAAGAGAATGCTGACTACTAAAAATCCAGCAACTGCAATCATCAAACTAAAGCTGAGAAAGGCGGATTTATTGCTTTCCAGCTTTGGGAAATAACGTGTGATTCCATGTCCTACTCCTAACTGCGCAAAAGGAACAAAGAGTAATCCTAAGTCTTGGATAGTTCGGAATGTTCCTAATTGGGAAGCATCCATCGCATAGGGATATAGCCACAAGACATTGAAATAACCAATGACTACCCCAATGTAAGAGAATATAGTAGTTTGAATGCTCTGCTTGGCTACTTTGCCCATGAGCCTAAAAGTATTAAAAAATATTACGTTAAGACTATCACTTTTTAAGATTTAGCACATTTATCACAACCCCCATCTGACTTTGGTTTGAAAAAGAATTTTCGAACCAAAAAGCCTAGGGCAGCAAGTAAAACTATTCCGATTGCAATTTCCTGAAACATCTTAGGATAAAATTTGATAAACTATGAATGCTGATAAATAAGCTAAACCAGTCATATATGCTGTCTGTATCAACGGCCATTTCCAGCTTTTAGTTTCCCGATAGACTACCGCAACCGTACTCATGCATTGCATTGCAAAGGCATAAAATACCATTAAAGAGAATGCGGTGGCAATATTGTACACCTTGTCACCATTCGGGCGAATTTGCTGATTGAGCTTTTGGCGAATAGTCAAATCATTTTCTGGATCTCCTCCAATACTGTAGATTGTAGCAATCGTAGAAACGAACACCTCACGAGCCGCAAAGGAAGCTATCAATGCAATTCCTATCTTCCAGTCATAACCCAACGGTCGGATCACAGGTTCTATTCCTCTCCCCATAATCCCTATAAAGGAGTTCTCTAGTAGAAGGGAAGAAGTCTCAGCTTGGATCTGCTCCTCTTGTTCCGGATTTGTTGCGGTTGCAAGTTTTGCCTCGCCCGATGATCTTATTTCATCCATTCTACTTGGTGGTCCATAAGAAGCGAGAACCCAAAGAATCACCGAGATCGCAAGAATGACTTTTCCTGCCTCCATGACAAAGGTTTTGGACTTGTTGTACATCGTGAGGACTACATCCCACCATCTTGGAGCTCGGTAAGATGGAAGCTCCACCATGAGAAAACTTTTCTCAGTAGTCTTCAAAATATTTTTCAAAAGTAATGCGGTACCCAGCACACCTACTATTCCTAAAAAGTAAAGTCCGAGTAGGGTTAATGCCTGAAGATTGATAAACCCGATATTCTTATCAGGGACTACTAAGCCGATCAAAATCACATAGACTGGAAGTCTGGCAGAGCAGCTCATCAATGGAGTGACCATAATCGTAATGATCTTTTCTTTCCAGTTGCCAATATTTCTAGCTGCCATTACCCCTGGTATCGCACAGGCCACTCCTGATATCAATGGGACTACACTTTTGCCGTGAAGGCCATAAGGACGCATCCAGCGGTCCATCAAGAAAACTACCCTAGACATGTATCCCGTATCCTCCAGAATTGCTAGAAAACCGAAAAGCATTGCAATCTGAGGAATGAATATCACTACACCACCAATACCTGGAATGATACCTTCTGAAATCAAACTACTGATGGGGCCAGCAGGTAATAAGTCGCTAATTCTTCCTGAAAGCTCCGCAAAAAATCCATCTATAAGATCCATGGGCACGGAAGCCCAGGCAAATATTGCCTGAAATATGATTAAAAGAATTGCTGCGAAAATCACATAACCAAACACTGGGTGAAGGAAAACCCCGTCAAGACCTGACGTCGCTTTTCGATCAGGGATTTCTTTTACAACTGCTGATTCAACGATTTTAGTGATTTTCCGATATCGAATTTTTGTCTCTTCTAACTCAGCGGCGCTTAAGTCAAAATCTAAACTTTCCAGTTTTGATTTGATCCAATTTCGACTTTCTAGAGGTATTACTTTATCTACTCTTCCAAATCGAAGCATTTGGTAAGCTTGATACTGATTAGGAAGATCGAATTTGGACTGAACCTCGTCAAGAAGACTTTCGGGTACGACTTCATCAATGGCGATGAAACTTCCTTTTTTGCTAAAGTTTCGTGTATGAATTAAATCTCTTATTTGATCGAGTCCTTTTTCTCCACGTGCATCGGTACTAAGAATTGGTACTCCCAACGCCTTAAAAATCTCAAATGTCTTAATCGTGATATTTCGCTTCGTAGCTAGATCTGACATGTTTAGGACGATTGCTAGGCTCAAACCAAGGTCAATAAGCTGTGTAGCTAGGAATAAACCTCTTGACAATTGACTTGAATCAATCACCATCAGCACAAATTCTGGTTTCTCCGCTAAGTTAGTCTGGCTTAGTACCCGATTAGCTATGATTTCATCTTCAGAATTTGGGTAGAGACTGTAAGTGCCAGGCAGATCTATGATTTGGTAGGAATTGCCTTTGTAATTCATCAGCCCTACCTTTTTATCAACAGTAACGCCAGGGTAGTTTCCAATCTTCTGATTCAATCCTGTCAATTGGTTGAAGATGGTTGACTTACCTACATTGGGGTTGCCTATTATAGCAATTCTAGGGGTCGATACTACTGAAGCAGGAGTGGGTTTATCCATAAATTAGGGCAGTTGCACTTGAATCAGTGAGGCTTCATTTTTTCTCAAAGCCAAAATGGTTTCATCAATTTGAAAAGCCATTGGGCCTCCCATTGGTGCACTGTACTTTAATGTGATTGCTTTTCCGGGCATAAAGCCAAGTTCCATTAAATTTAATTTCAATGGGGAATCGATGATTTCTTTGATGATGGCCGTTTGGGTGACGGAAATCTGATCAGCTGTTTTCAACATAAGTGGAATTTGGCTTGAACTGATTGCAAAAGTAGGATTATTTGGAATGAATCTAAAGAAAAATAAAGAAGATTTTTATCAGTTTTTTAACTGACTTATAATTCTCTAATTGCAAACAGCTCGTTGCTCAACTTAAATTCTCTTTTTTTGTAAATGATATTCGGATATTAAATTCCAGAATGACCTCTTTTTTGGGGTTTTCTGTCTAAATGAGTTTAAATAGATCATCACGATATACTATAAGTTGATCTTTGAAAAAGAATCCTATAGGACTTGTGCTCTCGCTAAAAAAATAATTGATTTCAATAATAATAGTGATTTCATCTCCTACATTCAGGACTAGACCATTTCCAAGGGTGGTTTCTTTGGAGTTCAAAATCTGAATTCCAGTCATCAGATCTGATGATTTGGAGCTTTCAAGTCTACAGACATAAGCTAGCCCCGGAATACTTGATTCATTCTTCTTATTATTTACTGAGATTGTTTGGATATCAAGAATTCGGAAAGCCTTAAATATATCGCTTCAAGGAAGTGGTTTGCTGGGATTGACCTGCAGTCCAGATTTTGTTAGCGAAAGAGTTTCGAACGAAAGAATTATAAAGTGCTTTACTTCAAACTTGGACCCTCATCCAAAAGAATCGTTGCATAGTACTCCAAAACTAATCGGTAGCAATGATAGTCCAACTTAAAAATTCCAGTTGAAATTAATTTGCGAAATAGGTTTTTCATAGCGGTATAGAAATAATTTAACCATGTAAAATTGTTTCTTAAGTTTAATCAAAAGCTTCCTTTTATGGAAAAAGTAAAGTTTCTGCCTGGAGCTGTAAGTCCTGAACTATAAGGCCTATATCTCAGGTCTCGGATATTTTCGATTCCTGCATTGATTTCTAAAAATGAAAAAAGCTGATAGGATGAATTCAAATTGAAAATAGTCCAACTCGGAGAATACGGTTTTCCATTTGAGTCTTTTGCATAGAGTTGTGGTTTGCCTTTCTCTTCCACTGGCATATTTTTAAATACCACTTCAGCACTATATTGACTAGTTAGGATGAGCTTTAATTTCCCTTTTGCAAAGGTCAATCGAGTCATTCCAAAAGCAGGGGCGGCATGTCTTGAAGGGCTGGTAGTTTCATCGTCCAGTTCTTCGATTCCTTTCTGCCAATTGTAGCGAGATGTAAATAAGAAATGTCTTGTGATGGCTAATTCGAATCCTGCTTGAATCCCCACTACTTCTGCAGAAGCTGCATTTTGGATTGCTAGAACATTACTTGGGACACCATCATAATCAATCACTGATTCACCATTAAGCGTAAATGGCCTACGGACCAAAGCATCTTGAAGAATGGTGTAATAGCCGCTAAGGTCGAATTTGAAGCGCTGGTTGAAGTGTTTATTAATATTCAACTCTGCATTGTAGGCATACTCAGGTTTCAAGTCTGGGTTAGGTACGATAACGGATCCAGGCTGAGAATCAAAAATTTTCCCTACGTCATCTACATTTGGTGCACGGAACCCTGTAGAAAGGTTTGGTGAAATAGTAAGTGAAGGTTCTGGTGAATAGATTAATCCCAAACTGCCAGTCAAGGCCCCGAAGTTACTGGAGCTAGTAGTAAAAGGAAGTGGATAGAATTCTTGGTTGATGCTGTAATCAGCATTGATCCCAATGTAATTGTATCGTATTCCAGTTTGAAACTTCAGTTGTTTGGAGAGTTCGGTGTGCAAGCTACCATAGATTGCAGCTGAGACCCAAGAGGCTTGCGGATAGCGAGTGGTAGCAGGACTGATGGCTTGTGAGCTTATGTTTTCTCGATATCCTTCTGAGGTCACATCGTTGTAGATGAGTTCCGCACCATAGCTTATAAAACTTTCTTTTTGAATGTTTTTCACAAAGTCAGCATTCGCTGAATAGGCCTGTACCTTTTCAGTCCGTGTGTTTTGGTTTAAGTTTCCAACTCTTCTATCTATTCTACTTTCTTCAAAATATTGATGTGCGACCTTAATATCAATTTGATCAAATAGTTTGGATTCACTTCGATGCATGATCCCAAAATTATTCATCATCCATATTTGCGGACCATAAGCCCAAACTGCAAAACGTAAACCTGAATTCCCAGACTCGATCAGTCTATCATATCTAGGCACATAACCAGTTTGACTGTAATGAAATCCATAGCTTAATTCGGTTTGCTCTGAGGCTTTGAATTTTATCTTTTGCATGACGTTGAATTGATCATAGCCACTAGGAATTTGAACTTTAGGATCTGGGTTTTGTAAAGGAGAATCCACCCCATCTTGAATTCCCAAATAGAATGGTCTCAGGTATTCAGCAGGTCCAAAGCCACCCATTTTTAGATCGCCGTAATCAAAACGGGTGAGACTCGTTAAAAACGCCCATTTTTTAGACTCGAATGCTACATGAGCATGACCAGTGAATTCATTATTGGCTGAGCCAAAACGAGAGCTGATGGTCCCAGACCATTTATTTTGAGTAGAAAAACTAGGGTCTAATGTTTGGAAAGCCATTACTCCCCCAATCGCATCACTTCCATACATTACTGAGCCTGGCCCAAATAGAATCTCTGTGGATTCCAGCGCAAATGGATCAAGAGAAATTACATTATGGAGATTTCCACTTCTGAAAATCGCCGTATTCATCCGAATCCCGTCTACCGAATAAAGTAAGCGATTGGCAGAGAAGCCCCGAATCATCGGACTACCTCCACCTTGTTGACTTTTTTGAACAAATACTTCGCCGCTACTTCCTAACCAATCTGCAGTATTCGCAGGATTTCTAAGGAGCAGGTTCTCAGCTTTTAAAACAGACACTTTTGAGGACACATCTTTACTGTTTTGTCTCCACCTAGAGGCTGAGACTACAGCTTGGTCCAAGTTCATCAATCCCGATTTCATAGGGATCAAATAGTCAATGGCTGCCAATTCAGAAAGGGATAATTGGACTGTTGCATAACCTAACAACTCAAAATAAATTGATCCTTCCTTTCGCAAAGTGCTAAGCTCAGCCTTCCCTTCATTATCGCTAAGAATAAAATTGGCAGGAGAAGAAGTGTAAATGATTACTCCCGGAAGATTTTGCTGAGTTTCAGAATCGATGATTCTGATTTGTTGGCAGTATGAAAATAAGGTGAATAAAAAGGTCAGCAAAAAAAGACCGGTTGTTTTCATGAGAATTTGTGGTAGGAATCGAAAGTCAAATTAAATGGATATTTACCATATCAACTTGGATTTTTGTTTAAATGGCTTTTTACATTTTATGTTTTATTGGATTCTGCTAACATGGGTTTTCTTTTGGGACTAAATGCTTAAAATATTTTAAAAATTAAGTGCTACATTTTCAGCTGTTTATGAGTCAAATATATTGGTATTCTTGAACATTTATTTTTAACTTAATAGAGTCTTTGTCAAATTAAACTAAGCGATTTGAAGTTTTTTTAAGGGTAGTTCACTAGTTTTTTTGCTAAAAGGCCTAACTATAAATTTTTTCTAAAAAATGGAAAAGGACCTATTACAATCGTTGTTGGCCGAGTTTTACGCTCAGTTCGAAGGAAATGATTCGAGCGAAAAATCCTTATTGAAAGAAGGAATACCCATCCTCGCTAAGTCACTTCAATTTCAATCTGCATCCGATGCTTTATCCGAGAAATTGAGCATTCAATCTTCTGATTTATTCTTTCGGAACAGAGTGGCTGATCCAAAGGAAATTCAGCTAGAAAAAGTAGTAGAAGAGTCTGAGAAATTGAAAGAAATAATGCCGAAAACAAAAGTTTTCGTCAGAGAGGTGCCGATACGAACTAGCCAGATAAAGTCAAGTGTACCAGCTTGGGCTATCGGAGCTAAAGTTGAGAAAACTATTGGTCCAATCACCAGGATTGATGGGAGAGAGGTATTTTTGGATGTCTTCAGAGTTGAGAAGCTAATTGCGCTTCGGAAGCAAGGAAGTAACGAGCCATTTATTTTTTTCAAAGCGAGTTTTTCAAAGCCTAAAATTCAATTGGTTAACGCTCCACCTGTTGAAGTACAAGATTCCTATAAAGTATTGGCGGGGACGGTCTGGATTCAAGTCAAATTATTTGATTCTAGCGTTCCAGCCACTCGATATTTCGGACTTAAGGTAAAGTCAGGCCAGATTGATCTTACAGCGAAGCCTGTGGCGCAAGGGACTAATTTAGTTCTTGCTGCAAATGCTCAAATCACAGTGAACTTGGCACTTGATTCCCCAGGGGTCAAAGCTGCAAAAAGTAACAAAAACTATGGTGCTGATGCAGCCGCGATGTCCTTGCAATGTCCTGATCAATTGAATTTCCGATTTAATGGAAGCGGTACTGGACAAATTAGAGGTGCTTCCAATGCCGAATGGGAAGTTTACAATGAAAAAGGATCTTTTCAGTTTGCTAATCAGCAACCTTATCTAAATCAGCAACTCAATCGATTTTGCATTCCTTATAATTACAGTAAAGCAGAATTTGAACCATCTAAGTTTCAGGGAAAATATTTTTCTCTAGAAGGGAAGCCAAGCATCAAATCTAGTAGCTGGGCGATCCCCGCAGCAGAAATTGATCTGAATGCACCATTGGAAGTGGCAGGTGTAGGAGGAATGCTTCAGGTCTGGAACGAGGGAATGAAGGCCAGTTGGCAAGGAATAAAGGGAGGAAGTCTTCCGTTGAATGAGAGTTTATTGTTAGTCGAAGATGGAAGAATTGCCATCTCAGCCTTGGATACCGGAACCCCGGGAATTTATCAGGATTTTGATCATTGGAATGATTCTCTTAATCCATACGGCACTACGATCAATCTCAAATTTTCAGGACAGAATCTCTTTTTATACAACTGTCTTGCAACGGGTATAGAGTTGATTGCTTCTCAAGCTGATACTTCGATCAATGTAGATCGGCCAAAACAAGTAAATGGTCATGCTGTCTCAGTCAAAACCAAAAAATCCTTAGTGCTGCTTGGTGGTGGCGAGCTTCAAAATTTGATATATCTTCTGGATGATAATATTCTGTGGGATAATAAATTATCATTTGATAAAGTCCCGAAGTTTAAATCTCTTGCGCTAGCGCTTGAGAATGCTCTTTTTACGGTGTCTCCGGTAAATGGCGCTATGATATTTGGCAAGTGTAATCCCACTTGGGATAAGATTGTCGAAAGTCAAACATTCTTGGTCTTCGGAATGCTTGCCTATTTGCCAACATTGCCTGATCCCTATTTGGCCAATTTGGGAGTTTTGGGAAGATTTGCTGGAAAGCGGTCAGGGGAATTGTCAAGCATTCGAAGTTGGCTGATTTGTAGAATATCTCAAAAGCCCATCCCATCGAAAGACGATAAAGTGACTGTTTCATTTCACTTTGGTGATCAAAATCCAAGTCAAGCATCAAATATGAGCATGACAGGAGACATTGCTGCGGAATCTTCAGTCAATCGAATCAAAAGTGCCTCTAAATCTTCAGTATCTCGAGATGTGCCCAATTATGAAGAGGCCTATAATCAGGCAGTAAATGGATTGGGATCAGATTATTTCACGTTACTCGATGTCAGTTCTAATGCCAACCAGATTGGAGTCAGTTTTGGATCGAGTTTGAGCCGAGAATCGCCGCGAAGGACAACTGGAGCTGTAACTCACCTTTCAGAATCCGAAGCCGTTGTTTCTTCTCAAAATGAGGAAGTTATTAAGGTAGAAGGAATGGAAGTAAAAGTTCCTGGCTACATGGCTCGTGTTTTTCTACTTCCACAAGTGGCTTGGGAACCTGTCCAAAATCTTACTCCGCCACCACCACCGGGTCAGGCAGGTCCAATGGATCCGCCTGCGATGTTCAATTATTATCCAAATGACGGTGGGCCTTCGAGAATTCTCAATACAAATCCAATCCATGTTACGCTAGCACCGATTCCATTGACAAGTTTTGTTCTGGAAAAGTACAAAGAGCTAAAAACTAAAGTAATTGCCCAATTCACTCTTCCATTTGGGTTAAAAGCTGTGGCACAATTGAGCCAAGAATCTCCTTATGATAAGTTGAGCCCAAAGTTGGAAAATATAAGACCCAATTTCCCAAATGAGCTTCAGGGGGGAATCCAGCTTAGAACAATAGGGGGAGATGCAGGCAAAAAGATTCCGGATAAAGTAGGAATGGATGATTTCCCAATGTTTGCAGGATTCACTTTTCAATTGAATAATATTCTAAATATCCTCGGTCAGAATACTGGTGCAAGCACTTTAGGTGATCATGTGACTAAAATATTTAATGGGGAATTTTCGACTATAAATGGTGATCCTAAAGGAGTTCCTGTGATGAGTATAGATTTCTCTGGCTATGGAGCAAGTACTTTTAGCAATTGGTTAAGTCCATCAGCAGCAATTGCAAGTACGAGTCAGGCTCGATTTGATATTATGCTGGGAAGGACTGGGCATGAAGTCATTCAAGTGAAAAGCTTGGTTTATCCTTGGGGAATTCGGGTAGTTCGTACGATCACACTGTTCAGAACAAGCTCTGGCTATGTCTATCGAACAGATAGTGGCTGGCAGCCAGAGACTGATGGCCGATTTGATTTTACCTACAGTTTTGTTCGAGGAGCAAACTCCATAGAAGTGGAGCCCTATAAGATCCATCCAGGTACGCTGAGAGGATTATATAACATCCGGAATATCAGAGAGGATGCGTCGATTGGAGAATTTGATCGCACAGACCTTGTTCAAAAAAACCAGAAATACATCGATATTTTAGGGGTCGAACAGACTTGGACTGATACCACTCCAAAAGAAATCAAGATTATTTGTGCTCCGGTATTTTTTGATGCAGATGTCGAGTTGGAGAACTTAGTTCAAGGCCATAAAAACAATAGGACTCCTGCTAAAAAGATCTTAGGCTATGTCCAGCTTTCCCCTACAGGGTTTACGCTTAGCGTTCAACGCTTTAAAGAACTTTTGGACACCCAAGGAGGAATTATTGGTGGAGACATTGACTGTGTCATGGATATAAATAAATCTGGGCAGTTGATGCGAATTTCTAGATTCGATTTTTCTCATGCAGTAGGACTCAATAGCAATGAAACGGTTTTCGTAGCTGCAGCTAGAGGATCTGTGATTCTTCCTAAAACTGGTAGCTGGACTACTGTAAAACATCAAGTTGAAACTGGTGAGGTTTCGCCTTTACCCGCTCATATTCCTGTTCCATTGATTAGAATAGGAGAATGGAATCAAGCTACTATCGTGAAACAAGCTGATGTTAACTCTAATTTAGTTCGACTGGCAAATCCTACTGAAATTTTGCGGACACCTACTTCGAAGACTATCAATTATGGATTGCTTCAGACCACTTCTACCCAAAAAGCACTAGTCTTGACGCCATCTTTTGCGAAGGCGAATTCAAAGTTGATGAGTAAGACACCTTTACTTTATGCAGATGCCTATCGATTGATGTCAGGAAACGGGATTTTCCCAAATATTGGAAATGCCATTGATGATTACGGAAGTGCTGTGGCTCTGATCTCTGGGATGAAGGAAGGTCAAGCTGGGTCAAACTCAATTTTCAAAGAGAACCAAACGCTAGTAGATGGAGGTGTAAAAGTTCTTGAGCTGTTGGCCATAGTGGCGAAGAAAGATGGCGAGTCAATCATTGAATCAGGATTTAAGCTAATTGCTGATCAGGGAAACAGTCTGGCAGAGAAAGCATTGGCTTTTGACATGCCGCCATGGGAGGTCGTCTTGGTAGAAATGGAGTCATTGAAAATTTATATTGATTATAAGACTCAGAAGAGCAAAGGCCAAGGAAATTTTGTGGATAGTAAATTGAATTTTGATATCAATTCTTTTGCAAATGATGCTGCCGCGACCTGGAAAAATCGTCTGAATAACATTGCAATGGTGGTAGACTTGGGGTCATTCGACCGGCTAATGACTATCAAAGGAAATTTTGATTCCAATAAAGGTTCCGAGTCAAGCTACAAAGGAGGGCCTGATTCCAGTTTTCCAAGCATCGGTTATCCTTCACCTGAAATTGAGTTTAGTGATGCCTTGCAGCCTGTAATTGATCTTTTGCAGATGCTGATGTCCTTGAGTCAAGGAAAATATGCAGATGTGATGAAGAAGGGGCTACAGATTGCGATGAGTAATGCAGGTGAGATTTGGGAATACAAGTTCGAAGCTTCCAAAGAAATCCCATTAGTCAGGTTTCCTCCTGAAGAGAATCTTTACAATAACCCGACTACTCCTTTGAAATTGGAAGCAGGACTAGAGCTTGGAGTGTATTTCAATGCAGCCCTTAAAGTCACTAATGATCCGACGCAGTTATTGCCGACGGCAGGTGCTTATATCCAATTCAATGGTGGATTAGAGGTGATGTGTGCCACTGTTGGTGGAGCTACCATTTTCGCTGTAGGTGAGGTGGTTCTCAAAGTTGCCTGTGATACCAAGATTGGTCCAAGCCTTTTGATGCGATTTGGATTTGG
>Ga0136655_1000435_pt1 | contig 18780 bp, 19 predicted proteins | sample CPBDNA_2_FD_94863 | JGI IMG/M metagenome (GOLD analysis project Ga0136655, IMG submission 94863) | Freshwater to marine salinity gradient microbial communities from Chesapeake Bay, USA - CPBay_Spr_15_0.8_DNA (version 2) | ecosystem: Environmental > Aquatic > Marine > Coastal | place: USA... | reverse complement strand
TGCCTGGGGTATTCCAGTAAAAGTAGGAGAAATTATATTCGCTTTAGTAGCAATATTGTTAGCATTGGTTTGTTCTGCTTGGGTTGCCCTTGAAGATTCAGTATTAATAGCAGTTGTAACGAATGCGGTATTCGCAATTTGTGTATTATTGGTTCCACTTGCGGCGTTCGGAGCAGTGGGTATTCCAGTCAAATTTGGTGAATTCACTACTGCTTTCAAATTCAAAGAGGCATCAACATAATCAAGATTAGCTTTATTCTCATTATCGCCAATGATAGCAGATATAGGAATAGAATTCTCGGGATATTGAGCGTAGAAGTTACCACATACATCTACACGTCCAGTAGAATTGAAACTTACGTCCCCACCAACAGATAACCCATTATTAAAAGAAACATCATTATTAACTTCAAGCTCACCTTGTATAGTAACATGACTATTAAATGAAGAATCTCCAGATACACTTAGACCACCATTTAAAGAAATATCTTCAGTAACAATTGATGTATATTCATTGACCGTTGTGTTTATAATTTCGGTTGATTGGTTTTTGAAAACAGATAAATTACCATTAATGGCTAAATCTCCGTTAATATCCACGTTAGCATTCAACGATACATCATCTCCCAATGTCGTTTTATTGGTAACCGTCAAATTAGTATTGACAACAATTTCATTAAAAGTAGATTTACCTGTAAAAGTAGCATTATTAATATCAGCTTTCAAATTCAAAGAAGCATCAACATAGTCTTTATCAGCTTTAAGAGCAATAGCATCATCAGTGGATTGTTTATCAGCTTTCAAATTCAAAGAGGCATCAACATAAGTCAAATCAGCTTTCAAATTCAAAGAGGCATCAACATAAGTTAAATCAGCTTTTAAATTCAAAGAGGCATCAACATAAGTCAAATCAGCTTTCAAATTCAAAGAAGCATCAACATAAGTCAAATCAGCTTTATTCTCATTATCACCAATAATAGCAGATATAGGGATAGAGTCGTCTGGATATTGAGCGTAAAAATTACCACAAACGTCTACACGACTATTAAAAGAAACATCACTATTCACAAACATTTTAGAATTGAAGCTGACATCCCCATTCACATAAAGATTACTACGTGCATATACGTTTTGTGAAACATCTAAAAACCCATTAACGTAAGTTTTTCTGAGAATATTAGAATTAACAGAAGAATCATACCACGTATTCATAATGTATGATTAGTATAATAAATAATCATAAATTATATTTGTTATTGTGACTAAATAACACGATTTAGAAATCAGATTTAAATTCAAATACATCATCATCGACTGTCTTATTTGCTAATGCGTATTCAGCATTTGTACGCTCAAAGAAGTTCACTTTAGATTCAACACTAATAAGCTCCATAAAATCAAATGGATTAGACGAGTTATAAATTTTGTCATACCCTAATTGTAAACATAATCTATCTGCGACGAACTCAATATATTGGCTCATAAGTTTGGAATTCATTCCAATCATACGGCAAGGAATGGCTTCTGTAATAAATTCTTTTTCAATTTCCACGGCTTCTTTAACAATGTCATAGATTTTGGTTTGTGAAAGTCGATTTTCTATTTTAGAGTAAAGCAATATAGCGAATTCAGTATGTAGAGCTTCGTCACGTGAAATGAGTTCATTCGAAAAGGTGAGACCAGGCATAAGACCACGTTTCTTAATCCAATAAATAGCTGCGAATGAGGATGAAAAGAAAAGACCTTCTACAAGCGCAAACGCAACCAGACGAGTAGCGAAATCACTTTGTTTATCATCCAACCACTTTTGAGCCCAGTTAAATTTCTTAGAAATGCATGGATAATTTTGCGTGGCTTGGAATAATTTGGTTTTCTCAGCACTATCTTTGATGTAAGTGTCAATCAATATACTATACATTTCAGAGTGAATGGTCTCAATTGCGATTTGAAAAGCGTAGAATGCGCGTGCTTCAGAGGGTTGAACTTCACTCATAAAGCGGGTTCCAAGATTATCAGTGACAAGTGCGTCACTACTTGAAAAGAACGCAAGAATCATTTTTATAAAGTTTTGTTCGTCGGTATTGAGTGATTTCCAGTCATTTAAATCCTGTGCGAGTGAAATTTCACCAGTGTGCCAAAAAGAGTCAATTGAACGTTTATACATTTCCCATACATCATTGTACTGAATAGGGAACATAACATATCGGTTTTCGTCAGGTTGCAGTAAAGGCTCTATTTTTTGAATGTCGGTCATTGTTGTCTAAATAATATAGACGGTAGATTTTTATTTCCTTTAATAAATGTATTTACAAATGGGTTATGCTAACATATAAATATAATAAATAAGTATTTATATACATGTATCGTGTGATAATACAAAACACCATATTGTAAATACAAAATGAGCGGATACATATAAATTGTATTGTATTAAATTTGTAATCATAAATGCTAATAATACATAAAAAATACGTAATTATTCAAAATTATATCGGTTATATTGCGAATATAATTTAAGTGATTATAGTATAATACATATATTAGGGTAAATGAAAAAAAGTTCTTATATCGACCATGATAACTACTTAGGTGAAGACAAAGTCGATATTAAGAAGCGCGGTCGTAAGTCAAAGAAACCAAATGACAAAGAATTATTAAATGAATATAAACATGATATAGAACATGAGACATCAGTTGCCAGACAAAAATCCTATTATGAAAATATACATCATTTATCGTCAAATGAAAAGAATATATTTGAGTCAAAATTTACTACACCTAAAAACCAGAGTCAAGAATATTACCATAGTCAATTAAAACGTAAAAATAAAAAGATAGTAGTAGCAACGGGACCAGCCGGTACAGGTAAAACATTATTTGCTACAGAATGGGGTGTGAGAAATTTTTTATTAGGTAATTATGAAAAATTAATATTCACAAGACCATCTGTATCTGTTGATGAAGATTTGGGTTATTTACCTGGTACATTAGAAGAAAAGATGGCTCCATGGGTACGTCCAATATATGACATATTATATACATTTATTACACCAAAAGAAGTGACAACATTAATGGAAGATAAAGTGATTGAAATAGCCCCATTAGGATATATGCGCGGTAGAACATTTAAAAATTGCTGGATAGTTGCGGATGAAATGCAGAATTCAACGATAGCCCAAATGAAGATGTTAATGACCCGATTAGGTGAAAATAGTCGTATGATAATAACAGGTGATTTAGAACAATATGACCGTGTTCAAGATGTGAATGGATTAGAAGATTTTTTAGATAAATTTAAAGGGAAACGTTCGTCAAGTATAACAAGTGTAGAATTTCAAAAAGGTGATATTCAACGTGAAGAAGTGGTAAAGGAAGTATTAGATATATATGGTGGAGATGTTCCTGATTGCTACCAATATGAAGAACAAGATGAAAATAATAGCACCGTATAGACAAATATTTAGGATATAATTATTTTCGTTACATATTCTATAAATGCCATTTAAATTACCAAATTTCGGAAAATCATTAAAACTGAAGTATAACTTCAACCCCATACTTCAAAATCAATTAGTATTATACTTATTTTTGTTTATGACATTGACTCAGGTCGTTTTATTTGTAAGCAATAATGATACAACTGGAATTGTATTAATGTGTATAATCGGTTTCTTAACTTCTTTCTTTAGCAAAAACATGATAGTAATCCTGTGTGTAGTATTAACCATGACTAACTTAGTAAAGAAAGGTATGAAACACGTCGGGTATGAAGGTTTTGAAGATAATGAAGAACCAGAAGATGAAGACACTGCTAAGAAAGAGAAACCTGCTAAGAAAGAGAAAACTGCCAAGAAAGAGACCCCCACTGAAGATGAAATAGATGACGCACCCAATTCGAATGAGATTTCCGACCAAACAAAGGACGAAATGAAGCGTGAATTTGAAAAGTTAAAGGAAGAATATCCCGAATTTAGCGCATTAAAGGAAGATATTGTTGATGCGATGGTGAAAATAGACCCGATTTTAGACAAAGCAGAGACATTTATGAATAAATACTCAAAATATAAATCTCAGAAAAAATAAGTAGTCAGATAGTAATACAAAACTAATATATATGTATAATAATATATATTAGTAACAATGTTTGGAGCATTCGCATTAGTGCCATTAATAGGATTATTAATCGCCTTAGCAGTTGAAATCGGTGAAGGCATATATGATATATTTACAGGTGTAGCTCAAGAATTTTTTGAATTTCCTCAAGGTGCGTTCATTTGAGCCGTATCAGGAGCAAAGATGGCACATGCGTTAGGAGTATTTGGTATAACAAACTTTATATGTGGATTGAAGATGCTTCAAAATGGTACATCATGTATTGGTTATTATTTTATGCAAATATTAGGAAAATTATTTTATTTGATTCCTATGATAGTTTTTATAGTGCTCGATTTTGTAAGTGGAAAATCTAAATTCGGTAGTCAAATAGAAAAAGTATTATGGGATGGGTTAGAAAGGGTTGATATATGGACGACCCAACGGTTTGGATTCCATATAATATATTTCTCCAAGTCGGTCAGAGATAAATGTTTTAATTGTCGTAGATTAAAAACAAGTGCGTTTGTTAGAAAAACGGGTGAATTTGTCAATGACATGACTGAAGAGGTAATTCCATTAACAACAGGTGGATTATCAAAGATGTTTGGTGGATTTGAAAAAATAGTGAACGCTTTTGGCATTTTATAATAGTGCACAATATTATACAAACAAATATGGCAAAAAAATGTGCTCCCGGTGTTATATGCATAGAGAATATGACATTATTATTAATATTAGCAATTTTAGTAGGTTTAGGATTCATCTTCTATCAACACTTTATGAATGTTCGTAGAGAAACAAATAAAGAAACAACTATAGTAGTGCCACCACCAATACATCATGCGTTAACTCCTATGTCTGGTAGAAATGATACTATTAATGACCCTTACGCCCCTCCATTAAAAACCCATGACGTATATTATCCACGTGGGTCAAGTGATATTCGCGGAGTGCCTCAAGTAGCAGTTCCAGTGAATATTCAAACACGAGCAACAAATAGTAGCTATCAACAGATGGGTATTTTAACACGCATGGGGAATGACGGCGAACAAAACATTCTTCCACTAATGGGAAGACGAATAATGACCGGAAGAGATAAATGGCAATTTTATACAATTGCGAATAATGGGAATTTAAATACAAAATTACCAGTAAGTGTAAATGGAAAAAGTTGTACTGGTGAATATGGATGTGATGATATAAATAATGGAGATGTTGTATTTGTAGAAGGTTATAACGACACTTTCCAAGTTACAATGTATGAAAATAATTTGTTCCAGTATATTCCTAACCTTTAGATAAAGTTTTCAAAATAAACTATATGAATAATCTATATAGTTTATTAATAATGTCAAATTTAGATCCTAGTAAAAAGAAAGAATTCGATCATCATATAGTAATCGATTATCAACGGGTAACAATAAGTAAAAATGAAGCAACAATTCCTACTGATGGTAGAGGCGGGTTCTCAATATTATATCCAAACACGTCATCTGAAAATAATTTTTTTTACACAGAAAAAGGAACACAATACAATTATATGCATACGAAAATGCATGTCTACAAACTAATACATTTTAATATAGAAGGGGTTACCACCAACAATGATAATATTGTTGGTGAGCTAATAATAGAGCATACAACATCCAGCGACCAAAATAAGCTATATACTTGTTATCTATTAGAAACAAAATCAATATTAATGACCGATGAGAATGAAATAGACCGAATGTTAGCTATTAAAGACCGTCAAGAACCAACCATTGAGGTTGAACTGAATTCAATCATACCAAAACAAGAATCTTGTATTGTTTATAATGATGATAATGGTAGTAAGGTATGTGTATTTACAACTCCAATTCAAATTAATACTGCTTCCAAAGACAATATAGCGAACAATTTTGGTAATGTAACCACTATGTTTAATAATTATCCCCATGAAGCTGCCAAGAAAGCACAAGAAGCTGTCAAGAAAGCACGAGAAGCTGCCAAGAAAGCACAAGAAGATGTCAATAAAGCACAAGAAGAGGCTGAAGCTAAAAACCCAATTTATATTGTTATCCCCAGTAATAACATATCCAAGCGTGATGCTGAAGAGATATATATTGACTGCAGCCCTACAGGTGCGAGTGAGGAGGAACAAAATACATATAATATACCGATTAATAGTAAAATGGCATCAGAATCACAAGAAAGCGATATGATGAAAACAACGGTAAATTATGGTTTATTTGTGTTAGCGATGTTAGTTTCATACATTACAGTTCCGTTACTTTATAAAAATTTGATAATTGATGGTAGCGCTATAGCATTTACAAACGATGAAAAATTAAGATTTACACGAATTCGTGCTGCTGATATATTAATAGGACTGGTTATGTTTATTACGATATCATCATTAGTAAGTACTGGTGGAGCTACTGATGACTATCAATTAATATCAGTCGGTATATTTTTGTTCGTTTTTAGCATTTTATCATATGGGTTAATTCAATTAAAGAAGACCGATTTGACTTTTATGACGACAAAAGTGGAAGGGGCTGTTGTAGAATCAGACCAAAGTTCAAGTATTGCCGAAACGATAGAAGCATTCCCGTTTGATGATTTATGGCCGACAATTAGTGTAGCAATAGGTATATTTTTTAGTTCAGATAGTTTATCCGCATATTTTGCCGTTATTATAATGGGTATAATTACATTAAGTATATTATATTTATTAGGTTCATTACCATTAGTGGCATATGGAAACTTAACCGGTATTTTTGCTGGAATATTTGTAGTGATAAGTATAGTAATAGCATTAAAGAAGAAGTTTAACGCACAAGTTAAAGTTGCACCATAATAAATTACATAAAAATATAGTTACATCATATAAATTTCTATATGATGTAAAAACACATAACCCGGAATTAGAACATGGATGCACCACCAACATTCTCAGCAACAGGTTTATAGGTGGATGTGGTGAAAACACTAATATCACTCTTTCCTACAGGTGCCATTTCATTGACGACTTCCTCTTCTAAAGAAGTGGTCTTGACAGGGTTCATTTTCTTCATTTTCTCATCTTTTCTTGCTTGCGTAGGAGTATATTTAATCATAGCAGCTTTTCCAGTTGCGTTGCTACTACGACGGAACATTTCATATGCGACAAATACGAATAACACGGCAATTAATGGGTTTGCGTTAAAGAATAAATAGACGGAAAGGATGAAAATACCAATTGTTCCCATGGGAGAATCAACCATATTAGCAAACATATCGGGGAGTTGAATTGGGAGTGCTAAATAAGAAATAAGCATGACAATAACAGCAGTTTCAACGTTAGTAAGAGAATCCATAAAAGATAAAAACTTCATTTTTGTATAGTATAGAATAGTATTATATTTTTCACCGGTTTATTCCAAGTAATAAACTACAAAATTGAAATATCCTAAAGTTACGTTAATATATACAATTCAAATAATGCGTGGTTTTAGACAACCCTATAGAAAAAAAATACCACCTAAGCCTAAAGTTATAGAAGTAAAAATAACCGATGATTACAAAGAAATTGTAAGGAAATCCGCCTATCTTGGTAAGAAAGGGTATACGATTCCCAAATCGGTGATTTCAAAAGAAGATGAAGATATCCTTCGTGATGAATTATATGTAAAACCATTTGTATTTGGTGCGAATCAAAATACAGATGTAGGTGCGTTTCACGTATTTCGTGAAAATACGAACAAATTTTACATACCAAGGTTTTACGGAATCAAACGATATGGACTGCCAGACAAGTCAGAAATAGAAGAAGGTGATGATATAGATGTCGAATTTACACAAACAGTTCGTGATTATCAAGAAAAAATTATAGACGTTTATATGAATTACATAAATACACCTATATGCTGTGGATATGAAATAAATGGAAATGGTGGTATACTCGAGGTTCCCTGTGGTGCAGGTAAAACGGTAATGTCTTTAAAAATTATATCTAATATTAAAAAGAAGACACTAATTATCGTGCATAAAGAATTCTTGATGAATCAATGGATAGAACGCATAACTGAGTTTTTACCAACTGCGAAAGTAGGTAAAATTCAAGGAAAGGTATTTGATATAGAAGGAAAAGATATAGTAATCGGAATGCTTCAAACGTTATATGATAAGGATTTGGGTGCGAACGCGTTTACTTCATTTGGTCTAACTGTTATTGATGAGGTTCATCGTATAGGCAGCGAACAATTTTCAAAAACATTATTCAAAACAGTAACACCATATATGCTTGGTATATCAGCAACCGTAGATAGAAAAGATAAATTAACAAAAGTACTATATATGTATATAGGTGATAAGATTTACAGCGAAGGAAGAAAAGACGATGATGTTGTATGTGTTCGATCAATAAATTATACTTCCAAAGACACTGAGTTTAATGAAATTGAATATGATTTTCGCGGAAATCCAAAGTATAGTACGATGATATCCAAGTTATGCAATTATGATCCACGAAGTGACTTCATAATCAACGTAGTAAGTGATTTATTAAAAGAAGATGAATCAAAACAAATTATGATACTATGTCATAACCGTTCATTATTAAAGTATTTATATGAAGGCATTTGTCAGCGTGAATTGGCAACGATTGGGTATTATGTAGGTGGAATGAAACAAAATGATTTACAAACTACAGAAACTAAAAATATTGTATTAGCAACTTATGCTATGGCTGCCGAGGCACTTGATATAAAGACCCTTTCATCATTGATTATGGTTACCCCTAAAACTGACATAACCCAGTCAGTAGGGCGTATATTACGGGTAAAGGGAAATAATCCGATTGTAGTAGATATTGTAGATAGTCACGATTTATTCCAAAAACAATGGGTCCAGCGAAGACGATTTTATAAAAAATGCAATTATCGTATCCGTCAAATAGATGGAGATAAATATCAGGGTATGACTTTGGATTGGAACACAGATAAAACCTGGAAATGGGTATATGAACCCAAAGAATTAAAGAATGAGGCTGAAGTGGATGATGACGATAATCATTTGAATTCATTAAAAAATGCGAAATGTTTGATTGATACTTCTATATTTGATAGTTTGAAGATAGAATAGAAAATTGATTTATAAAATATGATAGATTCTATGGTATCAACTAACGTTATACTCAATAACTAAATTCAAAATGCCATACGGAACACACTCTATTGCTATCAATCGTAGAATTGCGAATGAAAACCCCACACTGAATAATAATCAGGCGGTTCGTAAATTTGCTATAGATCATTACAAACAAAATGGTCTAACTACAATCCAAGCAAACAATCGTGCAGCTCACAAAGATGCCGGACATATTAACGCTCAAAATTGTGGAGGTCAAAATAAGGCATCAAATTATATGTGGGAAGATAGACACGATAATAGAGCACATGGAGACGCCAAAATTAAGATGTCTGAGATGAAGAGAGCAGGACGTAGGTAAGTAAAAATACTAAAAATAAAAAACCAATGTATAAATATGTATATATTGGTTTTTTATTGGCTTCTATTTACGTCTATTACGGCGGGTATTCTTTCTGGATTTGTTCTTCTTGCTCTTATTCTTTTTTATTTTACGCATAGATTTACATTTTTTGCCGCATGATTTACGATGTTTCTTTCCACCCGTTTGTGCGGGTTCAAAATTTGCCTTAAATACGTTGATGTTGTCACCGCCAGAAGTAGCGGTGGTTACATTATTCGGTAAAACATTATCTTCCGTGAACGAGAAATTGGTAACGCCAGTTCCAGACATTATATAGTATAAATATATAATAAATAATGTTAACTGTTGGTAAATTAGTAAAGATAAAAGAATACGAAGATTTACAAGAAACAATAAAAAAAGAACGATTAAATAAAACGATAGATATATTCAAAGATGCGGAGAACGAAGAAGAATGGAAACAAAAAAAAGAAGAAATAAAAAGAAGTAAAGAAATAGAAATGGAAAATCGTGAATTATATTATAAAAACAAGGACATTGAGCGCAAAGAAGAATGGAAACAAAAAAAAGAAGAAATAAAACGAAGCAAAGAAATAGAATTGAAAAAAAGAGAAGTATACTTTAAAAACAAAGAAAATAAACAATATGTTAGCGAAGCTGATGATAAGAAAACCAAGGAAATCCAACAAAAAGTATTAGAACATAGACAACGATTACAAAAAATGTATGATGAACGAATATCACGTAAACTGAAAAATTAAAGTTGACTTACATGTATAATTTTTTCTCTGCGACTAACAACACGATTAGGTACCCATTTTTTAAATTTTGTATGAAAGTTACATTCCATATATAAAACTTTATTGACATCTACGTATTTATCTTCATCTATATTCTGGAATTCATCTTCATCCTCACTTTCTTCAATATAATCCAAATTGTTATTTTCACGTATTTTTCTGAATAATGAATTCATGAATATGCTTGTTTTATAATCAGGTACATACGCGACATTGTAATATACACGTTGATTATTTCGTCCATAAGCAAAAATATGATATATATCAAATTGAATATCTGCCATTACCTGAAATACAGCAGGATAACGATATTGTGATTTGTTGAGTGACATTCTAAATGGCGTTAAATCTATATTATATAAGGGGTCAACTGATTGACGTTTTGTTGATGGTAAATTCACTACATTTAACTTTTTATGAATAAAAATATTGACAAAAGGACGTTTTTCTTGAGTACATCTATATTGAATATGATGAATATTATAGGGTATAGTTTGAAAAATATCACTGGAAATTGTATTTGGATATTCTATCGCATTCTCATCAATACAAACTTCCCAGAAAACACAAATATATATAGGGTAATGTATGTCCTGTTTCGTAATAGCATTAAACGTCTTATTTAACATGGATAATTTTTGTATCATAGGAGTATTATTGAGTAAAATCCCTTTATAGTATAAAATATCATCAACTACAATAGCTTTTAATTCATTCAGTTCATTAACAACACACGACGCGTATAATACAGTACCCAATGCCAACCTCATATCAAATTCTAAATTTAGTTGTCTTCCCTTAGTAATACGTTTGTCTCGGTTTAATTCAAACATATAACACACGTCTTTATCTTTATTATAGGTAAACCATAAGAATACCTTTTTACCTACAGGTATAGCAGACACTACATTATATGCGGGTGAAACTTTCGTATGTGAAATAGTTTCATACGAAAGTTCAAATTCAGGAAATCTATCAGATAAGCTGTTTATCTGTGCGGTGTTTAATTCTGACATTGTAGTGTATGTAGAATTATTTTTATATAGATTTGCAAATATAGTTATGGTTCAGTTACATATTGCTGTGTTTGGGAATTCATAAACGATAATAGTTCATTATTCATATCATTTACATTTATATGTTCATTGAATGATTCAGTATTTTCATCTTTAATCTCTACACATTCTTTTTCAACTGGATTTTTCAATTCAGCTACTATTTCCTTATATTTGTTGATTTGTGTGTTTACTAAATCTCTGACTTTTGGCTTTGTATATGTCGTCTTTAAATATTCAAATCCACATTGTAATATATAGATAATAACAACAAATAGAATGATTTTTATTAAAAATGATATCAACGGATTTGATAACATATTATTGGTATACACAAATACAATAAAAATTTTTATATATTTTTACGACAAACAAATAATATTTTGTTGTAAATCATATAGAATGTATTTCTAATATATTATATTATGACGTCGGTATCTATTATTATTGTTGAAAAAGGAGGAAATGTTAAAGAATTAAAGATAAAAAATTTCAATGAAGATGAACTCTATAAAAAGTGTGGATTTAAATCACCAACCGATTTTAAACTACATTCTGTGTGGAAAAATATAAAAGTAAATAGTATAATTTATAATATTCATATATATGGTAAATTAGTCGGTAGAGCGAATCAAGAAAACAAATATGAGTTTCCACCCCCAATAGACAATGAGTTGTTTTTTGGCAGTTGTGTTTTGGTGAATAAGGTAGATAATACCCCTACGAATTTGACTTCTGGTGAATGGAACCGTATATACGACCATTTATATGGTGGATTTGAAGATCTTGGAGATGAAGACTCAGAGGAAAGTGAAGATGAAGATGAAAATTTACCAAAAACAAAAAGTGGTTATGTAAAAGATGACTTTATTGTAGATGATGATTTTGATGATGACGACGAAAGTTATGATAGTGAAATATCCATTCCAAAATCAAAAAGGCGAATTGTTCCACCCAAAACTCCGCGTCGTAGTAAGGCTCCTACTGTTTTTAATATATCTGATACTGAAGATAGTGAATATACGAATGAATTAGAAGAAGAAGAATACCTATAATATGAGAAAAATTGAAATTATTTAAACAGTAAATACTATAACTATTATATTATTTACACAATGCGTAATATTGCTAATCCTACTGAATTCCGTAATAACATTTCAAATAAATTAAATGCGATAGTCGATGATGATACATTATGTGTAAATGTAGAACGTGGGATATTTAATTATGCGTTAAAGGAAGCAACCAGTAAGAAAATCATAAAAAAATGGGAAAATCCGCGTTTCGTACAAATTTACTTAGACAGATTGCGAAGTATCTATATTAATTTGAAGAATCCATCATTTTTAAATCAAATTAAAAATGGCGAGGTTAGTCCAATCAATATTGCGTCTATGACTCACCAAGAAATGAATCCTTTACAATGGAGTAATTTGATAGAACAAAAAGTTATCCGTGACGCAAATAAGTATACAAACAATATTCAAGCATCTACTGATATGTTTACATGCAAAAAGTGTAAATCCAAGAGATGTACTTATTATGAATTGCAAACACGAAGTGCGGATGAACCGGCAACCATTTTCATAACTTGCTTAGATTGTGGTAAAAATTGGAAATCATAATCTACTCACCAAGTTGTATAGACAATATATAAATTTAAAGCAATTGCACCAAACGATAAAAAATACATATACTCTAATCCTTTTTTTAATTCAGGAGATATTTCATTAAGGGCGTTGTCATCCGCTAACGGTAGTAAAAAATATTGAAAATTATGATAATCATTGATTTCTTCATTGTCATCGCTGGAATCACCATGAGTCTCTAATGACGATATAGTTTTATATTTGGTAGGTTTCGTTTCATGTGTATTAATACCTAACAGTTCTTTTACTTTTGGTAGAGATAACTTACGTGAGTTCCATTGTTTTGAACTCTTGGAAATATCTTTTGCGAAATCGAATAATTCAGTTTCATTGAATCTATCAAAAATTTCATCATACTTGCAATTTTTTATATCGTAATATTCATCTAATATTTCATTCATAAATTCGTCTTTTGATGTTTTATTCATGGTTAATCCTTTCTGATAACCTAATATTCTAATATCTGCAATGTTGTACGTAGAATTCAAAATATGCTTGGTATATTTTCGTTTCAAGTTACATTTCATGTCTAATGCGATAGATTCGTCAAAATCTCTAACTACAATATCAATTCTGGGGTCTTGACAATGACTTATTGTATGTCCTTCGTCTTCACAAAACGAACAATGGATAGTTCTTTTAGTATTTTGTGACATTACATTAACTATATGTCTTTTTCTATATTACTTTTACGCAAAAAGAAAAAATAGTTATCATACTATATTTTTTCTTTTCTAACAAATTTATACCAGGATCACCAAATCTGATACTTTCCAATACTCACAACCACCATTTGGCAAAGGACGTTTGATAATGAATGGTATTTTCTTTTCTTCGAACTCTTTTAAAGCAATTAAATATCCATCTATCACATTATCATCAACTTCTACAAATGGTTGCGCTCCTGCGTTAAGTTGTTTTGCGCGTTCTCCCAAAATTCTTGCTGTTTCATATTTTGTAATAAATGGTAACGTTTTATGTAGTGGGTCTACAATTGTACCAGTTGCGTTACGAACAACCTTTGCCATTGTTTGTATTTCATCATAATTATGGTTATATAATTCTGGATGAAATTTTGTAATAATATCGTTTTTATCAGTATTGTTAAATTTCTGTAAATCATCTGCGTCTGAATCCTCTTCTGAATCATCCGTATCATATGTATCCATTGTAAATTTGGACGGACCCACATTTTCGTTATTTTCATCACGTTCTAAAATACCTTCTTCTCCATATTCGTCTATATCTGAATCTATTATACTTTCATCATCGTCGTCTTCATTATCCTCCTCATCACCAATATCATTGTCATCTATTTGTACCGGAATAGCTTTAACTGGTTTAGTTGGTTCTACTGACATGTCATCATTGTCTTCAATGTCACTGGGTACATTATCTTCGTTTTCACTCAGTACATACTCATCAACATCCATAGTCGTTATTAGTTATTATATTATTAGATAATGTAATTTTTCTAAATAGTTAATTATTAACTTGATTTTCAATTTTATGTAATACATAAATTATTTACGTTCGTCAGTTTTCCATTTTGTATCACAATCCGCACATATATACAAATATTTCAAATTATCATTATCATACCGAAGATATATGACTCCATGTTCGGTTTTACATTCATCATTCGGACATTGTATATTATATAAACGAGGAAGTGTTGGGTCCATTTTAGTATACTCATTGAATAAATGATTGAATTCATGAGTTCCTTTTTTTAATTGGGTGTTTGTTACACATATACCTTCTTGAGTAATAGTTTCATCAATATGTTTACAATTACGGCAATAATACGTCAACTCATTCGGATTAGTTTTATTAATCCCGATGTAGTACATGTTATCACACTTTTCGCAAAACTTCATTTTATATACTACTTAAGTATAATTTATTTAAATATTATTGTCCGATATACATTTAATCAATTTTTCAAAGAATTTAGTAATATTAGCAAACCAGGATATATACAGATGGATGATACATATTACCATAATGGTACGCATATTTACCATTATTTTTATAAAATTGAAAGCTAAATATATAATTTCAAAGGGAATAAAAATATATCAACAGTATATCAAAAGAGATGGAGAAATCTATCACAAACGGTCCTTCTTCAAAAAGTAAACCACCAATCAGCGTTAAATATGCTGGGTTTCAGGACTTTATGATGAAACATCAACTGAAGAAGGGCGAGAACAATAATAATAAAGAAATAACAAATACACGAATAGGAAGCAAAGATGATAATATATATGGCGGTTCATATTCTATACCTCCTGAAGATTATGATTTATTTCTGAACTTATATAATCGTGATATTTTGAGTACAAATAAAAAAGAATATTTGACGGAGAAGCAACTAATTGATAATGGTCCTATACTGGTTGATGTTGACCTAAGACACGATTATGATATTGATGAACGGCAATATGCTGACGGACATATTGAAGATATGATTGATATATATCTCGATGTATTCAAAGATATTTTCCAAGTAGATGATACATGCGAGTTTAACATTTATGTGTTACAGAAGCCTACCGTGAATCGTGTAAAAGATAAGAATTGTACGAAGGACGGAATCCATTTGATATTCGCATTAAAGACGGACCGTGCCACGCAAAAAATTATACGAAATAAAGTGATTCCATTAGTAGCAGATGCGTGGGCTGATTTGCCAATAATTAATTCATTTGAAGATGTATTTGATAAGGGTATTACAGATGGAACTGTGAACTGGCAGTTATACGGTTCAAGAAAACCGAATAATGACCGTTATAAATTAACTCGTATTTACACAGTGACTTATGATGATACAGATGGGGAGTTTATGCGTAAAGAGATACCATTACAATCTTTTGATGTAAATCAGAATATAAGAGAATTATCAGTTCGTAATGATAACCATCCATCATTGTTTTTGAAATCGTCGTTCTTACAGGAGCGCGACGAGTATGACCGAAAAAATAACATTCAACGTGCGGGTACTTCTTCTAAGACAGTTATGACATTTCAAGATATTCCCGTTATCGAAGATATGCAGGTAGCTAATATCAAAACTCAGGATGAGCTCGATATGATGGTAAAAGTATTTCTCGAGACATCATTGAGTTCTCAACTTGATTATGACCTGAAAGATTCACATGATTATGTAATGATTTTGCCACCATCATATTATGAGAGTGGGTCGTATTTGAAATGGATGAAAGTGGGTTGGTGTTTGAAGAATATTAGTAATCGTTTGTTGATTGTATGGATTGCGTTTAGTGCCAAATCTTCCACTTTTGATTTTGGGTCTATTCCTGAATTATGTGAGAAATGGAGAGGATTTGATAGACGCCCAAATGATGGAATTACTAAACGGTCATTATATCATTGGGCGAAAACCGATGCTCCCGAAGAATATACACGTATCATGAATAACTCGTTGGATTATCATGTCGAACAAAGTCTTAAGATAAGTGGGGGTAAAGGGAAGAACAACGAAAAGTCTGGATGTGGGGATTGGGATTTGGCATGGGTATTATACCAAATGTGTAAACATAGTTACGTATGTACGAGCGTTAAGAACAACATGTGGATGGTATATAAAAATCATCGTTGGCATGACCTTGATTCTGGAACTACCTTAAGAAAAACTATATCCGGACCATTAAGAGAACGTTATCGTAATAAAGCAGTACAGTACATGCATAATAACCAAGAAAATAGTAATCGTACAGATAACGATGAACCGGTTGCCGAACAAGATGAATTACATAGAGTTCTTCAACAGAGGGCTATTAATATTTCACAAATACTCGCTCAAACAAGTAATAAAGACCATATAATGAAGGAAGCCAAAGAATTATTCTATGATGGAGATTTCTTAGGAAAATTAGATGTAAATCCTCATCTACTTTGTTGTAAAAATGGGGTATATGATTTTAAAGAAAATATATTTAGAAATGGCATCCCAGAAGATAACATTTCTATGTCAACAAATATTGATTATAAGCCACTTGATACAGTCAACAACGCAAGCAAGATTACTGAAATTAATACCTTCATGGACCAGTTATTTCCCGAAAAACCACTATGTGATTATATGTGGGACCATTTATCATCTACCCTATTAGGTACATCAACTAATCAGACATTTAACATGTATATTGGTGGAGGTCAGAATGGTAAGTCTGTGTTAGTGAATTTAATGGAGATTGTATTGGGCGATTATAAAGGTGATGTGCCTCTTACATTAGTAACTGATAGACGCGGTAAAGTTGGTGGATTAGCCCCCGAAATCGTCCAACTGAAAGGTAAGCGTTTTGCCGTTATGCAAGAGCCATCTAAAGGAGATGTGATTAATGAGGGTATTATGAAGCAGTTAACAAGTGGAAAGGACCCTATTCAAGGTAGAGCTCCTTACATGCCACAGACTATTTCATTTCTTCCACAATTCAAATTGGTTGTTACATGTAATGTCTTAATGGGTATTAAAAGTAACGACCATGGTACTTGGAGACGTATTCGTGCTGTTCCATTCAAATCTCTCTTTACAGAAACTCCAACTGAAGGAGACAAAGAAAAACCATTCCAGTTTCTCATTGATAAATCTATTGATGAAAAATTCGATTCATGGAAAGAGGTATTCTTATCAATGTTAGTGAAACGCGCATCTCAAACTAAAGGTATTGTTAGTGATTGTGAAATTGTCCTTCAAAAGAGCAATGAATACAGAAAGAGCCAAGATTATCTATCTGAGTTCGTTGAGGAATGTGTATTACGTAGCCACTCTCAAGCATGTATCCAGAAGTCAGAGCTTAACAATGAATTTGTAAGATGGTATGAGACCAACTATGGTGGAAGAGGTCCTTCTCCAAAAGACCTTCATGAGTATATGGATAGATGCTTTGGAAAGAATCGTGTGTCAAAATGGTTTGGGGTTGAAATCAAGTATGAATCAAATGAGGATGGTAATGGTAATGATGATGAACTTATAAAAAATAGCTTAGATAATGATGATATTAATGGATTGTAAGCGTAGTAAATAATAGAATATTGTGGGGAAATATATAATTTTACAAGAATTATATATTTTTTACTTTGCGGGTACATAAGGTTCAGCTCGTATCATTGCTTTAATCAATAAATATTGATTATAAATATATTGTTCCAATCCAAGTATATAAAGTGGATATAATGAAATTAAGAGGATTATTATGAATTTACCATAAATATTTTGAGTAATCATTCCAGCCAAAACCCTATAAATAACATATAGAGCTATCACAATATACAATATAAATAAACCTTTATTTAACGTTATATAATAGGGATGTTTTGAATCATTTATCAAGTATTTTCTATCGGCAGTAGTAAGATTATTTTTTTGTTTGTAAATTTCGGTGGAAACTTCCTCATTTTGAGACGTAAGCATATTAAAATAATTATTAGCAGCGGAATTCTCTTTCTTTTTTAATGGTAAAATCTCATCTAATTTACCATCAGTTACTTGTTTTGATTTCACAAATTCACGTTCAGCTGGAATCAACACGTTATTTTTACTTCGGTTTATTGTCGCATTGATTGATTTAACATCATATTGTAAGATAGCAATTTCTCTTTCTAAGTTAGCGATTTGTGTCTTTAAAGAAGCCAATGTTCTTAATCTTTCTGATTTCTTATTTTTTAAATTAGGTATATCA